>Ga0315282_10015687_pt1 | contig 11154 bp, 13 predicted proteins | sample YL17G07_20_MG_FD_203693 | JGI IMG/M metagenome (GOLD analysis project Ga0315282, IMG submission 203693) | Sediment microbial communities from Yellowstone Lake, YNP, Wyoming, USA - YL17G07_20 | ecosystem: Environmental > Aquatic > Freshwater > Lake > Sediment | place: USA: Wyoming | collected...
TGACCAAGAAGCTCAAAAAAGCCAGCGACGGAAGGATAACCCCCAAAGTGTTGCGTTCTTGGTTCTCTTGCGAGATGGGGAGGCTCGGGGTGCCTGACCGTTATGTTGATGCCTTCTGCGGGCGCACCCCAAGATCCATCCTTGCGAGGCATTACAGCGACTACTCGCCAGAGGCTTTGAAGAAGATTTACGACAACGTAGGGTTGACGGTGCTGGGGGAGCGAAGATAAGAAAGGGGGAGGGTGGGCGATGATAATAAAATGTAAAAAATGTGGCAGACTGTTTGAAAGACGAATAGGACAATCTAGTTATCCTGGTTGCGAGGAATGTCATGAAAAATGGTTTGTAGACCTGATGGCGGAGTTGAAGGTGGCGAGGGCGAGGGAGCGGAGGTGAGGAAGATGAACAAATGGCGAGAGGGTTTTGCTGATGGAATCGCGCTGATGTTCTTAGCGGACGCGATTGTAAGTTTCTTCGCCAGAAATTTCAACTTGTCATGGTTGTGTTTCTCGATGGTTTTTTTGGTGTACGGGCTCTGGTATTACCAAGAGCATAGACGAAAAGATAGGTAGGGCTGATTGCTGATTACGGCTTAAATATATCCTCTTTTATAATTTAAAGCGATAGTATGCCGTGCGGAAAGAAGTTCGGCGCGATTTTGAAGGGCGTCCGCAAGCAGTACCCCGCATATTCTAAAAAACGTCAGATGAACATCGCTTGGGGTGTCTACAACAAACAAAAAAGGTGATGACATTGAGGCAAAAAAGTGTCATTAAAATAGAAAAAAGGTATCCTGGTCATTATGAAGTGGTGAAGTATCGCCCAGATGGAATGGGTTGGTCAATCGGGTATGCTTCTACGAGAAAGGAAGCTGAAAAAATTAAAAAGCGAGCAAGGTGACGGCATGACCAGAAAATATCCGTGCGTCAGGAAGGCGATGGAGATCGACCGCCGTGTGTTCGGGCCGAGCGGGAAAACCAAGCACGGGAAGGTTGTTCGTGATCCTTATGCGTATGTTTTTGGGGGAATGCGCCGAGCGGGTTGGAAACCAAAGCGGAGAGGATAAAAAATGCCCCTTGATGGCAAACGCCTGAAGCACTGGCTGTTCCCCTCGCCAGAAGAAAGAAAGGAGCGGCGGTTCAAAGATGAGATTGAACGACGCAAAAGATTTGAGCAGCAACAGGTGAAACAGGGATACGAACTCGCTTCACTCCAGCGCCAAGAAGCTCTGGCGAAACGGCAGGCCGAAATCGCGGAGCACCGGAGCAGGATTGAAGAACATCGCGCCAGAGTCGCCAGATTGCAGCTCAGACAGCGTCCCGTTGTTCCGTATGCGCCCATGCGTAACATCGGTAAAGATATGGACGACCAAGAAAAACGTCTCAGGCGCATATTCGGTGGGTGATCTCATGGACGCAGCAAGCTTGGCGGGCGCTGTCTGCTCAGTCGTTGGGCGAGAACTTGAGGAGGCGGAGCGAGCATGAACTCCAAAACCAAATTAGCAAAGTCTGAAAAGTCTGAATTATCCTTATGCTTTACTTTTGCTATTCTGAGTGTAATATTTGTTGGAATTGCAATTGTTTGGGGGAGTGTTGTAGGCGCTTTGGGTTTTAATTTGTTTGCCTTGATATTTAACATTCTTGCCTTTTCTTATTTGGTGGACTATAAAAAGAAAGTAAGGAGTTAAAATTATGGGTAATATAAAAACTGGAGAGCCAGATCAACCGAAACCTTGGAGTGGGCCTGTCCAAATCACTCCAGAACATGCAGCGGAGTTACAAAAAGAAAGAGAGACAATACTTAAAACATCTGAAGAATTAGGGCCGCACCCAGATATCAATGCGCCCATAGAAGAAAGAATGGCGTATTCCAACCGATTTATAGCTGAAGTTCAAAAGACTATTCCGGGCTGGGGAGGTCAGGTTCCCATCACTCCAACTCCAACCCAAATAACCGAAACGACCCCTCTCCTTGGCAAAAATTATTCAGAATTGGAGTGGCAGCAGGTTCAACTAAACGCGGCGACGGACTGGCTGCAAGAACTCCAGCGCGCCGCCGAGTTGGGGGGGCAGAGCGAGTACGAGCAATATAGAGAGTATTATGAGCAGACCTACAATCCCGCATACGCGCGATACCAGGCGGCGCGCGAAGCGGTCAAGGGCCGGTACTGGAAAGAGCTGGAAGCTAACTTGTTAGGGGTGGGATTAACTCCGGGGGAAGTCGGCTCGATCAAGCCTGACTGGGAGTATATTCTGGCGCTGGGACTCTCGCCGGAAGAATTCCAATCCCAGTGGTCGGGGTTCATGAAGCAGTGGGAGCCGGTGATCGCCAAAAGGGGGGTGGAGGCCCAACTGCCGGCGTTTGATGCGGGGCTGGTGGCGGCGGGGTACACGCAGCAGCAGATCGACAAAATCAACCTGGATTTGAGGCGCATCGCAACGACGGGGCGCACATACGGAACCGCTGGGTATGGGGGCGTCGAGATAACGCAGGAGGACTACATCGGCAACATCAACCGGGAGATAGAGCAACAGAACGCCAAAAACCTTGCCGAGTACGCAACTGGTCTTGGAGTTTGGGGGATACAAGCATTAGGAATAGAAGCGGCAAACAGGCGGCAACAGGCCGAGTTCGATAGGCAACAAGCCTTGATCGCAGGAGCCGTCAGCGGGGGGCTCGTCACGAGGGAGGGGGAAACGCTCAAAACTGTGAAAGGCTGGGAGGAGTACACATCGGAACAAAGGTCATTGCTTGAAGGTTTGGGTTTTCAGATAAGTCCTGTGCCGACAGTCACACCAACCGCTACACCAAAAACATTCGCCGAATTGATAGGAGCAACCCGAGGCGAGCCAGTTGGTGGCGGTAAACTGGACTTGGGTAAACTTGACCTGAGTACTGGCGTTTATACTCCTCCTGCCAGTACTGGATCGGTTCCTGCGGCAATGTTAGAAAAAATATACGGCGGGACACCCCCGGGAGTAATCAAACCTATCCCGCACAGCGATTTGGGTTCGTTCTTCAAGCAGTTTGCAGATTTGGCGGGCAAGCTTGGGATTCATCCGTGGCAAGGGCCAGTTGTACAATTTTCTAAATATGGGGAAATCTCAGTTTTCGGAGCCCCGTCTGGAGCAATTACATATGAGGGATTTTCTAGGATGAACAAAGCTCAGTTGGCTGGCATGGTTTCTGGCGCGACTTTTGGGCTAGCGCAGATCCCAGTTGAAATAACTACCCCCCAAGAAGCTGCAGCGTATCAGATGGGGTCGCTGACCGGCGTGACGGCGGCATACCCAGTTGTGTTCAAAGCCGTTGGTTTTGCGGGGCAAGCCGCTGGTCACGCGGGCAAGGGGGCGATCTCTCTCATGGCGAAGGCCGGGACGTATCCCGTTGAAAAACTCGCGGAATATCTTGGCCCCGGGGCCGCGACCAGTTTCGAGGCGGGGAAGATGCTTTTAGGCACATACGCAACTCGGGCCGCAGGGATCGCCGCCGCATGGGTTCCCGCCGGCGTGGAGATGTACCTCACGTTGGAAAGGCAGAAGGCAGGAGTACCGGCTTGGCAGCAAGCCGCTAGCATGGCATTTGAATTACCGCTGATGTACGGCCTTTCAGCGGGGGTGATGAAAGGGATCACGACGCCGTTTACTTTTCCCGGCGCGCAGCCAAAGGTAAGAATTTTCGAGCCGGTGGAATCCGAGGCCAAGATGTCATTCGGGCTGGATAAAGAATTCACGATCCTCCAGAAACAGCTCTGGAAAGCAGGCGAACCCGTATCAATAGGAAAACTGCCTCTGGGCGCGAAGGAAATGCCGTGGCTCTCTTACGATGTTGATTTTGCCGCGAATCTGGACGTAGCACGTGCGCCCGAGGCCGTTTGGTATCCGTCAGGGATTCGGGCGCCGGGGGGGTTCTGGAAAGTCGTTTACGACCTGCCCGGGGGGAAGATAACCGATTATCTCCCTTCGACCGGTCTCGCGCAACCCGGGGGGTGGAATCAATTACTAATAGGGAATGAGGAGATGGTATATTCGTACACACGTCTTTTAACGTCTGTTTCCGATGATACGGCGTTCATCGCTTCCAAAACGTGGGTTCAGGATGTTCTCCCGGGGGGGCCGAGATCAACCGACATGTGGGCGGCCTTCAAGCAGTTGTTCACGAAGGATACGGGGGGAGCCGGCGGAACGTTTTACAAGACTTTCGACCCTGAAAAGTTCTACTCCGACCCTCTAAGAAAAATAGTGTATGGGGAAGAAGTTTTGAAGTCCTCTCTTTTCACGGGAGAATCTGTTCAACAGCTCCAGACGTTGCCGAGTATGCTGATTCCCACGCCCTCGATGCCGGTATACTACACCTCGGTCATCGCGCAGGCGGCTGGCGGGGGTTCTATTCTGGGGGCTCTGGGAGCTCTGGGGGTTTCGGGGGCTTTTGTCTCGGAGCTTTTTAAACCCGCCGTCCAGCCCATTACAATACCGGGGTGGGATTCCATGATTAAACAGTTCGCCCCCGTGTCCGTTGCCCAAACCCTGGCGCAAGTCCAGTCCCAGCAGCTATCTCAAACCATGGCGCAGATGCAGTCCCAGCAGCTATCGCAGATACAAAAAATCGAGCAGGCACAAAAGCTGGATTTGACCCAGCTGCTGCGAACTCAGACGGTACAAACGCAAAGGCAGGGGGTATCGCTGATTCAACAACTTGGAGTGACCCAAGTTCAACAGTCGGGTGTGATCCAGATGCAGCAAGCGGGAGTAATACAGGCGCAACAGCTAGCTCAAACGCAGGCACAGCAACTAGCTCAAATGCAACAGTTGGATTTAGTGCAGAGAGCGGATTTGACCACGACCACAACACATACCCCCTGGTTCCCCCCCTCTGATGAAGGCAGGCTCAAGGCATGGGATCCCGTGAAACGCATGGACAGGAGCGTGAGGGATCTCTTGCGCATGTGGAAATTGGGCGACATCGAAAAGATGCTGGGGGGCAAACCCGCCAAGTTCAAGGAGCCGAAGATCGAGGTCGGGGAGATGTTCAAAGCGCCAGAGATGTTCAGGGAGCAGAAGGGCGGGGCTGGGGAGCCCAAGATCAAGTTCGAGGCTCCCGTTTTCAAGTTCAAAGACCCGTTCAAACAGAGAAAAAGAGGAAGGAAAAGATGAGACTGCTGAAGGACGAGCGTGGCGTGGTGATCGCATATCTGACCACGTTCTTCGCAATTGTAGCGGTAGCTCTTTTCTGGATCATCATGAACGAGATGCTGTTGCAGATTGGAAATTGGGTGAATACGGGTGCAACCGAATCTTTTGGGAGTACATACAACATCCTCATCACGCTTTGGAGAGCCACGCCAATCGTACTTTTGTTCGGGGCCGTTTTTTGGGCGATACTTCAGGCCCATCGGAGTTCAGGGGTAGGTGGTTGAAGTGTACCCAGCACCGCCTCGCCAAAAGAGTATCGTAGAAGATTACGTCTTAGTAGTAGTTGTAGTCAGCCTATTGTGCGGTCTGTGGATAATCATGAATGAAGTCGTCATGAAGTTCTCTAACATAGCCACTAATTACGCTGGTGCTCAAGGAGGCGAAATAATAGGCTGGATCATCACGTTCTGGCGCGTCATGCCTGTCGGTGTGTTCGTCGGGGTTTTGGTTTGGGCCGTGATGCGCTCGACTCGTCGCGAGCCATTTTCACAATACGGGGAGGGTTACTAAATGGACATTAGATATATCGCTGGCTTTTTCGATGGCGAGGGTTGTGTTGCACTGGCTAAAAATGGGTTGTACCGAAAAGCTGCGTTACAAATAACAAATACGGATAGAACAGTTCTAGAAAAAATAAAAGAAACTCTTAGATGCGGACATATTTGCATAACCAGAAAATTCGCTAAAACAAAACCGCAGTGGGCGCAGGCTTATTCATTCAGTGTAAATAAGCGTCGTGATGTTATCGAGGTTCTACAAAAGATGTTGCCTTATCTGGAGGTTAAACATGAAGCAGGTCAAAAATTACTTGACACTCTCTTGTCTAAATCTTCTAGCCATTTGGAGTGGACTCCTGACGAAAAGACTTTCTTATGCGAAAATTACAAAAAAATCCCGACGAAGGATATAGCTAAAAAACTCAACCGAGCAACAAGAAGCATACACTGCTACGCGCATCTTTTGGACTTATCTAGGCAAACGAAAATGAGAAAATGGACGCAAGAAGAGATTAATTTCTTAAGAGAGAATTACAATAAAATGAATTATAGAGAAATTTCCGAAAGGCTAGGTCGATCATGGCACAGCGTAGAAAGTGAATTAAGAAAAAGATTAGGAATCACCAAATTCAAACACCCAATCCATAGGTCGTGGAGTGCAGACGAAGTTGATTTTGTAGAGAAAAACCGCAACCAGATGACCAAGAAAGAAATCGCACGACAATTAAATCGCTTATATTCTAGTGTGTATCTTAAGATGAGAACACTCGAAAAAGAACCGTATTCGGAGTGGGGATGATGAGGCGCAGTTTTACCAAGTTCGGCAGGGGTGTTTTCCCGCTTGCATTGCTCGGTGCCGCGTTCTTGGTTCTCGCATCCATCGCCGCCACCCCAAGCGTAAGCGCCAATCCTGGATGGTGGAATCCTTGCTGGGGCTACAGGGAACCGATAACCCTGAGTTCCCACACATTCAGCGACAACTACCAGATTCGTATCGTGCTCGACAAGGTGGACAACCTGGGCGGGCACTGCCTCGACGACTTTCGGGACCTGAGGTTCTTGGAAAACGAGGCGACTGGAGAACTGAACTTCTGGATTGAGAATTACATCAGCGGGGACAATGCTGTAATCTGGGTGAGGCGTCTGGAGAACTCCGACAGCACGATATATGTCTACTACGGCAACGCAAGCGCAACATCGGCGGAGAATGGAGATTTAACATTTCCCTTCTTTGACGGCTTCGACCGCGCGGATTCGGAGACGGTCGGGAACGGCTGGACCGAATCAACCGATTCTGCATTCACAATCGATGGCAACAGACTCAAGTTGACGAATGCGGCTGGTGGTCCAAGCTGTTACAAAGCATGGGCGCAAGCGGCTGGTTATACGGTTGAAACTAAGATGAGTTTGAACCAAACGACCGTCGATTATTATTCCCTCCACTCATCTTCCAGCACTGGAAGATTTGGTATGTCATTCTGGAGCGGTGCGGACTTAAAGTATCTTCATTCCGGCAGCTGGGTCTACCTCCAAGAATACGCGGCGAGCACTTGGTATCGGCTGCGGTGGGACATAATCACCGCGACAACAGCAAATTATTATCTTGATGGAACGCTCGTTAAATCTGGGGCGGTTCAAACCACCGACGCCACCGACCAAATAATGAGATTCTTCGCTTCTGTCCCCAACGCAATCGCCTACACCGACTGGATTTTTGTCCGAAAGTATGCCAACCTGCAACCGACCGCAATCGTGGGGGCTGAAGAAAGTTCGCCATCAAATCCCCCAAACCCTCCAACCTCTCTGTTCTGCCAAGGACAAACCAATCCTAATTATATAACAACTTTAACACCAAAGTTCAGCGCCATCGGAACGGACAACGACAACGACAAAGAGAACGCCTATGCCTTGCAGGTTGACGACGACCCCGCTTTTGGTTCGCCCGTCTACAACAAGACAAAGACAGCGATAACGGCATTCGACAACAACACGAGATGCCCAGACATAAGCTACGAAAACTCTGATTTAATCCGAGGAACAACTTATTATTGGAGGATAAAGTTCTGGGATAGCAAAAGCAATGAGGGATATTGGTCAACGGAAACAGCGACTTTCAGAATATCTAACTTGCAGGTCGTATCAATATCTTCGTCACAGCCACTCATTGACCGCGACAAGGATGTTGCGGGGAGCGCGGCTGTGACCACGACAACGCTGACGGTAAGGGTGAGTTCTGAACTGGGGAAAGACAACATCCAGCGTGTTGGGTTGTGGGTACGAGACAATACCAGCGCCGCCGTGGTAGACAATGTAGCTATAACGGATTACACGGTCGTGAACGACAACACTCTCGACTTCACCTATGTTTTCGACCCTGCTGATGCCTCGCAGGTGGGTGGCTTTAGTGCCAAAGTGGAGGTCAGGGACAACCTCTCGGCGGTGTCAAACAGCTACGTGCAGAAGTTCATCGCGGACGACCTGACGGCGACGCAAAATGTTGAGAATCTGATAAAACATAGAATCAGGACTTACGGCATGGTCTCGCGGTTTTCTGGAACGGCGCTGACCGGGCTTGAAAACGTGACAATCAGCGATAATTTAGCGGGAACTCTCTATGCGGCGCTCTCAGGGAACAACTGGGAGAACATCCGCAACACGACCGCAGCAGGACAATTCTACCTCCAACTTTGCGCGGGAGCGCTTGACGGAAAGACAGACAACAAAAGCTACGCCTTCCCCAACTTCGCGCCAGAGATAGTCTCAATTATTGTATCGGAAAACTTGGTTGACCGCAAACAGGATTATGCGGGTTCCGGGGCGATACTAGCGACCACGTTGACGCTCAGAATCAGGGACAACGACAACCGTGATGATATAAACGCTGCCAGAATCGGGGTCAGGGACAATCTTGATGCGGTGCAGGAAAACCAAGACGTGTGGGCGACCAGAGTTGTCTTTGATGAAAACAGTTATGATGTGACTCTTTCTTACAACCCACCCGACAACCTCTCTGACAACAGGCTCGGGCCGTGGGATGTGTGGGGGTACGCGGCCGACAACTGGGCGAGTACGAATAGCTGGCAGAGTTCCAAATTCACTACGGACGACCGAAAAAGCACGATAAACTTCAACCCACCGGGTCCGTACTTGGGGTGGTCTCTGACGGTTTCTGGAACTCATAGTTGTTATAGCATCACGAAAAGCGTGATTGGCTCATGGCTGATAGACAATGTGTACGGCCAGATCAACATGGGCGCCTCCGGCACGTACAGCCAGACCTACACGATAACCGCCGGATTGGGGGATAACGTGAGCGTCATAATCCGCACTTTTGACGGCGCGCTCGATGGTATAAGCAGTTCGAGTTATATCGTGAATGAAAACGTGAAGTTCGAGGTGTATGTTAGGTTCGAGGAGAATTATGCGCTTGCGACTTGGGTGCCAGACGAGAACCGCAAGTTGAAGCTGGTGTTCGAGTGGGACGGGGGAACGTATCCTTATACTATGACCAAAAACCCAGAAAATGTCATCATACCCACTGCAGGAGTAGTAACAAAAATCGTGAAGATCACGGACAACGACGCCTACTGGAGGTATGTTATCCCTCAGTACGCTGGGGGTCAACTGACATTTGTTGTCGTCGGTGACTACTCCGTGGTCGAGCAATACCGCTTTTTCCTCCAGGACTACACGACAGGATATATTCCCCCTAACGGGCAACTTCTTATCAAGCTCTACATAGGAACGAACTTGGCTGAAATCAACAGTGACTTCTGGGGCGCGGATTGGAGGACAACGGCGTGGCTTATCGCTGGGACACAGTACCAGATATGGGTGAAAGGGGAGAACGCACCGTTACGACTGGTGGGACCAATAGACGCGGTGGCTCCAACGGAGGAGAAAACGATAGTCGTGCAGACCATCATATCCCCGCTCGTCTCCATCTATGACGAGGTGTCGTGGGCGGCGTGGCGCGTTGACAACAACACGGTCAGGATAGAGTACCAAGACAACCTTGCCGAAACGGTCGAGGCGTATGTGAGGATATATTACGAGAACGGTACCCTTGCAACGGAATACCAACCAGACAATGAATGGTTTGTCATAACGTGGCTGGGCGCAGACGAAAACGAGACGTACAGCGTGACGATAGAGATTAGTCATACGACTTACGGCGACTTCACTGCGAACATGGTGGTCGGGCTTGCATATGGACCTCTAGGAATACCTAGCGGCGGTACGATATTCCCTGATATGCCTTTCTCGTTCATGGCGTTGGCTTGCGTCATCGTCGCCATGTGTGTGGGGATGCTGTTTGACGCGCCGCGAGCGCACCTTGCTGGGATAGCCATCGCGCTCGTCGTGGCATTTTTTTGGTGGATGGATTGGCTCCCGCTCCCGGGCGGCTGGTACACGGTGGTGCTGCTATTAGTCATGTCGGTGATGTTCGCGCTGGTGTGGTCGAGGAGGCGGTAGATTTGAGAGCAGCCGAAATTCTTCTCTTTGTAATCTGCTTCAATGTGTCGATCCCACTCGTTGCTGCCACGGGGATATTTGGGGCGGGCCCGAGCGGGACGAGCATCCTCAACGAGTACTTGGTCTGGGGCGTTGCGGCATCAGCGCTCACGGTCGGCGGCATATCGGTGATGGGCTGGTCGTTCAAGGTTCCGGCGGTCATCACGGTGTTCGCCAGCGTGTACGGGGCGTCGGTGGCGGCACTGGACGTGCTGATACTCCAGATAATCCAACCACATGATGTCGCGCTCGTGTTCGCGGGAGCGATCACTTTCGTCTGCACGGTGGTGGGCGTTCTCGGGATACTGCAGATAGCGGGCGGGGCTTTCGGACCTATGGACTAGGGCGATAGATATGGATTTAATAACACTTTTGATATTCCTGATGGCGGCGGGGGAAAACCAGCTCGACAACACTGCCTTTACCAGTCTGGTTCACGGCGACTGGTGGACAGCAATCACGAGCGTGTTCACATCGGTTATAGGGGAGGCGTTCTTCGCAATTATATTCATGCTGGGCCCCGCGCTTATTTACATCAAGACGCAAAACATCGTCCCAACCGCGATGGCGATCATTGTTGGGGGGGCCGTGTTTGCCGTGCTGTTCTCCAGCCCGATACGGTTCTTCTTTGCTGTCTGTGCTATAATCGGCGTGACTGTGGTGCTATGGGAGATGGCTAGGACATGAAGCGGGTAAAAGTGGATTTGGAGTTCGCGCCATTGCTCAGCAACCTTGCCAAGAAGGGATATGCGGTCGGGGACGGGAAGGCGACGAAGCAGATATCATACAAGCTTAACATGGCCGGATTCAAAGTTTTCCACGGGTACGACCAAGACGCCAAAAAGGTGGTGCTGGCGCTCGAGCATAAGATAGAAGCGAATCGCCGAAGAAGGACGCTCAAATCTGTCTTTTTTGACCTAAAAGAAGTTTAATGTCTCGTTATAGCCACC
>Ga0315282_10015688_pt1 | contig 11153 bp, 8 predicted proteins | sample YL17G07_20_MG_FD_203693 | JGI IMG/M metagenome (GOLD analysis project Ga0315282, IMG submission 203693) | Sediment microbial communities from Yellowstone Lake, YNP, Wyoming, USA - YL17G07_20 | ecosystem: Environmental > Aquatic > Freshwater > Lake > Sediment | place: USA: Wyoming | collected...
GGTCTTCTTTTCGTCTCACTATTTTCCCTCATGAACTTCTGCCAAGCCATTACCTCTGCCGAAGAAAATGGACAGATGGGGGTCGTAGTAATTGCTCACGGTGTACCCATGTCCATGATGCCCATGTGGAATGAGAGGGTTATAAGACTTGTGGAATCCGTCAAGTCTCCGTACCCCGTGGAGACTGCCTTTCTCGATTATGAAAAGGAGAGAACTCTGGAAAAGGCGGTGAAGAGACTTGAAGCAAAAGGGGTTAATGAAGTGTTAGTCATCCACCTCGCTCCATGTTCTTACAGTAGTCATCATGAAGAGCTCTACTACTTAACCGGCTTTAGGAAGGACCTTGGCATCTACACACAAATAGCGGGCAAACCGATACAGAGCACTATCAAGAGATTTGCCATTTCACCCTGCATGGACGATCACCCCCTCGTGACTGACATCCTCAGGCAACATGCGCAGGAGTTATCGAAGGATCCAGCCGGCGAATCGCTCATACTCCTCGGTCACGGGCCGGTGGAGGAGGTGGAAAACATCATGTGGGTGAGGCAGCTCAAGCGCATAGGTCGGGAGATCAGGAAATCCCTCAACTTCAGGGAGATTGTCTGCATGACGCTCCGGAATGACTCTGCCGACTTGATCCGTGATCAGGCATATGAAGATCTGAGGGAGACAGCCTCCCGCCTCGCCATTAACAGCAGGGTAATCGTCGTCGTATATTCCCTTGGAGAAGGGATGCTCCAGGAAGAAGTGAAACGTATCCTCAAGGGTGTCCACGTGGTCGTCAGCACCAGGGGTATTGTATCACATTCCAATACAGTAAAATGGATTGAGGCCACCATCAAGAATGGAATGAACCAGCCGAAAGTTCCGCCTATCAATCGAAAGTGGTCGGTTATGGACCGTGAAACAGGCAAACCGATAGGCACGCACCACTATGGTCTGTTGTAAATCTTTTATATATCCAGAATCACTGACGCCTTCCACCCATTATCGGTTTCTTCAAGGCTGAAGTGGTGCAAGGTTACAGCCTTGACGTCAACCCTCATTCGGTGACGGTTGGGATCAATCTTTTCGCCCAGAGCAGTTGTTTTCAGGGTGTAATGGCTGTTATTTTTTTGAATAATGAGCTTGCTTACGCGCAGCAGCAGTTGCTCGGAATCCTTATAGTAGATGAACTCCTGAAGAAAATTGAAGAGGAGCAGGTCGAGCGCATCATGCTCAATGCTGATTCCCCGGCTCTCCTTCGGCTGAATTGAGTCGAGCTCTTCAACCATGACGTTCATGGTGGCATCAGCGGCTGACCGGAAGGTTTCCTCCAGGTCCCGGCCCCACGCCTCAAAAGCGATATCAGCGAGGGTGATGCCCTCTATGAATGTGTAGGGCATGTTATCCCTCCTTCTGTATCTTTCACTGACCTGGAACGATTGCCGATGGTCCCTTTTATCCTTTTAAAATACCGATCGGCATGAATCGTACCACGCGCTTGCTGATTCCTGCCTTTTCGGTAGCCTCGATGACATCATCAATATTTTTATAGGCGCCTCCAGCCTCTTCGGCCAGCCCTGCCCATGAAGCGCACCGGACAAGAATTCCACGGTCGTGCATATCGCGCTGCAGTTTTTCTCCCCGCCACAGTTTGCGTGCCTTCGTACGGCTCATGCTTCTGCCGCTCCCGTGGGCGGTGCTGAAGAAGGTCTGGCTGCCGCTAACAGTCCCTGCGAGCAGGTACGAGCCTGTCTCCATGCTGCCGCCGATGATAACCGGCTGCCCCACGTCGCGGTAGCGTTCCGGCACGCCCTTCATGCCGGGACCGAAGGCACGAGTAGCCCCTTTCCGGTGCACGAGCACCTTTTTTTCCTTGCCACCCGCTAGGTGACGTTCAAGCATGGCGGTGTTGTGGGCGACGTCGTACACCATGTGCATACCCAGGTCCTCCGCTGAGCGGCCAAATACGTTGGAGAAGACCTCGCGGATCCGGTGAAGGATGACCTGCCGGTTGGCAAACGACATATTGATAGCACATTTCATGGCCGCAAAGTAGTCCCTTCCCTCAGGGGAATTGAAAGGGGCGCAGGCAAGCTCCCGATCCAGAATCTTGATGCCGTACTTGCTCTGCATAACCTTGAGGAAAAGCTGGAGGTAGTCGGTTGCCACCTGATGTCCGAACCCCCTGCTGCCACAGTGAACCATCACCACGATCTGATCCGGTATGGTAATCCCGAAACGCTGGGCGGACTCCGGATCGATGATGTTTTCACGGCGGGCAACCTGGATCTCCAGGTAGTGGTTGCCGGAGCCGAGTGTCCCGATCTGGTTGTGGCCGCGGTCAATAGCCTTTTCACTGATCGTGGAAGAATCAGCCCCCTCAATGCAGCCGTTTTCTTCGGTGAGTTCCAGGTCTTCCTCCCACCCATAACCGTTTTTTACGCACCACCGGGCTCCCTGCTCAACCACTTTCCTGAACTCATTTCTTGAAATCTTTAAGAACCCCGTGCTCCCTACACCGGCAGGAACCCTCGCGGAAAACTTGTCCACCAGTTCCGTGAGGTGCGGTTTCACGTCGTCATAGGTAAGGTTGGTTGTAACCAGGCGCATCCCGCAGTTGATGTCGAAGCCGATGCCTCCGGGAGAGATCACCCCTTCCTCTGCATCCATTGCGGCAACGCCCCCGATAGGGAACCCGTAACCGGAATGGCCGTCCGGCATGCAGAAGGCATACTCGGTGATACCGGGGAGGGTTGCCACGTTTGTTATCTGGTCATAGACAGTCTCGTCCATCTCCCGGATCAGCTTTTCAGTCCCATAGATCCTCGCCGGAACCCGCATCCCCTGCTTGTAGGAAACAGGCAGTTCCCAGACGGTATCTGATATGCGTTTCATGGCGTCGATGGTTGCCATCGTTTTACCACCTCCAAAAAACGTTTGGTCGTTCCTACAGAAAACATTTGGCCCGTCTTCGGGGAAGTTATTCTGTACCGCAAGAGCGGCTGCTCGGCTGAGCTCGCCGCAAGCCTTCGGTCTTATTCAGGATTTCGGGCGCCTTGTCCGCCACAGGCGGAGACATTTTTGATCAGCCTTACAAAAGTTGCTTTTTCAGCAAACTGTTAGGTCCCCCCTCTACCATTCCGTTATAGTAACATCTCGTATTGACGGTACGTATGTGAACGGATATTGTAACGGGTAAAGGTACTACCGAATACACATAGAGAAAGGATACGTCCTTGTGGGTGAGGATACACTAAAGAAAGTTGAGAATGCAACAGAAAGATTAGAATTAGAAGGAGAGAACATCCCTCCTCTTGCGACACGGGCAGTGCGCGGCGGGCTGTGGGTTACCCTCAGTTCATGCTGGGTCTTCGGCTTCGGTTTTGCAGCCAACATCGTACTCACGCGCATTCTCCCTACGGATGCCTTTGGCGGATTCGCCCTTGCCATGTTCTTTGCTCAACTCCTGAGGCTGCAGCCGAAGCTCGGCCTGGGGTTTGCCTTTGCCCACGAGAAGGAAACAACGGGTGACTCACTTGGCACGTATTTTATTATGGAATCCCTGGCAGCGCTGTGCGGCGTGGTGCTCACTCTCCTGGCGGCGCCGGTTCTCGTTTATCTGGGATATCCACCGCTTGTTGCACAGGTGAGCGTGATCCTGGCAATCGCAGCTTTTGCGGAAGGCCTGATGTGGATCGGGGGCACCTTGCTGGAAAAAGAGCTGCAGTTCACCCAGACCACCCTTATTCAGAGCATCACCTTTCCCATTTCTTATGTCCCTGCTTTCTATCTGGCCCTGCAAGGAGGCGGCATCTGGAGTCTGGTTGCGCAGAATCTCACTTATTGTGTACTTTTTTCTGCCGGTGTCTGGCTCGCTGTCCGAAAACGGCTCCCCCGCATCTGGCAGATTCGCTGGCGCTTCAGACCGGAGCTGGCCCGCCGTTTTTTAAGCTTTGGCGTCACCGTCGGGCTGGGGTTATTCGCCGGAATGCTGCTCACCCAGCTTGATAACTTTTTCATTGGTACCTTTGTCAGCCTCACGGTACTGGGCTTCTATGACCGGGCCTACCGGATAGCTCAGTGGCCCAGCAACCTCCTCAGCGGTGCTATTACCCGCTCGGTGTTCTACACCTACACCCGGTTACAAGACGATGCGGTGCGCCTTAAAAAGACAGCAAGCATGGTACTGTGGCTCATCACGACCCTCGCCCTTCCTCTGGTGTTGGCCATCTACGTCACCGCCCCGGATCTCATCGCCTTTCTGTACGGTGACCGCTGGCTGCCCAGTGCGCTCTTCCTGAGGATCCTGGTTATCTATGCAGTGGTCAGGCCCCTGTGGGACAATGCCGGCACCTTCTTTATTGCTACGGGTAAACCTAAGTACACACTGAAAGTTGTCTCGATCCAGGTTCTGGTGCTGGCATGTACCGGGCTCCCCCTTACCCTGGTCTGGGGTGCGGTTGGCACCTGCGTCGCAGTGGGACTGGCTTTTGCTGTGGGTATGGTGCTCATCTACCGCACCGTGGCGCTTCAAATACCTGTTAATCTGGGGAAAGAATTCGGGATACCGGCTCTGGTGAGCATTCTTACTCTGCTTGGATATTTCGCACTGAGGAGCTTAACCGGTCTTAACATGCTTCCTCTGGCAACCCGGGTAGCAGCCAAGGGATGCTATGCTGTCCTGGCTTTTTTTACCCTCACGCTGATCTTCCAGCCGCGGGCAACATTTGAGCGTGTGAGATATATCTGGCGCCTTTTGGTTTTATAACTATGAGAATCGGTATTGATACCCAGTCCACCCTGGGACAGAAAACGGGCATTGGCCAGTACACTGCACATCTCCTGCAAGCCCTCCGCTCAGTGACATTAGAAGACGAGTACATTGAACTGAACCGGGGTGCAGATGTTCTGATGCGTCTTGACAGGAGATTACGCTGGCAGCAGTTTGCATTACCGCTCAAGGCTCATCGTGCCCGCGTTGACTTGCTCCACGTCACGGGATTTGATGCACCCCTCTGGCACCCCTGCCCAACACTTCTCACCGTGCATGATCTGATTGGAATACTTTTCCCTCAGAACCTGCCGCCGATTTCGCGTTTTTACTGGGCTCGGTGGTTGCCCTTCAGCATTCGTTTTGCCACCCACCTTATTGCAGACTCTGACCATACGAGAAGAGACTTGGTGAGATTGCTGGGTGTTCCTGAATTACGAATTACCGTTGTTCCCCTTGCCGCAGGGGTTGACTGTCGACCTATTCAGGAGAATGATATTCTACAGGCACTTCGTCAGAAATATCAATTACCCCTTCGGTTCATTTTGTTTGTGAGTACTATCGAGCCGCGCAAAGGACTCGATACTCTAATGGATGCCTTTGCCCGGCTCTTGTCGGTTTATGGAGACATCAAACTGGTCATTGCCGGCAAGAAAGGCTGGTACACTGACCGCCTTTATGACCAGATCGAACGCCTGGAACTGAAAGATCACATCACCGTTACCGGCCATGTGCCCGATGAAGACCTGCCGGCTTTGTATAACGCCGCTGAAGTGCTGGCTTTTCCTTCCCGCTATGAAGGGTTTGGATTGCCCGTGCTCGAGGCGATGGCGTGCGGAACTCCTGTTGTGTGCTCCAGCAGTTCAAGCCTGCCCGAAGTGGCGGGGGATGCCGCACTCTTCGTGCCACCTGATGATCCGCAAGCACTCTGTTCCGCTTTGCACCAGCTCCTGGAGAATGAAGCGCTGCGGCGTCAGATGCGGGAAAAGGGCCTTGCCCAGGCGGCGCGCTTTTCGTGGGAGGAGACCGCACGCAAAACATTGACTGTATATAGGAACGTCATCAGGGAAAGAGGGGGCGATCGTGCGCGTTACCGTTGACTTTACTCCGAGCATTCAGGGGCATGCAGGCATCGGTCGCTATACCGAGGAACTGATCCGTGCTCTCCTTTCCACTCAGCGAGACTGCGAGATTAAGCTTTTTTATGCCGATCCAGAGAGCCGTATCCCAGGGCCGCCATTCGATACCCTCCCGCGCACGGTTCTTTCTCTCCCAAACAAACTCTGGCGTATGGCGGTACTCCTCTGTTCGTATTTCCCTATCCCCCTGGATCGTCTCGTGGGGAAGAGCGATATTTTCCATGCTACCGACCACCTTCTGCCCCCCCTCCGGCTGACACGTTCGGTCTTTACCCTCTATGACCTTACCTGCATTACCCATCCGGAGACTCACCTTCCCCTCAACCGGTATTTTTCGCAGCTCATGATTCCCCACTTCCTGCGGGCTGCACATAAGATTATCGCAATATCGGAGTGTACGAAACAGGATGCAGTCCAATTATACGGGATTGAAGAAACAAAAATCACGGTGATTCATGGAGGGGTAGATTCATACTTCAGTCCGGCTTCTCCTGAGGCAGCGGCTGCTGTTCGCCTTCGCTACCATCTTCCGGAACGCTACATCCTTTACGTAGGCACCATCGAACCGCGGAAGAATCTTATCACATTACTGGAGGCTTACCGGGCGCTCAGGAACCGGGAAACAGGGGTCAAACTGGTTATCGTGGGGAAAAAGGGATGGCGGTATGAGAACTTTTTCGAAAAGTTACAAGAGAGTGGCCTTGAAGATGATGTCGTCTTCCCGGGCTTCGTACCTGACCAGGACCTGCCAGCTGTGTATACGATGGCGGATGTATTTGTCTTTCCGTCCCTGTACGAGGGTTTCGGGCTGCCCGTACTGGAGGCAATGGCGTGCGGTACACCAGTAGTATGCAGTAACACCTCAAGTTTACCTGAGGTGGCGGGCAATGCGGTTATCTTGGTCCCCCCTCAAGACGTGCGTGGCTGGAGAGAGGCGCTTGACCAGATTCTCACGAGCGATGAATTGCGTGCCGATTTACGCCAGCGCGGTCTACGTCAGGCAGCAGGGTTTACCTGGGAATCGGCAGCACGGAAGACCTGCGATGCCTACCGGGAAGTCTATGGATATTGTGATTGACGTCCAGACTCGGGTGATTATATTTTATACGGAAAGCGGCGGCACATGACCAGTATGGTAAACAACACACGTCATCGATTAACCATCGTAGTTCCCATTCTCATCAGTGCAATTTCATGTATTGACCTGAGATCCTTGCCCACCTTTGTTGATGAAGCTGTGAACCATTATATACTGATCATTAACCGGTGGTTACGGTATTGATATGCGTCTCGTAATTGATGCCCGCACCACTACTGATCACTTTCCGGGTATCGGGCGCTATGTGATCAGTCTGTCACATGCGTTGTCGCAGATTGCCCCTGACCTGTGTATCTCCCTGTTATATGATTCCTCGGCTACCACCTCCTGTCTGGCCTTACCTGACCTGCCTCGCATCGCATGCCCTGTGTCACCCTTCTCAATACGCCAGCAGTGGATCGTGCCTAAACAGCTGCATCGGGCAAAGGCCATACTCTACCACAGCCCGTACTACCTGATGCCCTATATCCCTGGCGTTCCTACTGTGCTTACTTGCTACGACCTCATCCCTTTGATCTACCCTCAGTACTTCAGTGCATTGCAACGCCTGATCTTCCGTATAGCTCACGCATTTGCCTTGAAAACCGCTGATAGGATCATTGCCATTTCTCAGACCACTAAAGCTGATCTGATCATCCGCTTTCGACTTGCCCCACAGCGGATCACAGTCATACCAGGGGCTGCTGACGCGTACTTTCAGCCGCAATCCCATGACCGAATCGCCGCCGTACGGAGAAGGTATGCCCTCCCCGAAAAGTATGTTCTCTATGTGGGCAGCAACAAGCCCCACAAGAACCTCCAGCGCCTCATTGAGGCGTGGAAAATTGCGGAATGCGGAATGCGGAATGCGGAATGTAAATTAGTGATTGCCGGCCACTGGGATGAGCGCTATCCTGAGGCGAAAAAACGTACAGAAGAATTAGCGCTGACGGATCATGTCATTTTTGCCGGGCCGGTAGAAGACTTTAACCTGCCTGCACTTTACAGCGGCGCACAGTTGTTCGTTTTTCCATCGCTCTATGAAGGGTTTGGCCTGCCGGTGATTGAGGCGATGGCCTGCGGCGTGCCGGTTCTCTGTTCCAGCGTTTCCAGTCTGCCTGAAGTGACAGGGGATGCAGCTCTCCTTGTTGACCCACTTGATGTAAACTCACTGGCTGCCGCAATGAACAGGTTGCTGGCGGATGAAGTGCTGAGGAGGGAGATGAGCCGGAAGGGACTGGTTCAGGCAGGGAAGTTTTCCTGGGAGCGGACAGCCCGGGAAACCGTGAACGTATATACAGGAGTGGTTAATCAGTGAAAAGCAATTCTCAGCATCTGTGGCTTCTATTCACTTTTCTGATTGGTTTCGGTCTGCTCACCTGGCAACTGGATGACAAGAGCTTCTGGTGCGATGAACTGTTCACTGTCCGTATGGCTGATAGTTCGCCCGGGCAGATCCTTACTGCAGTAGCTGCAGACCTGCACCCACCGCTTTACTTCCTGTTCATCAAGGGCTGGGCTGAAATTACAGGTACGAGTGAGAGTACACTGCGCTTGCCTTCCGTGGTGTTTGCACTATTAGGGCTTTTTTGCACCTGGAGGCTGGGCATCAGGACTGTTGGCCATAACGCTGCTCAGATAGGAGTGATGGCTCTGGCATGTTCGCCTTTATTCATAGAATTCTCCCGAATGGCGCGGTACTATTCAATGACACTGGCCTTCGGGGTACTTGCAACTCTTATGTTTGTCAATGCGTTGGAGCGCAAAAGATGGCTGGACTGGATTGTTTATGGCAGTGTGTGCGTGCTGCTGATCTATACATTTTACCTGGGTGCAGCCCTGATACTTGCTCACGGGTTATTTTTAATCATGGATCGGCAGGCAACTCGATCCCAGGGGATCAAGTGGCTGCTGAGTATGTTCATCGTGATCGTGGCATGTGCAGCATGGCTGCCGGTTGTCCTTGGTAACCAGATGATTCGGGCAGGCGGGCACAGGGCAGACTTTGCCGGCTCTTTAAGCGGGTTAGCACTTTCCCTCGCGTATCCATGGTATGCTTTCAGTATCGGTGAGACGATATTCCCCTGGTTTCCCACTGCGGTCCCATCTGCTTTCGCTGTTCTCGGACTTACCATCTGGTGGTTCTCCTGCCATGCAATACCATGGTGGAGGCTGATGCTCTTACTCATTCTCCTGCCGGTCCTGTCCGCATCGCTGGTTATCAACTTCATTTCTACCGGTACGCCTTTTTTAAATATTCCTGTCCGCGCCCTGTTCATTATGCCATATTTTTCTCTGGCATTTGGTGCAGGTTGGGTAGCTTTGCCCCGCCTGAGCTGGCGTATTGGTCTGGCTGTGCTCATCGGGACTACCTGGATATTCTCCCTGTTCAATTATTACACCAATCGGCGGTTTATTATTAATCCGATATACACTGCTCCGGTACGGCAGGTTGCCCGGCAGATTGCATCCCAGGCAGGACCCCATGATGTAGTCATTGGCGAGGAGGACAGCGGCTTCAGCTACTACTATCTGCGAACAGGCAGAAAAGCACCCTATTTTGAAGCGTTACAGACAGACACCATTACTGCCTATATCACAACTCATCAAGTAAAAAAAGCATGGTTGGTAACAATCGGACGTGACGGTAGCCGGAGACTCGTACCGCAGAAAATCATGAACTGGCTGGAGGGGAACTACCGCTTAATTGCAGAAAATGGTTATGCCGAGCAGGATCCAGTCTATCGGAAGGTGAAGGAATTTTTCCTCCATCGTCCAACGTACCGGTACAGGATGCGCGTGCAGAGGTATGAGCGATTGCCATGAAAGTTCTCCACGTCTATAAAGACTACTACCCTGTACTCGGCGGCATTGAGAACCATATCAGGATGCTGGCTGAAGAGCAGGTCAAGCGGGGAAATGAAGTAACCGTTTTGGTGACGAACACTGCCTTCAGAACACTGGCAGAAGAAGTCAACGGAGTGCAGGTCATCAAGGCAGGAAGGCTGATGACCGTTGCATCCACACCGCTCAGCATTTCCCTGCCTCTCCTCCTCAGGCGTCAAAACGCTGATATTGCCCACCTGCACTTCCCGTATCCGGTTGGTGAATTATCATACCTGTTATTTGGACGAACCTCTCATCTGGTCATCACCTACCACAGCGATGTCGTGCGGCAGAGGGGTTTACTCCTTTTCTATCGTCCCTTCCTCTGGCAGGTCTTGCGAAGGGCTGACCGTATCATCGCTACCAGCCCCAACTACATCGAGTCATCACCCTACCTGAGCCGGTTTCGCCGGAAGTGTACCCTAATTCCATCGGCAGTTGAAACCGGTCGCTTCCTCCATACAGATCCGTCTCAGGTGCAGCAGATCAGGGTCATGTACGGTTCTCCCCTGATCCTCTTTGTTGGAAAGCTGCGCTACTACAAGGGCCTCCACTACCTGCTGCGGGCAATGACTGAGATACCATGTAACCTGCTTATCATTGGAGAGGGACCCATGGAATCTGAGTTGCGGAACCTGAGCATATCGCTTAACCTTTCTGGAAAGGTATTCTTTCTGGGAGAAGTGAGCGATGAAGAGTTACCTGCCTATTACCACGCCTGTGACATCTTTGTGCTCCCTGCCAGTGAGAGGAGCGAAGCCTTCGGAACCGTGCAGATAGAAGCCATGGCGAGCGGTTTGCCTGTGGTGTGCACGGAACTGGGAACAGGGACATCCTTTGTAAACGTGCACGGCAAGACGGGACTGGTCGTGCCTGCAAGAGACCCGGAAGCCCTTGCCACAGCAGTTCTTAACCTGCTGGAGGATGAGAATCAGCGGCAGGAGATGGGCAGACATGCCCGGGAGCGTGCCCTCCAAGAATTTTCTTTACAAACCATGGTAGATCGGATAACAAAGGTGTACAGGGAAATTGTGAAAAGCAACGAAGCGATCAAGGGGTCAAGGGAGAATGCCAAATGACAAAGCTCAAATGTCAAATTTGGAATTTGGATTTTGACATTCATTTGAAATTTTGGTTTTGACATTTAATATTTCCCTTGAACCCCCTCCGCCGAAGGCGGATTGAACCCTATTAATCAAAGGATTACCATGAGAGTTCTTATCACCGGAGGTGCTGGATTTATCGGTTCCCACCTTGCAGAAGCCCTGCTCAGTCAGGGGCATCAGGTCAC
>Ga0315282_10015689_pt1 | contig 11153 bp, 9 predicted proteins | sample YL17G07_20_MG_FD_203693 | JGI IMG/M metagenome (GOLD analysis project Ga0315282, IMG submission 203693) | Sediment microbial communities from Yellowstone Lake, YNP, Wyoming, USA - YL17G07_20 | ecosystem: Environmental > Aquatic > Freshwater > Lake > Sediment | place: USA: Wyoming | collected...
TTGACGAAGGGAAAGAAGAGGCCTGACAAGGAAGAGACAGGCGTTCTCAAGGCCTCGACGGATCTTTATTATACAGAAGGGGGCAAGACGGAACAGCAGATAAGCCCTCGCTACAAGAGGAACGACCGGCCCGTGCTTGAGCTGAGAAACGTGACGATGAGTTTTGGCGGATTGAAAGCGGTCGATGACTTGAGTCTCACCCTACACGAAAGAGAGATTTTGAGCATGATCGGACCCAATGGTGCGGGGAAGACCACTGTGTTTAACCTTGTCTCCGGCATCTATCCTCCAAGCTTGGGGAAGGTCCTGTTTGAAGGCGCTAACATTACAGGATTAAAACCCCATCAGGTGGTGAAAGCGGGCATCGCCCGGACCTTTCAAAACCTGAGACTCTTCAGCAACATGAGCGTTCTCGATAACGCCAAGGTGAGTCAGTTCTGCCGGACCCAATCCGGACCGATCTCGATTCTGTTTCACTTACCCCGCTACCGAAAAGAAGAGGTCGAAACCGAGACCGTTACGAAGGAGAAACTGGGCCTTTTTGGAGCTCGCCTGACCGGCTACCGGTTCGATCAGAAAGCCATGTCGTTGTCCTACGCTAACCGAAGGCGCCTTGAGATTGCCAGAGCGATGTCGACGAGTGCCAAACTTCTGATGCTCGATGAGCCCTCTGCCGGGATGAACCCACAGGAGACGATAGAAATCACCGACTTCATCAAGAAGCTGAGGGATGTCTACGGCTATACGATCCTTGTCATCGAGCATAAGCTCAACGTCGTCAAGACGATCTCGGACAGGGTGGTCGCTCTGGATTATGGAAGAAAATTAGCTGAGGGAAGCTACGAGGAAGTGGCTAACCACCCACAGGTGATCGAGGCCTATTTAGGAAGGAAAAAGAGTTAGACGATGGACAACACGCCGATTCTGAAACTTGAAAACGTCGATACGTATTACGGGACCATTCAGGCCCTGTATAGGATCAATATTCAGATTGCAACAGGTGAGCTCGTCTGCCTTCTTGGAGGAAACGCTTCCGGGAAAAGTACGGTTCTGAAAACGATATTGGGCGTCTGCAGGCCGAAAAGAGGGGAGGTCAGACTGGAGGGCGAGAGGATTGACGGAAAACCGACCAAATATATCGTGTCAAAGGGCGTTTCCATTGTTCCTGAAAACAGAAGGATTTTCCCTCGATTGACCGTTGCTGAGAACCTGGAGATGGGAGCTTATCTCAGAAACGACAGCGTTCAGATTAAGAGGGACATGGATCACATGTTTGAACTCTTTCCGCGATTGAGGGAGCGTCGTAATCAACTTGGGATCACGTTGAGCGGAGGGGAGCAGCAGATGCTGGCTATGGCACGGGCCCTTCTCTCTAACCCCAAAATACTTTTGATGGACGAACCCTCCATGGGCCTTGCACCGGTTCTGGTCGACCAACAGTTTGAGTTGATCCAGATGGTTCATCAAAGAGGGACGACCGTGTTTGTGGTCGAGCAGAATGCCAATATGGCCCTCTCCATTGCGGACCGGGGCTATGTGCTTCAGACGGGTTCCATCGTCCTCTCGGATACGGCCAAGAACCTTCTCAATAACGAGATGATGCAAAAAGCCTATCTGGGTGGGAGCACGTAGGAGGTTGGTTGATCGTCAAGTGTCAGTATCAGGGATGGTGAAGACCCCTCGCCCTCAGGCGAAGCGAAAATAGGCGAAATGTAAACGAAGTGAACATGAGCCAAATAAGTAAAGGCCTTCGACCATTTTGTCATACCCGCGAAAGCGGGTATCCAGATCAGAAATACTGGATTCCGGGTCAAGCCCGGAATGACAGACAAAGGAAAGGGCGGTGGGGTAGGGGAAGCTTCAGCCTCCCGAAATCATTTCAAATCGTCGGGTAGCGGCGAGCGAGAAATGCATGTTAAACTTTTAAGGTGAAGATGAGACAGTTACTAACGGGAAATGATGCGGCGGCCGAAGCGGTGAAACTATCCCGAGTGCAGGTGATTGCTGCTTATCCAATTACCCCACAAACCTCCATCGCTGAAAGTCTTTCCGACTTCGTCTCCAAGAAAAAACTGGATGCCCGGTATATGAGGGTTGAATCTGAAACCTCGGCCTTGGCCTGCCTCATCGGAGCCAGCATGGCAGGCGCCCGGTCCTTCACGGCCACCAGTTCTCAGGGCTTGGCCCTGATGCATGAACTCTTGCACTGGGCCTCAGGAGCAAGGCTCCCGATCGTCCTCATCAATGTGAACCGTTCCATGGCTGCTCCCTGGTCTTTAGGAACCGACCACATCGATAGCCTCTCCCAAAGGGATACCGGATGGCTTCAGTTTTATTGTGAGAAAGCCCAGGAAGTACTCGATACGGTCATCATTGCCTTCAGGCTGGCCGAGACGGTGCTTCTCCCGGTGATGATCCTTTCGGATGGGTTCTTTCTCTCCCACTTTGTGGAGCCGGTCGCACTGCCGAGCCAGAAACAGGTCGATCGTTTTCTTCCAACGAGAAAAACTCGGTATCGGCTCAACCCGAAAGACCCTCATACGTTTGGAGGTGGCGTCAGCGGGCTCATCTTTGCCAGGTTAAAGAAGGATATTCAAGAGTCCATGGAAAGGGCCAAGGGCGTCTTTCGAAGCCTCTTGGAAGAGTTTGAGTCGGTGTTTGGAAGAACCTATGCTCCCATCGAACCTTACCTGACAGAGGATGCAGAGGTTCTTTTGGTCACAGTCGGAACGATCACAGGAACAGCCCGTGCCTTTGTAGATGAAGCGCGGAAGGATGGGAAGAAGGTGGGCCTCCTGAAGATGAAGATGTTCAGACCCTTTCCTGAAGAGGAGGTGCGCCAGGCGCTGAAAGGGAGTAAGCGCGTTGTGGTTCTCGATCGGAACATCTCCTTCGGAGGGGAAGGAATTTTCTGCCAGGAGTTGAAGGCAGCTCTCTATGGGATGGAGCCAAAGCCGGAGGTCGTTGGTGTCGTCGCTGGATTGGGAGGGTTGGATGTGACTCCCGAGGGTCTGGGAGATCTCTATCAAAAGGTGATGCGGGGAGAGATCAGATCAGGGAAGCCATACTGGATGGGAGTTGAGGGATGAACGGAGCTAAACTGGAAGAGGAATTTCTTTCAAGCGGGCATTTTGCCTGCCCCGGATGTGGCGAAACATTAGCCTTCCGGCACGTCTTGAAGGCACTGGGAAGAAGGGTGGCCGTCATCACCACCGCTGGATGCGGGTCTGTGGTGGATGGGTACTGGCCCCTTTCCGCTTCCAAGGTTCCTTTCTTCCACTGCTCCTTTGGTACAGCGGCTGCAACCGCTGCAGGCCTGAAGGCCGGTCTAGAGATGATTGGAGATCGCACCACCACGGTGCTCGCATGGGCAGGTGACGGCGGAACGTTTGATATCGGTTTTCAGAGTCTCTCCGGGGCGGCCGAGAGAAACGAGGACATCCTTTATTGCTGTTATGACAACGAAGCCTACATGAATACAGGGATCCAGCGAAGTTCCGCGACCCCAAAAGGCTCGTGGACGACAACAACACCTGTCCAGAACCTGAAAGAAGAACCGAAGAAAGATATTGATGCCATTCTTGCTGCTCATCGGATTCCTTATCTTGCGACCGCATCCCTGGCTTTTCCAGAGGATCTCGCCCGAAAGGTAAAGAAAGCAAAGAGAATTAAGGGGACCCGGTTCATCCATATCCTCATTCCCTGTCCTCCCGGCTGGAGATTCCAATCCGATCTTACGATCCGGCTCTCAAGGCTTGCCGTGGAGACGAGGACCTTCCCTCTCTTTGAGGTCGACCATGGCATGCGTTATCAATTGAATCCCATGCCGAAAAAAATCCCTTTGAAGGAATACGTCCGTCTCCAGGGCCGATTCAGTCACCTCAGTGAAAAGCAGATGGAAGCGATCCAGAAAGAGATCGACACCAAATGGGAGGAGCTGCTTGATCGAGCCCGCGGGTAAAAAAGATCCTTTGAAGGAATTGTGTCATTTTGTTGCCACGAGGCGCTTCGATGAATTTCCTGCTGCCACTGTGGCGCATGCCAAACGCGTGATCATGGATACCCTTGGGGTGATCTTGGGAGGAAGCAAAGATACGCCCCTTGAGAGGTTGGCCAGTCTTTTGAGTCCATCAACGAGTCAGAAGGTTTCAACCCGCTTGGGACACCAGGAAAAGCTTTCTTCGATGCACGCCGCACTCCTGAACGGAGCAGCTGGGTCCACCCGGGAGTTCGAGGAGGGAAACAGCAAGGCCCTTGGCCATCCAGGGATCCAATTGATCCCTGCGGCGTTAGCCCATTCTGAATCCATCGGCGCGAGTGGAAAAAGATTCATCGAGGGTGTGATCCTGGGTTATGAGGTGGCGGGAAGGATCGGAAGTTCTGCTCCGCTTCGAATTGGGTTTCATCCCAACGGCACATGGGGGACAGTCGGTGCGGCTGCAGCGGTGGCCAAGATTTCAGGAATGAAAGCCCATGAGATCTTTGAAATCGCCAATATTGCCTCCTCCTTCGGGATCACTTCCTACACAGGGAACTCTCTCCACGGCAATAACATCTCCCAAATGTATGCAGCCATGTCCAACTATTTTGGCATCCTTTCTTATCATCTCTTTAGATCAGGGTTTTCATCCTCCCCGGAAAACTTGAGGGTGACATTTGGACAGCTCGTTTCAGAGGGGCTCAAGGAAGAGCGTCTGGCCAAGAGTCTGGGTGAGGGATATTTTATTGAAAGAAACTATTTTAAGATGTACCCCACGTGCCGGTTCACCCATTCTGCCTTGGATGCCTTCAGGGCGGCACTCCAGAAGGAGCCTGTCAAGGTGGACCAAATCCGACGCATCGATGTCTACACCTTCAAGTGGGCATTGCTGATGGAAAATCCTGAGCCTGAAAACAGCGATGCCATGCGATTCTCCATCCCCCATCTCCTTGGGCTTTCCCTTGCCGCTGGTTCGGTGAACTTGAAGACGATCGAAGAGATCCCAAAATACGAGGATCAGGTGAAGGTCGTCGCGGAGAGGACCTTTGTGCATGAAGATGAGAAGATCAATCAAATGCTGCCCGATAAAAGGGCCGCACGGGTCGTGATTGCTCTTCAGGACGGGAGAAAGATCGAAGGGAGCGTGGAGGACTGCAGAGGGGGAGAATCTTATCCTTATCCGGCTTCACAATTGGAATCGAAGTTTAATGATCTAGCGACCCCCCCTCTGGGAGTGAAAAGGACGCGCAAGGTTCTTGAGCTTTTGAAAGATCTTGAATCTCTTGATCGGATGGACCGACTGACCGACCTTCTGGGATTGAGGGCGACCGATGATTGAGATCAGGATTCACGGAAGAGGTGGACAGGGAGCGGTCGTTGCTTCTAAGGTCATGGCCTCGGCCTTCTTCAAACAGGGAAAATGGGTTCAGGCCTTTCCCTCCTTTGGAGCGGAAAGGCGGGGGGCGCCCGTAGCGGCTTATACTCGAGTCGACGACCGGGAGATTATGCTGCGCTGCTCGGTTCGGAACCCCAACCATCTGATCGTCCTCGATGAGAATCTCACGCGTAATCCAGACATCACCCAGGGGCTTAAGGATGGGGGCTGGATCGTGATCAACAGCGAGAAAGATCCGAAAGAATTTCGTTTGTCTCACCAATTTCATGTGGCGACGGTCGATGCCAGCGGCATTGCGATCCGGCACCGGCTGGGCTCAAAAGCGGCTCCTATTGTGAGCACGGTTGTCCTCGGTGCTTTTGCCAAGGTCACGGGCCTATTGAAACTTTCGAAGGTCTTGGAAGCAATTCGTGAGAATGCTCCAGTCTATATCGATCAAAATGTGGCCGGGGCCAGAGAGGCGTATCAACGCGTAAAGACGGAGGGGTCTGTATGAGAAAGAAGGCTCCCATAGGCCTCCCTCCTATGGCCATGTCTCTCCAATCGACCGCAGGGAATAAGACCGGCACTTGGAGGTACTTGAGACCTGTTCCGGTGGAGGGGATTGCGCCTTGCAATGAGGCCTGTCTGGTGGCTCAGGATATCGAAAGGATGATCCTCTACATCACCAAGGGGAAATTTCGGGAAGCTTATGCCCAACTCTCCGTGGAGAATCCTATGCCGTCCGTGTTGGGCAGGGTCTGTCCTCATCCTTGCGAAGGGTCGTGCAATCGGGGGGAGTATGATGAACCTGTATCGATTCAGGCCCTGGAGAGGTTTATCGGAGATTGGGGGCTCAAGCACGGTAGGTTCTCTTCTCCCCTGAGGCCGATGCGAAAAGAGGAGATTGCGGTTATTGGATCGGGGCCAGCTGGCCTGTCGTGTTCTTACCATCTCGCGAGGATGGGCTACAAGGTGACGATCCTTGAGGCAATGCCTGTTCTCGGAGGAAAGCTAAGATGGGCGATTCCAGACTACCGGCTTCCGAAGAGGATTCTCGACCAGGAGATCGAAAAGATCCTCTCCTTAGGCATCCGGGTTCAAAAGAAAATGAAGGTCGGTCGAGATATTCCCTTCGGGGATTTGAAGCGATATCAGGCAGTCTTCATTGCGACGGGCGTTCAGAGGTCACTTCCGCTTGGGCTGCCTGGCGAAGATTCCAGAAACGTCGTTTCTGGATTGGATTTTCTCAAGCGTTCGAATCTGGGAGAAGAGGTTTCATTGGGCTTAAGGCCTGTGGTCATTGGAGGAGGAAACACCGCGATCGATGTAGCCAGATCCTGCCTCCGCCTGGGCAGCAGTCCTGTGATCCTCTACCGCAGGTCAAAACAGGAGATGCCAGCATACAAGGACGAGGTCGATGAGGCTGAGCGAGAGGGGATTCCAATCCGGTACCTCGTCGCTCCTATCCGGATCATCCGCGAAAAGGGACGAGTGACAGGGCTTGAGTGCATGAAGATGCGGATGGGAAAGCCCGATGCCTCTGGGAGGCGATCTCCCATTCCTATTCGAGGATCAAAGTTCTTTGTTGAGACGGATCAAGTCATCCGAGCGATTGGCGAGACAGCCGACCGGGCATTTCTCTCTGGAAGCGTTCGATCAGCGGATCACCTCATTTCAACCAGTTCACAGATGGCCACTTCTCACCCGGGCGTCTTTGCAGGCGGAGACGCCATCGCTCAACCGAGAAGCGTTGGCCACGCGATTCTCTCAGGGAAAAAAGCCGCCATCTCGATCGATTGCACTCTGAAAGGAAGAGACGTGAGGGAGGCCTATCGAACGATTCAAGTGGGGACCAAAAGCGGTGTGCTTCTGGAGGCCTATCTCCATCCCGAAGAGATGAATCTTGCAGGGAAAAAGGTTGTGGGTTTTGGAGAGATCAACACCTCCTACTTCGAAAAGAGCCCTCGTCTAAAGGGAAAGGCCCTTTCTCAGGAAAAGGCAATCCTGGGCTTCGACGAGACCAACCTCGGCTTGGATCGCGCAAGTGCTGTTCGTTCTGCCGAGAGATGCTTCCAATGCGGATTATGTAATAGCTGTCGTAACTGTGATCTCTTCTGCCCGGATCTTGCCGTTTTGATGAAGGGAAAAGGACCGGAGATCAATTATGACCATTGCAAGGGGTGTGGCATCTGTGTCCAAGAATGCCCGCGTGGGGCGTTAACACTGGCAGACGAAACTTAATTCCTTTCACTTACTAAGAAGTCTATAATTGAAAAGACATATTCTTCCGAAAATCTCCCCTAACCCCTCTTTGCCAAAGAGGGGGAATTCCTCCCTTTTGTAAAGGGAGGGAAGGAGGGATTTAGTCTCTGATGTCCATATAATTACGGACTGATTAGTAAATACTCTTACCGATATTTTTTCTGGATCAGTTCTTCGACTTCTCGGATGTCTCTTCTAAAAGGTCCTTCTGCTTCCATTTTCAGACTGGTCACAGCGGCTGCCCAGATCATTGCCTGAGGAGGCGGGGCATTTAACCGGCGAGCCACATAGGAGCCAATACAGGTGTCACCTCGACCGCTCCGGCCGATCAGCTGTTTAGGATAAAAACTTGTTTCGTAGAATTGATTCCCATCATAAACCAACAATCCATTGCTATGGGTGATGACTACCTCCTTCGGGCCGAAATCCGCAATGATTCTTGCTGCAACTCTGATGTCACTTTTCCCCGTCAGCAGCTCTGCCTCCACGGCATCGGTCTTAAGCACATCCACCATGGCTAAGACCTTTTCTTTTTCTGGCCAGTCCTTAGAAACCAGCTTACCCTCATGAACGATCCGAATAAATCCCTGTACATCAGCGGAGAGGATAGTCACTTTTTTCCGTAGTTCTTCGATGACTTCCAGCGTCACTTCACCTCGAACAGAGGCACCGATGACAAAGGCTTTTGATGAGATCTCTTTAACTTCCGATGGCGTAAAGGGACCGGCAGAGCTGGTGATGTATATGATTCGCTCATCGACGTTGGAGGTGGGATATTCGAGCCGGAGACAAGTAGATTGAGGGGTAGCTTTGGCGAATACGTCCACTCCCAATTTCTTAAGTTCCTCGATAACGTGAAAGTCCTCCCGGGCAAGGCGTGTGATCGCAGCGGCGCGTAGCCCCATTCGAATCGCGAGATGGGATCCATAATTAAAAGCGCCGCCATCCACCCGCCTTGTCCCTTCAGAGGAGACAATGGTGTCTTTGGTGTAATGGCCTAGAAAGGCAATGTCATAAGTCTGCTGGGTACTCATTTTCTTGTATCACTTTAGCCTTTTGAAAAATGGATTTCAAAGGCAAAAGAAATCAAAAGAATCACTATAAAATCCCCCTCTATCCCCCTTTTTCAAAGGGGGATCTAACGTCTCCTCCCTTTGGCAAAGGGAGGCAGGGAAGGATTTTCAAAGCGCTAAAGTATTACATTTTTTTCATTTCTTCCTTTACAAGAATTTCCTAATCGCTTCCATTCCCTTCTTTGCCACTTCTTCTGCAGGCCGGGTCCAGTACTCCGGCCTGAACATTTCAATGGAAACGGGTCCATCGTAATGGATCTCTTTCAATCTGGAAATGATCTCTTTCAGGGGAATCACTCCTTCTCCAGGATAGAGGCGATGCGCGTCTTGAAGGTCTGATTTGGGTAGGCCCTCAGCGTCATTCATGTGGAGGATATAGATCTTCTCTTTTTCCATCTTCAGAATCGAATCGAGCATCGATCCTCCGGCATAAAAATGGAAGGTATCGAGAACCATCCCAATATTTTTTCGGTTCACCGCCTTCACGATCTCGAAATCCTGCTCCAGGGTCGAGACAGAGCACCAGGGAAAGCCCAAGAATTCGAATGCAAATTTGACTTTGTAATTCCTGAATTTATTTGAAATCTCACGAAGGACTTTCACCGATTCCTCGTAAACTTCGTTGTCAGAGACACCTTGAGGTCGAGGGCTCGGGACCAAGACAATGTAAGGGCAATTCAGTCTATCTGCGATCTCCGCATATCGCTGAATCAGATTCATGGTGTTAACCTTTTCCCATGGCGAGTTGAATGTGACAAACTCCACAGAGTTGATCGCAAGGGGCTTGATTTTTCCTTTCTTGAAGAGCCCATGGAGATCACGGATACTTTTTCTTGAAAGGAAGGCCTCCATCTTCTTGGCCCATATCTCCATCAGGGCGTACCCCGCCCGCGAGGCCGCCCGGATGTCTCCAGGAAGATCCGTCTTCATCGTCGAAGCACCATTAAATCCAATTTCCATCTCTTTCTCCTTTTTAGAATAATCCCTCTGAAGGTATAAGAAAGTTAGAGAACTTCCAAAACAAATTGTCATCTGAGAGGATGGTTGGGTTGAAGAAGATTTCGAGCGGAACCTTTCGTGATTCAGCTGCCATGGCATAACTGTGCTTAAACACATGACTTCTCATGCCATGGAAATTCACCCATACCATCAAAACGACCCGCGTTCGAAAGCTTCGGAAACCCAGCCATCCTTGAAGGACAGGGCTGGCCACTTTTTTCGCACCTTCTTAGGAATTATCTTCTAAAGCGTTTTCATCCTTGCCAGGACATCATCAACCGTTCCTGAGAAGGGACCTGGTCTTTCCATCTTGATACTGGTGAGCGCAGCAGCAAACCTTACCGACTCCTCAACATCGTGATGGAGCCTCCAGGCCATGTAAGAGACAAAGCATGTATCTCCCCTTCCTGTCCGACCTGATAAGTTCTCTGAATTAAAGGGGGCTCGAGAAATGTTTTCACCGTCATAAACGATCACTTCTGAGGCATGGGTGATCATGACCTCTTTGGCTCCCCACTGATGGAACCTTCTGGCTGCCTCCTCCCGGTCGGGGATCCCCGTGGCCACCTCCGATTCCAAGGAGTCGGCTTTGAGGTAGGTGATCATGGGAAGGTATCTTTCCTTTTCCGGCCAGTCTTTAAAAGCAAAAGAGGCCTTTTCATTGGAGCGCAACATCGCCTGCGTGTCGAGTGCGACCTCACCTTTCTTGGCAAGATATTCAATCAGGGTTTCGGGTATCTCTCCAACGAAGAGCCCTGCTAGATGGTATATCTTTGCCTCCGCCTTCGGAATGTCCTCGGGTTGAAAAGGATCGGCCTGAGAGATGAGCTTTACCTTCCTCTTATCGAAATCATCGGTTTCGAAGACATTTTCGATAGAGGTGGTTTTGGGGCTTGGAAAGGCGATCACCTCAATTCCCTCTCTTTTCAATTTATCGAGGACTTCGAAATCCCCCCGCGCCAGCTTCGTGACCACACAGATCTTGGCATTCGATCTTTTGGCAGCAAAAGAGGAGAAATAGGCTGCCCCGCCTGTAAAAGGAGTGACTTTTCCTCTATATTCGAGGGTATCCCTCGTAATGTGACCAATGATCATGATGTCATACTTAGACACTCTCTTGTTTTCCTCTTTTTAGGTTCTTAAAGACCCAACTTCTGATAATATTCCATTGTCAATTTCAAACACTCCTCTGGTGTGGGTTTGGGTAATATTTCAGCAGAGACAGCTCCTTGATATCCAATTTCTTCTAGCGCATCTAGAATTTCTGCGAAATCGATATGGCCACACCCGGGAGCCCATCGATTGCTATCCGCAAAATGGACGTGGGAAACGTAACCCTTGGCATGGAGGATGCTTTCAATGATATCCTTTTCCTCAATGTTCATATGAAAGGTATCGACCAACATCTTCAGGTTCGATCGGCCGATCTTATCGATCACCTCCATTGCCGAGCGAGTATCAT
>Ga0315282_10015690_pt1 | contig 11153 bp, 8 predicted proteins | sample YL17G07_20_MG_FD_203693 | JGI IMG/M metagenome (GOLD analysis project Ga0315282, IMG submission 203693) | Sediment microbial communities from Yellowstone Lake, YNP, Wyoming, USA - YL17G07_20 | ecosystem: Environmental > Aquatic > Freshwater > Lake > Sediment | place: USA: Wyoming | collected...
GCCACAAGGCCGAGAACCTCAACGCCGTCGCGATCCCGGAGTTCAAGCGCCTGGCCGGCGAGAAGAAGCCGTTCTTCCTCTTCCTGCGCCACATGGACCCGCATTCGCCGTACCTGCCGCCGCGGCCGTTCGAGCGGATTTTCTACGGCGGCAACGAACTCGACCCGAAGAACAAGTCGCTCGAGCCGGTGATGACGTTCAAGCCGTTCTGCGATTACTTCGCGAGTTGGTTCCCGCCGGGCTGCACGGACAAAGAGTACATCATCGCGCAATACGATGGCGCCGTTGCGTACATGGACGCCTGCATCGGCAACATCTTCGCCACGCTTTCCTCGCTGGGTCTCGAAGAAGACACGCTGGTCGTGATTGACTCCGACCACGGCGAGACGCTGCACGACCACGACTGCTTCTACGACCACCACGGCATCTACGACTGCACGCTGCACATCCCGCTGGTCTTCGTCTTCCCTGGCAAGGTGCCGGCGGGCAAACGCTTCTGCGACTTCTGCCAGATGAAGGACATCCTGCCCAGCATCCTCGAACTGATGGGCATCAAGACCAACATCAAGGCCGACGGCCGCAGCCTTGTGCCGCTGATGGAGGGCAAGCCGCGCGTGCAGGAGCCGGAGTTCTACATCACCGAATGCACGTGGATGCGCAAGCACGGCTGGCGCACGCCGGAATGGAAGCTCATCCACGCGCTGGAGCCTGACTTCCACTTCAAGCCGGAGGTCGAGCTGTACAACCTCATCAAGGACCCGGACGAGAACCACAACGTCGCGGCGCAGGAGCCGGGAGTCGTGAAGATGCTCGAAGCCCGCATGCAGGCGCACATCGCGCGGCGCGAGAAGGAGACCGGCCGCAAGGACCCGATTTACACGAACCTGAACTGGCACGGCAAGGGCTGCGGGCCGTTCAAGACGTCGCAGCAGGCGTACGACGGCCTGCACATCGGTTCGCCGAAAGCCGCGGAGAAACTGCAGGCTCAGCAGAAGGAACTGCAGACGCAGCGCGGCGCGAAGAAGCTGTGACGGTTGAAGCCACAGATGAACGCAGATAGACACGGATGAACCAGGAGAGAACATCCGTGTTCATCTGTGTCTATCTGTGTTCATCTGTGGCTAGAGAAGGAGGGCAGGCGTGTTGCGTGTGTGTGTCATCGGCATGGGCCACATCGGCAATCTCCATGCCGACATCTACAAGGGCGACGCGCTGGCGCAGTTGGCCGGCGTCTGCGACATCCGGCAGGACCGCGCCGAAGCGGCGGGCAAGCGCCTCGGTGTGCCGTGGTTCCTCGACGCCCAGAAGATGCTGGCCGAACTCAAGCCCGACCTGTGCAGCGTCGCCACGGGCGGCTACGAGTACAGCAGCGACCACTACGCGCCGACACTTCAGGCGCTGCGCTCCGGCGCGCACGTGCTGTGCGAAAAGCCAATCTGCAACGAGATTGACAAGGCCGACGAGATGGTGCGCGTGGCGCGCGAACTGAAGCGCTGCTTCGCGGTGAACCTGAACCACCGCTTCACTCCCGCCGCGCGCCTGGCAAAGAAGTGGCAGGACGAAGGCCGCATCGGCAGCCTGCTCTTCGTCAACATGGCGCTGTGGATCGGCAGGCCGGGGAGCTTCGATTCGCCGTACTTTCATCTCAAGGCGCTGAATCCGCATTCGGTGGACATCATGCGCTATTTCGGCGGCGACATCGCGAAGGTGCAGTGCTTCGCCATGAGAGCGCCGGGACGGAACTTCTGGTCTACGGCGTCAATCAACATGCAGTTCGCCAACGGCGCGGTCGGGCATCTGACGAGCAGCTACGACATCGAGCGCGGGCATCCGATGGAGCGCTGCGAGGTGGCGGGCGTGAAGGGGCGTTTCGTGCTGGAAGACATGTGGCGCGAAGTGACGCTCTACCCGGCCGGCGGCGATTCGGTGAAGTCCGTCTACTCCAACCCCGTGTTCGGCGGTTACCGCGGCTTCGACGACACGTTCCGCGAACGGATTCACTCGTTCCTCAAGGAACTTGCGGACGGCGTAGCGCCGGAGAAGATTGACGGTTCGGGCGCGGCCGGGCTGGCCGCGCAGAAAGTGATTGCCGCGGCCATCGAGTCGCTGGACACGGGGAAAGTTGTGAACCTGAAACTTGAAACCTGAAACTCAATGAACGTCCTTCTCATCGCCATTGACACCCTCCGCGCCGACCACCTTGGCTGCCACGGGTACACGCGCCCGACCAGCCCGGCGATGGACCGGCTCGCGTCGCAAGGGACGCTGTGCACCAACTTCATGGCGCCCGGCATTCCGACGCACCCCGCGTTCACCACGCTCTTCTGCGGGCAGCATCCCATTCGCCACGGCGTCATCTGCCAGGGCGGCAAGCAGGAACTCGCCGCGGACACGCCGACGCTGCCGCAGCTCTTCCTGGAACGCGAGTACTTCACCGCCGCGTTCGACAACCTGGCCGGCGGCAGCAAGTCATACTTCGGCCGCGGCTTCGAGATGCAGGTGGATTCGAGCCGCCGGCGCGGTTGCGGCCTGCTGGTCTCCTGCGACGAGATCAACTCGCGCCTGCTGCCGTTCCTCAAGCAGTGCGGCACGGGCGGGGAGAAGTTCTTCGCCTTCGTGCACTACTGGGACCCGCACACGCCGTATTGGGCGCCGCCGCGCTATCGCAGCCTGTTCTACAAGGGCGATCCGTTCGATCCCGCGAAGACACTGGAACCGCTCTACCGCCATCAGCTTGGCGCGGAATGGCGAAAGACGTGGTTCAAGCGCGTGCTCGAAGATACCGGCCGCGACACCGCGGCGACGCTCACCGACCCGGCGTACATCGCCGCGCTCTACGACCAGGAAATCCGCTACGCGGATGACGGTGTGGCCGTTGTCCTGGAGACGCTCGAGCGGGCGAAGCTGGCCGACGACACGCTCGTCATCCTGCTGGCCGACCACGGCGAGTGCATGACCGAGCACGGCATCCACTTCGACCATCACGGGCTGTATTCGGAGAACCTGAACGTCCCGCTCATCATGCGCTTGCCCGGCAGGATCCCGGCGGGCCGGCAGGTGGCAACGCTGCTGCAGCACAGCGACATCCTGCCGACGCTGTGCGAAGCGGCATGCTTGCGCGTGCCGGAGAAGCTTGACGGGCGGAGCGCGTGGGGCGTGTTGACGGGCCAGCGGCCGGAGGCGAAGCTGGCGGACTGCCTGGTGACCGAGGAGTGCAGTTGGCAGAAGAAGTGGGCGCTGCGCGATGCGCGCTACCATTTCATCTGCGCGCTGGAACCGGACTGGTACGGCAATCCTATGCGGGAGCTCTACGATCTCGCCGCGGACCCGGGCCAGACGCGCAACATCGCAGCGGAGAAGCCGGAGATTGCGCGCGAACTGGAAGGGCAACTGAACGGCTGGATCGCGGACAGGCTGAAGGCTTGCGGACGCACGGTTGATCCGCTTGTGGAGACGGAGATCACGCTGTTGCGCCGTCCGGGACGCGCCGGCGACGCGGCGGCGACAACCGGCGCCGGCGGCACAAGCAAGGCGAGTGTGTAGGGAGAAACGAGCGCATGCTTTCCGATTTCCTGCAAGGCAGCAAGAGCGTGCTCGCGCGCTACGGGTCGAACCTTTCGGCGGCGTCGAGAATCCTCAACGATCTCTACGGGCCCGCCCTGAAAGCCTACGGCGTGGGCAGGATCGTCACCGTGAGCGCGAAGCAGGTCACGCTGACCGTGCACGGACGCCGTGCGAAGGGCGGCAGGGCGACGAGCGCGTGCGTGGCGGCGAACGCAGGCACGGTGGACGTGTCTCTGGACAAGATTGGGAAGGGTGGCGTGAAGGCTGCCGCGAAGGCGCTCGAAAGGGCGTTGGCCTCCTACGTGCCGGACGGCGACGGTGCGTACGTGTGGATCGTGCCCGACGGCTACATGGCGGCCTTGAGCGCGAACGAGGAACGGTTTCGCCGCGAGGGCGGCGGGTACTTCTCGCACGAGTCAATGTGCGTGCAGAATACCGGCATGCGGCCGACGCGCTGCGAGTTGACCGTGTACTTCGAGGCGCCCGGCCGCAAAGTGCTGCGCCACGCCTTCCACGTGCCGGCGCAGCGCTCGATCCATCTGCGCCTCGACAAGATCCCCGGCATGCGCGGCGAACCGTTCATCCCCAAGAGCACGCCGGTCGGGTACAAGATCGTAAGCTACGACGCGCCGGTCGTCGTGCAAGGCTCGCGCATTCTCACGTCGGGCAGGGGCAGCGAGTTTGCCAGTTTCGGCACGACGATGGCGTGGGCGCCGAAGTAGGGCAAGCTTTCCAGCTTGCCCCGGTGGATCGGGCAGGACGGTCAATGGCACAGCGCGCGTTCTTCTTCGTGGTTTCGACGGAAGCCCCTGCGGCGGGCGCGTGGTTCGAGCGCCTGCTGCCGCAGGCGTGCGGCGGTCCGCTGGCCCCGTCCGCGGATGCCGCCGCCAGTCTGCAGCGCCCGGCCTTCTTTGGGACGCTCGCCGCCGCGCGGCTGACGCTGTGCGCGGTCGGCAAGGAATGGAGCGGCTCGCTGCCGCGGCGGTTCCACGGCGTCGGTCTCGCAGAGGCTGGTGGCACTGTCCGCAGACAGTGCCCTCCCTCCGCAATGGAGAAGCGAAGCCACTGTCTGCGGACAGTGGCACCAGGCCTGCGCCGCCTGGACGCCGCGGCGCGCGTTGTGTTGAACGAACCGTGGGATTGCTTCGTGCTCTGGCTGCCGCTGGCGGAGGCTGACCTTGCGCCGGCGGGCGAGCGGCTCAGGGACCTGCTGGCGACGCTCACGCCGGACATTGCGGTCTGCGGCGTGTTGCTGAGCACGCAGGACAGCCGCTGGCTGTGGCGAGTACACGGGGCAAGCGCCGGCACGCTGCCGCCGCGGCCCGTGGCGGATGTCCTGCCCACCGTGCTGAAGACGCTGGGTCTTCCCGTGCCGGCGGCGCTGCCCGGAAGCATTGCCGAGCTTGCCGGCGCGGCCAGGGTCTCCGGCTACACGCCGCAGGAAGAACGCGAGATCCAGAAGCGCCTCGAAGACCTCGGCTACCTCTGAGGGCCGGCGGGTCACTCCTCGTGGCCGTCAATGGTGCCGACCTTGATGTCCAATTCGTCGCGGAGCTGGATGCGCGAGACCATGCCGTCGGTGATCCAGATGACGCGGTCGCTGGCGTCGAGCATTTTCATGTCGTGCGTGGCGGTGATGATGGTGACACCGCGTTCCGTCTTCAACTGCGTCAGCAGCGCGATGATCTCGCGGCCGGTCTTCAGGTCGAGGTTGCCGGTGGGTTCGTCGGCGAGGATGATGGCGGGGTCGTTGGCCAGGGCGCGGGCGATGGCCACGCGCTGCTGCTGCCCGCCGGACATCTGGGTCGGCCGGTGGTTGAGGCGTTCGCCGAGGCCGACGAGCTTCAGGAGCTCCGCGCCCTTGTCGCGCGCGGCGTCGGCATCGGCGCCGGCGAAGACCATAGGCAGGGTGACGTTTTCGAGCGCGGTCATGACGGGGATGAGGTTGAACGTCTGGAAGATGTAACCGATCTTGCGGCAGCGCAGCCAGGCCAGCTCGTACGCTTCGAGCTGCGCGATATCCACTTCGTCAATGTAGACTTCGCCGCTGGTCGGCTTGTCCAGGCCGCCGACCATATTGAAGAGCGTGCTCTTGCCCGAGCCCGACGGGCCCATGATGCTGATGTACTCGCCGCTGTAGATGGCGAGGTTGATCCCGCGGAGGGCGTGGACCGTCTCGCTGCCCATCACGTAGGCTTTGCGGACATCCTGCGTGCGCACAATCTCGCGTTTGTCAGCCATAGCCGTCAGACCTCCGTCCGCATCGCCTCCACCGGCTTCATCCTGGCGGCCACGAATGTCGGGTAGACCGCGGCCAGCGTGGTCAGCACCGTTCCCAGGACCACGGCCGCCGGCAGTCCCACCGCCAGGCAGCGGAAGCAGACGCCGGCCTGGAGCAGCGAGAATTCGAGGGCCGCGCCGGTCTGCAGCAGTCCGAGAATGAAGCCCGCCAGTCCGCCCACGGCGCTGGCCAGCACGCCGACGAAGATGCTTTCCACCAGGAACAGGCGCACGACGAAACTGTCGAGCGCGCCGAGGCATTTGAGCGTGCCGATCTCGCGGTAGCGTTCCGTCACGCTCATCAGGATCGTGTTGCTGATGCCCACCAGGCACAGGAACCCCGAGAGACACAGCAGCCAGATTCTCTGGTCGCGCTGCCGCTTCACGGCGGCCTCGTCCGCGGCGAAGACGCCGGCCTTCTCCAGGACCGCCTGGGTGTGGACGTCGCCCGAGCGCATCAGGTCGGAGACGACGAGCTGGTACGTCATGGACGACGTGAAGAAGGCGACCACGACGGCGATGCAGGTGAAGGTGAGGACGCAGCGGCCGAGGCGGTGGCGGATGTTGGAGAAACACACTTGGAGCGTGCGCTTCCACGGCAGCACGACCTTGTGGGCCGTCCCTTTCCTGCGCTCGTCGAAAATACGGTCCACACATCACCCCTGGGATCGTGGCTATCGGCTATTCGCTATTGGCTATTGGCAGCAACGCCGGCTGCGTTACGTTAATAGCCAATAGCCAATGGCCAATAGCCAACGGCTCAGAACGGCAAGTCCCGCGCGCACTGCGCCACCAGCGACAGCGAGACCGCAATCATGCCCGACAGACCCATGCCGCACGAAAACCCGGCGGCCACCACCGGCACGTACCGCGACCACGTTTCCTCGCCGAATCTCTTCCTGAAGTAGTACCTGCCCAGCAGCGCGCCCGCGAAGAGCGAAAGGCCCACGTGCAGCGGCGCGCCGACGCCGCCGATCATGCCGTAGAAGAACGCGGTCGGCAGGCCGATCGCGCCCACCAGGCGGTACAGCACGAGACCGACCAGGCAGGCGCCGACGATCGTTTTCGGGTTGAGGGCCTGCAACAGCAGCGGCGACGCGGTGGTGTTGGCGGTGAAGATGAGGCAGGCCTGGCGCGCCGCGATGGGCCACAGCCGGGCCGCGAAGGGGAAGCTGCCCGAAGGGATCTGGTTGAGATGCCAGAAGAACCACCAGAAAAGGAAGCTGCTGACGAAGACGATGGGGAGCATGAGGAGTTCGGCCTTGATGAGTGACGTGAACCGGGTGCGCGTCAGCTCAAGCTCACGGAAGCGCTGCGCCATCCAGCCGTGGTCCTGCAGCGGGACGGGCGCGAACCAGATGTCCACGCCCTTGTAGCCGCTGAGGATGAAGACGGTCTCTTTCAGGAACGGCGTCTGCAGGCCCGTGCCGGTGAGGCCGACGAGGCGGGCGGTGATGTAGCTGTGGAGCGGCGTCCAGAGGAACCCGAAGAGGACGATGATCCAGAAGGGGAAGCCGGGCACGAGAAGCCTGCAGATGAGGGCGAAGCAGCCGATGGACACGAACGCGAGACACACCGCCACCCACGCGGGGAAGTCCCCGCGCGCGCGCGAGGCCGTGCGGTACGGCGGTTCAACAGGAAGATGGCCGGAACGGGCCTGGCGGCCGGCAGCGCCGGCATCCTGCCTGCCGCCCTCCTCGGGCTTCGCCCTGGCGGCAAAGCGTTCACGGAACACCTTGATCACGTTCCACAGTCCGATCAGGAGCACGGTGGCGGCAAGGCCGATGGAGACGCTCATCCAGAAATCGAAACTGAGCAGCATCTGGTTCACAAGCAGGCCGTTGCCGGCCGTCCAGTGCGGGAACGCGCCGAGCTTGAACAGAATGGGGCCGCCGATCACGCTGGTCAGGATCACGGCTGTGAACGCGCCGGAGATGAGCTTGAAGGGCAGGACCATGCCGGCGAGGAAAAGCGCGGCGTCGAAGCTGATCGAGACCAGGCTGGCCGGCAGGAGCCCTTCCACGTTCGACGTGAAGTCCACAAACGGAATGGGCAGGATCATGATCGGTTTGCTGAGGAACAGGCCGCTGACGACCGGCACGAGCACGTAAATGCCGCCGAACACGACGCCCAACGACGCGCCGACGCTGAACACGTTCCAGCGCCAGGAACGCTTCCCGCGCGTGTCGCGGCGGGACGACCGGGGCACGAAGTGGCCGAGGATGCCGCTCACCTTCGGCGAAGCAGGAGCCGCGGCCTGTTCCGGCGGCGCTTCGCGCTCGGTGGATTCCGCCAGCGCGGTCGCGCCTTCCGCAGCGATGGGCGCAAGAGGGAAAGGGAGGCGTTCGACGTCGGAGGTCAGCCGGAACACGAGGTAGCCCAGGCCGAAGGAGCCCAGCCGGCCGAGCGCGTAGCCGAGCGCGATCAGGACGACGGGAGAGAGAACGCCCTTCGAGGCGCTCCACCACCAGTCCACGTGCGCCAGGTTGCGTCCCTGAATCGCCGGCGACGACACCGGCGGGACCACCCAGTTCGGGATGTCGGCGGCGATGCTGCTGGTCTCCGGCGCCTGCAGCAGGAACTGGTTCCAGATGGTCGCGGCGAACGGGCCGCCGGAGAGCGCCAGGTGGCTGAAGCTCACGGCGGCAATCCCGGATGCGACGTAGAAGAGGACGAAGACTTCCTGCCGTCTGAGATGCGCGAAGCTGCGCCGCGCGAGTTCGGCAAAGAGGATGATGGTGACCCACTCCGCGGCCGAGCCGAGCGACTGCCCGGCGACCAGCCCCATGTAGATCGCTCCCGGCATCATCACCAACGCCACGAAGACCGCGCCAAGGACGGTGCGGCCGGAGAAGCCGTCAACGTACATGCCGCGGTCGAGCACGTCGTCCGCGGGTATCGCGGCCGGCCCGCTCGCGTGCGGGTCGGAGCTCGCTGCCGCATTCTTCTGGCCTGCGCTCTCAGCCATGTACCAGGTCCGATGCTGCCCACACACCGCGGCACGGGCGCTTTCGCCCGTGCTACGCCGTCCCGAACATCTTCCCGCCTTGTTGCCGATACTGCTCCACTTCCTGCTCCGACAACACGCGCCACATCAACAGTTGCTTGCGGATGGCCAGGATGAAGCGCGGGATAACGCGGCGCCAGTTCTGCTGGTCGCCGCTGAAACGCACCGCTTTCAAGTGGTACTGGTAGACGCCGCGGTCCTCGCGGTAGACGATCCGCAGTTCCGTGTCGTGGCTGACGCCCAGATCGAAGGGCGCCATCCAGGCCCGAAAGGACAGCGTCGGCGCGGGGCGCGCGCCGCTGGAGTCCAGGCGGGGCTGCAAGCCGTCCACGGCCAGTTGGCCGATGGTGACGCCTTCGATGCTGGCGAGGTATTCTGCCATGTACGCCTGCATCGCCAGGACGTTGGCGTCGGTCGCGACGAAGGGCAGGTACAGCGACACCGTATCCGTGGAGGCTGCCTGAGCACCCGCGGCGGCCGCTTCCTTCACGACATCGGGCGTGGCGGCATGGAAGGCCTGGCGTGCGGGGTAGATGGCGGAGAGCAGTACGATCACCATCGTCAGGATGGTCACGAAGACGGTGCTGCCGGCGGTGTAGTTGAGCGCCAGGCCGGAGAGCAGGCCGGTAACCTGGAAGAACCGCGCCACCGCCTGGCCGAGGAGATAGCCCATGCTGGCGCCGATGAGCGCGTAGAGCGCGGATTCGGCGAGGAACAGCGACGCCACGTTGCTGGGCGACAGACCCACCGAGTTGTAGACGAAGATCTCGCGGACGCGCTCGTACACCGAACCCATCATCGTGCCGAGGACCATGATGAAGCCGAGGAACAGCGGGACCACAATCTGCCAGGCCGCGCTCACCTGGCTGGTGTCGCGCGCGGCGTACAGCAGGACGCCGCCCGTGCCGCCCTCGCACGCGAGGATCGTGAGGTTGGAGCGCTTGGTGTAGCCCTCGGCCTCGCGCGCGATGTCGAAACCAGGGCCGGCTCGGACGGCGACGGAGCGCACTGTGGCGCCGAGGCGGATGCCGAACTCGACGGGCAGGATCACGAGCTGGTCCGAGGCATAATGTTCGTATTTCTCAAGCGTATCCGGCTCTTCGTCCCGCACTTGCTCCTTGGCCCGGATCTGCTGCTGGAGGACGAAGTTGACGGGCGTGAGCCGTTCGCCGTCAATGTCCTTGATGGCATCGAACGCCTTCTCATCCACGACGCCCACCACCGGGAGTTCCTGGCCGAAGACCCGGACCGCTCTGCCGATTGCCGGCTTGCAGTCGGTGCCGCCGGCGCCGTCTGTTGCGCAGAGTCCCAGTTGGCGGGCGACGTGCCGGGGCAGGATCACAGCGCGCTCGTCGTCATCGTTGAACCAGCGTCCGGCGAGGAGCGTTTTGTCAACGCCGGTGATCGCAGGCTCATCCCGGCCGAGGCACAGCAGCGCCGCGGCGGTGAAGGAGACAGCGGAGGCGGGGCGGCTGGTGGCGTCCGTCGCCGTCTTCTCGACGGCGGCCACGTCAATCTGCGAGAGGCTGCCGGTGCGGTCCGAGAAGAACCACGCCCGCGGCGCAACGACGGCCTGCGACCGCGAGGCGCTGCCTGTCTCCCCAAAACTCCGGCGCAGAGACACGTGCAGCGGCGTCGGGAGCGCCTGCCAGTTCTTCTGGCGGGCGAGGAGGCCGCGGTAGGCCGGGACGCCGTCGGGGTGCCTGAGCCTGGAGATGCTGGTCTCGGGCGCCAACGAGATGAACGAGAGCAGGATGAAGGTCACCATGGTGACGGTGAGGCCGGTCAGGAACGCGCGCTGGGGCCGCCGCCGGATGTTGGAGATGCCGAGGTCCACCGCGCGGATGGCGATGCCGCCCACGTTCTGCTGTTCGTCGTGCCTGCCGACGGCGGCCTGCTTGCGTTCCTGCAGGACGGCGTCCATGCGGGCGACGATGAGCGTACTGACGGTGGCCACGAGCGCGATGATGATGAAGGCAAGCAGCACCAGGAGCGGCGTCAGCGTGAAACGGAAGGCGGGGTGCACCACGGCCAGCAGGAGAAAACACAGGGAGAAGATGGCGCTGATCCAGAGGATCCGCTTCTAGATCGTGCCGGAGGCGATGAGCAGGCGTTCGAGGCAGTACGAGAACGGCAGCAGCAGCGCGAGGTAGAAGAGCACGCCGCTGATCATGTTGTTGACGGTGGAGAGCGCTTCGCCGTACGCCTTGCCTTCCAGCGCCCAGCCCTTCTCCGCCGCCGTGCGGTACGACTGGTAGTCGTACCGGGCCAGCGCCTGGCGGGCCGCGTCGAGTTCGCGGCG
>Ga0315282_10015691_pt1 | contig 11152 bp, 17 predicted proteins | sample YL17G07_20_MG_FD_203693 | JGI IMG/M metagenome (GOLD analysis project Ga0315282, IMG submission 203693) | Sediment microbial communities from Yellowstone Lake, YNP, Wyoming, USA - YL17G07_20 | ecosystem: Environmental > Aquatic > Freshwater > Lake > Sediment | place: USA: Wyoming | collected...
GCCATGGTACGGGGAAGTTCCACGATCCAGCACGACTCTCTCGATCTTTTTCTCTTTGAGCCGCCGGGCCAGGATCTTGCCCAGGGTCTCAGAGGCTTTCTTGTTCTTGAAGCCCTTGTTCTTTTCTTTGAATTCCTTTTCCAGGGTGGAGGCGGCGGCTAAAACGACACCCGTCTCGTCATTGATGACCTGAGTATAGATATAGCGATCGCTCTTGAAGACATGGACCCGTGGCCTCTCGGTTGTTCCTCTGATCTTCTTGCGGATCCGCTTCCGCAGACGGATTTTCCTGACTTTTCTCAGTTCCGACTTGTCTCTAAGCACTAGTCACCCCTGCCTTTCGCTCTTTCTTGATCAGCACTTCGCCCAGGTAGCGGATCCCCTTGAGTTTGTAGGGATCAGGTTTCCGGAATCGCTTGATCTCTTCGGCCACCTGGCCGACCCGCTGCTTGTCTATCCCTCTGATCGTGAGAATGGTCGGCTTTTCTGCGACGATCTCAATCCCGGCCGGGATTTCGTAGACAACGGGCTTGGAATACCCCAGGCTAAGCTCAAGCCTGGTCTTGTCGATCCTGGCCCGGTAGCCGACGCCGACGATTTCGAGCTGTTTGGAGAAACCCGTGGCGAGGCCGATGACGGCATTGCTGGCCAGTGTCCTGGCCAGACCATGGAGCGCCCGGAGCTGCTGCGAATCATCGTCCCGGGTCAGGACGAGCGTCTGGCCATCGAGCTGCGCCTTGAGACCCGGGAATAAGGGCGAGCTGAGCTTTCCCTTTTTCCCTTCGAATTCGATGTGGTCGGCCAGGATCGTGGCCTTGACGCCCTCCGGCAACTGAATCGGTCGCTTTCCTACTCTTGACATTTTAATTCCTCACAGCCCGAGACTACCAGATGGAACAAATCACTTCTCCCCCGACGCCCAGCTCTTCGCATTTCTTTCCGGTGGCGATCCCCTTGGAAGAAGAGATGATCACGACTCCCAGTCCGTTCAGAATCTTGGGAATCGAATCCTTGGTACAGAAAATGCGGCATCCCGGCTTGCTGACCCGGCGCAACCCCGAGATGACGCTCAGGTTATCTTCGGTGTATTTCAGGGCGATGTTGAGGATCCCCTGTTTGTTGTCATCGATAACCTTGAAATTCCTGATAAAGCCCTCCTCCTTGAGGAGCTTGGCGAGCTCGACTTTCATCCGGGAGGAAGGGATATTGACTTCTTTCTTCTTGGCCTTGGCCGCATTTCTGATCCGGGTTAGCATATCCGATATGGGGTCAACTAAACTCATGGACTTTTCCTTTCCGGTTCCTTACCACGACGCTTTGGTGATGCCGGGAATCTCGCCCTTGAGGGACAGCTCCCGAAGGCAGAGACGGCACATGTCAAACTTCCGGTAATAGCCTCTCGAACGACCGCAAATCCGGCACCGCCTTCTCCGCCGGATCGCATATTTGGGTACTCTCAGATATTTCGCCATACGCGCTAGTGTTGACACGGTCACCTTCCTTTATTGGGACTCTCGGAACGGCATTCCCAGTTTCTTCAGGAGGGCAAAGGCCTCCTCATCGGTCCGGGCCGAGGTGACAATGGTTATGTTCATGCCCCTCGCCCGCTCGACCTTGGTGTAGTCGATCTCCGGGAAAACCAGCTGCTCTTTCATGGCCAGGGTATAATTGCCGCGCCCGTCAAAAGCCTTGGGAGAGACGCCGCGGAAATCACGGACGCGCGGAAGAACAATATTGACCAGACGATCCAAGAACTCGTACATCCTCTTCTGGCGAAGAGTGACATAGCAGGCGATCGGCTGACCCTTGCGCAGTTTGAAGGCCGAAATCGATTTCTTGGCCCGGCCCACGGCCGGAAACTGGCCGGAGATGAGGCTGAGCTCAGCCTTGGCCGCGTCCAGGGCCTTGATGTTTTGGATGGCGTCACCAACGCCCATATTCAAAACGATCTTTTCCACCCTGGGAACGGCCATGCTATTGTTGATTCCGAGCTCTTTCTGAAGCTCCAGGAGGATTTCCTTTTTGTATTTTTCGTAAAGACGGCTCATCGGCTCTTCCTTTTATTAGGTTTTCTCCAGCGAGGTGTCGCACTTTGCGCAGACCCTGACCTTGCTCGCGTCCTCGAGGACCTTGTGCTTGATCCGGACCCCTTTTTCGCACTCGGAACAGTAGAGCATGAGGTTCGAGATCTGGATGGGAGCCTCCTTTTCCATGATCCCGCCCTGGACATTCTTGCTCCGGTCGGGGCGGATGAACTGTTTGAGGAAATTGATCCTCTCCACGATCACCCGGTTTTTCTCCGGGAAAACGACGAGCACCTTCCCCGTCTTCCCCTTGTCCTTGCCGCTTCGGACGATGATGATATCGTTCTTTTTGAGCCGCAACTTTCCCTGCTTGGCAGCCATCACAGAACCTCCGGGGCCAGGGAGACGATCTTCATGAACTTCCTCTCCCTCAGCTCTCTTCCGACGGGCCCGAAAACGCGGGTGCCGACGGGCTCGCCGGCCTTGTCGATGATCACGGCCGCGTTATCGTCAAAACGGATGTAGGAACCATCTTTCCGCCGGATTTCCTTCCTCGTGCGCACCACCACCGCCCGGACAACCTTGCCCTTGGGAATCTTGCTCTCGGCCTCGGCCTCTTTGACCGTCGCCGAGACGATATCTCCGATCGAGGCCGTCCGGCCCACTCCCCCGCCGAGGGGAGTAATGCACATGATCCTCCGAGCGCCGGAGTTGTCCGCTACCCTGAGCGTCGTTTGCATCTGTATCATGCTTTGCTTTCCCCAATCTCAGTTTCTGTCTCGCTGGACGATAAACCGATGATCTCCAGCACTCTCCAGCGCTTGCGCTTGCTGATCGGCCGCGTCTCGATGATCTTCACGACGTCGCCAACCTTGCACTTTTCATATTCGTCATGGGCGAGAAATGTTTTTCGCCGCTTGATGATCTTCTTGTAGAGAGGATGTCGGACCTGCCGCTCGACGGCCACCGTCACCGTCTTCTTCATCTTCTTGCCAACGACCGTTCCAACCTTGGCGGTTTTTCTTTTTTCTTGGCGTGCTTCCATGTCCTACTCCGTTTTGTCCTTCATCTCTTTCAATAGAGTCTTGATCCGAGCGATGTCTTTCCTGATGGTTTTGACCTTGAGCGGGTTCTCCAACTGCCCGAGGGCGTGCTGGAAGCGAAGTTTGAAAAGCTGGTCTTTGAGCTCGGCTTCCTTGGTCTGGAGTTCGTCAACAGACAGCTCTCTCATCTCTCGTAGTTTCATCTGAGTTCTCTGCCTTCCCTGGAGACAAACCGCGTTTTGATCGGGAGCTTGTGGGCGGCCAGCCTGATCGCCTCGCGGGCGAGGTCCTCCGGCACACCCTCCAGTTCAAACAAGATCTTTCCGGGCCGGACAACGTCCACCCAGAATTCCGGATCGCCTTTCCCTTTTCCCATCCGGACTTCGGTGGGCTTCTTGGTCACGGGTTTCCAGGGGAAGGCCCGGACCCAGAGCTTCCCACGCCTCTTGACAAAGCGCGTGATGGTGATGCGGCCGGCCTCGATCTGGCGGGCCGAGAGCCAGCACGGCTCGAGCGCCTGGAGGCCGAACTCGCCGAACGACAGTGTTGAGCCTCGGCTGGCCTTGCCTTTCATGCGGCCGCGCTGCTGCTTCCGGAACTTTACTTTCTTGGGCATCAACATGGTCAGATCTCCTCGACCTCGACGGACTGGGAGGTCATCTTGACCTTATCGACGTCGCCCCTGTAGATCCAGACCTTGATCCCGATCTGTCCGTAGGTCGTGAAGGCCTCAGTGAGGGCGTAGTCAATGTCCGCCCGCAGGGTCTGGAGCGGCAGCTGGCCTCTCAGATACCACTCCGAACGGGCGATCTCGACTCCACCCAGCCGCCCGGAGCACATCACTTTGACCCCTTTAGCGCCCATCTTGAGGGCTCCCTCCACGGCTTTTCGCATGGCCCGCCGGTAGGCAATCCTCTTTTCGAGCTGGACCGCGATTCCTTCGCCCACCAGGACGGCATTGAGCTCGGGCTTGTCGACCTCGCGGATATCGACATAGACCTCTTTCTTGGCGATCGCTTCAAGGAACTTCTTCAGGCTCTCGATTTCTTTTCCGCCGCGGCCGATCACGATCCCGGGCCGGGCCGTGTGGATGATCACCCGGATCTTGGGGCCGATACGCTCAACATCGACTTCGGAGATTCCGGCGTGATAGTACTTCTCTTTGATTGCCTTTTTCATCTTGATGTCTTCGTGGATCAAGCGGCTGTATTCCGGACCCTTGGAGAACCAACGAGAGGTCCACTGCTTGTTGAACCCCAACCTGAAACCCACAGGATGTGTCTTCTGTCCCACCGGCTATCTCCCTTTTTTCTCGTCTAAATAGATCTGGACATGGCTTGTCCTCTTGATGACCCGGTAAGCCCTCCCCTGCGGCGCCGGCCGGATCCTCTTCCAGTTCGGACCCGCATCGATGAAGATCCTGGCAATGTGAAGGTTGTCGACGTCGATACTAGGGACCTTCTGCTGGGCGTTGGAAATGGCCGACCTGAGAACTTTTTCGATGATCGAACTCGCTTTCTTCTTCTCCGAAAAACGGAGGATCGTCAGGGCCTCGCCGACGTAGCGATCCCGGACCTGGTCAGCGACCAGGCGGCACTTCTGCGGACTGATCCTGATGAATTTCCCTGCGGCTCGCGAGACTAGGTTTTGCTCTTCCATTTTACTTCTTCACCTTGAGTGTTCGAGCGGTCTTGGAGGTATGGCCCCTGAATGTCCGGGTGGGGGAAAACTCCCCCAGTTTGTGACCGACCATGTTTTCGGTGATAAAAACCGGGATGAATTTCCGCCCGTTGTGTACGCCGATCGTCAGCCCGACCATCTCCGGGATGATCGTTGAACGGCGCGACCAGGTCTTGAGGACTTTTCTCTTTTCTCCCTGCGCTTCCTGTTCCTTGACCCTCGCGTTCAGGTTCGGATCGATGTAGGGGCCCTTCCTGAGAGACCTGCTCATGACTATTTGCTCCTTCTTCGAACGATGAATGACTGGGTCCGCTTGTTCTTCCTGGTCTTGTAGCCCTTGGTCGGGATACCCTCGGGGCTGACCGGATGGCGGCCGCCCTTGGACCGCCCCTCTCCGCCGCCATGGGGATGGTCGATCGGGTTCATGGCTGTGCCCCGGACGTGGGGACGGATCCCCAGCCAGCGCGTCCGGCCGGCTTTCCCGACGGAGATATTCTGGTGATCCAGATTGCCGACCTGCCCGATCGTCGCCCGGCAGTCCAGGTGGATCTTCCGGATCTCGGACGACGGCAGCCGGACCTGGGCGTAGTCGCTTTCCTTGGCCAAGATCTGGGCGCCGCTCCCGGCTGACTTTGCGATCTGGCCGCCCTTGTCTTTTTTCATCTCGATGTTGTGGATGATCGTCCCCAGGGGGATGTAGCGGAGCGGCATGGCATTCCCGGGGAGAATGTCCACCTGGGAGTTGGAGGAAACGATGGACTGCCCGACCTTCAAATTGAAGGGAGCCAGGATGTAACGCCTGTCGCCGTCCCGATACCTCACGAGAGACACAAAAGAGCTGCGGTTGGGGTCATATTCGACCGTTTCTATCAAGCCGGGAATATCGATCTTGTCTCTTCTGAAATCGATGATCCGGTACATGCGCTTGTGGCCGCCGCCGTGATGACGGATCGACAGATGTCCCCGGCTGTCCCGCCCTCCCGATTTGGGGAGGTATCTGAGCAGCGGCTTGTAGGGCTCGCGAGTCGTCAACTCTTCATAGGTCAGGCCCGTCTTGTGCCTGACCCCGGCGGAGGTTGGTCTGTATGTTTTTATACCCATGTTAGACAGCCTCAAAGTATTCGATCATTTTTTCGCCTTCCCTGAGCTTGACATAGACCTTCTTCCAGTCTTTGGTTTTGCCTGTGTTCCGGCCGACCCTGCGGATCTTGCCGATCTTTTTGAGCGTCCGGACTCTTTCCACTTTGACCTTGAACAGCTGTTCGACCGCTTTCTTGATCTCGATCTTGTTGGCTTTCCGGGCCACTTCAAAGCAGATCTCTCTGTTCCGCTCTTTGAGCATGGTGCTCTTCTCGGTGATGACCGGCCTGAGGATGATCTGGTAGGGATCCTTGATCACTTCAATTTCTCCATCAGGGATGAAAAGGCTCGCTCACTGAAGACGAGCCACTTGTAGGTCATGACGTCATAGATATTCAGCTCTTTGTAGTCGATGGCCTTCACCTTGGGGATATTCCGCATCGAGAGAAAGAAGTTCTTGTTCTCCAGGGTATCGACCAGCAGAGCCGAATCGAGCTTGAAGCTCTCCAGAAATTTGGCCCCCTCTTTGGTCTTGGGTTCGGCGAATTCGAACCCATCGACCAGCAGGAGTTGGTTCTCGGCCAGCTTGACCGACAGGGCGGACTTGAGGGCGCTGCGCTTCGCTTTCTTCGGCAGCTCATAGGAATAATCCTTCGGCTTGGGGCCAAAAACCCTGCCGCCCTTTCTCCAGAGGGGGGAACGGATGCTCCCGGCTCTGGCCCGGCCGGTGCCTTTTTGCCTCCAGGGTTTGCGCGTGCTGCCCGTGACTTCGCCGCGCGACTTGGTGGCCGCGGTCCCTCGCCGTTGATTCGCTCGGTAGTTAAGGACGGCCTCATAGACCAGGTGGTCCTTCTTCGGACGGGCAAAGATCCCCTCGGGAAGCTGCACTTCGCCGCTCGTCTTTCCGCTTCTGTCCAATACTTGTAGCTTAGCCATGGTTGACTCTTCTCTGCCTCCTAAGAGGTCCTGGGATTAAAGCTTTCCTTCCGGATCAGGAGGTAGCCGCCTCCGGCACCGGGGATAGCCCCCTTCACCATCAGCAGATTGTTCTCTTTGTCCGCCTCGACAACCACGAGATTCTTTACCGTAACCCGGTCGGCGCCCATGTGGCCCCCCATCCTCATTCCCTTGACGACGCGGGAGGGATAGGAAGAAGCCCCGATCGAACCCGGGGCTCGGTGAAACATCGAACCATGGGACCCGCCGCCGCCCCGGAAATGATGGCGCTTGACGACTCCGGCGAAGCCTTTGCCTTTGCTCGTACCGGTGACATGAACTTTTTCCCCGGGCTGGAAGATATCCACCAGGATCTGGTCTCCCTCCTTGATCGACTCGTTATCCGAGAATCGCACTTCCCGGAGAACCTTCATGACCGGAGCGCCGGACTTCTTGAAATGGCCGACCGCGGGTTTCTTGGGTTTTCTTGGCCCTTTCTCCTCAACCAGGGCGAGCTGGAGGGAGGAGTAGCCATCTTTATCCGTGGTCTTTTTCTGAATGACCGTGCAGGGGCCCGCCTTGATCACGGTGACGGGATAGATATTTCCCTTCCCGTCAAACCCCTGGGTCATGCCGATTTTCTTACCTATTAAGCCCTCGACCATGACTCATTCTCCTCCGCCTCCAAAGGCCTGAATTTCAACATCGATCCCGGCCGGCAGGTCCAGTTTCTGGAGCTCCTCGATCGTCTCATTGTTGTACTCGCTGATGTCGATCAGCCTCTTGTGGATTCTCATCTCGAAATGCTCGCGCGATTTTTTGTCGACATGGGGAGAACGAAGAACGCAAAACCTCTGGATCCTCGTCGGCAAGGGGATCGGACCGGAGATGCTGGCGCCCGTCCGCTTGGCTTTGACCACGATGTCTTTGACCGACTGGTCCAACAGCCGATGGTCAAAGGATTGAAGCCTGATTCGTATTTTTTCCATCGTCGTTCCTCAATTCTCCATACTGGCGTTCATCGCCTCTTTGTGTTCGCCGCCTTCAATTCTGAACAAGTTCTATAAATCAACCGCTGCGTTGCTCCTCACCGCCCCAGCTCAGTGCTCACTCAATAATGTCTGTGACCGTTCCCGCTCCGACTGTTCTGCCGCCTTCCCGGATCGCAAACCGCAGCCCCTTCTCCATGGCCACTTCCATGATCAAGGAGATCTCGAGATTCAGGTTGTCGCCGGGAATGACCATCTCCACTCCCTCCGGCAACTTCACATCCCCGGTGACATCCGTCGTCCGGAAATAAAACTGCGGGCGGTATCCGGTGAAAAACGGGGTGTGCCGGCCGCCTTCTTCCTTGGTCAGGACGTAAATCGAAGCCCTGAATTTCTTGTGCGGGGTGATCGAACCCGGTTTGGCCAGAACCTGGCCTCGCTCCACCTCTTCCTTGCCGATGCCGCGCAACAGGCAGCCAATGTTGTCCCCGGCCTGGCCCTGGTCAAGAAGCTTCCGGAACATTTCGACGCCCGTCACGACGGTCTTTCTCGTCTCGCCGAGTCCTACGATCTCGATCTCATCGCCGACTTTAACTATGCCTCGGTCCACGCGTCCCGTCACCACTGTCCCGCGGCCGGTGATCGAGAAGACATCTTCGATGCTCATCAAGAACGGCTTGTCGATCTCGCGGAGGGGCTCGGGGATAAACGTGTCCATGGCCTCGACCAAGTCCCAAATCGGCTTCGCGTCCTCGCCGCTGGGATTCGCCATGGCCTTGGTCGCGCTCCCGCGGATAACCGGTGTTTTGTCTCCGGGGAATTCATACTTGACCAGAAGCTCCCGGACCTCCAATTCGACCAGGTCTAAGATCTCAGGGTCATCCAGGAGATCCACCTTGTTGATGAAGACGACGATCGCCGGCACCATCACCTGACGGGCCAGCAGGATGTGCTCACGGGTCTGGGGCATCGGCCCATCCGCCGCCGACACGACCAGGACGGCCCCGTCCATCTGGGCCGCGCCGGAGATCATGTTTTTGATATAGTCGGCGTGGCCGGGGCAATCGATATGGGCGTAGTGCCGCTTCGGGGTTTCATACTCGACGTGAGCCAAGGCCACCGTCAGGACCTTGGTCGCGTCGCGGCGGAACATCTTGACGTCCGCCTTGGCGACCTCTTCGTAGTTCTTCGCCTGGGCCAACCCCTTAGTCGCCAAGACCTTGGTCATGGCCGACACGAGGGTCGTCTTGCCGTGGTCGATGTGCCCAATGGTCCCCACGTTCACGTGCGGTTTCGTCCGCGCAAACTTTGCTTTCGCCATCACTCACCTCCTGGATGAATCATAATAAGGAATCCGTCCTTCGACCCGAGCGATGATCTCTTCGGTGATGTTGGACGGAATCTGCTCATACTGGAAAAACTCCATCGAAAAAACACCCCTGCCTTGGGTTAGGGTCCGGCTGATCGTAGCGTAGCCGAACATCTCGGAAAGCGGAACGAGGGCCCGGATCACTCTCGAACCGCACCTGATCTCAACCGCTTCGATCTTCCCGCGCCGGGAGTTGATGTCGCCGACGACGTCGCCGAGATACTCGTCCGGCGCCACAACTTCGAGTCTCATGATGGGCTCAAGAAGGACGGGGGTCGCCTTGGACCCGGCATCCTTAAAAGCCAGCGAAGCGGCGATCTTATAAGCGATAGAACTGGAATCGACTTCATGATAGGACCCGTCGACAAGGCTCACCTTGACATCGGTCACCGGAAACCCGGCCAAAATCCCGACTTCCATCGCCTCTTTCACCCCACTTTCGATGTCGGGGATGAATTCCCGAGGGATGATTCCACCTCTGGTTTTATCCACGAATTCAAATCCCTTGCCCCGGGGCAGAGGCTCGAGGTGGACCTCGCAATGCCCGTATTGTCCTCGTCCGCCGGTCTGCCGGATGTACTTACCCTCACCGTCGGCGGCTCTGAGGACCGTCTCCTTATAGGCGACTTGGGGTTTGCCAAGGTTCGCTTCGACTCCGAACTCGCGGGCCATGCGATCCATCAAGATTTCCAGGTGCAACTCGCCCATGCCTTTGACGAGCGTCTGCCCGGTCATCGAATCCTGGACGACCTTGAAAGTCGGGTCTTCCTTGGTCAGCTTGGCCAGGGCATTGGCCAGCTTGGGATGGTCGACCCTTGATCTGGGTTCGATCGTCGCCGAGAGGACCGGCTCGGGGAACTTGATCGATTCCAAGACAATGGGATGATTCCTGAGGCAGAGGGTGTGGCCGGTCGCCAAGTTTTTCATCGAAGCCAGGGCCGCGATATCCCCGGCATAGACCTCTTTGAGCTCTGTCCGCTTGTTGGCGTGCATCTCGAGGAGACGCGAAACCCTCTCCTCTTCACCGGCTGTCGGATCATAGAGTGATGCGCCGACCTTGGTCCTGCCTGAGTAGACCCTGAAGAAGGCCAGCGTGCCGGCGTAAGGATCGTTCATGATCTTGAAGACGAGCCCGCAGAAGGGCTCTTCATCCGAAGCCCGCCTGACCTCCACATCCCAGGACTTGGGATGATGGCCGGCGACGGGCGGGATATCCACCGGTGAGGGAAGGTAATCGACGATCGCGTCGAGCAGGGGGTGGACACCCTTGTTCCTGAAGGACGCGCCGAAGAGGACAGGGAAGAACTGGAGCGCGATTGTCCCCTTGCGGATGGCCCGTTTGATCTCGCCGGGCGCGACCTCTGCCCCGTCGACGTACTTCTGCATCAGGCCATCATCCGTTTCACTCAAAAACTCGATCATCTCCGTTCTTCTCTTGTGAGCCTCATCCTGATGATCAGGAGTGACGTCTCTCACTTCGTATTCGCTTCCGATCAGGTCGTCGCCCCAATCGAATTCCTTCATCTCCACCAGGTCGATGACTCCGCGGAAGCTCTCTTCTCTCCCCAAAGGGATCTGGATGACCAACGGCTTGGCCGCCAGTTTGGTCCTTATCTGTTCGACCGCGGCCTCGGGATCGACGCCGATCCTGTCCATCTTATTGATGAAAACAATCCGGGGGACGCGATACTTATCGGCCTGACGCCAGACGGTTTCAGACTGCGATTCGACGCCGCCTACTCCGCAGAGGATGGCGATGGCGCCATCTAAGACTCTGAGGGACCGCTCGACTTCCGCCGTAAAATCGACGTGTCCTGGAGTATCAATAATATTGATTCGGTGGTTATTCCAGTAACAGGTGGTGGCCGCCGAGGTTATGGTGATGCCGCGTTCCTGCTCCTGAACCATCCAATCCATGACGGCCGTGCCCTCATCGACTTCTCCCATCTTGTAGGTGATGCCGGTGTAAAACAGAATCCGCTCTGTCGTGGTAGTCTTCCCCGCATCGATATGCGCCATGATACCGATGTT
>Ga0315282_10015692_pt1 | contig 11151 bp, 7 predicted proteins | sample YL17G07_20_MG_FD_203693 | JGI IMG/M metagenome (GOLD analysis project Ga0315282, IMG submission 203693) | Sediment microbial communities from Yellowstone Lake, YNP, Wyoming, USA - YL17G07_20 | ecosystem: Environmental > Aquatic > Freshwater > Lake > Sediment | place: USA: Wyoming | collected...
AGCCTTCCTGAGGCAGGTCAGGTGCGCCTGGTCATCTACAACGTAAGCGGCCAGGTGGTGCGGACACTCCTCAACCAGGAGATGCCCGTCGGGTTCCACGCGGTTACGTGGGACGGGACCGATTCGTACGGACGGCAGTTGTCGAGCGGAGTGTATCTCTACCGCGTCACGAGCGAGAAGGGCACCATCGTTCGTAGAATGCTGCTGGTCCGCTAAGGGACCGGGACACAGAAAGGGGCGACGCACAACGTCGCCCCCTTCCCGTTTCCCATGGTAGTAACCAACCATGCGGCTCAGCACCATTTTCTGGATTCTGTGCATAACCGCAGGAGTGTTCGGTGTAATTATCGCGTTTGCTGGCGTGTGGATTGAAGTAACAACGGCGCGTGCCGCCGCCACCGCAGCCGCAGGTCAGGCAATGAAACAGGGCGAGAGAGGGTTGTACATGCTGGTGCTATTTCCAGTTCTGTTGGCTCTCGCCGGCATCTTTGCAACTGTGGCTACTAAGTTTGAAGCTGAAGGCCTATAGCCTTACTCGGCCTGTGCTCGATCTCCTGCGATTACTGCTACATCGTCGCCTGGATAAAGGTAACAGGTGTTCAGTTGCCCGTAATTCAAGGCGTCCAGGGGGCCGTCTGTCCCTTTTCTCACCTCGCTTTCTTCCCAGTACGTACGACTTCCCCCAATGCGCGAATGTGTGTATCATATATAGGCAGATCTAACTTAATCATTGTGTAGAGGCACGGCGCTCCGTGCCCCCACTTCTTCCTCTCATATCCCCAGATCCGCTCTCGTGAAGAGCGGCGCGTCGTCCTCGCCTTCACCCCTTGGCATGTCGTTCTGACTTCGGGAAGCGAGATAAGCCGCTCACGCGCACGGACGAAGCTCCCCCCGGTCATGCTGCTCCAGCAGCCGACCCCCGATTTCAACCGGTTCCGGCAGGCGGTGACGCGAAGAGCGCGCACGACCTCGCGCGGGCCAATCTCGCCCACTGAATGGAGTTGTTGGCGTCGATCACTTACCTATGGCAGAACCACTCAACACTCACCCGCCGTATCCTCAACGTGTTCAGGACGCTCCCCGTCGGTTTGCCACCCGCACAGTACGCCAGCAGCACCGCGTCATCAACAAAGTGAATCGCCGTGTAGCAGTAGCCTCGCTCCGGGTCGCCTTCGATGATACGGTGCTGCGTCCAGGTTGCGCCGTCGTCGCTTGAGATTGCGCTCACGAGAGGCGTCCGGCCCCACGATTCCTTCGCCGGGCGGGGCAGCCTGAAACGACCGGAGATATCGTTCCACACGGCGAGGAGGTTCCCGGCGCCGACGGGCGCGTCGTCCGGTATGCGCCTCATCGAAAGCGGCGAGCACGGCGAGACGAAGTCGGTCGGCTTCGGTGAGGACCACGTCTCACCGCCGTCACGCGAGGCCATCCCGTACTGGTATCCCACGTCGGTGCGACACCACGAGAATAGCGTGCCGTCTTTCCTTTCCATGACGCCCGGCTCCTGCAAGCCCGACCGGCTTGGAACCGCCAGCGCCCACCACGACTTCGACTCGCGCCACGTGTCGCCGCCATCGTCGGAAAGGAACCACATGGCGATGGCGCGCGAATCGAACGTCTCTCCCGCCGACGGATCCTCCGCCCTCGCCCGGTGATACGCCGCCGGGACGACAAGCCTTCCCGACTTCAACTGGACCACGCGGTCGTTGTTGACGACGAAGTAGCCCGGCGCGGGAATGCACAGCACCGGCTCGCTCCACGTGCTGCACTCGTCCTGGGAGATGCTCATTCTGGGTCGGCAGTCATGGAAGCTGTTCTTGACGAGGTAGAACAGGGCGACCCGGCCATCGTGCAGCCGCAGGAGGGAAACGCTCATCGCGTTCATCCGGCCGGGATTCGGTATCAGCGTTGCTGCTTGGGCGCTGAACGAGCGCCCACCATCCTCCGAGCCGATGATCGCAACGTCGGCGGCGGAGTCGTCCTTCCCGCCCCCGGTGAAGCGGCTATACGCGAACAGAACGCGTCCGTCCCGAAGTGAGACGAAGCTGCCCTCGGAGCTGCGGGGGCTGGACGGCGAGGGGTCGAGCTGGTGTACGATCTCGTTCATCCTGTCAATTCCTCATCTGACGGGCTAGGGGTGTTGGGGGGAGATAACCATGCGCGGATAGAAGATACAAATGACTACAGAGCCGCGTCGAAGGCTCGTGACGAGGCGAGTTCCGCAGGGGCCACGTCCGCGTGTCTCATAATGCGGCGGTGTATTGTTCTGAGATCGCCCATCTGTATATTCTCAATGGTGGAGTTTACCACGAGGGAATGGACACGCTGTAACAGGATCGGTTCCCACGACGTTGGCGATGGTGGGGTGGCCCATGAAGTCCAAGGACAGCCCGGGTTTGAAGGCAAAGATAGCGGAACTTGAGGCGGAAACCGAGGCCTTGCGTCGGGCAATGGCGGCGCGGGACATCACGGAACGCGAGCGGGCCGAGGAGGAAGTGCGCAAGTACCGCGAGCAACTGGAGGAACTGGTCCGCGAGAGAACCGCTGAACTGACGGAAGCCAACAAGCTACTGCATCAGGAGATCACCGAGCGCAAGCGGGCCGAGGAGGCGCTCACTGCTTCGGAGGTCCGGTATCGGCGGCTCTTTGAGACGGCGAAAGACGGCATTCTCATCGTTGATGCTGAGACGGGAATGGTCCTTGATGTGAATCCGTTCTTAATGGAGATGCTGGGTTACCCACACGAGCAGTTCCTGGGAAAGAGGCTCTGGGAACTCGGGTTCCTCAGCGACATCGCCGCCAACCGAGACAGGTTCCAGGAATTGCAGAGTGCGGGATACGTCCGGTATGAGAACTTGCCCCTGGAAACCAGCGATGGACGGCGGATCGAAGTGGAATTCGTCAGCAACGTCTATCAGGGGAACGACCAGAAGGTGATCCAGTGTAGTATCCGCAACATCACCGAGCGCAAGCGGGCCGAGGAGGAAGTGCGGAAGTACCGCGAACACCTGGAGGACCTGGTCGAAGGGCGAACGGCTGAACTGACGGAAGCTAACAAGCAACTGCAAGAGGAGATCATCGAGCGCAAGCGGGCGGAAGAAGCACTTCGCCAGGAAATCGCGGAGCGGGAACGGGCGCAGGAGAAGCTCATCCGGATGAACCGGCTCTACTCGGTGCTCAGTCGGGTCAATCAGCTCGTCGTGCGGGCGACCGGCCGCGAGGAGGTGTTGCAGGGCGTCTGCCGGATTGCCGTCGAATCCGGCCTGTTGCGCATGGCGTGGGTCGGCCTCGTGGACCGAGAGGCCAACCGGGTGGAGCCGGTGGCGTGGGCGGGATTCGAGGAGGGCTATCTCGCTCTACTGCGTATCACACTCGACGATGCTCCCACTGCGTACGGACCGACGCAAACGGCTGTCTGGATCGGGCAGCACGTCATCTCCACCGACATCGAGCATGACGAGCGAATGGCTCCCTGGCGGGACGAAGCCCTGAAGCGAGGCTACCGGTCTATTGCCGCACTCCCACTCCGCTTCGGTGACAAGGTTGTCGGCACGCTCACCGTCTATGCCGACGAGCCCCGCTTCATCGACACCGAGGAGGTAGAGCTACTCGTCGAGGTGGCGGCGGCCGTGTCCTTTGCTCTGGAACACCTCGAGGCGGAAGAACTGCGGAAGCGGGCGGAAGAAGCGCTCACCGCCGAACGCAACCTGCTGCGCACGCTCATGGACAACCTGCCACACTACATCTTTGTGAAGGACGCACAGAGCCGGTTCATCACGACGAACGCCGCCCACCTCGCCGCTCTCGGCGTGGGGAAGCTCGAACAGGTGATCGGCAAGACCGACTTCGCATTCTTCCCGGAGGAACTTGCTCAGCGATACTACGCGGATGAGCAGGAGGTCGTGCGATCCGGGAAGCCGCTGCTCGACCGCGAGGAGCGCGTCACGACGAAGGCCGGAGAAGAGCTGTGGGTATTGACGACGAAAGTGCCGCTGCGCGACCCGTCGGGTTCGGTTATCGGCATCGTCGGCATGAGCCGGGACATCACCGACCGGAAGCGGGCGGAAGAAGCGCTGCGTGCAAGCGAAGACCGCTTCCGCACCTTGGCGGAAACCGCCGCCTCGGTCATCATCATCTACCAGGGCGAGAAGCTCCGCTACGTCAACCCCGCGGGCGAATCTCTTTCCGGCTATACACAGCACGAACTTCTTCTGATGCGCTTCTGGGACCTCGTTCACCCCGAATTCAGGGAACTCGTGCGCGATCGGGGGCCGAGGCGGCTGCGCGGCGAACAGGTGCCGGACCGGTACGAGCTCAAGATCGTGACGAAGAGCGGCGAAGAGCGTTGGATTGACTTCACCGCTGGCATGATCCGGTACGAGGGGCAGCCCGCCGCCATCGGCACCGCGTTCGATATCACCGACCGGAAGAAGGCGGAAATGGACCGCATCCGACTCACGACCGCCATCGAACAGGCCGGTGAGATGGTCATCATCACCGACCTGGTGGGCCGGATCGAGTACGTCAACCCCGCCTTCGAGCGGATCACCGGCTACACCCGGGCTGAAGCGGTCGGGCAGATGATGGACATCGTGGAGAACCCGCGTGAGGGTGGGGCCGTGCACTGGAACATGATCGAGGCGATCAACCGCGGGGAGGTCTGGACGGGGCGGCTCACGCGACGGACCAAGGCGGGCCGGGATTTCGAACAGGAGCTTGCGGTCTCCCCGTTGCGCGACGCCAGCGGCGCGATGACCGGGTTCGTCACGGTTGCCCGCGACGCCACGAAGGAGGTCGAACTCGAAGCCCAGCTTCTTCAGGCGCAGAAGATGGAGGCGGTTGGGCGGCTCGCCGGAGGGATCGCCCACGACTTCAACAACCTGCTCACCGTCATCAACGGGTACGCCGAGTTGACCATGCTGCAGATCACCCCGGACGACCCGGTGCGCCGGTTTCTCGAGGAGATCGTCTGCGCCGCGTCGAAGGCTGCCGATCTGACCAATCGTCTCCTCGCATTCAGCCGGAAGGCGGTCATCCAGCCGCGCGTGATAAACGTGAATGTGGGCTTGAGCGACGTGGAGCGCATGCTGAGGCGGATCATCGGGGAAGACGTGAGGTTGAAGGTGTCCCCCGGCGAAGGAGTTCACAACGTTCGGGTCGATCCGGGGCAGTTCGAGCAGATCATCTTCAACCTCGTCACCAACGCCCGCGATGCGATGCCGGGCGGAGGGGCGCTCACCATTGAGACGCAAAACGTCGAGCTTGACGAGGCGTACTGCGCAGAGCACGCGGAGATGGAGCCGGGGCGCTACGTGATGCTCGCGGTGAGCGACAGCGGATGCGGCATGGACGAGGCAACGAAACAGCGAGCATTCGAACCGTTCTTCAGCACAAAGGGCGAACGCGGAACCGGCCTTGGTCTGGCGACCGTCTTCGGGATCGTCAGGCAGCACGGCGGGGCCATCTGGTGCTACAGCGAGCTCGGCAAAGGGACAACGTTCAAGGTTTACCTGCCTGCCGTGGACGCGCCGGTGGAAACGCGAGGGGCCGCTGACACGGACGGCCTGGCCGGGGGGAAGGAGACGATCCTAATCGCAGAAGACGACGCGGCAATCCTGAACATGGCGGTGAAGGCGCTCGAACAGCGGGGCTACACCGTGCTCAGCGCTTCACGGGGAGAGCAGGCCGTACAGATCGCGCGAGCGCACACCGATCCGGTCCACCTGCTCCTGACGGACGTCGTGCTGCCCGATGCGAAAGGCCCCGAAATCGCGGGACGCGTCCGGCAGTGCCACCCCGAGACGCGGGTGATCTTCACGTCGGGCTACACGGACAACGTCATCGCTCATCACGGAGTGGTTGACCGGACCAGCACCTTCATCCAGAAGCCGTATCGTCTCATCGACCTGCTCAGGGTGATCCGGGAGACCCTGGCGGAGACACCGAGCCACTAAAGGCCCCGGAGCGGCTCACGCTGTTCCCCGTGACTGAGACACTCCGCATATCCTCTCCGGGCGAAGCCTCCGATCCGCTCCTGCCTTTGAGGGAGGCATCAAGGGAGTGAGCGACACGGAGGACGCGGGTGGTTGCTGCCTGCGTTACGATGAGAGCGCTCCTACGATCTTCCGGAGCGTCTCCAGTCCCTTCCTCTCAGCCTCGCCCGCCTCGCGGACGAACACGGCGGCGTCCGGGCTTCTCAGCCGGTCGGGTTCCCCGGAGCCCGGTTCGTGAAACGGATGCAGGTCCCGCACGTCCTTCAGGCGAGCGTGAAGGGTGGACTAGTGTTGAATCGCCTCATCAAAGAGGCCTGGCGCCTTTCCGGCCAGCCGGTCCTTGGCTTCCCGAAGGGAACGACACAGCCTTGCCGCGGCACTCAGCCCACACCTCGCCGTTGTAGCCCTGTCCGAAGCGGAGCGCCCTGCCCTGCTCGAGCGCATCCGCCCAGGCTGCGAACGGTATCATCTGTGCCTGCAAGTGCTTCCGAGAATCATGCAGGCGACGCTTCACGGTCCCTTCCGGCAGGTCGAGAAACGCCGCGACTTCCTTCACCGAGTACCCGTCGAGGTAATGGAGGCTCGTGCAGATGGCGGTTGCCCGGCGAGAGCGAACGAAGCGCCGACATGATCCCATCGCGCAGCTCGGCTTCCTCCACCCGACAGTGGTTCGCCCCGCCTCCCGGCAGAGCAACTCTCGTCGAGAGGGACTGTCAGAGGTCTCACACCCCGTGCGAGCCGATAATACATATTATGTCAACACAACCCTCGGTTTCAATCCATGCCCCCGCGCGCGAGGGGCAACCATCGCGTTCGAAGAATGCTTTCACGAAGCGGAGCCATCAGCGCTTCACGCCGTCGCGTCGCGGCCGGAGATCTGCCGGGAGACGGTGCTCGCGCACTACCTGAACGGGTTCTCGTACGAACGGGTGGCGGACTGCCTCGGCGTGCCCTTGACAACGGTCAACTTCCGGCTTCACCGGGCGCACCTCGAGGTGAGACGGCATTTGTCCTCAGACGGGGCGGGGAGTTCCCCGCCCCGGAGCACACACCAAGCACGAGTGCCTACTGTCCGTTCCGGCTGATCTTGAGCCTGTGCTCCGCTGCCCGAAGCATCGCCTCAAGCATGTCGGAGTACGACATCCCGGCGTACTTCGCCATCTTGGCGAGGTGACCGTCCCAGCACCAGCCGGGGTTCGGGTTCACCTCAAGAAGCTTCGGATTGTCGGCGCCGTCGAGCCGCCAGTCGAATCTGGCGTAGTCCGCGCATTCGAGGCGCTCGAAGAGCTTGAGGCACCACTCGACGATCTCTTTCTCGGTGGTCTCCGGCAGGTTCGCGGGAACGGACTTGACGTTCCAATACGGCGAGTCCGGGTCCCACTTCGCTTCGTAGCCGCAGATCCTCGGCAGGTCCGGTGGGAGCGTTGAGTAGTCTTCCTCGGTGATGGGCAGCACACGGTACGAGCTCTGCGGGTTGCCGATGATGCCGACGCTCAGGTCGTTTCCGGTGAGGAACTCCTCGACGAGTATCGGCTTCTCGTACCCGAATCGCTCGCGGATGTCCGTGATGGCCGTGAGCAGTTCGTCGAGATTCCCAACGACGCTCCGCTGGGTGATCCCGAAGCTCGAATCGCCGAAGTTCGGCTTGACGATCATAGGGAAGCCGAACGGGATGTCGAATGTGGTGTCGTCCGGTTTGATGAAGAAGGCGAACGGCACGGGGATGCTCATCTCCTTGGCAATACCTCGGACGAGCGACTTGTCGTAGCAGAACGCAAGGCATTGTGGCCCCGCCCCCGTGTAGGGGATCCCACATGCCTCAAGGATCGCCGGGACGTGCAGCTCCTTCCTGGCGTCGTTGTCGAGCCCCTCGTCGCACAAATTCAAGGCGAAGTCCACCTTCCCCACGAGCTTTCGAAGGTCCTGAACGAGCGTGTCGTGGTTGTTGAGGTAGGTGAACCGGAACTCGCTCAGACTCCGGAGGGCATCCTTCATCTCGTCAATCGTGTAGAAGTCGTCATCGTCGAACACCGCGTCGGGTTTCACGGGATCCTTCTTGTTCGGGTCACCCATGACCACGACCACGTTGGTCACCACTTCTCTGGGCTTGCGCTTTTGTGGGGTCCAGTTCTTCTTGATGATCGCCGTGACGATGTGGCGCTGCTCCATCATCCCCAAGTCCTGATTTCGCTGGGAATTGGGCGAGATGGTCCCGTGGAAGACGAGGTCGGTAAACCCCGCTTCCCTCATGAGCCGCGCGATGCTTTCCTGCGTGTAGAGCCGTTCCGCGTAGAACTGGTCGGCGATGACTGCCTTCTCGACGTGGGTGATCACCTCGCGGGATATGAGCCGCTGGCCATCCACGGAGAGCTCGCGTTCGCGGCAGACGAAGTGCTTGTTGTCTATCCATTCCCACGACCGGCGCTGGAAGTGCTCCCGGAGGTAATCCCCGTCGGCGACGTCGATGAGGATCCTGCCCCAGGGCTTCAGCACGCGGGCGACCTCCTTCAGCACACGCAGATCGTCCTGCAGCGACTCGAAGTACCCGAAGCTGTTCCCCAAGATCATCACGACATCGAACGTGTCGGTCGGGTACGCGAGTTTCCGCGCATCGCCCTCGCGGAACCTCACGTTCAGCCCCTCCCTCTCCGCCGTGGACTTCGCCCGTTCCACGAGGTAGTGGGAGCGGTCGAGTCCTTCCGTGTTCTTGAAGCCGCGCCGCGATAGCTCCAACGAGTGGCGTCCCTGCCCGCAGCACAGGTCGAGAACCCGATCCTCACGGGAGGGTTTGAGGATGTCAAGAAACAGGCTGACTTCCTGACGCGTGATCAACTGGTCTTCCACCACGTCCGCATCGGTCTTGAGGTAGAGCGAGTTGAAGATGCCGCGCCACCAGTTCGGGTGAACGTGCTCTTCCAGCCGGGAAACCGGCCCGAGGACCTTCACCTGGCTTTTCTGTGGTTTCGGCTTACTAGGAGGTTTCGCGTCCGAGGATGCGTTCGCAGGGGTCCCGTTTCCGGGACGTTTCACGGCTGTATGCGCGATCATCGTTCTCAGATCCCTTCATGAAGTACAGGTGCTCACCGGAGCACGAACGGGTTTTACCAGAACGGCGCTTGCGGCGAGGCCGGGAAGCCTAGACCGACCGTCCCGAGCCGCAACGCACGAACGAACAGCACCATCGCCCGACTCATCGCCGCCGAACCGCGATGCATGAAAGGAGGACGGCGCGAATCCGGGTGTTCCACAGGAACATGGGCTTGAACGAATTCCGGGAGACAGAAAGAAGGCCCAGGTGGTGTAGGATGCGCCGGCGATGCCCGGCGCTGAGCGATGCGATAGATGAGGTGACGCGGCGTGCACACTCGTGCATGTTGAGCTTTGGACTCCTTGCGAGAAGGCCGAGCGTTCATCAGGCAGCACGTCTTGCCACTCGAACGAATTGCTCCTGTAGCATAATGTATACGATTCTCCACCGCAGTACTCAATACCGGCCACTCGCTTCGCGGCGCGTGCTTCCCGCGAGGCGACAGCCGCGGCGGCTCCGGCAACATGCCGTTAGACCCTCAACGTCTGCACGGGCATCGCACGATGCCGTTGAGCTGCGGCGCGGAGCGCGTCAACCTCGCGCCACGTCTCTCCGGAGCGAAGACGCGCTTCGCAAGTGCCGACGGCCCTCCGGCGCTGCTCGCCGGGCACGGTGCGGATCAGGCTACTCGGCAACGGTACCGCCGCTGGCGTCGACCAGCTCGCGGACTCGGCGCACCGACTCCTCTGTCCGCCTCGTCATGTCGAAGCGCGATAGTCTCATGGCAGACCAACCGCCCGGAGGCTCAATTGCCTCGTCCGGTCGCGCCAGGCGGAGACTGTTCCCGCGCTGACCGACGGTGCTCTGTTCCACGTCCACGTGGAGGTTGCGACTCCGGCAGTGGAACGCGTAGTCCGTGAGATAGTACGCGTTGGCGCCCCGGACGTAATACGCTCGCTCCGGCTTGAGGTCCTGCTCGACCATGCGACCGTAGAACACCTCCTCTTCCTCGTCGCCTCGGTAGAGGTCGTTGAGGTCCTCCGCCGTCATGAACCGTTCCCACGTCGTGGGCAGCAGGACGACGCGCCGCTGTCGTCTGCTCGTGATCGGCTCGGAGCGCTCTTCCGGCGCGTCGAGATGAACTCTGACGTAGTCCATGTGAGCGCGAGGGTGGCGCGGCTGGTTGGGGAAGAGGTCGATCCTCTTGAGTACCTCGGCATGGTGAACCTGCGCGTAGTATCGAATCGTCCCGGCATCTCCGCCGAATGCCTGGCCGAAGTAGAAGGCAATGTAGCCAGGCGTGACCCAGCTTTCGATGACGCTCCACGGAATCCGATACCACCGCTCTCGGTTGGCAATCTCGAAGTCGCTCACTCGCGGAACGATGCCGACGAGCACCTGATCTTGCACGGCGGCGGGCAGCGGTTCCGGAGAGAGTATCTCGTCGAGCGTCCCCGCGGATGTGAAGCGCCACCAGGTCGTGTCAGTCCAGACAAAGCGCCGTCCGCGATCGGAAAGCAGGGGGTTCGCGAGTCGAGCTGGTGGGTCGAAGGAGATGACGTAGTAGTGTTGCTGGGCGCGCGGGTGGTCCGGCTCGTGCGGGAACAGGTCAATGCGCCGGACGACGTGGACTTGTCGAACGCGCGCATAGAAGTGAATTCCCCACCGCTCCTCTCCGAACGCGCCGGGTTGATAGAAGGCGATCCAGTTCGCCGTGATGTCGCGCGGACCGTGCTTGAGTGGCAGGCGATACCAGTGCTGGTCCCGAGCGACGGTCCAGTCGCTCCGCGTCTTGAGCAGGACAATGAGCACGCGGTCGTGCTGATCCATTACGACTCTCTCACGGGGATTGCCCGCTCGCCGCCGGTTCCCTGGCTCAAATGTAGTTCAGCCCCGGGAGAACCCACGGAAGCGGCAGTGCCCGCCTAAGAAGCGCGATCACTTCTCCGCCCCCAGCAAGGTCCCGGACCGTGTCCCCGAATAGCGCCGCGTTCAGCGCGTCGAAATCGCCGACGGGAACGGTCTTGCCCCGCACCTCCAGCGACCACACGGCGTCGCGCCTCCGGACCTCTATCGCGGCGGCGGCTTCAGGACCGACGCGCTCGGTAAGCCAGGGACGATACCGCGAAA
>Ga0315282_10015693_pt1 | contig 11150 bp, 10 predicted proteins | sample YL17G07_20_MG_FD_203693 | JGI IMG/M metagenome (GOLD analysis project Ga0315282, IMG submission 203693) | Sediment microbial communities from Yellowstone Lake, YNP, Wyoming, USA - YL17G07_20 | ecosystem: Environmental > Aquatic > Freshwater > Lake > Sediment | place: USA: Wyoming | collected...
CACCATCTTCTTCTCATCGGTCGTCTTGGCGATCTTCAGCGCCTTCTCATAGTACGGCAGCGTCGCATCGATGGCGCGATCGCTCGGAAGCTCCAGCAGGCGGAGGATCCCGCGCAGCATGATGACACGATAGGTTTCATCTTTGGCGCGGCCCGCGAGTCCGACTAGGTCATCGATGGCAGCCGGAGTGGGCCAGCCTGCCAGGGCGCGTATCGCGGCGTCCTTGACTTCCTTCTTGCCCTTCTTAGCTGCCTCCGCCACCAGCTTGAGCCCGTTCACGTCGCCTATCTGGCCAAGCGCCGTGTAAATGGCACAGAGCGCCGGTGTCTCCTTCACGCTCGGGAGCTTGGCCAGGAGCGCGGCCGCTCTCTTGTTCTCATCGGGAATCCGCTTGGCTGTGGCCACGATAGCGCTGACGGCCTCCTTGCGCGCACCGTCAGCGGGTTCCGCCACGAGCAGGCTCACCATGACCGGCAGGTCATTCTCGCCCGCCAGCACGCCCAGCGCCGCATAAGCCTGCGTCCGCACGACTTCGTTGTCGCCCTTCGCCGTCTCGATAAGCGCAGGAACGGCTTTCACGGCGTTGCGTGCCGCCAGACTCTTGGCCAACTCAGCCTTGATGGCGGGTTCGGCCTTCTTCATCTCAGCAACGATGGTTTCGTCCACGTCCTTGCCGCGCAGCATGGCGAGACTGGAGCGGGCCGCCTCCTGCGATGGGCCTTTTCCAGCAGCCGCGACCGCGGCCAAAGGCTCGACGCACTCCGCGCCGCCCAACTTGCCCATCGCGGCAATCACGGCAAGGACCACTCCTTCGTCCGCGTTTTTGGACTGCTCCACTATGGCCGGAAGTGCCGTCTTGTCATTCCGGTCGGCAAGGGCAGTGATCAGCAGCGCCTGGGCCGCGGGTTTCAGCTTCGGCAGAACGACCGCGAAAGCGAACGTTGCAGCCTTGTCCGCTGCTCCCTCCTTGACGCCGAGGGTCCGTACGAGCTGCGCGGCCACACCTTGGAGTTTTGCGTTGTCGCTCTCAAGCGCTTCAACAACGGCAGGAGCGGCGGCCGCACCCATGGCAAGCGCACGACCGCGAAATGCCGCGACCCTGATATTGTCCGGTTCACCGGTCCCCGCCAGTGGTTCGTACATCTTCACCGCTTTCTCGGGATCTTTCTGGGCGAGCTTGTCGGCGCAAAGCAGATAGGCATCAGCCCAAGCATTGTGCAATTCCTTGTTGGCGCCCTTTGTGGCGTCGAGCGCCTTGGCCGCTGCCGGATCGGCGATACGGCCCAAAGCAGCAATAGCGGCCTCGGCCACCATCTTGTCCGAATCCTTCGCCACCTTGCCCAAGTCGCCGACCGCCGCCGCGCATTGCCGGGCGCCCAACGAGTTGATGATGCCGACCTTGACCAGACCGGACGCCCTGCCGAGCGCATCCATCAGCGCCTTATCCGCGGCTTTGCCGGGAATGCGTTCGAGGGCATACCGGGCCATGTCGGATGTCTCTTTGGCCGTCAGCATTCCTGAGAGGACGGAAACGCATTCGTCGTTCCCGATAAGAGACAATTGCCTGCACGCGAACTGCTTGCCGTCGAGTGTCGCTTTGCCTTTCAGAATCGCGAGAAGCTCTCCTACGAGTTTCTTGCGCGCTTCAGCATTGCCCTGTGAGTCGCGGACGGCGTCGGATACGACGGTGAGGCTCTCGCGGCTCTTGCCGAATTCGTAGGCGGCCACGTCTTTCAACGCGACATCAAGGGACGCGGCATCCGCGGCCCAACTTGCAGTGGGATGAGAAAGCCCCGCGCATACAAGGGCCGCTACCGCCATCAAAACCAAAGCGTGTCGTTTCATTGTTCCCTCCTTCACGACCATTTCTGTGAACCTATGTTCCGCTGTGTTCGTATCTCTTCGGCACGAGGTCCGTTGTCACACTCACATCCAATCACACGCGCCACGGTTCCCGCATCGCGCGCACGAGCATGCGGTCGGCTCCGGGGTCATCTACAAACCGCTCGCGGTCCGGGTCCCACCGCAGCTTCCGATTCAACCGCATCGCAATGTCGCTTAGGTGGCATATCATATCCGATCGGATGGCCACGTCGATAGGGCAGACGGTCGGCTTCCGGGACTTGACGCATTCGATGAAGTTCCCGACGTGGCTGGCACTCTCATAAAGATGGATCTCGTTCGGGCCGAGGGTCCCCCTGAGCAGCGAGTTCGGCTCGGTTTCGAGAATGCCCCGTGCAACGTGGACCCAACCGTTCGTACCTTCAAAGCGAATGCCGTGCCTGTTCTGCTTCTCATCCGTATAATCAAGCACGACGCCATTTGCATATCGCATTGTGACGTTCCACTTAGTCGCGCAGTCGCAGAATCCGTCAGCGGGAAACTCGCCCGTTCCCTCAACTTCGATCGGCCCGCCAAGGTCCGTCCCGTTGCCCCATTGCGCGATGTCAACGTGATGAATTCCCCATCCGGCAACGTATCCAAGCGCATAATTCGTGTTGTGCCACCAATAATCGTTTACGATCAGCTTGTCCGAATACGGCGCCAGGGGTGCGGGTCCCGTCCACAACTCGTAGTCAAGCCACTCCGGCACGGCCATTGGAACGAGGTTTTCCGACTGCCGGCTCGCGGGGGATCCCACCTTGATCCGCCGCAGGTCGCCAATCCGCTTATTATGAACCAATTCGCACGCAAAACGAAACTCGCGCGACGACCGCTGCTGAGTCCCGTACTGGAATACGCGCCCATACCGATGGATCGCGTCGCGCAGGGCCTGCCCTTGCTGAAGGCTCAGCATCAGCGGCTTCTCGACGTACATGTCCTTGCCTGCTTTCGCGGCGAACACGGCGTGCGGCACATGCCAATGATCCGGTGTCACGACCGTAACGGCGTCGATGTCGCCACGCGCGAGCAGCTCGCGAAAGTCGTTGTAGCTTACGCAGCCGTTGGTCTGGTAATGAGCGTTGACCGCGTCGACGGCGTCCTTCCGCCGAAGTGCGTTGACATCGCATACGGCCACGACCTGCGCTTCGGGATGTCGTAGGAAGTTGCCCATAACGCCGCGCCCTTGCGGCCCCACGCCGATACAGCCGACGGCCACGCGGCTGTTCGCGCCAAACGCCGACGAAGGCACAATCGCCGGGAACGCGGAAGCCGTCGCGGCGGCAACAAGACCGGTCTTGAGGAAATCACGACGCGTAAGAGAATTTCCCGAACGACCACTACTCATCAATCTCTCCACCTTGAACATGCTGGATCAGCCCTCATTCGGAAACGCTTTACCCGCCACCGGGTTCGTTGGGATCTTCATGGATCGTTGTTAGGCCCGGACTCTCCAGGGAGCACGTTGAGGACGCGACAGCAGACGGTTGGCTTCCTCATCGCCCTCAAACCGCTCCGCTACCGGGTCCCACTTCAAGCGCCGCTTCAGGAAATCGCATATGTTGCCCAATTGGCACATCGTCGACGTCCGGTGTCCGATCTCCACGTCGGCGATGGGAAGTCCGCGGGTCTTGATGCACGCAATGAAATCGTCATGGTGGCCGCGATTCCTGCTGAGGTGGACGTCGTTCGGTCCCAAGCGATAGCCGAGGATACTCGCCGGATTCGCCTTCAAATACTCGCGGCTCGCCATTATCTTGCCCTTCGTTCCGTGAAACACACAGTCCGATTCACCCCCGTGGTAAAGCGGCAGGCCGTTTGGATACAGGAATGTCATCCGCTTGACGTCTTTGCCGTCCGGGGGAATAACCTCGACCGGACCACTGTGATCCATGTCCAGCGCCCATTGCGCGATATCCAGATGGTGCGCGCCGAAATCGCTGAACCCGCCACCCGCATAGTCGCGGTAACCGCGCCAGTTCGGGAACCCGCTGTAGTTGATGGGACATAATTCGGCGTTGTAGGGACGCCACGGGGCCGGGCCAAGCCACCGATCCCAGTCGAGCGTCGGCGGCACGGGCTCGGGCAACAGGCTGTATGAATCCACCGGAAAACCGCCTATGCCGATATCGATGCTTTGCAGTTCCCCTATCACGCCCGCTCGCACAAGCTCCGCCGCGCGCGAGAAGTGGCCGTCATATTCGGAACGCTGTTGACTCCCCGTCTGAAACACGCGCCCATACCGCCGCACCGCGTTCACCACGGCGCGGCCGTCGGCAATGAAGCGCGTCATCGGCTTCTCGCAGTAGATGTCCTTGCCCGCCTTGGCGGCCTCGATCGAGATAATGGCATGCCAGTGGTCCGGCGTGGCGATCACCACCGCATCAATGTCGGGCCTCACCAACAGTTCCGTGAAGTCGCGATACGTGTCGCAACCCTTGTACGTTCCTTTGCCAAACCTCTCGGCATAGCGTCCTTCGACCAGCTTCTTGCTCTTCTCGATCTGCCCCGTCTCGACGTCGCAGATCGCAACTATATGCACGCGTGGCTCCTCTTTGAACCCGCCGACGTGCCCCCGCCCCATCGTTCCGACACCGATGAAGCCCATCACGATGCGCTCGCTCGGAGCCGTGGCGCCGTCCGCCCCAAGCGCCGACGATGGAATGATGTATGGAAACGCCACCGCACCCAACGCGCCCGCCGCACTCTTCTTCAAGAATTCACGCCTCGCGATTGCGCTCTTCACCTTCATGTCCTCTCTGTCCTTGCCGACTGGCCGGCTCCGAGCCAACCAAGTCCTGCTTGCATGATTGTTGACACCTACGCAAGACGATGTAGTCAATCTGCTCGCGGGTCATAGCACAACCCCGTCCTGCTGAATCTCCAGGCGCAGGGGAGATCCGTGGAAGGCCGACGCGTTCCATTGATCCTCCGAACAGAACATCACGGAGAACAGCACTTCCATGTTCAGTTCAAGCTCAATCGCGTAGATGTCACTCCGAACGCCGTGTTGCTCGTCCATCGACAGGGCATGCTCCGTGAGCACGAACAGGTCGTAATCGGAGTCTTCGTGCTGCGTTCCTCTTGCGACGCTGCCATACAGCAGGATCTTGGCCGTCGGAAGGTGCGTGAGTATGACCTCCTTGACGGTGCGGAGTAGCTCCTCATCCGACGCGCTGAGTATCTCCACTTCCTCAATCGTTTTCATGATCTACCGCCAAAGCACGGGCCGCGTCCGAAGCGCTTGCGATCTCGCGCCGGCCCTCGGAGAAGGCGGCGCTACCCGGAATTGATCTCGACGCCAATTGCTCCACAATCTATCTCACGAGTATGCAGCCTGCGATGGCCCTTGTACAACTGCAGGATGTCTTGGAGCACCTGTCTCTCACGAGAGAATGGCCTGTGCAGGCCCCCAGGACCCTCTCACATCTGTGCATTCCCCGTCTGCTGCGCTTAGGGCTTCTGTGCTGCCCAACGGATGGCCTGCATGACCAGTCGCCGGTAGTTGGGATCGGAGAAGATACTGTCGCCGTGGCCCATCTGGATGTAACAGACGCGTGCCTTGCCGTAGGTCAGAGTCCAGCCGATTTCCTTTTGGGACTTGGGGTTGTCAGTTGTCAACAGGACGTGATCCGCTGGGTCGAGTAGATAGCCCTTGTACGTCTCGTCATTCACGGTGAAATCGCTGACGCCTTGAGTGACGGGATGCGACGGGTCTGCAATGTGGATCTTGTAGTCAACCCCGTGCTCATACTGCGAGCGGGGAAAGGTCTTGCCGTTCTCAGTAACGTCGCTGAGGAAATACCGTGCGCCGATGATCTTGCGGAACTCAGGCCACTCCGAATAGTCCGCAATGGCGTGGTGCAGAACCACGAGGCCCACTCCCCTATCAAGCAGCTTCACGAAGTTCTGCTGACGCAGCTCGGAGATCTTCTGCGTCATGTTGTAGAGGACGATTACCTGATACGGCCACGCACTGATGTCCTCAAACAACTCGCTGTCGTCCTTCAGGACGACGTGCGTACATTCAACCCCTTCATTTCCCTCGAACATGGCCAGGAACGGCTTCTCCGCGAACTCATGACCGCCCGTGACGACAGCAACCTTGATCTTCCCCTCGGCCCATGCGCCCGCAGAGACCAACAGCACGGACGCCGCCACCAATGTCAACACAGACCTCTTCATCTTGACCCCTCCAGCCTACGGTCTACAGCCTCCAGCCTAGATATGCCACTCTCCGCGCATAGTCCGCACGAGTTTGCGCGACGCCTCCGCGTCATCGAGGATCTGCTCCGTCTTCGGGTCCCACCCCACTTTCCGCCCAAGCTGCATCGCGATGTTCCCGAGGTGGGCAATCGTGATCGCGCGATGGGCAACCTCGATGGGTGTAATCGTCAAGGCGCGTGTCTTCCTGCAATCCAGAAAGTTCCGCATGTGGTCCTTGCTCTCATAGAGGTGGACTTCCTCCGGCCCGAACCTGTCTTGCAGGAGTTCCTTCGGATTCGCGTCGATCCCGCCGCGATCAACCCAAACCCAACCATCGGCGCCTTCCCATCTCGCACCGCCCCGTTCCTTGTTCGACACGATCATCGTGAAGCCGTCCGGCGCAACCGGAGACGCCCCGGGCGCATACTTGCACTCGAACCGGTAATTCGTGGCGGCGTTATACAGTCCGTCCCTCGGATACTCTCCCGCGCCTTGAACTTCGATGGGACCGGTATACTCTGTTCCCATACCCCAGTTCGCGATATCGCAATGGTGCGCGGCCCAATCGGTCAACTGCCCGCCCGAGTAATCCAGAATCCACCGGAAGTTCCAGTGACAGCGTTTCTCGGTATACGGCGCCCACGGCGCGGGCCCAAGCCAGAAGTCGTAATCGAATCCATCCGGAACCGGCATTGCCGGCTGAGGCCCCGTCGAAGGCCCCGTAGGCAGTCCAACGCGAACCGTGTGTACTTTGCCGATGCGCCCATTGCGCACCAACTCACACGCGAACCGGAAATGTTTCTGCGAACGCTGCCAGCTTCCCGTTTGCCAGACAATGGAATTCTTGTGGACGGCGTCGCACATCGCGCGTCCTTCCACGACAGTCAGGGAAAGTGGCTTCTCCGCATATATGTCGAGACCCGCACGCGCGGCCGCGATGGCCGGAATGGAATGCCAGTGATCCGGCACCGCAATCGAGACCGCATCCAGATCCCTACGTGCCAGCACCTCGCGAAAATCGTTGTAGTCCGCGCAGTCGCTGTTGCCGTATTTCCTATCCACGATCTGTTTCGCGTTGAGCCGGTGGGGCCGATCCACGTCGCAAACAGCGACGATCTGGACGTCCTTGTTCCCGAGGAAGTCCTTCATGTTTCCCGTGCCTTGCCCGCCCATCCCGATGCAGCCAATCACCGTGCGGTTGCTCGGCGCAACCGCGCCGTTAGCGCCCAATGCCGAAGACGGAATGATGTAAGGGAAGGCAATGGCGCCCGACGCCGCTGCCAATGTGCTCTTGAGGAATTGCCTTCTTCCCAATCTACCCGGATGGCCAACGCTGTTTCGCATGATCTGTCTTCCCTTTCTCTCTCGCATCTAGTCCCGCATTCTCAAAACGATCAGGACCTAATCAGCTACTGACTCGATAATGCCTTCTCTACAATCTCCGTTCCAAGCTCTACGAACGACTTCGCGCTGCGCAGCCAGTCCCCCACGTCATCGGCATCGAAGGCTGTCAGAGCGACATAATCGCCTTCATGCCTCTCCCTGAAAACCTCGTGATAAAAGTGCACCATTTCCGGCGGGATTCTCCCCATCTTGGCCCAATGGCCGTCAAACAGCGACAGTGTCCCCCGATGCGTCTTCGAGTGCATCCCTTCCGTTCTCAACAGTGACTCCGCGACGTAAAAGCAGGCGTAGTAGATTCGGTTCACGGCGCTCCGAAGAAGCCGTTTCTCGAGAAGCACTTGTGCTGCTATCAGAGTCTCGCGAGCTTGATCAAGCCTGTAGCGAACGTACGCCACGTCTCCAGGCTTCATAGAGCGACTCCGTCCCGCTGGATTTCCTCGTAGAGAGGCGACCCACGCCACAGAAGCGATTCCCATTGTTCCCTGGAACAATAGATCGTACAGACGATGGTTTCCCGCTCCAACTCCAGATCACAGATCCGCCAGTCAATCATGCGTTTCTCGCTTCTAGAAAGAGCGTGATCCGTCAAGATCAGAAGGTCGTAATCGGATTCCGCGGTCTGGGTTCCCCTCGACACGCTCCCGTAGAGCAGAATCGTGGCGGAAGGACATACTTCGAGCACGATACGCTTCACTTCGGCGAGGATATCTCGCGCTTCCGCGGTAATTGTGTCTGCTTCCTCAAGCGTTCGCATGTGAGTGTCACCATCAGGTCCGTTGCATTATGATGCCCAATCAGAACAGACTATTCAAACGCGCTGTTCCTGGACGCAGCAAGGGAGGGTCTTTCTCATGGGCGAGCTGATATACATGTTCGCAAGCTACGCGTCGCGCCACCATAACGGCGTTGCTTGCACCGAGGGTATGCGTCTGCTCGCGGACACGATGCATCCGCATGGCGTGAAGATCACCTGGATCGTCAGTCCGGAGTCGGCGGCGATTGCCTCGGACTCGCTCACGCGATGGCATGAGACCTTCGGAGACGACGTGGCAGTCCACACGCCCGTCTTCAAAGGTACGCTCGAAGACAAGAAGGAGGCCATGCTCGGCGCGCGCGAGGCCGTCGCCAAGGCGCTGCCGTGGGCGTCATTGACGGTGGCAGCAAGCGGCCATACAGACCCAGAGATCGCGGCCGTACTCGAGGATACCGGCTTCGAAGGACTCTGGGGATTCTGCTGGGAACAGATCGAGGTGGATCAGATCACGGATCGCGGGTGTCCGTGGGGCTTCTACTATATGGATCGGTCGCAACGGCTCCGCCCGGCGCAGGGACGCGGCGTGATCGGAATGGAATGGACGGCCCGGGACCTGCTCAAGAGCTTTCACTCGGGGAATCCCTGCCTCTACTCGACGGACCCGAACGACGTGGCGCGCGGCGGACTCTGCTCATGGGAGGATATCGACTACTTACGCCACATGGCCGACAACTATCTCCGAAACACTCGATACAACGATCACGTCTTCCTCCTGCAACATCAGGAGGCGCATGAGATGGAGCGGTCAGACCTCTGCAAGTGTTACACCGAGGAAGATATCCGCGAAGCCGCCGTCATCTTGGATCAGTTCGCCCGGCACATCAAAGGCGTCGCCAAGATGATGACACTGCCCGAGGCCGCCAGGCTCTACCGCAGCCAATACGACCGCACGGCTTCATCATACATGCTCTGGGAGGATTCCCCCACGCCCCGGCCGAACCGCGACTACGCCTGGAGCACGCCGGTAGGCCCATGGCCCAAGACCTTCCTCCATTACGACTGCGGCGCCCAGATGATGTTCATCGAGGGAAAGGTCGAGCCGGTATGCATCCGCAATTACGCCCGCCCGTGGACCTCAGGAGAGTATTTCGCCGAATCCGGCATCCCATATGCGCGTCTCGTCCACAACACCCAGTTCAACTGGAGCCGCGAGATCGAGATAGTTGTCCAAGCACGACGCCCCATGCCATATGGCCTCGCCCTCTGGGGCGACTACGCACTCTATCAGATTAACGACGCGCCGGGCCTCATAGAAGGAAAGATGATGTCGCGGGAGTTGTTGTTCCTTCGGTACGACCTGGTGGAAGGCGAGAACCGCCTATGCATTCGGCTTCGGGGGAAATAGGCTTCGCGTCACCCGTGCCGCCCCGAGAATGCGACTGTTTGCGACTGTTTGTAGTACCGGCTTCAGCCGGGGAACTGACGCGATGGCGGTTCACCGGGCCAAACGGGGGCATCAGACCACTTCCTTCACGACAAGCTGGATGCCCTCAATGACCGGCACGGAAAGCCCTCGTGAAATACGAACAAAAAGCGGATACTGTCGCTACTTACTTACCTACTTACTGAATACGATGGGATGGGTTGGAGTTATCGTATGATCGAGTGGCCATACACAGAGGTATGGAATCTATGCGCCGTTGAACTTTTCGCCATTTCTCTGCGTCCTTATAATGAACACTGTAAAAAGGATGGCACATGGCTTCACGAAGAGCACTGATTGAAAGCGAGCTTCTTCTTCTTCAGCACCGAAGGAGCAAGTCTGGGGCCTTGGAGAAACTTGTTGAACTCTGGGAGCAACCCCTTTACTACTATGTGCGCCGCCTGGTGAATACGGAAGACGAGGCAAAAGACGTGACTCAAAATGTATGGCTCAATGTCGTTAGGAAAATCGGTGCAGTGCGCGATCCCGCTGCTTTTCCTGCATGGCTCTACCAAGTGGCGAGAACTCAGGCGGCAAGCCATTTTCGCGAGACTCGTCCATCTGTGCCCTTACGGGAAAACGAATCGGCTGCGGATGTCGCTTGTACGAACGAGAGTAATCTTTCGTGGGTGCTAAATGCGGAGGAACTCCACTGGGGTTTGGGCCAGCTAGATCCACCTCATAGCGAGTGCCTGATACTGCATTTCCTCGAGGGTTTTTCGCTGGAGGAAGTGGGCAATATAACGGGTGTTCCCCTTGGGACTGTCAAATCCAGAATCCATTACGCGAAGAAAGCACTACGTAACGTGTTAAGAAAGGAGGCGTCAGGTAATGAAAAACAGCGAACTCAGAGACAAAGTCCTGGAATTGGAGCCGTATCCCGAGGATCTAAAAGAGAGGATCCGAGAAAAGATCATCCGCACACAAGAACGGCCACTCAAGGCGTGGGAGCGCCCATTCCTGGCTTTCTGGTGTATACCGGTAGGGGTGGCGTTACTCGGGGTCGCGATCTGGGGCCTCACAAGGTATGACGGCGTCAGTCAAATTCCCGGGCGCACGCTTGTAGGCCTTGCGTTTTGCTTTCTATTCGGGTGCGGATTCCTGGCTTTTTGCTCAATGGCGCTGAAGAAAGGGGCGCTGCGTCTCCGCAACACGCCCTTCATAGTGTACGCGGCAGTTGGATTTGCCGTCTTCTGGATCTGTGCTGCGATGATCGCCGGAAGGCCTGTGACTGGCGGCGATCTGGCTGGATTGATCGTGGTTGGGGCATGCGTTATTTGCACCCGTATTGAATCTTCAGAACTTCGTCTGAGCGAGCGCGTGTTGCGCAACGAGTTGGCCCTTGCGGAACTGTCAGAGCTTGTTAGTTGCCGGTCCGTCCAGGGCCTCAGGCAGGACTAACCGGGAAACGCCGATTGTCCA
>Ga0315282_10015694_pt1 | contig 11150 bp, 9 predicted proteins | sample YL17G07_20_MG_FD_203693 | JGI IMG/M metagenome (GOLD analysis project Ga0315282, IMG submission 203693) | Sediment microbial communities from Yellowstone Lake, YNP, Wyoming, USA - YL17G07_20 | ecosystem: Environmental > Aquatic > Freshwater > Lake > Sediment | place: USA: Wyoming | collected...
CAGCCCCAGAAAACGCTCAACGTGTACGAAGGCACCGTCAAGACGGCCTTCGGAAAATATCTCTATCTTCCGAGCGCCCAGGGCTTCGACGTCGTCCTCGAGGGCTTTGACGCGGCCGCCCTGGTGGGCAAGGACATCCGGATCAAGGGCGAGCTCTTGATCGACAAGCCCTCGATCTTCCGGGCCGACGCCGTGGAACAGAAATCGTCTTCCGGCTCCTACACGAACATCTACACGAGGAGCCAGGAACCGGCCCTCAGCGACCTCATCGACGTCGCGACCAGGGAAGCCTACAAGGTCCTGACCCTCACCGGCGTCAACAACACCGAAGACTGGGAGAACAAGGGCAAGGCCAAGATCTTCGGCAAGATCAAGGAAGACGGCGCGGCCGCCTATATCGTCGTGACGGACGAGAAGGGCAAGGAAGTCGGCAAGATCGTCGTCGACAAGATCTCCGAGTTCTCCAAGTACAACCTGAAGAAGCTGAGGCTGTTTGACACGTTCTGGTTCTATCTGAACGTCAAGAACACCGTGGACCAGAGGGACCGGGTCAAGACCAAGGAACTCTTCCACGCCGACATCCAGCTCATCGGCCTGTTCTGATTCGAATCCGCCTGAACGAAGGGACGTTCCCGCCGAGGGGGCGTCCCTCTTTTTTTGCCCCTCTTCCGCCCGAGCCGGCGGCAACCGGTCCCTCTTGACGGACTTTCCGCGCTCGTATACGTTTATTGGAAAGAAGCCCGGCCCCGCCCGGGCGGGTCATTCGGAATGAGGAGGTTGGTTGGCATGAAGAGAACGATCATCACCTTGAGCTTGGCGCTGGCCCTCCTGGGCGGCGCGATATCGGCCTTCCCCCAGCAGAACCCCGCTCCCAAGCCCGACAGGGGCAAGATCCTGGGGACGTGGCTCGTCGAGGTCTACGCCGACGCGGCGATCAATCTGACCCTCGTCCTCGAAGAGGCCGAAGGCAAGCTCGTCGGCAAGATCAGCGAACCGAGCGGGATGTTCACCGATTCCCCGCTCAGCAATATCGAATATGACGGGGAAAACCTGGCCTATGAAATCTCCGTCGCCAGCCCGCCCGAAGGCGCCGTCAAGACCTGGAAGACCCAGCTCAAGATCGGGGCCGACGTCGCCGAGGGCGTCATCGCCAACGCCGACCTGGGGATATCGGCACAGCTCTCCGGCAAGCGCACGATCAAATAGCCTCCGGCTTCGGGGCCGACCCGTCCCGCGCCAATTTCCTTGACAGCCCGGAAGGGGCTGGTATATTTTGCCATCGGGTGTCCGGGACGGCCATGGGCGGCGCTTTCCGGCCCCGAGTCTCCGGAAAGGACCACAGACGATGATGAGCGAAACCGCGGCGCCCCTTGGCTTTTTCCACCCCTCCAAGCCTATCTTCAGGTTCTCGAACCTGCTGTTCATTTCGTCTCTGACGTTCGGAAGCTACTTTGCCTACGACATCATTGCCGCCATCGCACCGTCCCTGATCGAGGGGCTTCACGCGGGGCGGAAGACCGTCGGCGCTTTCAATACGATGTACAGCATCGCCGCCGTCCTGGTTTTGCTTTTTGCCGGGATCCTCATCGATCGGCTGGGGACGAGACGGGCGAGCATCATCTTCTCCGCCCTCGTCTTCATCGGCGCCGCGATCGTCTGGCAGGCCAGGAGCATCCCGTTGATGTTTGTCGGGAGGTTCGTCTTCGGAGCCGGCGCCGAACCGCTCGTCGTGGCCCAGAGCGCCATGCTGGCCCGCTGGTTCAAGAAGAAGGAGCTGGCGCTTTCTTTCGGAGTGGCCCTGACCGTGAGCCGGCTCGGTTCGCTCTTCGCCCTGACCAACGGCGAATTCATCACCAAGTATTTCGGGAGTTACCGCAACGCCCTTCTGGCCGCGGTCGGCGCCTGCGCCCTGTCCCTCGCCGGCAACCTCTGCTACATCGTCATGGACAAGAAAGGCGAGAAGATCCTCAACCTCCGCGACGAGAGCGCCGGCGACAAGATCGTCTTCAGGGACATCAAGGAGTTCAAGGCGTCGTTCTGGTACGTCACCTTTCTCTGCCTGACATTCTACGCGGCCGTCTTCCCCTTCCAGACGCTGGCCACGGACTTCTTCGCCACCAAGTGGGGCGTCGCGCTGACGGCGCCCGCCGCCGGGAGCTTCCTGGCCCAGGTCTTCAACAACTTCGCCCATATGTTCAGCACGGCCGGCGGCATCACCAGCATCATCATCTTCACTTCCATGATCCTGGCGCCGTTCGCCGGACGGCTCGTCGACCGGGTGGGGAAGCGGGCGACGTTCATGATCGCCGGCTCGCTGCTCATGATCCCCTGCCACCTGGCCATGGGCCTGACGCGGATCTATCCCGCCTATCCGATGATCCTCCTCGGCTTCTCCTTTGTTCTCGTCCCGGCCGCTCTGTGGCCGTCGGTGCCGCTCATCGTCCGGCAGGAGAGGGTCGGCACGGCCTTCGGCCTGATGACGGCCATCCAGAACATCGGCCTGGGGCTCTTCCCGCTCCTCAACGGGCTCCTCAGGGACAAGACGGGGGATTACGTCGCCAGCCAGGTCATGTTCGCCAGCCTCGGGGTCGTCGGCCTCATCTTCGCTCTCCTGCTCAAGCGGGCCGACCGGCGCGCGGGCCGGATCCTCGAGATCCCACAGAAAAAAACGGCCTGAGATCCGCTCACCCGGCCGGGGCCGAGGCAGGCGCGGGGCGGCGCCTGAGGACCGCCAGCACGATGTTGCCCGCCGCATAACCCGCCGTCAGCGCGATGCCGATCGTCGGCGCGCCGGGCATGTGGAGGACGAAGATGCACAGTACGAACAGAGCCGTCGTCACGGCCAGGTGGACGGCGACGGCGGCGCTGATCGGCCGCGTCCGGTGCGCCCTGACCAGCAGCGCCCGCTGATACGACTGGAGGGTCTCGAGCAGGGGCAGGAAGACCAGCAGGATCCCGGGGACAAAGGCGAAGACGCTGAGTTCCGGGCTCAGGCCGGAAACCGCATGGTACCAGACGCCGGCCAACGGCGTGGCGACGACGGCTGCCAGGGCGAGGGTCGAAAACCCGGCCACCTGCTTCGTGAAGCGGGACAGCGCGGCCCGGTTCTCGCCGGCCTCCCCGAGCAGGGCGATGACGACTTCCTGGAGCGCGATCCCGGCCGTCCGGAAGAGAAAGGCCAATCCCATGATCACGGGCAGGACGGCCAGGGACTCGAGCGGCAGGCGGCCGCGGGCCAGGAAGAAGGACGTCAGGGGGTTGATGAAAAAGGCCAGGAAGGAGGTCAGGGCCAACGGGGCATAAAAATGTCCGATGGCCCGCTCCGTCAGAGCGGCGCCGAAGGCGCAGGCCTCGTCCGGCTGGCGCCGGATGGCCCGGACGCATGGGCGGGCCATGAGCCAGCTCGCCGCGCCCTCGGCCAGGACCCCCGCGCCCATGGCCGCGGCGCCGACGCTGGCACCCGGCAGGCGGAGGACGAGGGCCGTGAACAGGCCCGTCCCGGCCATCGTCGACATCCGGACAACCGTCCCCCAGGTCACGGCGTGGGGACGGCCGTTGCGGATCAGGATGCCCTGGTAGAAGCGGCGGAAGCCGATGGCCGCCGGCCAGAGGACGAGCAAGACCAGAGCCCGCCCGGCCAGCCCCGCCACGTCGGGTGGGAGGCCCATGACGCCGCGGACGATGAGGCGGAGGACGGGCGGCGCGATCATCGCCAGCATGACCGCCGTCAGGAGCCCGTTCAGGGTGAAGAAGAAACGCCTCAGCTTCATGTAGGCCAGGCGGTCGCGGCAGAGGGCGTTGCTGGCCGACAGGACCATGACGATCGGCGCCTCGACGATCCAGACCAGGGCCGAGGCGACGCCGAAAGCGGCCAGGTTTTCCTTGGGGCCGGGCAGGCGGGCGATGACCGCCGCCAGGAACGGCCCCTCGACGGCCATCATCAGCCAGGTGGCCTCGAGCGGCAGCCAGAAGCGCAGGATGCGGCGCGGGCTCAGGGACGTCGGGCGCTCGGCGGATTCGAACATGGTGAAGCCATGTAAGATACCACGTCCGCGACCAATCCCCAAATGGCCGCGGGCGCGCCGGCCAGCCGGGAGGCCGGCGGGCGGGAGGTCCGGATTACGGCAGCTTCTCGATGGCGGCGGGCTGCTGGTTGATCTTCCTGAAGTACGCCGGATCGTGCTTCGGCTTCCGGTCGAAGGTCATCAGGCCGTTGACCTCCTGCTCGATGTCGTAGAGCTGGGTGTAGCAGAATCCGGCCACGGCCGGGTTCGCCAGCAGGACCTCGGTCAGCTGTTTGTACCTCTCCAGGAATTCCTCCAGGCTCTTCGGGCGGTCGCCGTAGCCCCAGGCCTTGCCGTCCGTCTGCCCCGGGTTCCACCAGATGCCGCCGTACTCGCTGACGTAGTAGGGCTGGCCGGCGTATGGGGTGTGGCGCTCGGCGCTTCCGTTGATGTAGACGACGGGAGGCGACTCGAGCAGGCCGTCGAAGGCCTTCTTCAGGGCCGAGGCGCTCTGGTCGTAGTTGTGGGCGTCGTAGACGTCGGGCGAGGCCTCGTGATAGCCGCCCGAAGCGTCGATGGCCGGCCGCGTCGGATCGAGCCGCTTGGTCAGGGCGAACAAGTTTTCGATGAGGCCCGGATAATTCTCCCCCCAGCGCTCGTTGAGCGGGCACCAGCCGATGACGGAGGGATGGTTGACGTCCCTCTCCACGGCCTCCGACCATTCCCGGTCGAGGACGATCGCGGCTTCCGGCTTGCCGAGCTCGAGCCCCCAGTCGGCGAATTCCCCCCAGACGAGGTAGCCGAGCCGGTCGGCCCAGTAGAGGAAGCGGCGCTCGAAGACGCGCTGATGGAGCCGGGCGCCGTCGAAGCCGAAGCTCATGGCCAGCTCGATGTCCTTCTTGAGGGCCTCGTCCGAGGGCGCCGTGTAGATGCCGTCGGGATAGAAGCCCTGGTCGAGCACGGTGCGCAGGAAGAGGGGCGCGTTGTTCAGGTAGAACCTGCGGTCCCGGACTTCGAACTTGCGCAGGCCGAAGTAGCCGCCGATCCTGTCCTCGACGGCCGCTCCCTTCTCGTAGGCGATCTCGACGTCGTAGAGGTTGGGCCGGCCGATCCCCCACAGGGCCGGGTCCTTGAGGGCGGCGGCGAAGGTCACGGTCCGCGCGGCCTTCTTGGCGGCCTCGAATTCCCTGCGGCCATCGCGGCTCACCCGGAGCCGGATCTGCCCGTCGGCGGGGCATCCGTTCAGGGTCACCGTGATCCGAGCTTCGGAATTGTCGACGTCGGGGACGACGGCGTACCTCAGGATATGGGTCGCGGCGACGGGCTCGAGCCAGACGGTCTGCCAGATGCCCGTCGTCCTGGTGTACGAGCAGCCGTAGGAGGCGAAGCGGTCGGACTGCTTGCCGATCGGCTGCAGGCGCGACCGAGTGTCGTCGACGGCCTCGACGACGATCGTGTTCTCGCCCGGCCGCAGATGCCCGGTGATGTCCAGCGTGAACGGCGTGTAGCCGCCGGCGTGGCCGCCCGCTTTTCGGCCGTTGATCCAGACGGTCGTCGTGTGATCGCAGGCCTCGAAATTGAGCAAGACGAGCTTTCCCCGCCAGGCCTCGGGAATCGTGAACGTCCGCTTGTACCAGGCCGTGCGGATGAAGTCCTTGAAGCCGATGCCGGAGAGGGCGCTTTCCGGGGCGAAGGGAACGGTGATCTTCCGGTCGAAGCCGGCGCCCTCGGGCATGCCCCGTTCCTCTCCGCTTCGGGAAAGGTCGAAGGCGAAATCCCACTCGCCGTTGAGGTTGAGCCACTCGGTCCGGACCATCTCCGGCCTTGGATATTCCGGCCTCGGAAGGGTTCCGGCCGAAGCGGCCCCGGCGATCGATAAAACGACGGCCGCCGCGATGGCCGCCGCGCGCGATATCCTTCTCATGACTTCCTCCTTGGCGGATGAATCTCCGCGTCCGGGATAAAATAGCCCACTCGGCCCCTCCGGCGCAACAGTTTTTCGAGGCCGCCGCGGACTCCTTCGTCAGGTAAGAGCCGTTGGAATCCGGGCGGACCGCAAGGGCTTTCCGTCCGCCGGATGCGGGCCTATTCCTTCGTGATGGTGAAGGTGGTCTGGACGTGGCCTCGCGCCTGGGAGGCGTGGTCCTCGGCGAAAATGTAGAGGAGATAGTCTCCCGGCTCCAAACCGTCGATCGGCAATTCCAGCCAGGCGGTCTCCTTGTCGCCGTCCCGGGTCTTTCCGGCGAGAGCGCACGCGACGGGGATCTTGACGCCCGAGGCGGACTGCGCGAGCGACACGGAAAAGCCCATGTCCGCGGCCTTTTCCGCTTCGACGGAATAGGGAAGGAGGATCAGGATCTTCCGGTTGAACCCCGGGACGGCTCCGGTCGAGGGGGAGTAGATGAGCCGATCGAAGCCGTAGACGTCTCTCCAGGACGAGAGCCGCGGCGCGCCCTTCACGTCGGCTTCCAGGAAGGCCGCTCCCGCCTCCTCGACGAGGAGAAGAGGCGTGTCGAGCCGCAGCCCGGCCGTCTGAGGAGCGCCGACCCGTGCCCGGGTGGAGGCTACGAGGCTCAAGCCCGTCTGCATGTCCCGGACGACCAGCCGGCAGTCGTACTCCCCGGGCTTGAGCGAGGTCCCGATCCCGAAAACGAGGGCCCGGCCGCGATGAGGAGCGGGGTCGGCCTCGAGCCTCCGGACGTCGCAGACGTCTCCGCGCTGGTCGAAAATGATGGACACGAACTCGACCCTGTTGCCGGACAGCGTCTGGGTCACGTCGCCGGGGATGTTGGCCAGAATCTCGAGTCCGGCCTCGCTGCCGCGCGCGAACGACAAGACCGTCATGGACAGGGAGACCGGGGCGCGGAAGGCCGAGTGCTCGTTCAGGGCGATGTCGAAGAGCTGGAGCTGCTTCTCCAGCCGGGTGTACTCCCGGTACGGCTTGGGGCTGAAATAGCCGGCCTGGGCCCGGACCTCGCATCCTTTCCTCTTGACCTCGACCTTGATGTCGTGGAAGCGGCCGTCCGCTTGCTCGGAGAGGTAATAGCCGAGAACGTAGTAGGAGCCCGTGATGTTCTGGACCTCGCCCATGGTCTTTTCGTACATATCGATGTTGCCGAAGTATTTCCCTCCGGTCGTGGTTGTGAGCTTCTCGAGCGTCTCGCGGCCCGTCGTCCCTTCGTCCTTGTAGACGTTCGTCGCGTCCTGGGAGGCCCCGCCCTGGTTGAACATGCTGCGCGAGCCGCCGGCGAACGTCATCTCGTCATAGTTGAACAGCGCGGCGACCTTGGCCGTCTCCCGCGTGTCGAAGGCGAAGAACGTGCAGCCCGAAGCGCCGAACTCCCGGTACATCTGCTCGTTCTTGTCCCGGAGCACGGTGTCGCCCGTCGCGCCGGCCGGGGAGCCCGCGCCGAACCCGCCGCCGGCGCCGAATCGGGAATTCTTGGGCGTGTATCCGTAGAGCAGCGATTTCGGGACTCCCGTCGAGAAGAACAGGAACTGCTTCTGGCCGGGGATGAGGCGCAGGGCCTTGGCCAGGGCCGTCAGCTTGAGGATGAAGGCCTCGGCCAGTCTCTGGGATTCCTGGCGATTGCCGACGACTCCTGCGAGCGGATTCGCGCTGCCCGAGGCGGGCTCGTCTTCCTGGGCCTGGACCATCCGCCAGTACTCGTCTTCGATCTCCCCCGCTCTCCCGGCGCTCTCCTTCTGGCCGATCTCGGCCAGGGTCTGGCGGATCTTCCGGTGGTCGGTCGTCAGATATTCGTGAACGACGAGGCCCTTGACCGCCGAATAGGAAAGGAGGGCGATTTCATCGTCGGGGACGACTTTCGTGTCGAGAAAATGCAGGGCCGCCTTCCTGCCCTTAACGATGCCCCGGGCGCTGTTGTAGGCGAAATCGAAAAAAAGGAAGAACTTGCGGCTCATCCGGCGGTCCGGCGCCGCGGCGGGCGCGGCGGGCGCGGCGGCTTGGGCCGGCTCCGCCTGATCCGCGACGGGCCTCAGCGCGTGCTTTTCGAAGTCCGTGACCGGCATGAACTTCCCATTGTCGGTCACGAGGAAGTCCTCGCGGCTCAGCCCCTCGACCGGCTTTCCCTTCTTGTCCGTGACGTAGACCTGGATGAGCTTCAGAACGACCGAGACTTCATATTGAAGGGGGCCCGACGGCTTGACGGGTTCCCGGACGGGCGGGTTCTGGGAGAAGGCGAGCGAACCGAGGGCGGCGACGAGAATCCAGGATAAAACAGCGGGCCTTTTGGCCATCGTCGACTTCCCTGCGCGGACGGCAGAATACCCCTTCCCCAACCCAAGTCGAGTATATGATATGAGGGGGCCGATGTCAAGGAGCCGACGGCCGGCCGCGAAGGCCCGGACCCGATCGGCAACGTACGACGGCATCAACACGATGGGGGACCCGCAAAAGAGCAAACCCGAACATCCCCCTTGTCTTCGAGGTCCGATCCGTCCGGGTGAACGAGCGCCTGGAAGCTGTCTACTTGGCTTTTTCAGCCTTGCTCTTGCGCCTCATGTCCGCGGCGTGAGCGCGCTTGTAGGTCTGGATGTCTTTGAAGCGTCCCTTGCTGTCGCGCACCGCGTAAAGCTTGGTGCCGCTGACACTGCGATGAGTCGTTCTTTTGATTGGCATGATCCCTCCTCCCGGAATTGTCTTCGCTGAGCGCTTACTTGGCGAGGGCTTTCTTGATGACGCCGACGATGGCCATCAGAACGCCGCCGCCGACGCCGCCGCCGGCGATGCTGCCGACGATGCCGCCGAGGTTCGAACCGCCGCTCTGCGTCGCCACGCCCAACACGTTCAGCAGCTGACCGCCGAGGCCGCCCCCCACGATGCCGAGAATCGAATTCAGGACCGGCCCCAGGGACAGCTTCTTCAGCAGTGTTCCCGCGGCGTTTCCGCCGAGAGCGCCGCTCACCAATTGAATGATCAAAGGCACGAGATTACCCATGTCGCCTCCTTTCGGATGCCTTATCCTCTCAGGCAATCATATCGATGCCATCGCCCGCGCGATGGATGATGAACTCCCCTCCCCAGATGGACTTATCTTATATCCATTGTCGTGCGGGAATCAAATGGAAATCGACTCGGCGCGCCTCCCCGCGTCAAGATCCGTGGACGATCTGGAAATCCATCCGCCGCTTGTCGAACTCGGCGGCCAGGCGGCCCGTCTGCTCGGCGAAGAACGCGTCGGACATGGCGTATTCCAGCTTGTGCCGGACGTAAAACGAGCGGATCTGGTCGATGTAGTTCATGCGGTCGATGAGGATGCGGTCGGCCCGGCCGTCGAGCGCGGCGGCCAGGCGCTCCGGGTTGCCGGGGAGGAGGGGCCCGACGAAGGCGAAGGTCCGGACGCCCGCTGTCTTCAACCGCTCGAGGGCCCGGATCCTCTCGGAGACCGGCGAAGCGCCGGGCTCGAAGAGCCGCGCCGAATCGTCGTCGTCCGTGGCGATGGTGAAGCCGACCTCGATCTCCTTGAATTGCCGGAAGACGTCGATGTCGCGGAGCACGAGGACGGACTTGGACTGGACCTGGACCGGAAAGTCAGCGGAGGCCAGGATTTCGAGACAGCGGCGCGTCAGCCCGTACTTGGCCTCGAGCGGCTGGTAGGCGTCGCACACCGAAGACAGCCAGACGACGCCTTTGCGGGCGCGGCGGGCCTGCTTTTCGAGGATTTCCGGGGCGTTGACCTTGACGTCGACGAACTCGCCCCACGGCTCCCGGTGGCCGGAGTAGCGCCGCATGAACAGGCTGGCGTAGCAGTAGCGGCAGTTGAGCTCGCAGCCCGTATAGCAGTTGACGCAGTAGTCGAAGATCTTGGATTTGTTGAGGATGCCCTTGGCCTGGACTTCAGTGACTTTCACCATGGATGGCTCCGCGCGATAACCATTGTAGCTTCCGGCTCCGGAAACGGCAACGCCCGCGTTTGCCCCGCCGGCCGATTTCTGGTATAAAATTCCTTCATTTTCCGAAGAAAGGGAGATCCGTCCGCCGATGATCCGCGCCGTCCTCTCCGACATGGGCAAGGTCCTCCTCTGGTTCGATAACAATATCTTCCTCAAGAAGCTGGCCGAGCGGACCGGGACGCCGTTCGCCGAGGTCAAAGAGAAGGCCCATTTTAATATCGACCTCATCAACCGGTTCGACCGCGGCGCCATCGATCCCCCGGCTTTCCGGCGGAAGATCCTGAAAGCCCTCGGCGCGGACGTGGAGGCGGCCGAGTTCTTCGCCATCTACAACGACATCTTCCGGCCGAACGAGCCCGTCATCCGGCTTCTGCGGCGGGTCAAGGAGGCGGGCTACCGGACGGCCCTCCTTTCGAACACCGATCCGGAGCGCTTCGGCTTCATCCGGACGAGGTTCCCCGAGATCCTGTTCTTTGACGACTACGCCCTGTCCTACGAGCTCAAGCTGCTCAAGCCGGGAGCGGCCATCTTCCTCGAGGCGGCCCGGCGCGCCGGATGCCCTCCCGCCGAGTGCCTCTTCATCGACGACATGGAAGAGAACGTCAAGGGCGCGGCGGCCGCGGGCCTGCAGACGATCCTCTATCGTCCCGACACGGACCTCGAGGCCGAGTTCAAGAAGCTGGGGCTGGCCTTTTGAGAATGGGGACACATACCTTCATGTCCCCTCCCCCTTCCCTCTAGGGCGGCGCTCAAGGCCGCCCGAAAGACCCCATTGTGGAAGGGGGCCCCGTCGGTTCTTAGACGGGGGGAACCGGAACTGGTTCCCGGGGGGATGAGGGCGGCCTTGAGTGCCGCCCCTGACAGAGAAGAGAGACAGTCCCCTTCGGGGACAGTCCCTATGTGATCTTGACCCACACCTGGCGCGTCCGCGGCCCGTCGAACTCGCAGAAAAAAATCCCCTGCCACGTGCCGAGCTTGAGCCGTCCCTCCTCGATGATGACGCTCACCGACGAGCCGACCAGGGCGGCCTTGACGTGGGCCGGGGAGTTGCCCTCGGCGTGGGCGTAGGGAAGGGAGTCGGGCACGATTTTTCCGAGGGTCATGAGGATGTCGGTCTTGACGTCCGGGTCGGCGTGCTCGTTGATGGCGACGCCGGCCGTCGTGTGCGGCACGAAGACGAGGCAGACGCCTTCGCGGCGCCCCGACGCGGCCGCGATTTCCCCGATTTCC
>Ga0315282_10015695_pt1 | contig 11149 bp, 7 predicted proteins | sample YL17G07_20_MG_FD_203693 | JGI IMG/M metagenome (GOLD analysis project Ga0315282, IMG submission 203693) | Sediment microbial communities from Yellowstone Lake, YNP, Wyoming, USA - YL17G07_20 | ecosystem: Environmental > Aquatic > Freshwater > Lake > Sediment | place: USA: Wyoming | collected...
TTGTTCATGTGATCGACGACCCAGTTGCGGGGCAGCGAGTTCTGGGCCTGGTTCTGCTGGTAGGTGTACTTGATGCGGAAGGCCATGATGCGCCAGCGGCCGGCGGGCGCCTGCCATCGCAGCCGGCCGTTTTCCACGCGGCCGGTCAGGTCGATGAGGGAATCAGGGCGCAAGCGGTCGCCGCCCGGCGGCGGGGTGGGTTGCGCTTTCTTCTTGGCCGCCCGGGCGGGGGCTGCGGGCGGGGCGCCGGGCGCTCGCGCGGGACCGCCCTCGCTTTCCAGTTGCCCGGCGACGACGGCCACGATGGCCTCATCGTCCGGGGCCTGCCATTCGATCACCTGCTCCTCGAGCCCGGGCGTCTTGCGCGGCGGCGCCGTGTATTTCGGCACTTCGGCGTCGAAAATTGCCGGCCCGCTGACATCCTGCCAGGCCGGCGCCAGCACTTTGCTGCGGTCCGCCACCGGCACCCAGAAGCCGCCGAAGCTCCAGCCGGCGCCGAAGGTGAGAGCGACTTCCAGATCGAGCTCGGCGGCCTTCTCGATGGCGTGCCGCACCATCTCGGCCCATGGCTCGGAGAGGTAGGGAATGTTGCCCTGGGCGTACCAGCTCCAGGAGCTCATGATCTCGGCGCCGCCCATCCCCTGGGCGCGCATTTGCTCCAGTTGCCAGGCAAGCCCTTCTTTGGTGACGGCGTTGCCGGGCCACCACCAGCGGGTGTGCGGCCGGTAGCTGCGCGGCGGGCGCATCCAGCCGGCCTTCAGGCGGTCGATGGTTTGCTGCGGCTCCTCGGCGGCCGCCGGCCGCCAGGGCCAGGACAGGGCGGCGCCGGCCGTACCCAGGCAGGCGATGAATTCGCGGCGATTCCATGAAGCGTTCGGCATGCCGCAAATCATACCGCAGTCAGAGAATGGGCGCCGAGTCCCGCGCGCTCAGCGCCGCGAAACGCCGGATGCGCCCTTCTGCCGCTTCATGGCCGGGACGGCGCGCCCGGCGATAACCATTGGCTTTTTTCCGCGCCCGCAGCGGCGCACACCTTGCAGACCACCACCGTCACATCGTCCTGCTGGGCTTCGATACCGGCGTGTGCCCTTGCTGATTCATAGATTGCCTGCACCTGGGCGCGGGCGCTCTGGTCTCGGTGGCGCCGCACGACCTCCAGGATCCGCTCGGCGCCAAACTCTATGGCGTCCACGTTGAACGCTTCGGTGGCTCCGTCGGTCACCAGCACAATCGTCTCTCCCTCCGATAGCGGGATCACCGGGCTGGAGGAAAACGCTTGATCGGCGAACAGCCCGCAGGGCAGGCCGGCCGATTCCATGATGATACGAATCTGGCCTGAAGCGTCCAGCAGGTAGCCGGGCACGTGGCCCGCACCCGCGTATTCCATGGATCTGCCACGGGGGTCGAGGCGAACCAACAGCAAGGTGATAAACTGGCTCTCGCCCAGGTCAGTGGCCAGAGCACTGTTCACGCTGCCGAGAACCGATCCCAGGTCCGATTCTGATTTGGCAAAGGCGCGAATGTAAGCGCGCGCCGTCGCCATTATCAAGGCCGGTCCGAAACCGTGGCCGCTCACGTCGCCGATGACGATGTAGACGAAACCGTCCGGCTGCTGGATGAAGTCGACATAATCGCCGCCGGTCAGGGCGGCGGGATAGGCGGTGCCGGCCACATCAAAGCCAGGCAAAGACATCTCTGTGCTGTAGAATCGCTGCTGCACTTCGCGGGCAAACCGCAGGTGAAACTCGTGCTCCTGCTGCTTTCGCAGCTCGCTTATGTCTTTCAAGACCGAGACAAAGTGGGTAATCTGCTTTTGGTCATTCTTGATCGGCGTAATGGTCTGTTCCGCCCAGTACAGCTCGCCGGACTTCCTGCGGTTGATGATGGTTCCCCGGAAGGGCTTTCCGGACAGAATCTGCTCCCACAGCTCCCTGTAGAACCGCTGGTCGTGGTGCCCCGATTTGAGCACGCTCGGTGTCTTGCCGAGCACCTCGCTGGCGGAATATCCGGTGGTTTGCTCAAAGGCCGGGTTGACATACTCGATCACGCCGCGTGTGTCTGTAATGACGATGCTGTCCGCAGTTTGCTCCACCGCGCTGCTCAAGCGGCCAAGGTACGTCCGGTAACATTGGAGGCGTTCCAGGTAGGCGTCCCAGCCAGGGTCCTTCTCCACTGATTGCTGGACGGCTGGCGGCGGGTGAATCGCAATGCCGGTCCGCAGGGCGGTTTCCGTTTCTGTCAGGTCGCGGAAAACGGCCACGCCGCCTCGAATCGTGCCCCTACCGTTTCGCAGCGGCCTGCTGCTGACACTGATCCACACGCCGGCGGGCTGGCCGGAGTTGCGTATGAGTACCAACTCATGGAGGACTTCTTCGCCCAGTACGGCGCGGGCCAGCGGAAATCGCTCCGGAGGATAGGGCGTAACCATGTCGGGAAGGTAGCAGCCCCAGGCGGGTACCCAGTCAGGTGGACGCGGGACTTTGAGCTCGATTCCCAAGACCCTCTCGGCTTCGGGGTTGAGAAAAACGAGGTTCCCTGCCTCATCGCAAACCGCCACTCCAACGGCAAGGCTTGCGAGAACAGCCTTCAAAACATCGATTTCGTCGAGAATTCCCGTACCGGGCACCGGACTCGTCATGGGGTATCCGCATTTTCGAGATGAGGGCTTCCAGCGCGCTACCAACCCTGCCGCGCCGTAGGCTCACGGTTTGAGCCAGGAAACCCATAAACTATCTGAGAGAGACGCTGGAATCGGGCGGGAAGATTCACGACTTGTGGCCCACCGGGAAGGTTTTCAGCGCTCGCGGCGATGGCAAAGCAATTGCGTACAGATCCCGGTGCCGCCGCCGAGGCGGGCAAAAGGGATTGGCGGCCGCCGATCAACGCAGATTGAAGGCATCAAGGTTGTATCTGCGTCCCATTCAGGGCTGAAGGCGCTTCAGCAGCCAGGCCATGTTGCGCCCCAGGGTCTTCATGGTCTGAATGCCTTCGGTGTCGTTTTCCACCTCGCCCTTCTCGCGGCCGATGGCGATGTTCCAGTAGGACGAGCCGGGGATGATCATCTCCATGATGAGGAAGAAATGGTTGAGGGCGTCAAAGGCGTGAATGGCGCCGGCCCGCCGCACGGCCACCACCGAGGCCCCCACCTTGCGGCGGAACATGTTGTCATTGGCGCGGCCCACCATGCAGGCACGGTCGATCAGCGCCTTGATCTCCGGCGAGACATCGGCGACGTAGGTGGGCGAGCCCAGCAGGATGCCGTCGGCCGCCGCCATCTTCTCGATGCAGACGTTGCCCAGGTCGTCTTTTTGCGAGCAGCGGCCGTCTTTGCGGCTCAAGCACGTGCGGCACGCCAGGCAGCCGTGGATCTTGGCCCCGCTCAATTGCACCAGTTCCGTCTGGATGCCTTCCTGTTCCAGCTCGCTCAGGACATGGCGCAGAAGGATGGCGGTGTTGCCGTCCTTGCGCGCGCTGCCGTTAAACGCTACGACTTTCATCGGAATGCTCCTGCGGCTTCTTGTCCGTGGCCGGCGGCGGTTCGGCGGGCGGCTTCTGCTCGGGCAGCCCCTGCTTGCGCCACCCCCGGATTCCGCCGGCCATGGATCGCACGTTTCCGTAGCCCATCTTCTGCAGGTTGTCGGCGGCCAGCGCCGAGCGGTATCCGCCCCCGCAGTACAGCACGATTTCACGGCTGAAGTCGGGGATCAGCACTTCCACGTCGCGCTCCAGCACGCCGCGCCCGATGTGCCGCGCCCCGGCGGCGCAGCCCGCCGCCCATTCGGTGTCTTCGCGCACATCGACGAACTCGAACGCTTCGCCGGCCTGCAGTCTTCTCCATGTCTCATCGATGGAAATTTCGCGGATGCGCGTCCTGGCGTCCTCGGCCAGCTTCAGGAATCCCGGTGAGTGCTTGTGTTCCGCTTCTGCCATATCGATCTGCGGTCTCCGTGTCGCCGTGGTGAATCAGTCCTGTTAGGGGTGCGCCTACCTGGACAGAGCCTCGCTGTGCCGGCCCGGAGGCCGGATCGGCAGGATGGCCAGGACGCCCAGCAGGCCGGCGGCCGTCATCACCGCGAACCCGGCGTTGTAGTTGCCCATGCGATCGAACATCCAGCCCACCAGCATGGGGAAAACGGCCTGGCCGACGGAGTAAATGGGCAGGATGAACCCCATCACCCGGCCCAGCGCGTTCACCCCGAAGCATTCAGCCGTCATCAGCGGAATCATCATGTAATCGGCGCCCATGCCGAACCCGAAGATCACGGCGAACGCATAAATGGCGCCGGGCAGGTGCGCCAGGTACAGCAGCGGGATCGAGCCGCCCACCAAGATGGAGGCGGCCAGCATCACCGGCTTGTTCGAAAAACGGTCGGCGGCGAAACCCATGATCACCCGCCCGAAGATGCTCGACACCATCAGGCAAGACAGCACCCACTGCGCCTGCTCGGCGGTGAAGTGCTGATCGACCAGGAAGAGCTTCAGGTGCTGGATCACCGAACCGACGGCGGCGATGGAAAAGAAGCTGCAGGCGGTCAGCAGCCAGAACGAGCGGCTGCGAATGGCTTGACGCAGGCGGATGACCTGCGAGGCCGCCGGCGCGGCCTGGACGGCCGGGGCGCTGTCGCCGTCGGGATACTGCCCGATGTCCTGCGGCCGCTGCTTGACGACGAACAGGGCCACCGGCAGCAGAAGCGCCAGAATCAGAAAGGCCGCGTAGAAGAAGGCCTGGCGCCAGCCCATGGTGCGGATGCTCCAGGTGAACAGCAGGGGCGCCAGGGCCCCGCCGATGCCCAATCCCAGGTAGGCCACCCCCATCACCCGGCCGCGCATCCGCCGGAACCACTGTGAGACCAGCACCTGGTTGGGCAGCGGGCCGGCGAACATGTACCCCACGGTGCTGACGAAGTAAAACAGGAACCAGGCGCCCAGCGTGCGCATGTAGCTGAAGCCCAGAAACGCGGCGGCGGCGCTTATCACCCCGACCACCAGGGCCCGCCGCGTCCCGTAGCGGTCGATCAGCAGGCCCGCGAAGGGGCCCACCAGCAGCACGCTGATGGCGTAGGGCGCGGTCACCGCCGCCCGGCTCCAATGGAATTCCTTGATCAGCTCGGTGTAGAAAATGGGCAGGCCGTAATAAATCAGCCCCACCATGACGAACAGATTCACGAACGTCGAGCAGGCAATCCACCAGCCGTAAAATGCGCGTCGAGTCTGCATAGTTTTAACTTCGGCCGCAGGCTGCAGGCCGTAGGCTGTGGGCGGCTCCGGTCCCACCTGCAGCCTGCAGCCTGCAGCCTCATTTCACTTCGAACGGTAAGAAATACGCCAGGATGGCCGCGCGGCCAGCGGCGCGCCGCGTAGCCGCAGCCCCGTTGTTGAATTCCGTCGTGACGCGGAAGCGCTGGCCGGCATCGATGTCTGTGCCGCCGCGCGGCATCCAGTTGACCAGCGGGAATGCGCCGTCCGCCTGCCACGCCAGGTCGGCGAGCATCTCGCTGGGAAGCCGCTCGATCAGGAGCCGGACCGCATATTCGGAGCCGGTGGCGGCCAACGCCGGGATCTTGCCGTTGCGCGGGGCCTGGACCTCGCGCCGCTTCACCTCGCGCCCCGGCGGCAGGTCGTACCCCTCGGCGCCGCACTCGCCGGCCTCAATCCAGAGCGGAATCGCGGAGGCCACCGGCAGCTTATCCTTGCCGCGCTCGCGATAATACATCCGTAGCTCGACGTACACTCCGGGATAATCGTCCCCGGCCCGATCATCAAGCTCGCCTCGGAACCGGATCTTGTCTCCCACCTCGACCGGGAAACCGATTCCCGGAAACTCGGGCAGCGTCAGCGGCGCCGAATATGCCAGAAACAGGCGCTCCGGCCGGCCGGGGCAAAGCAGGTCTTTTCGGCCCTGGTTTTCCAGCGACGCGTGCAGCAGGAGCCGCCCGGAGACTTCCGCGCCGGACGCATCCGCCAGCCGCAGGCGGAAGGCTACGGCAGCGCCGGAAAGCGGCATGGTGTATTCCAGCGGCGCAGAGAAGCCCAGGCGCTGGACCCCGCCGCCCGCCGCCAACTTCACCGGGCCGGCGCGGAACAGCAGCGACGAGGTAGCCTCCTCAAGCTTGACGTGCAGAGTCGCGGACTTCGTCTCGGCGGCCCGAGCAGTCACCCCAAAGGCACAAAGACACACCGAAGCACAAAGAGCCCGAAGCGGCATTCACGCGCCATTGTTTCAGAACACCGCCGCGCCCCGCAAGGGCCCCTGCCGGCAGCCGGCAGCCGCCGGTCGAAAGCCGTCAGCCGTAGGTGGTGGTGTTGTAGGGCTTGCCTTCGCGCTCCACCCAGTCCAAAAGCTCGCCTACGCTCGCGGCAGCCAGGGCGATGCAAGTGTCGGCGCAGCCGTAATACAGCCTGAGGGTGTCGCCGTCGGGCGCCAGGGTAAAGCCGCAGGGAAACACCACGTTGCCCACGTCGCCGAAGCGCTCGTAAGGTGTTTCCGGGCCGAACACCCAGGCGTCGCCGCGCCTCAGGCAGTTCTCGGGGTTGTGCAGATCGAACAGGGCCAGGCCCAGCCGGTACACGCCGCCGCCGACCGTTTGGCGGACGCCGTGGTAGATGAGGAGCCAGCCGCGGGGGGTGCGGATGGGGGGGGGCGAGAGGCCAATCTTGTTGGCATCCCACCAGCCGCCGCGCCGGGCCCGCAGGATCAGCCGGTGGCCGCCCCAGTGCCGCAAGTCGGGGGAATAGGAAATCCACATGTGCGCGCCCCAGGGCGTGGTGGGCCGGTGAATGAGCGCCCAGCGGCCGCCCACGCGGTCCGGCAGCAGGGCCGCATCCTTGTCCTCGGGCGGCATGATCACGCCGTAGCGCTCGAAGCTGCGGAAGTCCCGGGTCAGCGCCAGCGAGACGCCCGGCCCGCCTCGCGAATATGAGGTGTACACCACCACCCAGGTCTCCAGCTCCGGGACGAAGGTGACGCGCGCGTCTTCGATGCCCCACAGCTCCTCGGGAAAATGGTCGGGGTCGGGACGCAGCGTGGGCTGGGAGTCGATCACCCAGCCGCCGATGCCGTTGGCGGAGCGCGCGGCGCACAGGTGGGAGTGGCCGCTGCGGTCCTCGACGCGGCACAGCAGCAGCGTGGCGCCGTCGGGCAACAGCGTCGCTCCGGCGTTGAACACGCTGTTGATGGGATAGGGCCAATCCTCGGCCGTCAGGATCGGATTGCCGAGGTGGCGGTGAAACAAGGTCTCATGCTGATTTGGCGATGAGCTCATCTTCCGGTCTCGCCGCGGCGGACGCCAGCCGCAATTCCACCATGGAGAGCAGGAACGACAGCGTCGATTCGGCGCCCTGGTTCTGGTTGAGGCGGTCGGGCTGCAGCGCGTCGCGGCAGCCGCCGCTGTGCGGGTCGTAGAGCGGCAGGCCCAGATCGTTGCCGCCCAGGAACCAGTCGAACGCGCTTTGGGCCGCCTCGCGCCAGCGCGGCTCGCCGGTCACGCGGCGGGCCTCGAGCGCGGCCGATATCATCGACCAGGTTTCGACGGGCTGTTGATCGAAGCGGGCGCACTCGCCGCCGCGCACGTAGAAGCCGTTGCAACCGATGGGGGCGAAATGGCCGTCGCGCTGCTCCAGCTTCGCCAGCCAGTCCAGGGCCCGGAGGGCGGCGCCAGCCATGTCAGGACGGTTCATGGCTTCGGCGCACACCAGCAGCGCGTGGGGCAGGCGGGCGTTGTCGTAGGCGGCGATGAGCTCGAACCAGGGCCAGTCGGGCGCGCCGTTGCGCCGGTAGCTGTCCATCAGCTTCTCGGCCAGCACGGCACGGGCGTACTGCGCGGCCTTGTCCCCGGCAAACTGTCTCATGTACTCGTGGATGCCGAGCAGGGTGAAGGCCCAGGCGCGCGGGCTGCTGAAGGCGCTGACGTCGGGCAGCGCCCGGTGGAACAACTGGGCCGCCGGCCCGCGCAGTTCCGGCCTGCCGCAACGCCCCAGCACCGTGCCCAGGGCCCACAGCGCCCGCCCGTGGCTGTCTTCCGAGCCGATCTCCTCGCGCCAGCGCCGGTCGTAGGAAAGGAAATTGCGGAAGCGGGCGACGGCGGCGTTGAAGGCGTGCCAGAGGAAGGCCAGGTAGCGCGAGGTCAGCGCGCGCATCTCCGCTGAGGGCTCCTCGATCCGCTCCAGCAGCACCATCAGAATCAGGGCCCGCGCGTTGTCGTCGGTGCTGTAGCCTTCGTCGTAATTGGGCACCGAGAAAACGGCGTGCTGCAGGATGCCGGCGTCGTCGGTCATGGCGCGCAGGTGGTCGAGGTTGATGAAGGCCGGCGAGGCCAGCCGCCGGACCGCGCCCAGGGGGAAGACGCGGCGGGGCCGGCGCAGGCGGTCCTCCCGGGCCTGCCCGAAGGTCTCCAGGTAAGCCCGCGCCACTTTCGGCCACACCATGTCGCGGCCGGCCAGGTAGGCGCGCTTGCGCATGGCGTGGCGGGCCGTTTCGTTTTCCAGCAGGCCCAGGATGGCGGCCGCCACCGCGCGCGGGTCGCCGAACGGCACCAGCGTCCCGCGCTCCTCGGCCAGCAACTCCTGGGCATACCAGTAGGGCGTGGAAATGACGGCCTTGCCCGCGCCCAGGTTGTAGGCCAGCGTTCCCGACGTCATCTGCGCCTCGCTCAGGTAGGGGGTGATATAGATATCGGCGGCGCCCATGCGGGCCAGCAACTGCTCCAGCGTGACGAACTCGTTGTGGAAAATGATGGCCTGGTCCACGCCCTCGGCCCGCGCCTGTTGCTTGAGCCAGTTGCGGTAGGCCTCGCCTTCGCGCCGCAGCACGCTGGGGTGCGTGGCGCCCACCACCATGTAGACCAGATTCCGGTGGCGCTCCAGCACCTCGGGCAGCGCCCGGATCACCGTCTCGATGCCCTTGTTCCGCGACAGCAGCCCGAAGGTCAGCAGCACCACCTTGCCTTCCACCCCGAACTGGTCCTTGTAGAAGTTCGGATCGACGAAGGGCACATCGGGGATGCCGTGGGGGATGAAGTCGATTTTGCCGGCGGGCACGCCGTAGATCTGCTCCAGGAACTCGATGCTGCGGCGGCTCATCACCACCAGCCGGTCGGAGAGTTGGGCGATCTCCTGCAGCACCCGCCGCTGCTCGGGATCGGGCTGCTTGAGGACGGTGTGCAGCGTGGTGACCACGGGCATGCGCAGCTCGCGCAGCAGCGTCAGCACGTGGCTGCCCGCCGGACCGCCGAAAATGCCGTACTCGTGTTGCAGGCTGACCAGGTCGGCCTCGATGGAGTTGAGGAATTCGGCGGCCGCGCCGTAGGACTCCAGCTCCTGCTCGACCAGCTCGAAGCGCACCCGCGGCGGGTACTTGTAGCCCTCTTCGATATCGTTCACCGGAAGCGCGAAACAGGTCGCTTCGTGGAATTCGGCGGCCAGCGCCTCGCACAAATCGGCGGTGAACGTGGCTATGCCGCAGCGCCGCGGCACATAGTTGCCCACCACGGCGATCCGGCTGGGTTTGGAGAATGACGCCATGTTGTCCGGCGCTGCCGGCCGGGCCGCTTGCCTTCTCTTTTGAATCGCTTACAGTGACAGGGGTGCGAGTCTCGCCCTGAAGATCGCGGCCCTGCTGCGTGCGCCCCCGATAAAACCACGGGGACCGTAGTTCCGAAAGGCCTTCCCAAGGGTCGGGAAGGCGGCAGCCTTGCCTCTAACAATATAGATGCGCGGAGGCAGCGGAGGAATGCAGCGGTTTCGCCACAAAAACACAAAGGCCACAAAGGAACACCAAGTTTTATTCTTTGTGTCCCCTTGTGGCCTTTGTGCCTTTGTGGTTCAAATCAGGCCAGCGCGCCGGCGACCCTGAGCGCGTAGCCGTGATCACAGGGCTTTTCCGGCGGCGCCTGCACCTTCAGCCCCGCTTCGTCCTGCGACCACTTCAGCTTGCCTTTGAAGCCCAGCATCTGGACGTCCTTGATCTTGCCGACGCCCTGCTTGCTGTTGGCGGCCAGCGGCCTGAACAGCATGGTCCCCTGCTCGGGCCAGCCCATGGCGAAGGCATAAAGCGTCTGCCCCTTGGTGGTGAAGCGAACGTCGTCGGCCGTGAGCAGCCTGCGCTTATTCTCGTTGAACTTGCTGTCCCCGGCCGATGCCTGGCTGGCCGGGCCCTCGCCAAAAATCTTCCACGGCCGGGTGCCGTAGATGGACTCGCTGTTGATGGCCATCCACCGGGTGATCTCGGCCACGATCTTCAGCTCTTCCTCGTCCAGCATGCCGTTGGAGGGCAGCGGGAAATTCAGCAGCAGGTTGCCGTTGCGGCTGACGATATCGACCAGCAGGTCGATGACCAGCTTCGGCGACTTGTACTTGGCTTCCGTGTTGTAGTGCCAGTTGCCCACGCAGGTATCGGTCTGCCAGGGATTCGGCCAGATGGTCTCGACCACGCCGCGCTCGACGTCGAACACGCAGGTGCCCACCTCGGAATCTTCTTTCCGCTTGCTGGTGTACACCGCCTCGACCTTGCCGCCGTGCCGCCGGGCGCTCTGGTTGTAGTGGTGCGCAACGAAAGCCAGGCCCCATTCCTCGAAGAAGATGGGCCCGTCGGTGTACAGCAGGTCGGGCTGGTACTGGTCGATGAGGTCCTTGATGCGCATGAAGTATTTCTTTTTCCAGGCAGCCGACACGTTTTGCGGGCTCCAGTTATCGTCGGCGCCTTTTGCGTTTTTCGGCACCTCGTGGCCTTCTTGGTACAGGTCGGCGTACTTGGGGTCGGCGCCGTCGTACGGCACTCCCTTGTATTGCCCTTCCTTGTCGGCGCCGTGGCTGGTCTGGAACCAGTGATAGCTGACCGCCAAATGTTCGCTGACACCGAATTTCAAGCCCTGCTTGAGCGCGGCCTGGCGGAACAGGCCCACAATGTCCTTCTTCGGCCCCATCTGGACGGCGTTCCAGCGGTTGTGCTTCGAATTCCACAGATCGAAGTTGTCGTGGTGCACGCCCATGCTGACGAAGTACTTGGCTCCGGCCTTCTTGTACAGATCCATCAGGTAGTTGGGGTCGAACTTCTCGGCTTTCCAGGTGGGAATCACGTCCTTGAAGCCGAACTTCGAGGGGTGGCCGTACTTCTGGAGGTGATACTTGTACTGGCGGTGCCCCTCGATATACA
>Ga0315282_10015696_pt1 | contig 11149 bp, 6 predicted proteins | sample YL17G07_20_MG_FD_203693 | JGI IMG/M metagenome (GOLD analysis project Ga0315282, IMG submission 203693) | Sediment microbial communities from Yellowstone Lake, YNP, Wyoming, USA - YL17G07_20 | ecosystem: Environmental > Aquatic > Freshwater > Lake > Sediment | place: USA: Wyoming | collected...
CATGCTCTTGCTTCTTGAGTCGCCTCTTCAACGAGAGCAACCCTCGCAGTCCCCTTAGCTTCGCCGAGGCATACTCGTAATACAAACACTTCCCCTGCGAAATCAAATCCGCGACATTGGCAGAATCTTTCACATCATGTTTATCCCACCGCCCATCTAACGACTCCCGGTTTTGCTTCACTGTCACTCCGGAGACCAATACCACCCTCCTCCCCTGGGTGATCAAATACTCTCCCAAGGGTTTGTGGTAATTCGCCGTCGGCTCCATCCCATAGACCACTTTTTTTAGCCCATGCCGCACTCGCAAGGTCTCGCCCTGATCCAGAAGCTTTCTGAACCCCTCATAGTCGTTGCTAAAGACCAACCGCCTCAAAAGCGTTTTCCCCGTCGCTGTCCCGAAGAAGGCGTGGTGTTGATCCTTCGCTATATCGATTCCTACGATCAAATACTCCCCCGAATGCCTGATTTCTTGCCTCAGTTGACGAAATTCCTCCAGCCGGTTACGATTGACCTCATCCATTGGAAACCTCCTGTCTAAGAATTTGAGTTTGGTCGTGCTTACTCTTATCTCTTAACAGGAGGTTTCTTTTTGGGGTAGACTGGTATTATATTTTTTCCATTTTACCGTGGGGAGTCTACCCTTCACCTCAACCAATATATAACGTTGATGAAAATTTGCAGTTTAAGGCAAACGCGATTCGAGTGGTTGAAGGGAAAACGAAAAGTGAATGAATTAAACAACGTCCCTAAGTCCTATATTTTGTCGGCGTCTATGAGTGTTCAAGAAAAAATCCCTGTGAAAAATATAGAAGAAAGACTTGCGAGTCTTACCGTGGTGGCAGCCTCCGAGCAGGCACTGCATCTCTGCCGGGTAGTGGGATGAACTGGGTGAGGTCGCACGTCCCTGGAATATCCCGGCGAAGGCTCGGTGACTTTCTCCTGTTCGGCGTCACGTCGGCGGAGCTGGTTCTGCTCTTTTTCCTGACGTCCACCTTCACGATCGTAGATTGGGTTTACGTCTCACAGCATCTCCTGGTTCTAGGGATCGCCCTCACGCGGCCCCCGCCTGAGGTGCAGGATCGCTCGTTACTCTCCAGCACCGCCGTCGTCGTAGCATATGCCTACCCGTATGCCCAGGTGGCGTATCTCCGGTGGGTGCCCGGCAACCCTGCGTGGCCTGCGGGTGGGTTGGTGCTTGTGACGCTCGCGGCGGGTCTGAGCATCGCCAGCCTCCTCAGTCTGGGCAGACGGTTCGGAGTCTGGCCGGCCTTGCGGGGTCTCGCAACGAGAGGTCCATACCGGCTCGTGCGCCATCCGATGTATCTGGCCTATGTGCTTGCGGACATTGGTTACAACCTCGAGGAATGGAATTTCGGCACAGCGCTGCTGGTGATGGCAGGGTGGGCATCCCTGTTCTACCGCATCCGTGCCGAAGAGCGGATACTGTCTCAAGATGCCGGGTGGTCGACCTACGTTGCCTTGGTGCGCCACCGCCTCTTCCCCGGCCTCTGGTAGGCAGCCTAGAAATAGAATAAATAGTCATTGGTGATCAGTAATCAGTGATCGGTAATCAGTGATCAGTTCAAAGTTATCGGTTACCACGAATTGCTCGATTACGGATAACTGGACTTTCTCCACCCTTAGTGCTTCGCTGCTCATTACTAATCACTTTGTCTTGTCTCTTTGCTGATTACTGATCACTGGTCACTGACTACTGATTACTTTCCTTTATCTTTCCCCCTCGACACTCGTCACTCCACACTCCACACTTAACGAAGCTGCTTTGGTAGTGTGACAATATTCTTCATAGGCCAGACGGATATCTGCTTTGAAAGGGGATAAGGATGCTCTCCGGGATAGATGACCCACAGATGGGTAAGCTTCAGACTTTCAAGGGCCTGGTTCATCGATTTCGTTATTTTAGGGGTTTCGCTGAATTTGCATTCAATTCCGTACCGGCGGCCGTGATGGATGAAAAAAAGATCAACCTCAGCACCGCTATGGGTGGCCCAGAAAAATGCTTGGGGCGGCTTAATGATCTGCAAAATCTGTTCGATAGCAAAGCCTTCCCACGATGCCCCCACCCGGGGATAGCCGTGCAGTGTCTGAAAATCGGAAAGGTTAAGCAAAGCGTGAAGGAGGCCCGAATCCCGCAGGTAGATCTTGGGGGCTTTGACTTGGCGCTTACCGAGGTTTTCGTACCACGGTTGAAGTTGCCGGACCATAAAGGTTCCTGTGAGAATGTCAAGATAGGAGCGTACCGTTTTATCCGACAGGTCGAGGGAACGGCCGAGCTCCGAGGCATTCCAGGTCTGCCCGTGATAATGGGCCAGCATCGTCCAGAAACGACGCATGGCTGCAGGCGGAATCGAGATACCGAGCTGGGGGATATCACGAGTCAGGAAGGTTTGAATGAAACCCTCGCGCCAGGCGAGACTGTCTCCGTCGCTGCGGGCAAGAAAAGAACGGGGGAATCCGCCCCTGAGCCAAACAACATTGGCGCTGCCAGTTCCCGTTTCGTGAAGATCAAAACCGGAAAGCTCGACGAATTCGACGCGACCAGCAAGGGTCTCAGAAACATTCTTGACAAGGTCGGGCGATGCACTCCCCAGAATCAGAAACCGAGTCTTGTTTTCTGGGCGGTCGACCAGCACGCGCAGAACGCGGAAAAGCTCAGGCATTGCCTGAATTTCATCAATGATCACGAGACCTCGTAAGGGGCCGAGCATCAGCTGTGGATTTTGGAGGCGGTTTAAATCAAGTTGGGATTCAAGATCAAAGAAGACAGGGGCTCTTTCTTTCGCAAACATGCGGGCGAGCGTTGTTTTACCGCACTGTCTGGGACCAATGAGGGCCGTGATCGGGGAGCGTCGCACAGCGCGGAAGAGTTGGTTCAGATACACGGGTCGGTCAATCATGGGTTAAATATATCATTGAAAATCCGAAATGTCAATCCGATTTTTCAATGAAGCGACTTTCGGTTTGAGCCTGGAGGCTAGACCGTGGGTGCTGAGTAAGGCGTTTGGTTTTCCGTCTGAGTCGGCATCGCGCTGCCACCGAACGATCCCCTCCTCATCAACTGGGTGGAGAGCTTCCTGCACGCCCTTGACCGGAGCGTGCCCCGTCCCGCCTTAGCGGGAAGGGCGGGGTCAAGGGGCACATTATAAAAGGAAAGTACCTTACCGGGAAGCCACGCCCTTTAGGGCGTGAAGCTTCACTCTTTTCTCCGAATCCTAAACTCGAAAATACACTACTTTTCCTGCTCGCCGGCCTGGAATTTAAGGCGGTGGGCGAGAGAGAGATCGATTTCAACGTGTCGGATGAAGCGCTGGTTGGCTTGCAATATCGGGATGACCGGCGCGGAAGTGATCAAGGGTATTTGCTAACAGAAAGGAGGATGATATGGCGCCAGAAGAATCTACCACGATGATCGAGGACAAGAGCGATACTCCGGCTCGAATTGAGATTCAGGAAGTCGAGAGCCCGACCGTTCAGGCTAAGCAGGCCATCGGGGTCTTCGATTCGGGGAGCGGCGGCAGGGTAGCGGCAGCGTACCTGACTCGCATTCTGCGCGGCGCCAAAGAAAACATAAGCGTCATTTTCTTCGGGGACACCGCCAATTTGCCCTATGGAAAAAAAACACAGGAACAGGTTGCAGTTCTGTCCGACGCGATCATCAGTCGTTTGGCGCCGTTCTGCCCCGTTATAGGCATTGCCTGCAATACGGCCAGCGCCTCGTGGGCTCGCTTCGGCAAGATCGGCAAGGGGGAAGGATGGCCCCATGTCTTCAGCGTCGTACAGATCGCCGCCGAATTGGCCTATGAGCGCGCGCGGACGCTGCTCGAACCGAAATTGAAACGCCGCCGCAAGACGATCGGTGTTCTCGGCACCGAACTCACAGCGGAGATCCAGTCGCACGCCGAGAAGATTGTAGAGTGCCACCGCGCGGCCCTGAGCCGTGCCTTCGGACACGAGTTGCCGCTCGTGCCCTACGCTTTCCATGAGGGTGGCATCGCGCCACAGCTGGCCGCGGGTGTGATCGACTATGCGCGTACACCGCACGTGGCAGTCTTAAGAGAGGATGAACCCGGGCCGGGTGGAACGACGCGGGCGGGCATCCAGCACTGGGAGCCGCCTGAAGATTTGCCTCACGGCGTCGAAGTCGTAGCCCGCGACGCGCAGAAGCTCGTTGCCGCTGTCGATGCCGCGCACATTCTCGACGCCGAGGGCCACGTGAAGCCTGAATGGCGCCAGAGGTTGGGAGAATATTTGAAGCAGGTCTCGAACGAAATGGTGAGGCGCAAGGCGACCGCGCTGATCCTCGGCGTACCCATTTTGAATACTTCGAGCGAGACTTCGCGAAGCTGCTGCCGACCTTGGCAGCCCGTAACGGCATCATTAGCCCTTCAGGAGCGCTCGCATGCCGGCTGCTCGATGCCTTTGACGAATATCTAGATGAGAACCCGGTGCGCCCCATTACGAGCGAGAATCGGAGCTATTTTGCATTCTCCGGTGAACGCCCGCCGGAAGAAACCTTCAAGTCTCTGGGACTCGAGCAGATCGTAGTAGCCAAGCATTTATAAAGCAGCGGCGTTGAATGCGCCGGAGGCGCGGAGAAGAGACACTTCGAGATAGGAATCCTCTGCGCATTGGAGATCAAGGCACCCGGCGATAAGAGAAATAAGGAATGAGAAGAGCCAATCGGAATTTCTCCAAGAACTTGCACGCTCTTGATTCCCAGCCGTAATCGTTAAATCCCCATAATCGTTCCAGAGTAAGATTTGTAGATGAACTAAACGACCCCTTTTCTCAACTCTTCCTTCCTTGTAATCGAGAAGCGAACGATTTCGAGAAACATACACGGTAATCACCAAGCTTTACACAAAGTGATTCTGAGGACTTGTAGGTGCTACCTTCAGCGAGACGGTTGCCAAGCTAGCTGCATCTTAATCGGCCTCTGGTAGCATGAAGTACCGAGTGTCGAGTACCGAGTGAAGACCCAGGAAGACTTTTTCTCTTCTTCTTAACACTCGAGACTTGTCACTTATATACGACCAAAGTCCAATAGACACCCCTCCCACTATCTCGTAATCTTTCAATAATTCATAGCAAACGGGAGTCGCATGGTTGAAGGGAAAGCGAAAAGTGAACCACTCGACCCCCCGGTCTAAAGGCCGGGGCTTGCCTTCGACCCGAGCTCAGGCCGGGGCTTGCTCGAGGTTCACCCTAGCCGTGCTTCCCTATCTCGCCTTGAAAGACGGGGCATCCAGCCGACTTGCCCGTGAATGAATTAGACAACACCCTGAGGCTCAGAGAGACTGCCAAAAAAGTAGTGGGCAAATCCAACTTGGCATCGGGCAGGGTATCGATGGTATAATTTAGTAAAATACAGGGCTTTCTCGCATGACAATGCACGGGAGGCTCAGGGCGGGAGATGACCCTGGTCCAGGTCGCCGAAGAAATCATGCAGTGCGGTGCGAGTTCGTGATCTGTGGCGAGGGATTTGGACTCAACGACCCCGTCTCTTGCAGCGGGAAGCACGACGAGGCGAAGGGCAAAGATTATGCGGGGACGGCGACAAGGAGGGAAAGAAATGAAGGGGATGAAAGAATTCTTTAAGGAGGCACGGAAACTCGCCAAACCCTTTCGAGTGACGGATGGCGACGGCTTCCGCCTGAAGGACATCGACCCCGGAGACACCCTGAAGCTCAAGTCCGAGGACAAGCCTCGCGAGCAGGAAGTGCTTGCCACCGGCGTCCAGGCCCTGGCCAGCCTGCAGGATATGCTCTACGCCCAGGACCGCTGGGGCGTATTGCTCATCTTCCAGGCGATGGACGCGGCGGGCAAGGACGGCGCTATTAAGCACGTCATGTCCGGCGTCAACCCTCAGGGCGTCGAGGTGTATTCCTTCAAGTCGCCCTCCCCAGAGGAGCTGGACCACGATTTCCTGTGGCGATGCATGAAGCATTTGCCGGAGCGCGGCCGCATCGGTATCTTCAACCGCAGCTACTACGAAGAGACGCTGATCGTGCGGGTCCACCCGGAGTTTCTCGCAAACCAAAAGCTCCCGCCCGAGCTCGTTACCAAGGACATCTGGAAGGATCGGTTTCAGGACATTCGGAGTTTCGAGCGCTATCTGGTGCGCAACGGCATCGTCATTCTGAAGTTCTTCCTCCACGTGTCGAAGAAGGAACAGAAGAAGCGTTTTCTCGAAAGGGTGGACAACCCGGCCAAGAACTGGAAGTTTTCGGCGAGCGACCTGCAGGAGCGCCAGTTCTGGGCCCAATACATGGAAGCCTACGAGGATATGATCCGTCAGACTGCGACCAAGGACGCGCCATGGATTGTCGTGCCCGCTGACAACAAGTGGTTCACCCGCGTTGTCGTCGCATCCGCAATCATTGACGCGCTGGCCTCGCTGAACCTGAGCTACCCGAAAATGGGCAAGGAGAAGTTGAAGGAACTCGCTGCCGCAAAGCAGGCGTTGATAAAGAAATGATGTATTCCAGGAAATCGAGCTCCCGTGAGATGACCACTGCAAGACGCCCAGGATCAATCCATTGAGGAGAAAATCATGACATCCGAGAAATCATCAGACCTGGTAGGACAAGGTGCGGCCGGCATGGGACCGGAGAAATCATCAACTCCGACAGGACAGAAAGGGGCTGTCGATCTTGACGCATCGTCCCTCTATGTCAATCGTGAACTTTCATGGCTTGAGTTCAACCGGCGTGTGCTCGAAGAGGCCCAGGACTCTCTCACCCCCACGCTTGAAAAACTGAAGTTCGCCTCTATTTTCAGCTCGAACCTTGACGAGTACTTCATGGTCCGTGTCGGCGGGCTCTTGCGGATCCTCGACGCGGATGTGAATGGCATCGACGCAAGCGGCCGGACGGTCCGGCGGCAGCTCGATGAGATTGCAGAAAAAGTGCAGGCCCTCGTTGCCGAACAATGCCGGTGCATCATGGAGGAGGTGCTCCCCCGACTCAAAAAAATAAAGGTTTTCATCCACCGGATCGACGATCTCGACAAGCAAGAGAGAAAGCGGCTTGAAGAATACTTTGAGCTCCAGGTCTTTCCTATTCTGACGCCTCTTGCCGTTGATGCGGGGCATCCGTTTCCGTTTCTTGCCAACCTCCGCCTCAACCTCATGGCCGTTTTCAAGGAGGCGAGCGGAATCAAGGTGCCACAAGCTTACGCCTTCGTCGAAGTCCCCTCCATCCTGCCAAGGCTTGTTCCTGTCAATGGAGACATGGAGGGATATCATTTCATTCTCCTCGAGGACCTCATACGCGAGCACATTCAAAGGCTGTTTCCCGGAATGGAGATCAAAGACATCATCGCGTTCCGGGTCACGCGGAACCACGATTACGACCTCCACGAAGATGAAGTGATGGATCTTCTGAAGTCCGTGGAGGCCGAGATCAGGGACCGCTCTAACAAGATTGCCGTCCGACTCGAGATCGAGCCCGGTGCTCCAAAGAAAGTGGTCCAGCTACTGGCCCGGCAGCTTGGCGTTGAGGAACGCTTCATTTACGAAATCAATGGCCCGATCAATATCCGTGATTTCCTTCCGCTGTACGAGCTTCCTATTGATGGCTCTCACAGAGATCCCCCCTTCAATCCCCGTATTCCCCAACGGTTTGCCGCCGACAAGGATATTTTTACGATCATTCGCGAGGGGGACGTCCTCCTGCATCACCCGTACGACTCGTTCGCGGTGGTCATGGATTTTCTTAACACGGCTGCCGATGATCCCGATGTGCTCGCGATCAAACAGACCCTCTACCGCATCGGGAAGGACTCCCCGGTCGTCGGAGCGCTGCGGCGGGCCGCCGAAAATGGCAAACAGGTGACGGCGGTCGTTGAGCTGAAGGCCCGGTTCGACGAAGAGCACAACATTGATTTGTCACGGCAGATGGAAGAGTCGGGCATTAACGCCGTCTTCGGATTTGTCCGTTGGAAGACGCACTGCAAGGCAACCCTGGTCGTTCGCCGGGAAGGCAAGCGCCTGCGGCGTTACGTTCACGTTTCGAGCGGCAACTACAACACGGCGACCGCAAAACTCTATACGGACATCAGCCTCCTCACCTGTAATTCCGACTTCGGCAACGATGTTTCCGCGCTCTTCAATGTTCTCACCGGATTCAACTCGTGGACCGGCGGAGACCTGCCGACGGCCGAAACGGTGGTCTCCATGTTTCGCAAGTTCATAATCTCTCCGGTCATGACCCAGGAGAAGATCCTTCGCCTTATCGACCGGGAGATCCAGAAGTCCACTACGAAATTGCCGGGGCGTATCATCGCGAAGATGAATGCCCTCGTGGACACGAAGATCATCCGCAAGCTCTACGAGGCTTCATGTGCCGGCGTCCGCATCGATCTCCTGGTCAGGGGTATTTGCTGCCTGCGGCCGGGCGTCCCAGGGTTGAGCGAAAACATCCGGGTTCTTAGCATCCTCGACCGGTTCCTCGAACATTCGAGGGTTTACTACTTTCACAACGGCGGGAATCCGGAGATCTATTCCGGGAGCGCCGATTGGATGCCGCGGAATTTCAAAAGACGGGCTGAAATTCTCTACCCGATCGAGGATACCGAATTGAAAACTCGGATTATCGACGAGATTTTGGTGACGTACCTCAACGACAACGTGAAGGCACGTCTCATGAAGCCAGACGGATCGTATGTTCGGGTGACGCCGAAGGAGGGTGCAAAGCTGGTGCGAAGCCAGAGCGCCCTGATCGCGATCGCCCGGAAGGGTGGGTTGAAATCCCCGCCCTACGAAGAGCTTGTTAAGAAGATTGGCAAGAAGAAGGGTTTGAAGCGATAAGGTCTGCAACGAGGTAAAGGACGTGGCGAAACGAGACAAGGACGCGACCATGCAATTTGTCGTCAAAACGGCTCGAGCCTATGACCCTGATCCGGCCCACAACGAACAGGTGACGACTCTCGCACTCGCTCTATTCGACGGGCTTCGCGGCCTCCATGAGTATGGTCCAGGTGAGCGGCGCCTGCTCGAGATCGCAGGTAGGTTGCACGATGTGGGTTGGTCGCGGGTGGTGTCGGGAAAACACCACAAGCTGAGCCGTGATCTGATCCTGGAACTTGATATCCCCGGCCTCGACGAGCAGGATCAATTGTTGTGCGCCCTCATCGCACGTCATCACACGAAGGCGATGCCAGATGCCTCGCGGCACCAGCAGTTCGCATCGCTCGACCCGAACCGGCGCGAGCTTGTGGAGTGGCTCGCCGGGATCCTTCGCGTCGCAGACGGCCTCGATTGCAGTCACGCCAGGGTCATCGGACACCTGGCATGTGATGTCAGCGACAAGGCGGTCGCGATCCATCTCAAAGCTACGGGCGATTGCCGCACGGAGGTTGAGGGAGCTCGCAAGAAGCAGGACCTCCTCCAACGGAAGACGGGAAGGCGGATCGAATACCGATGCTGAAGGAATTGCTCGGAGGGAATGAAGCTCCCCGCCCTAGAGGGCGGAGCTTCCCGGGAAAGTAATTTCCTTTTATATTGTGCCCCTTGACCCCGCCCTAAAGGGCGGGGCTTGCGGGGCACTTGTCGGTCAAAATGAGGTTCCTGCCTTGAACGGTGAGACGAAACCAGTAGAGACAGAATTGAAACTTGTGCTCGCCAGTCAAGAAGCCGATTTGGCAGTGATCGCTTACTTGGGCGAAAGCGGGTACACCGTGGAGCAGCTCGATCCGGTGCGAAATGTGGATACCTATCTCGACACATTCGACTGGTTGCTCCTGAAAAATAAGCTCGCGCTCCGGTTCCGCATCTCGAACGGGGCAGCGATGTACACGCTCAAAAGCATCGAACCCATCGAAGATGGGATCGCGAAAAGAATGGAAACTGAGATCCTGCTCGACAAACCGGTCGATGTTCCCGCACTGGTTCATGTGAAGCCTATTCGGAAGCTTGTGGACGGGATAATCTTCCCGCGAAAGCTCCTCGAACATGTACAGATCCGCACCGACCGCAGGCGGTATCGACTCCTCTCACCAGAGGGAGCAGAAATCGAGCTCGCCTTCGACACCTCGGGCTTCTCGCTGCGGGGATTGCACAAACCAAGGCGCACGCACAGGCTAAACGAGCTGGAGGCCGAGATCCGTGACGGTTCTGGGGCAGCCTTGGAAGCACTCTCATCACTCCTTTCGAGCAAATTCAATTTTCCAGCGTCAACCGCCTCGAAGTTCGAGGTTGCCATCGAGCGGTTCAAGATTACGATCCCCTCCAAGAAACCGCCCGAGAAATTGAGGGTTCGGCTCGACGACCGACTCGACGTGGCCGTCCAAAAGATCCTCCTCTACCAAATGCATCGTTTTCAGGAGCAACTCCCCGGGGTGCAGCGCGATATTGACACGGAATTTGTGCATCAGGCGCGGGTCGCAACGCGCCGGATGCGTTCTGCCTTGCGACTTTTTCGTGACGCAATCCCCGAGGGTACGGCTGCATATCTCCGAGGAGAGCTGAAATGGCTTGGTAGACTGTTTGGGGGGGTGCGTGACCTCGACGTTTTCCTCCTAAACCAATCACGGTTCAAACAGCAGATCGAGCGCTTTCCCGCGAAGAAGAAACAGGCTTTTGAGAATTGGATCGAGAAACGCCGCCGCGCACCGCTCAAGGCACTCTGGCGTGCCCTCGAATCGCCCCGGTACAAACGTTTTGAACGGCGTATGATGCAGTTTTTCGAAAGGCCTCTTCCCTTGCGTCCGCGGGCGCCTCTCGCGATGAGACCGGTTCGCGAGGTGGCACCAGTCATCATCACCGAGAAATTCAATGCAGTCATCGAGCAGGGCCACGCGTTACTCGCAGATTCGAAGCTCAAGCAATACCATCTGCTCCGGATCCAGATGAAGAGGCTCCGCTACGCGTGCGAGTTCATGGCTCCTGCATACGACGGGAGACTCGACTCCTTCGTCGAGAGAACCGTGGAGATCCAGGACTGCCTTGGAGAGCTCCAGGACACTGTTTTTACCCGGAAATTCATCAACGGCCTGCTCGATGACTGGAAGGGAAAACTCGTCGACCCGAATCTCCTGTTCATCCTCGGTGAGATCTACCAGCTCCAGGCAGAGATTGCGCGCGAGCGAATAGAAGCGTTCGGCAAAATATGGGGGCCTTTTTCGTCCG
>Ga0315282_10015697_pt1 | contig 11149 bp, 14 predicted proteins | sample YL17G07_20_MG_FD_203693 | JGI IMG/M metagenome (GOLD analysis project Ga0315282, IMG submission 203693) | Sediment microbial communities from Yellowstone Lake, YNP, Wyoming, USA - YL17G07_20 | ecosystem: Environmental > Aquatic > Freshwater > Lake > Sediment | place: USA: Wyoming | collected...
TATGACGATCTTGTCCCAGCCCCCTAGCTGCGAATAACTCTTCCAAGTAGGAGATCCCTCTTCGAGTTCGCGAATGATCTTACTCCGCTGTTGAGGGTTCCTTAATCTCTCTCGCAGAGCCTTTGGCCCGCCTTCAAGCGCCCAAGGAGGCATCGAGGCAGATAGCATCGTGCTGCCCGCGGTGTACGGATAGATATCGCATGATATGACGGACCCGCGTGATATCTCCCTGTCGACTCTCTCAAGAGTCTCCTTTGTCTTTCCCCAATTGTCCTTTCCTATTGCCTTGTGATGAGATATGTGAAGGGGAATCTTCGCTCTCGTTGCAGTTCGGATCGCTTCATCAACGGATTCAATCAATCCATGCGCTTCGTTTCTGATGTGTGTTACATAGATCCCATTATGTTCTGCTGCGATCTTGCAAAGGTCCACAAGTTCGTCCTCGTTGGCGTAGGAACTCGGCAGATAGATCAATCCAGAAGACAAACCTATTGCACCTTGCGTCATAGCGTCTGCAACAAGGATGCGCATTCCTTCAAGCTCACTCGGATTTGCTTCTCTTCGCTGAAACCCAACGATCATCGCACGTATTGTACCATTGCCAACGAGCGAAGCCACGTTCACTGTTGTTTGTAGCTCGGAGAGCTGCTGAAGGTAGGAATCAAAGGTGTTCCATCTCCAATCGTCGAGCTGGCCGGCAAGGCCTGAAAGGTATTTGGCCAATTCGGGTTGGACTTCTTTCAGAACTGGAGCCACTGAGAATCCGTCTTGGCCAACGATCTCTGTCGTGACTCCTTGAGTGATCTTCGACTTGGCAAAAGGGTCGGAGAAGAGCATTAGATCCGAGTGACTGTGTGTATCAATGAAGCCCGGAGCAACAGCCAGCTCTTTCGCGGAAATGGTCTCGTCAGCACCAGATTCCTCCTCTGAAGAGACTAGTCCTATCTTGTCACCCGAAACATAGATGTTCGATCTTATGGGAGGATTCCCCAATCCATCGAAAATCAACCCGTTCATGATGGCAAGTTCATATTCCAACCGAAGCCACTTCCAACACTCAACCACCACATAGTGTCCAGCCCCAGAATAAGGAACATCCATCTAAATACGGTATGATCGCCATAACTGAGACGGGATTGAGGATAGAGAGGAATGATTGATGCCAGAACTTCCTGAAATCGCAAACCTGGCTCGACAGATGACTGGAGAACTTCAGGGAAAGCGAATTGGCAAGATCGAGCTGGCTCAGCCCAAATGTCTCAATATCTCAGCGAAGAGATTTCGTCGGATAATCGGCAAGACTGTGAAGGAGACGAAGGCACATGGAAAATGGCTGTTCACCAGATTAGAGCCCAAAGACAACCTACTATTGAATCTTGGAATGGGGGGAGACCTACGCTATCACAAGAATCGAAACCCTCTCCCAGAAAAATATCAGCTCAGACTAACGTTTCGCGATACTACGGAACTGACTGTGTCATTCTCGTGGTTTGGTTACATACATCTTGCTTCGGATGAAGAGTTACCTAAGCATGAGATGACAAGCAAACTGGGAATTTCTCCCCTTGACGAGGAATTCACGGTTGAGAGGCTGAGTTCTATTCTGTCTGGACGGCGAGGTAACATAAAGAGCTTCTTGTTGGATCAGAAGAACATCGCTGGGATAGGCAACGTCTACGTTCAAGATACATTGTTCAAGGCCAGACTGCATCCGCTTCGAAAAATCCAAACGATTACTCAACCGGAGATCGCAGCACTCCATCAAAGCATGCGAGAGGCTCTGTATCAGAGCATCAAGCTCGGCGGTTTGAGATATGAAAGAGATCTTTACGGTCGTCACGGAAGATATGGACCTGAACAGTTCATCGTAGCGTACAAAGAAAGCAAACCATGTCCGGCGTGCAGAACTGTGATTGTGAAGGCTAGAACTGGAAGCACTTCAAGCTATCTATGTCCGAAATGTCAACAGCTTTGACTGCAACAAGCACGAGTCGATTCAGATCTAGTTGGCTTTCGGAATCGCTTTTGAATGTTTAGTGGCTCCATATGGACAGACAAAGACGCAAAGTCCGCAGAGCCCCTCTCCGAGAAGCTTTTCTCTTCGATCTGTATATTCGTCGCAGAGGTGCGCCTTGAATCGCACTTCTCTTGGCTCAGAAGGATCGAACGGGACACCTGTGAAGGCTTTTGCTGGGCAAATGTCAACGCATCTCGTGCAGTTTCCGCATCTTCTGGCGAGAGGAGCTCCAGATTTCAGTGGTGCGTCGGTCAGCACTGTGGCCAGTCTTACTCTTGGGCCATGCTCTGGTGTGACGAGGAGGCAGCTTTTGCCGATCCATCCTAGGCCGGATTGATGAGCGGCCAGCTTATGAGAGAAGGCTCCCTCTAGCTTCGCCGAGTTGATCGTCTGCGAAGCCGGTATAGGATAAGAGTTGAACCCTTTCTCCTGAATCTTCTTTGCTATCAGCAACGTTATTCTGTCAAGGCTTGCGTTTGCAGAGTTGTACAGTCCCCTATAGGTGAATATGACTGAGGGCTCTTCATGGTGGATGAGTTCGTCTACAACAGCATCCAGTAATCGGATTCCTATCGATATGGCTCTCGGGTATTTTGCGACAAACTCGCCGCCTTGTTTCCGAACGAAATCGCTGGTGATTCGAAGATCGGCAACGCCGAATAGATCAGCCCCCGAGACCCTTACAAGAGTGGAGAGTTCCTCTTGCAGCTTGTTCATTCTTACTCACGTTGAAGGAACGGTTTTGCTTAGACGTTTGGTATATTGGTTGTGTTGTTGAGAAAATGCTTCCAGACTTCTAGACGGATATGGAACTCTTGGAATGCACCCTCTCCGCCAGCATCGCCAGAGCAACAATAATCGTCCAGCTTACGACTATTCTGGTAGAAGTCTCATTCACATTTGAAGCGCCGCGCTTGACGGGATCAAAGGTGAATACGATTGCGCATATGGTGAAAATGATGACAGTCAGAACACTGAGAAGATCCATCACTCTGTCTTTTCTGAATTCCGGAATGCGAGAACGTTCCTCTTTGTCGGGAAGCATCTTCCAGAACACAACGACACTGCTGATCAGTATCAGAAACATGATGGCTATTCCTAGACCCGTACCTTTTGGGATCCCTCCGTATCGTTGGAACAAGAGGACCATCAGGCCGTTGAGGGACAGGAGTGCCGTCCACGCTTTCTTCGATAATCCGGTACGATTCCAGTCTCTCGGGGCAAGTCGATTCGCTAGGTAGAATGTCATCACAGTTTGGACTGCTCCCCACCATACGGTAATCACAAACAGGACACTCGTCCAGTTGATTCCCAAGAACAGAAGTGAGGCGAAAGCGGCGCCAGAAACTAGACACTGATAGACTATTCCATAGGAGAAGGCCATGGCCATCAAATGATAGTCCTTCAGCCTATACCGTGCAATGAGATCCTCAAGCATAGCAAAAAGGGTGAAGTAGGTGGTGAACAGAACCAAAGGAAGAATCGGCTGAGTCTGAAGGTTATTGATTCCTCTCATTGAGTATTCGAACAAAAGATTGAATGCAGTGGCAATAAGGACTATTTTCCACATTCCGTTCATACCCTTGATCCGAGATAATCAGCACAGTTACCTGTTGGCTATAGATGTTCGTGGTCTACAAATTCGAATCTCCTAAGACCGCGTTTGGCTTCCTAGCCAAGTTTGGTTTCATGATGAGGTCAGCAAGTGTTTCAGTTTGACAAGTGAGCTGGGATGCCGTTTAGACCAATTCGTGAGGATTGCACCAGCAATTATTGTGCCTGCGCCGATGAGTGTTGTTGAGCTTGGTATGGTGTTGAAGACGAGAGCTTCTCCGACGAACGCGGCGACAGGTTCCAAGTACAGCCAAAGTCTGGGGCATTTGGCTGATTGTTTGGGTTAGTTTCGGCTGTCTCTCTTGGTGTTTGTGCTGGGCGTGTTTCTTGTTTGGGGTTTTCAGGTGCTCGGTAAAGTTGCAGTGGTTTTCCGGGTTTTCGTGTCGAGTTTGGCATGAAGATGTGCATGTGCCTATATCTGGTCTCGCCTTGAAATTCTTCCCTAGGCCTTTCGAGGGTTAATCGTGTTTTGCCTCGGGCCTTTCTCGCCTTGGATCCTCTTGAAACGCTATGTGACTCTTCCGCGCTATCGCTGAGGTGTGGGAGGTGATGGCGGTGAACGAGCATTGCGCAGGGGCCGTTGAAGCTCTGTCTTGGGTGTTGCAGGTGTTGGAGCAGGGAGTAGTGAAGAATCTGGATCTGGCATCAATCATTACTGAGGTGGAGCATGTGCATGACGAGTTGCTGAGAGGGGTGGCGGTGGATTTCGAGCGGCGAGTTCTGAAGTACTAGTCCTTCTTTTTCTGTTTCTCTCGCAGTTCCAGCATCTCAGTTAGGAGCATGGTGACGAAGCCGCTGAAGCTTCGCACCCCCTTCGTCCTGTACTCTTTTTGGTGTTTCTGCCATTCCTTCCAGAAGTAGTCGAAGACGTCGTCTGGAACGGTTATGGATTTGTATCCTTCCCTAGGCATGGCTTCTCCGCCTTGTACGGTAATGTACCATAGATGGTTGAGGCAAATAAACGTTCTTGTTCCATCCGCAGGTACTAGAATGTACCGTATTGTTTATATCCAGCAGACGTACTAGACAGTACCGAACCAATATGCCGAGGGAAGGATACCGAACCATAACCGTGACAGAAGAAACCCATCAGCGGCTCGAAAAGGCCGCTGAGGAAGAGAATCGCAGTATCCCAAACCTGATCGAGGTTCTCCTTGAGCGCAGAAAGAAGGGGGCTTCTTGATTGGGGACTCATCTGGCTCTGAACGCTGTTGATCCAGACCTAGTTCTTGCAGCTGCGCAGAAACTTCCACTACGAGGAGATCTACTGAATGAACGACAAAACAACTGATGTGGACAAGTGCCTGGCGCGGCTTGAACGGTGCATCGACATTCTCAGAGAAATTCTGTTGATCCGCAACCAAGGCAAGGAGGCTGCGGAATGGTGAATCCTGAAGATGAAGCCAAGATCCGCGAAATAATCGATAAGGCGATTGAAGGCGGACCGAAGCCTCACCGGATCGTCCGCGTCACTGGCCTCCTGAAAACTCCTGGCCGGATCCAGTATGAGATGCGCCACCTCTCCTTCACCGTTGAAGAAGAGATTCCGGCCGACAGGAAACGCAGCGAAGTCGTACGCGAGATCTGCAGCGACCTGGGTCCCCTGGTCCTTGAGTTTGAAACCAAAACCTCAGCTACCAATAGCAATCTGCCGAAAGCTAGACCGGATTCTTCCGAGGCTACGCCTGAACTCGACCCTACCTACCTAGACGGGTTAGGTTGGAAGCCTTTCGCATCCGGCGGAGGCGAATGGATTGTCCTTGACGCGAAAGGCGCGAAGGCTCTGGGCGACGCAGTCGTGGAAGCCGGAGGATCTATCGTCATCGGAAGCTTCCGGTACAAGATCTCGAAAGGCTACGACCGTGATTTCGTGAACCGCTATCCGTCTCAAGAGGCACGGTGAAATGAGCATCGCCAAAACCCTGCAACAGGACACTATCGAGTTCATTCCTCTCGACCGAATTCAGCCGAACAGTTGGAACCCGAATGAGCTTCTAGGTGAACAGAGGGAAGCCCTCAAGGCGGATATGAGGGCAGGAGGAGCCTTAGCCATCGATCCGATTCTCATCCGGCCGATCGGCCGCGAAGAAAGAACTGTCCAACCACTCTACGAGATCGTTGATGGAGAGAGTCGCTGGGAAATAGCTGGCGAGTTGAAGTGGCGCAGCATTCGCAGCATAGTCCGCGAGATGACTGAGGACCAGGCCAAGATCCTCTGCTACCGCAAGAATCGAGAACGTGGCACCATAAACCCGTTGAAAGAGGCTAAGCTGTTCTCAGACGAGATGGCGAAAGGCCTCAGCCAAGAGAAGATCGCAGACAAGTACGGTGTGGTCCAGCAGCAGGTGAGCGAACGTCTACACCTTCTCCTTCTACCGACGCCTGTTCAGGAGCTCGTTACCACACGTGTGGTAAAGCCATCTCATGCTGAGGTTATCGCCAAGATTTCTGACCCGGAGAAGCAGGTTGAGGTCGCCAAACGGGCGGCTGAGGAAGAACTCTCGGTTCGCGAGACGGAAGATCTCGCCAGAGAAGCCGCTGGGAAAGAACCGGTTAAGCCCCATGGTCCAGTTCTGGAGAAGCAGCCTAAGCCTGTGGGCGATAAGATGGATGTCGGCGAGTTTCTCTGCCCCCACTGCCACGGCAATTACAGGATCCTCTGCCAAGACGGCAAGCACAGCTTCCAGGAAGTGAAGACGATTGCCGGTGACGCCAAGTAGCCCAATCGCAGTCACCGAAAGAATATGCGCAGGCTGCGGCGACCTGTTGCTCCGCAACCTAGCCAGCTTCGACGGTTCACTCTACCACTGGGGATGTTTGAAGAAAAGCAAGGGCCGCCCTGACTATCAATGCCTCAACTGCATGGCGTACTGGAGCAAAGCGCGGCTGACAAGAATCACATTCGACGAAGGCACAGTCGAAGAACGGATCTGTCCAGAATGCGGCTCCGGCGACCTTCGGTCTCTACGGCAACGCAGCACAACTTGGGAGTGGTGACGAATGGCTTGGCAGCGGAACGTGCCGAAAGAAGACACTAAACCCGAGTTGGCGATGCGCCGAATCCTAGAAGACTCGAAGCTCAGCTTCGTCAGCCAGGAACCGATCAAAACCCGTTTCTCAATTCATTCGGCGCGAGTCGACTTCATCGTTGAAAGATTTCTAATCGTTCGCGTGCACGGCCGCTACTGGCACAGCAGGAAACGGCCAGCCAACAAAGACGCAGCGCAAAAGGAATGCCTCAAGGCTGAGAAGTATTGGGTCTTGGACTTCAGCGACGAACAGGTGTTGAAGCATCGGGAACTGGTCAGCGCCGTGATCTCCGGATTCTACTGCCTCAAAAAACTGCAGGGCTTGACGCCGTGGTCGCCTGAGGAGCAACATGAGGTTCAGCCTAAGGCCGCTGAGTGGTGAGGCCACGCGATGAAGGATCTGAAACGCTGCGTGTGGTGTGGAGCAGTAGTGAGAGGCCGGTTGCGGATCTGCGAGACTTGTCGCCGCGAATCGATACGGGCATTCCTGAGTGGCAAAAGGGAGAAAGGTGTCTCTGCTGTTCGCCCCCTGAATCCTAAGCCCGCAGACCGGATTGGATCCACAGCCAGCGGAGACATCCTCCGAAACATGAGGTCCCGGCCATGACTTTTCAGATATCGAAGGATCTGAAGCTGCCTCGAGAAGCCGCCACTTGGGTCTTTTCTTTCTTGGCAAAGCGCGGCGCTGGCAAGACCTATTGCAGCGCTGTTCTCGCGGAAGAGATGCTCGAGGCCAAGGTTCCGATCGTTGTGATTGATGGGATGGGGATCTGGTGGGGGCTCAGAGTCGGTAAGAACAGTGAAGGCCCAGGAATGCCGATCGTTGTTTTCGGCGGTGAACATGCGGATCTTCCTCTGGTCCCGGAGAAGGCGAAGGCCATCGCGAGAGCAATCGTTCAAGCCAACATTAGCGCAGTCATCGACCTCAGCACTTTGTCTAAGCTGCAGAGTCGCAGAATCGTCATGGATTTCCTGGATGAGCTGTACCAGATCAACCGCGTCGAACGGCATGTGTTCATTGAGGAGACTGATCTTTGGGCGCCACAGCGCACCATAGGACCTGAACAGGCGCAATGTCTCGGCGCTGTCGACAACTTCGTGCGCCGAGGAGGCAACCACAATCTAGGCTGTAGCATGATCACTCAACGCAGCGCCGTGTTGAACAAAGATATTCTCACGCAGTCCGACTGCCTCGTTGTTCTCAGGACCCTGGCTCCCCAGGACAAGAAGGCCATCCAGGCTTGGGTCGAGGAGCAGACGGATGAAGATCGCAGGAAGCTGAATCAATGGTATGATTCGCTGAAAGAACTCAAGAACGGGGAGAGTTGGATTTGGCATCCGGAGAAACCCGCGATCTACAAGAAGATCATGTTCAGAGAACGCGAAACATTCCACGCAACTCGTACCTTCCTGCTCTCACCCAGAGCCTCGACAATCAAACTCATGGATGTCAACGAGTTCATCGACAAGTTCCGTAACGTGTTTGAGCCCAAGGCTCCTCCACAAACAGTCAAACCATCAGTACCGGCCATCAGGGCGAATCAACCGATATCTACGTATATACCTAGGAACACACCGACGCATACACCTGCGTCTATACCTAGAGATAACGTACCAAAGATCATACCTCAAGACTCAGATACCGCCAAGGTCCAGCAGGTTGTACCGAATCTCATCCTTGAAAAGCTGCGGCCAACAGCCCAGCTTCCCGCTGATCTTCTCGAGAATCCCCCCACGCCTTTAGCGCGGATCCTTGTTGTAGTCACGAACCACGAGGGCAGAGACGATCGCTGGACGATTTCCAAAATCAAGACCTCCATTCGCGAACACGCCTGGCCAGACGACGGTGTCGATGAAGCCATAGCTGAACTGACCCGCTGGGAGATTCTTCGCCGGCAATCAAACAACTATCTGCGCTTCTACCGGGACCGCGTTCAGGTTGTGGATCGACCCTACGAGGTTGCTGTTTCGTAGCGATTGAGGCCTCATCATGGACCAGCAATCCTCTCTGAATGAACTGGTCGATCGGGCGGTTCTAGGATTCCAAATCAGAACCTTGCTAGATGAACTGCATTCGTCGGCAAGTAGCCTAGGTTCTGGACGGAATTGTGCACAGGTCGTTGCATCGCACGATCAGAAGCTGGTCGAGATTCTGGGGAATTCCTTTTGGTGACAGTAAGTCGAGGCGTTCGGGTTCCTGAGGCTTTGTTCATGCGGATCTATGAGATATGGCAAGCTGCAAGAAAGGATAGGTCCATTCAACTTAACGAGGTGTTCAAGGTTCTTCTTGAACTCGGCCTCACAACATTCTCTCAACTACCGGAATCGATGCAGCAGAAACTCTTCAAGAAAAGGAGTCTTCACCAGAACATACGACTCAGAGAATGTCTCCGCCGTAGCACAGTCGCGATCGCGTCCAGATTCAAACTTGATGATCGACTTGCATTCGCCCTACCTGGGGCCGCCAAACGACTCGTTCGCGAAGAAGCAGAGCAAGCGGATCTTAGCATGAGTGAGGTTGCGCGTAGACGAATAATCGTGGAGGTCTCAGAATGAGTCAACTGCAACGTCAGGTCCTCGAACGAATACTCACAAAGGAGGCTTGATGGAATGACTACTGTTTCCACTGCAGCGGGGACCCCTACCCTACCCCTACTGGCCTACAAATCAGCACTGAGAGTGGGGGCAATAGTGTGTGTATGTGTGTATGATGAGATGAGAAGATGAGAGGAAACATAGCTGCAAGACTAAACCAAATGGCGCGAATCATCCGAGAAAAGAAGGCCGTGCCCTTCGGCGAACTCTGCCTGCAAATGAACCTAGCGCCAGCCACAATGTACCAGTACGCGCGTCTACTGAAGAACGTCTATCTGGACATCAAGTTCGAGAATGGAGTCTTCGAATCCGTCCAGCTTGACAGGTTCACTGAGTTGTCTGGGCAGAAGCGACTAGGAGAGTAGAGTGAGTAGTAGTCATCATACATACTTATACAACGAAAATGCAGAGAGTAGTAGTAGGGTACCCGTCAATACATACAACAGTCATCATACACACACATACACACACAAAAGAGAGAGAAAGATCTGGATCAAGACAGAAGAGGAAGAGATCCGGCGCATCCTGTCTGGCGAATCAATCAAGGAACTACCTGACAAAGCCAAGATCAAATGGTCTAAAACCAGAGTCAAGAGAGTCGGCAAACGAATTGTTCTAGTTCGCAAACCTCACCCAGGAACCGAAGATGCGCGGAAGATCTTAGAGCAAACCTGCAGAAGCTTAACCGTCTGCGAAGAATGTGAATCAACCATCGGTCCAATGATCATACATCATGTGGACGGCAACCCCTACAACAACGATCTCTCGAATCTGTAAGTTCTCTGCCTCAACTGCCACCTCAATCGTCACGGCCCAGCAGACACCCAAGGCATACGATCATGGGACATCGACATCCCGAATGAAGATAGCGAGATCAAAGCCGATGTTGAAGTCGAAAAAGACACGTTTTCCGAAAAACCTATCCCAGCACCTATTCACCAATCCCAGACATCTACTCGCGAACCTCAGATCGAGTCGACGTTTACCTGACCAAAGATCCCTCCTAGCCGAGACTGGCCTTCTTGCGGTGCAAAGAGATCAGACGATCACATAGAACTTCTATCTGAATCTAGTGGGCCTCTCACAACCGTACTCTTCTTTCGATGCAGGAAATGCGGATTCCAATTCTCTAGAAAGGCTTGAGTGATCAAACAACGGGCCGGCCGTAGAATCATAACTATTGCCTTATGATTAGTCTGAATGAAAACAGGGAGGCCATGCGTTTCCGAGTTCAGTGAGAAATATGTGTTCACCAAAGATGTGAAGAGGATTAGAAGAATCGTCCACAGAGACTTTCCAGATGCGAAACAACCATGATCGAAGACCGACATTCAAGTGCCTTCATAGCCAATGAGGCCTGGTAGAGCCATATGTAGAATGCTCGCTAGAATGCATTAATACGAATGCGTATATTGAAGTACATTTGATAAACCAAGAATGAGCATGGAACGATGGGAAAGATGGGCGCTCTTCCCCGTAAGAAGGATTATTGGATCTGTCCGCATTGCAAAACCGAGTGGCATCTGATGGAGGGCTACGAAATCCTGCCAGACGGTACAAAGGTCTGCAAGAATCCTAGGTGCAGAAGAAAAATCACAGACGAGGATGTCTACAAGTAGCGGCTCCCCAAAGCCGACTGGCTGACGTGCACACGGAATGAGACCCAATTGAATCAAGCCAAGTGGCGAGGGAAAGTCCCTGTCTTCCAAGTCAGTAGAGATTGCGCCGAAAGACTCGAACAGTTTTCGGCAAGCTTTCTAGTTTTGCTAGAGTGTTTCTCTAAAGATCTCACACTGGCCGCATGCCTAATGATAGAAGGCTCCGTTTCTTGCTGTGTGAGCTAGACTAGCTTCAACGATCTGTTGTGGGCTTCGTGAGAAGCTACGTGTATACT
>Ga0315282_10015698_pt1 | contig 11149 bp, 10 predicted proteins | sample YL17G07_20_MG_FD_203693 | JGI IMG/M metagenome (GOLD analysis project Ga0315282, IMG submission 203693) | Sediment microbial communities from Yellowstone Lake, YNP, Wyoming, USA - YL17G07_20 | ecosystem: Environmental > Aquatic > Freshwater > Lake > Sediment | place: USA: Wyoming | collected...
ATGTCATTTGAACTTGCACCACTACCCTATGCGTATAATGCGCTTGAACCATCTATCGATGCCTTGACGGTAGAGATCCATTATACCAAGCATCATGCAACCTACTTAAAAAATCTTAATGCGGCCATTGAGAAACATCCCGAATTTTTCGATTGGCGAGTCGAAAAAATACTGGCTGATCTGAACAAAGTCCCTGAGGATATCCGTACAGCCGTACGCAACAACGCGGGTGGTTATTACAACCACAATCTATACTGGGCAATCATGGGAGTGCAAAGAGGCGGAGAGCCTAAGGGCAGGCTGGCTAAGGCGCTCGAAACCACGTTTGGCAATTTCCTGGCCTTTCGAGGCGAAGTGGAAAAAACCGGGTTAGGCCGCTTCGGCAGCGGTTGGGCCTGGTTGAGCAAGAAGGCAGATGGCTCGCTGATGGTGCATTCGACCCCTAACCAGGACAGTCCCCTCTCTGAAGGGTTGTTCCCGGTGCTGGGCGTCGACGTTTGGGAACATGCCTATTATTTAAAGTATCAGAATCGCCGTGCAGACTATTTAACAAATTGGTGGAATGTGGTAAACTGGGATGAAGTAGAGCGTCGGTTTACAGAAGGTCATTAACCTGCGTATCCTGTGATCAACTGGAGGAGTAAATGACTTACACGATCACCGATTTGTGTTTGCGCGATGGCGGCTGTGCGACCGTTTGCCCGGTGGAATGCATTGTACCCGGAAAGCCCGTCGAGGAGTGGCCCTGGTATTACATCGACCCGGATACCTGCATCGACTGCGGCGCCTGTGTCCCAGAGTGCCCTTACCTGGCCATTTTCCCGCTTGAGGAAGTCCCTACCGCGTACAAAGCCAAAGGCAACGAACGCCTGGCAGCTAAAATTGGCACGCCGGGATATTCCGAGACTTTCGATGGTACAGACCATTTTGGGAAATCGGTGCACATGCCAGCCATTCGCACTATGCAGGCTGGCGAAGTCATCGATTTTACACCTGCCAATGACATCAATGCGGCTTTCTTCAAGGAAGGTCCCGGCTATAGCGCAGCCAAATAGCCGCATTTCAAAACCTGATAAAGAGGAAGTCAACAGACTTCCTCTTTTTCCTTTAAGAAAACTTTCAAAAATGATCCCCACAACTGTTGAGGTGCATCTTGGATAATCAACGGACCGCTTTTCGTCTCGAAACCGATTCCATGGGTGAGGTTAAGCTGCCCATAGGCGCTTTGTATGGAGCGCAGACTCAGCGCGCAGTGGACAATTTTACGATCTCGGGACTGCGACCATGGCGAGCTTTCATTTGGTCAATCGGCGTAATTAAGCAGGCGGCTGCCCAGGTCAACTGCGAGCTTGCTCTCCTTGAAAAAGCGACCGCCGACAGCATTATTCAGGCCGCCAGCGAGGTTGCAGCGGGTAAATGGGACGACCAGTTCGTCGTGGATGTTTTTCAAGCGGGGGCGGGCACCAGCCACAACATGAACGCCAACGAAGTGATTGCTAACCGCGCCACACAAATCCTGGGCGGCCAGGCCGGTGAATATCGCGTCCATCCCAATGATCACGCCAACATGTCGCAGTCTACCAATGATGTCATCCCTACTGCCATCCGCCTGGGCTGCCTGTGGAGGTTGGATGAGCTTCTGAACAGTGTGCATGACCTGGCAGCCGCCCTTCAGGCCAAAGCGGTTGAATTCGATGGGATTTTAAAATCAGGGCGTACGCATTTGCAGGATGCTGTCCCTATCCGCCTGGGGCAGGAATTTGGCGCTTACGGTAAAGCCGTCAGCATGGACGAGGAGCGGATCAAAAGGGCCGGGGACAACCTGCGCCGTCTCGGTATTGGTGGCACGGCGGTCGGGACGGGCCTGAACGCCCACCCGCAGTTCCACCCGCGTATGGTCAACCGGCTGTCAGAGCTGACCGGAATAGCGCTTTTTTCCTCAGATAACCTGTTCGAATCCATGCAATCAATGGCAGACATGGCTGATTTTTCCGCCTCGCTGCGCACCCTGGCATTGACCCTCATACGCATTGCCAACGATCTGCGCTTGCTGGCTTCTGGCCCGGCAACCGGGTTGGACGAGATCCGCCTGCCAGCCCTTCAGCCGGGTTCGAGCATCATGCCGGGGAAGATCAACCCGGTTATCCCGGAGATGCTGAACATGGCCATGTATTACATCATCGGCTGCGACACCAGCGTGGCAATGGCCTCCCAGGCCGGACAGTTAGAGTTGAACGTGATGATGCCGGTCATCGCCCACACCTTGTTTGGTATGATGCATGTGATGATTGGCGCGGTCCAGGCTTTCACCCGCCGCTGTGTGATCGGAATCTCTGCCAACCCCCAAAAAGCCGAGTACTGGCTCTCGCTTAATTCCATCCTGATTACCGCCCTCAACCCGCTCATCGGTTACCGGGCCGGCGCCGAGCTGGTCAAAGAAGCCGCTTTCAGAAACCTGCCCATCCGCCAGGTAGCCGTGGAAAAAGCTCGCCAGGGCCTGCTCCTCAACCTCCTGGATGGGAAACCTATCTCAGTCGATGAGATTGAAGGTGTATTCCAGGATCTACGCCGCCTGACCGAAGGCGGGATGATCCCGGGTATTTGACGCGGCCCATTAACACCTGCTAATCGATTGTCTGGCTCTTATTGGCTGCGTACAAAGCCGCCCCAACAATACCCGCCTGGTTGAGCAGTTCGGCAGTTAATATTTTAGCGCGGGTCTTGATCAATGGCAGAAACTTATCCGCTTCTTTGCTGATTCCACCACCGATAATAATCACGTCCGGCGAGAGTAACTTTTCCATCCTGTCCAGATATTCCTGCCAGCGTTTTGCCCAGGCCTTCCAGGAATAGCTTTTCTTCTCACGGGCGGCGTCGGAGCAACGCCATTCGGCGTCCTTACCGCGAATTTCCAGGTGCCCGAATTCTGTATTGGGCAGCAGGATGCCATCCACGAAAATCGCCGATCCAACCCCCGTTCCAATCGTCAGCAGGAGGACCACCCCTTTACTGTAATCCTTTCCTACCCCAAAGGTCATCTCAGCAATCCCGGCGGCATCCGCATCGTTCAGGACATGCACCGCGCAACCAGTGGCTTCGTTGAACAATTCACTGGCATTTGTACCAATCCAATCCTGGTCCACGTTGGCTGCAGTATATATGATGCCATGATGCACCACGGAAGGAAAACCCACCCCAACCAATCCCTGGCATTCAAAATGCCGGACCAGTGAAGCAAAAACCCTGGCGACGTCCTTGGGTTTTGCCCCCTCTGGGGTTGGAAGCCGGTAGCGGTCGGAGATAAATTCTCCGTTATCCACGTTAATTATCGCCCCTTTAATGCCTGATCCGCCGATATCTATTCCTAAGACTTCCATGGTGTCCTCCTTAAGAAACAACAATCTCTTTTGACTGGAAAAGCCTTCACCGATCAAGGGCAGGCGTTCTGAAGGTGTTCTTGGTAGGTTTTGGCAAACGAATGCTTCCCTGAACCATCACAGCGCGCCCGGAAGTAATAATAAGGGGTTTCAGCCGGATATGCCACTGCCCATAGCGCAGAAATACCCGGATTGCAGATTGGGCCAGGCGGCAATCCTCCGTTCAGATATGTATTATACGGCGAATCAATTTGTAGGTCATCGCTGCTCAAAGGATTGGTCCACCAGGTAGCCTGTTTCTTGTTATAGCCAAGTGCAAATTGGACGGTTGGATCGCTTTCCAGCCTCATCCCCCCGGCCAGGCGGTTATAGAAAACCGAGGAGATGATCGGTTGTTCATCCTCTACCATGGCTTCACGCTGCACCATGGATGCCAGGGCTACTGCCTCAGTTAGATTCAACCCACGCTGCCTATACGCAACCCGCATATCCTGCAGCACCTGTTCATCGAATTGCTGGAGAACAGTGACCAGGAAGGCTTCCAACGGGATATCCCGTTTCAGGTGATATTCACCCGGTAACATAAATCCCTCCAGCGACTTCAAGTTTGGAAAACCCGCCGGTAAGATCGAAGCGTCAGGACGTCGAGCGGCCTTGAGAAAGCTTGCCGGCGAAAATTGGAACCCAGAAGTCGGCAGAGCAGCCGCAATTTCGTCCAGGCGCCAACCAGGGAGAATCTGGAAGGTTACCTCGCTGGGGGTGGCATCTTGCATTGCCCGGGCGATTTGAATGGCGTTTAGCGCCGGGCTTAACTGGTATTTGCCGGCCTGAATACCTTTATCCAGGCCGGCATAGATAAGGTACAGGCGGAAAGCATCTGCGTTGCGGATAATCCCCAGTTCCTGGAGTCGGAAAGCAATCGAATTAACCGACTCGCCCATTTCCACCTCAAAGGGCTGCTCCTGACCCGACAGGTCAAGCGGCTCCATCAGGTTCTTCTCATTCATGAAAAGTCTCGCCGAATAAGTCATCTGCTCGACTGAATTTAATTCGATTCCCGGCGAACCAAAGGTCTGCACTGCCTGGCGCGACAGGCTGTTTAACCCCCAATAGAATACGCCGATAAAAAGGTAAACCACGCCTGCCAGGATAAACAGGATTAAGAAGGAAGCCTTAGAACTGCGGCTCCTATGCATGGGCATCCAGGTAAGATTGCAGTATTACAGTGGCAGCCAGTTCGTCCAGATGCCCGCTGCGTTTGCGGCGGTGAACGCCCATGGAAAACCTGGCAGCCCTGGCCTCTTGTGTGCTGCCCGATTCGTCCCATAATTCGACGGGAATTTCTGTCTGGAGTCGAATGGCTTCCGCCAAACGCATGGCGCTGCGCGCTCGGCCACCGACTAACCCTTTCTGGTCGAGCGCCTGACCGACTACTATCAACCTGGCCTGTTGCTCGGTTGCCGCCAGGGCAATCAGGGCTGCGTCGAGTGTTCTGGAGACGTGCTTGATTACCTTCAGCGGGTTGCCAATCGTGCCGGTCGGGTCGCTGATCGCCACCCCAATCCGCTTTTCTCCTGGGTCAACCGCCAGGACGCGTCCCACCATCACTGGGCCTCCACCTGGATACGAAAAGAAAGGAATGGTAAATAAGGCCACCAGGAAGGTAAAAGCGTCACTTCTGCCGGACTTTGCAATCCAAACCGTTCACGCAGAAGACGTTCTGCATCCTCAGGTTTTCGGCCCATGACCAGCGCAGCGACAGCTTCAGAAGACCATATCGGCCGAATTCTACGCACGGCATGCATATCCCATCGGGCGCTGTCCCCGGATAAAACTGGCTCATTCAATGATGAGATGAATAGCGTTGCCGGCACCGGCACGTGGTCCGGCGCGAGGTTGGCGTCCAGTGTGTTTCTGGCAACTACCTGAAGATCCTCGTCGGTGAAGTACCAGACGCTATATTCACTCCGCAGCGAGAGCTGGAGACGGTCAGCCGGGCTGCCTTCCTGGGGATCGCGGCTTTCGCTGATGACTTTTTTCTCCTGCAAAGAGGCCAGGATCAGGTGTTGGTTCTCATCGGTCATACCCTGTAACTGTTGCAGAGCGTTCTTCTGCAGCGTTTGGCGCAGGCGCTGGCGAAGCTTCTGGTAGTCGCTGTCGGTGGGCATCGGGACGTCATAATCGCTGCCACCCTGCATCTTTACGAAGTTGCTTACAGAAAGGGAGAGACCGGGGCTCCCTTCAATTGCCTGGATCTGGCCTGCGGCTACATTGCCGGCTTGCCCCGGCAGGACTGCTTTTACCTCAACATCCACCGCCTGTCCCGGACCGGCTGGGACTTCGATCGATTTGGTCAGCTCAAAACGCATTGGTGTATCTGAGAGAGTGGTGACGACTGATCCAACAGGCACGCTAACCGCTTGCCCGGTCAAATTGGTAAATCGTACCATCCCTGAGGCATACTGAGAGGGGATAGTCAGGCTGCCAGTGCTGTCAATTTCGTCCTGACCTTCGACAGTAATGGCTAACAAATGCGCCGGCACTCCCCCCGAAATGGTCGGCGTTGTAATGGCTGGATTGGCCCACACCGCCAGGGACAGGCTCTGTTCCTGTTCAGGCAGTCTCATGACGATTCTTGCGCCGGGCAAAAACAAGCCTACAAGAGAGATCACCGCCATCACGCCGGCCAGGAATGCCAGGGCGCGCACCCAAACGCTTTCGGGGTGAATACGCACTGCCTTTTCTACCTGTTCCTTGAGTGCATGGATATTCACTGATTTTCCCGGCTGGCGCCTGGCTAATTTACGTCCCAAACGCCCTCTACGCCAGGGAAGCTGCTGCGCCCGCGCGACATTGAGAAAAACTGGAATTCCTAGCTCTCGAGCCTGGTCTTCTACGACGATATTATGGGTCACCAGGGCCAATTGCGCCCCAAGCTGCTGACTGAAACGCTGGAGCTGCACCAGATCCAGGCGATTTGTAAGAATTTTGCCATGATCGGGCCAGACCAGCAAGATGCGCGCGGCTTTACTCCACGCCATTTTATCGAGGGTTGAAATCGCATCATCATGAGTCTCGAGCTTGATCACGAAAGTTTTCATGGTCGGATAGGTAGATTATACATGAATTAGAAGGTTTTCTATCCAACCCGTGCCTGGTTCATTGGGATTTACCGTGGAAGGTCCCCAGATTTTGGGGTGTCATGACACCCCAAAATCTGGGAGTTCACCACGGCTATTCCCAGAGAACTCCGTGCCTGGTGCGGAGCGGTAGGATTTTAGATTTAACAGTTGCCAATTTAGGGTAATGACTTTAGAATTGCACTGCTGACCAAATTTCCAAAAGGATTTTTTCATGAAACTTTTTGTTCCGGGCCGGGTCTGCCTCCTAGGAGAGCATTCTGATTGGGCAGGTGGTTACAGGCGTATCAATGCAGAGATCGAAAAAGGTTATGCTATCATTTGTGGCACCAACCAGGGTATTTATGCCGAAGTCGAGCCTCACCCCACCTCGCTGGTATTAACTTCTACCCTCCCTGATGATAAACTCGTTGGACCTTATGAAATACCCATGGAAGCTGAGACTCTGCTGGAAGAAGCCCAGAAGGGTGGATTCTGGAGTTATATCGCCGGGGTGGCGTACCAGGCGCTGACCAATTACCACGTACGCGGCCTGATGATTAATAATTACCGCACCGATTTACCCATTAAAAAAGGTCTCTCATCCAGCGCAGCCATCTGTGTCCTGGCAGCACGGGCATTTAATCGGATATATGATCTTAAGCTAACCGTGCGCGGAGAGATGGAGCTGGCCTACCAGGGGGAAATCACCACCCCCTCCCGCTGCGGTCGCATGGATCAGGGATGCGCTTTTGGCGACCGCCCGGTCCTGATGACATTCGACGGCGACCGACTGGAAACCCGCGAGTTGAACGTTAAGGAAGACCTTTACTTTGTCCTGGTCGACCTGCAGGCCCAGAAGAATACCTTGGAAATCCTTAACCGCTTGAATCGGTGCTACCCGGTGGCCGAAAATGAGTTGGAGCATGGCGTGCAGGAGCTGCTTGGCCCAATCAACAAGCAAATCATCCTCGAAGCAGGCCATGCCCTGCAAAATGGCGACGGGCAGTCCCTTGGTTCGCTGATGGTGAAGGCGCAGGAGTTCTTCGATCGCTTTGCATCTCCGGTGTGCCCTGAGGAATTGACCGCCCCCACTTTACATAAACTGCTCAACTACCCACTTTTGGAAGCGCATGCCTGGGGCGCCAAAGGTGTTGGTTCCCAGGGGGATGGGGCAGCCCAAATCCTGGCAAAAAGTATCCAGGACCAGGAAGTTATCTTTCAAATTATCGAAAACGATCTCAAGCTGCCTTGCTTAAAATTAATCCTGCATACAGGCCCGAAAGTACGTAAAGCAGTCATTCCCGCCGCCGGGTTTGGTACGCGCCTGTTCCCGGCCAGTAAAGCGACCAAGAAAGAGCTCTTCCCGGTAATCGACCGGGATGGCATTGCCAAGCCAGCTATCCTGCTGATCGTGGAAGAAGCTTTACAAGCCGGCATCGAGGAGATCATTATTATCGTCCAGAAAGACGACTTGAACGATTTCCACAGCTTCTTCAACACCCAAATATCTATCGAGAACTATAACAAGCTGCCATCCAGCTTTCAGGAATACTCACGGCGCATTCTGGATATTGGACAGCGGATTACTTTCGTCATCCAGGCTTCGCAGGAAGGATTTGGCCACGCAGTTTACACCGCCCGCGAAGCCGTGGGGAGCGAGCCTTTTTTGCTCATGCTTGGCGATCACATATATCGCTCTACCACCCAGATTTCCTGCGCTCAGCAGCTCGTAGATGCCTACCAGCAGCATGGCAAGAGCGTGGTAGGGCTGCGCCTGACGCCCGAAGATAAAATCGCCAATTTTGGAACGGTGTCGGGGGTATGGATCGATCCAAACGCTCTGCTGAACATTACTGAATTCGCCGAAAAGCCAACCCTGGAATATGCCCACAATAATTTACATATCCCAGGCCTACCGGACGATCAATTCCTAACCGTTTTCGGACAGTATATCCTAAGCCCGGAAATTTTCGATTACCTGGGCGAAAATATCCGCAATAATTACCGCGAACGCGGCGAATTCCAGCTTACCAGCGCCCTCGACCGCCTGCGTAAGGTTGATGGGTTTATGGGATTGGTGATGAACGGCACAAGGTATGATATCGGCCTGCCTGATTATTACCTGGAAACGCTGATCAGCTACCGCAAAGATTGAGAAAAACCTTATCACTCACTTTTTTCGCCTGAGCATCTCGATCTCAGCCTGACCCAGTTCACGCCACTGTCCGGGCGCCAGGCCTTCCAAAGTCAGCGGCCCAATGCCTACGCGCAGCAAACGCAGCGTAAAAAGACCTACTGCGGCTGTCATGTGCCGGATTTGCCTCTTTTTACCTTCCCGCAGGACAATTCGCAGCCAGCTTACCGGCCCATGCGGCGTGATAGGCTTGTCGCGCCGCGCCAGGTCGGGTTCAGGCGCCTTCATCACTTGGGTGCGCTGTGTACTCCTACCCTGGATGACTACCCCACGCTCCAACTTCGCCAACGCCTCTGCTGTGACTACGCCTTCCACCTGCACCAGGTAAGTTTTAGGAAGGTGAAAATTTGGATCAGTTAGAAGATGGATAAATTCCCCATCATCGCTCAATAGCAGCAGCCCTTCGCTGTCGCGGTCCAAACGGCCCGCCGAATAAACCCCTGGGGTATCTATATAATCTTTGAGCGTCGGTCTGCCCGCTGCGTCAGTGAAAGTCGAAAGAACACCATAAGGTTTATTAAATGCCAGGTATTTCACCGCTAACCTGTCCATCGCAGACACTAATCTGGTTAATTCTAGCACCTGATTCGTGAAGGTTCAATAGGATTTGCCGTAGAATGTTCCCGGATTTGGGGTTGTCATGACAACCCCAAATCCGGGAATTCACCAAGGAAATTCCCGAAGGACCTTCGTGAAATTGCCTGCGTCTGAGCGGGTTTTCAGCTATACTTAAGGAAATTACCATAAAATTATCATGAGGTCTTCCCATGAAAAAGATCGTGTACTTTTCCCTGTTATATATCCTGATATTGTCTTCGTGTAATCTACCTGTCGCTGAAACCGCGCCCCCGCCCACCCCGGTCAGCCCGCAAGATCTGATCGCCACCATGGTCGCGGCTACCGTAACCGCTAATCCGATTATCCCGGCCACTGAAACCCAGACGATCCCTCCGACTCTCACCTACACTCCGGAAATCCCCACTCCCACAGGTACTCCCAAACTGACTGCCACGGTCACGGAAACGAGCGCCCTTACAACCACCCCCGTTAGCAGTGACTTCGCCGCCTCACTCGGCCAGCCCACCTGGAAGGATACCTTTGTCACCAGCGGCGGCTTTTTCCAGAAAGGGACCAACAGTTACGAAGATGACCATACCCGTATTGTTATCGACAATGGGTTGATGACCCTGGCCAGTTTTGGCTCCCCGGCGAACTGGCGAGGGTGGCGCCTTGCCTATCCCACTATTAAAAATTTTTATCTGGAAACTTCCTTTGTCACCCATACCTGCTCTGGCGCAGACCAGTACGGCATGGTCTTCCGTGCCCCTGATTACGAAAGCGGTTTTGGCTATTACCTGGCCTTCACCTGCGCCGGCAATTACAGCCTCGTACGTATGGATGACACTGGTTTCGTGACCATAGTCAAATGGGCGCAGAACAGCAATATCCTGGCCGGGCCGGAACAGAACAACCGGATGGGTATCCTCGCCTCCGGCAACACCTTTTCTTTGTACGCCAACGGCAACAAGTTGATTGAAGCCAACGACGCCCATTTCCAGGATGCCGGGCATTTCGGCCCATTTATCGCCTACGCAGAGAACCAGAATTTCTCTGTCGATCTCAAGAGTATTGCTTACTGGATTATGCCCTGATATGGTCATCTCCTCTTCCGCCCGTCAAAATGCCATCTTACGCGCCCGCCAGGCGCTGTCAGCCAGGCCCGTTTACCTCGATACAGAAACCACTGGCCTGGATCCAAAGGATGAAATTGTCGAAATTTCGGTCGTTGATGAAGATGGAAGCGTCCTTCTGGCAAAATTCGTCCGTCCCAGCCAGCCCATCCCGGCTGAAGCAACCCGCATTCATGGGATTACAAACGAAAACGTGAAAAACGCCATGCCCTGGCCAATCCTCTGGCGAGAAGTACGCCCACTCTTAGCCGGCAGGTTGATCGTCATTTATAATGCCGATTTTGACTTACGTATGATGCGACAATCGATGTCTAAATACCGCCAGCCTTGGAACGAGAAATTCGACGCCTTCGATTTATTGAAAGTCTACGCCGAGTTCCGCAGCGAGTGGGATGTGAAACGCCAATCTTACCGCTATTTTTCACTGGACGCGGCCGGCAAACATGCCAGGATTACCCTGCCAAATGCTCACCGCGCAACCGCGGATTCATTGCTGACCCGCGCTTTATTACATCACATCGCCGAGGCTCAGGCTTAAAGGAGCAGTTATTCAATCGGCTCATTAACTTTTTCCAGGGACCAACTTGAGGTAATCCGCAGCCCAATCGAAGGGAATCTGTTTTTGCAAGGTCCGGCAGGCAGTGGTAAAACGACCGCGGGGGTGGGTCGCCTGTTGCATTTGCTGGATTCGGGAATACCTGCCGGAAATATCCTCATCCTGGTACCCCAAAGGACGCTGGCTCTCCCCTATTACGAGGCGCTGCG
>Ga0315282_10015699_pt1 | contig 11148 bp, 9 predicted proteins | sample YL17G07_20_MG_FD_203693 | JGI IMG/M metagenome (GOLD analysis project Ga0315282, IMG submission 203693) | Sediment microbial communities from Yellowstone Lake, YNP, Wyoming, USA - YL17G07_20 | ecosystem: Environmental > Aquatic > Freshwater > Lake > Sediment | place: USA: Wyoming | collected...
TTCTCCTAACAGATCAATTTCAACTATTTTGTCGCGCTTCGACGAGCCGATACTGATACTGATAGCTCTCTTCATATTTTTCTCCTGAGCAAATGGACACCTTTCGGTGTGACGCGAGTATACCACGAACTTAATTTAATCCTAATAAAATTATCTTGAATATCCTAACCCGAAAGAAAAGGAACAGTTACGGATTTTCTTTACAGCAATTCAGTTGGGTGCGTTTCAGTTCCAGGTGAAATGAGGCGAATTGAGGGTTACCCTCTTTCGCCGGTTCCTCTCCCGGAAATTGAAACACACCCAATTGGTTAAATAAATTGACAACTATGGAATTTCAATTATAATAACCGTTTATATTGTCGATGATTTAACTAAATAGGAGGTGGTTCTGAAAGAGATCCCAAAGTCAAGTAAGGTTTTCTCGTAATTCCCCGATTTCGAAAAGTTGAAAATTCTCAAGGAGGAGAAAATGAAACAGCGAATTTTATTTGTCGTAGTTACATTGTTTGTGTTGGCGAGCATGATTCTAACTGCTTGCCAGCCGGCTGCCACAGCTACGGTAGCTCCCGCCCCAACCGAGGCTCCACAGGCCACCGTTGCTCCAACTCAAGCCCCGGCCCCAACCGAGGTCCCCAAGCCGACTGATACCACCGCCCCAACCGCGGTGCCCGCCCCGGTATTCGCGGTAAAAATGGACTACACTGAAGAGCCCTATGCCGCGCAGAAGATGGAAGCAGCGGACTGCACTTATGGCGGTAACTTCAAATCCATCGAGTCAGTGGATGAATTGACCGTCAAGTTTACCTTGTGCAACCCTGACCCGGCTTTCCTCGGTAAAATCGCCGTAAATGCCTTTGGCATTTATGATCGAGGTTACCTGGATAACTACGGGGGTGATGCTGCCAAGATCAACGAAAACCCGGTTGGCACCGGCCCCTATTTTGTCAAGGAATGGGTGCGTGGCGATCACATCACCTTCGAAGCCAACCCGGCTTACTGGGGTGAAAAGCAAGCCAACCAGACCTTCATCCTGAAATGGAATAAGGAAGCGGCGGCCCGCTTGCTGGACCTGCAATCGGGCAATGCTGACGGCATTGAAGATATCGGAACGGATGATTACGCCACCGTCAAGGCTGATGCCAACCTCGCGCTGGCTCCCCGTATTCTGAACAGCTTCTTATACCTGGGCTTCAACGTGGATACACCGCCCTATGACAATGAGCAGGTACGCCAAGCCTTTTCGCTGGCGATCGACCGCGCCAAGATCGTGAGCGATTTCTACCCGCAAGGTGCCTTACCGGCCGTGCAGTTCCTGCCCCCAGGTGTGAAACCCGGCTATACGGATGGTTATACCGGCATTACCTATGACCCGGTAAAAGCCAAACAGATGCTGACGGATGCCAAGTTTGATTTCAGCAAGGAATACACACTTTCATATGCGGAACGCACCCGCGCCTACTTCCCGCAGCCGACCAAGATTGCCACGGCTGTTCAGGCGCAGTTAGCCGAAATCGGCGTCAAGATCAAGCTTGACCTGATGGAATGGGCCGCTTACCTGCCGGCAGTGCGCGATGGCAAGAAACCGCTGCACTTCCTGGGCTGGGGAGAAGATTACCCGGATGCCACCGACTGGTACGATGTTTTCCTGACCGGTTCATCCAAGCAGTTCGGTAAACCCTTCGATGATATCCTGGCTGCCACCAAAGCCGGCGGCACCACCGGTGATGTTGCCAAACGCCAGGCGGCTTATGACCAGCTCAACAAGCTCATCGACCAGCACGTTCCGTTGACCACCATCGCCTACGGCTCGACTGCGCTGGCTTTCGGCGCCACGGTCAAGAACGTGGTAGTCGGCCCTTACAACGAGAACTTCCGAGAGATGTCCAAGGAAGGCGGTCAGATCGTCTTCTCGCAGAGTGGTGAGCCGGTCTCGTTGGACTGCGCTGATGAAACCGATGGCAGCTCCTTCCGCGCTTGCGACCAGCTCTATGATCCACTATACCGGCTGCAGTTCGGTTCGTCCGAATCCAAGCCGGCCCTTGCTGAAAAATGCACTCCAAACGATGCACTGACCGAATGGACCTGCACGCTGAAGAAAGGCATCAAATTCAGCAATGGCGCTGCGTTCGGGGCAGATGATGTGGTTGCTACCTATGCACGTGCCTTTGATGTGAGTAACCCCAATCACAAGGGCGATACGGGCGTCTTCCAGTACTACAAGGACTTCTTTGGTCCTACAGCTCTGAACGAACCCAAGAAGTAATCTTTTCTAACCAACAGGATGGGGCAGGTGTCTGCCCCATCCTGTCTATTCTGGCTCTTCTTTAGAAAAATCGTATGCTCCAATTCCTTGCCAAACGTTTACTGATGCTTATTCCAGTTGTTTTTGGCATCCTCCTGTTCACGTTTGCGCTTACGCGCCTGGTACCCGGCGACCCATGTTACGTGATGTTGGGCGAAAAGGCTACCAAGGAAAAGTGCGACGATTTTAAGAAACGTTTTGGACTGGATAAATCAATCCCCGAACAGTTTATCCGTTACATGGGCAACCTGGCACAGGGGGATTTTGGCACCTCGATTGTAGATAAACGCGCGATCACCGATATCATCTCGGAACGCCTGCCGATGACCGTTGAGCTGACATTTTTTGCTATGATTTTTTCCTCAGTATTTGGCGTGTTATTGGGAGTGATATCTGCCCTGAACCGCAACAGTTGGGCGGATATGGGCACCATGTTAATTGCCAATATGGGGGTTTCCATGCCAGTTTTCTGGCTGGGCTTATTATTGGCTTATGTCTTTGCCATCTGGTTAAAAGGGACGCCTTTCTTCATCCCACCCTCCAGCCGGCTCTCAGCCGGGGTATCCCTGGTGCCCCTGGCTAAAATATGGCACCTGGAAAACCTGACCGGCATGTCCAGGTTCTTACTCCAATTAATTTCTAATTCGGCGATATTGAATGGCATCCTGACTGGAAATATCACCCTGGTGCGCGATGCGTTGTGGCATTTGATTTTACCCGCGACCGCGGTCGGCACCATTTCGCTGGCGATAATCGCCCGCATGACGCGCTCCAGCTTGCTGGAGGTGCTCGGGCTGGATTACATCCGAACTGCGCGCGCCAAGGGCTTGATTGAACGGCTGGTCATTTCGAAGCACGCCCTTCGCAATGCCTTGATCCCGATTGTGACGATCATCGGTATCCAGATCGGCGGTCTGTTGGGTGGGGCGATTCTAACTGAGACAATTTTCTCCCTGCCAGGAGTAGGTTCAGCCATGGTTGATGGCATCTTGATGCGTAATTACCCGGTTGTGCAGGGGTTTTCAGTGGTTATTGCGATCATTTTTGTCTTTACAAATCTGATTGTTGATCTGTCTTATGCATACCTGGACCCGCGCATCCGGTTGGAATAACTAAATGGAAACGACTGTACCTAAATTAATTGCGGATACAACCTTCGAACGCCAGTCACCATCCGTAGAGGCATTGCGCCGCCTGCTGAAGCACCGGTCGGCCCAGGTCGGCATGGTATTGTTGGGAATCCTGATCATTTGCGCCATCTTTGCACCCTGGATAGCGCCTTATGACCCGATTAAACCAATCAGAACCGCCACCCGGCGTTCAACACCCTGTATCCATTTTTTAGGCTGTCCGGCCAATAAGGAACAGCATATTATGGGTGTGGATGGTAACAGCCGCGACCTCTTCTCGCGTATTATTTATGGTTCTCGGGTCTCGCTGAAAATTGGCATCCAATCCATCGGTATGGCAATCCTCGTTGGCGGGCTGCTGGGAGCGTTGGCTGGTTTTCTGGGGGGGTGGCTTGATAACGTTATCATGCGCTGCATGGATGTGTTGATGGCTTTCCCGGGCATTTTACTGGCGATTGCGATTGTAGCCGTGCTTGGTCCCGGGTTGATGAATGCTCTGTATGCGATTGCGATCATCGAGATACCGATCTATGCCCGCGTGCTGCGCGCCAGCGTATTGGAGGTTAAAGACCGGGATTATGTGACCGCCTCGCGCTCGATGGGCGCTTCCAACACCCGGCTGTTGTTCACGCGTGTTTTGCCGAATGCGATGACTCCCTTGATCGTGCAGGGTACATTGGGGATTGCCACCGCCATCTTGAGTGCGGCCGGGCTCGGCTTCCTGGGATTAGGCAATCAGCCCCCAACGGCGGAATGGGGGTCAATGCTCAGTGAGGAACGCAACAGCGTCTTCAATGCGCCTTTCCTGGTATTTTTCCCGGGTCTGGCGATCATGATGACCGTGCTTTCGTTCAACCTGATCGGAGATGGACTGCGTGACGCGCTCGATCCTCGTTTGCGAGGCAGCGGAGCCTGATTTAAAAATATTGGGTGTGCTGCCATAGGGCAACACACCCTTTTAATTCTTTATCTACGGTTTGGTCCGCCGCGACGCGGGTCGTTATTGCGACTGCCGCCTGGGCGGCTGTTATTCGAGGGCCGGCTGCTGCTGCGACGATTGTCACGTTCCTGGGCCTCCTCCAGGGTCCAGTTTTCCAGGACAGCCTGGCGTGACAGGCGGATCTTGCCGACGTCATCGATGCCGGTGATCATAACGGTGATCTCATCACCAACCTTTACCAGGTCTTCGACCTTCTCGATCCGTTCGCTGTCGAGCTGAGAGATATGCACCATGCCGTCTACATTGGGCAGGATCTCGACAAATGCGCCGAAATCGGCAGTGCGCACCACCTTGCCGGTATAAATACGTCCCAATTGAGGTGACTCAGTCAGGCCTTCAATGCGTTCGCGGGCAGCCGTTTCGCCCTTGCCATCAGTGGCAGCGATATAAACCGTGCCATCGTCAGAGATATCGATCTTGGTGTTGGTCTCTTCCTGCAGGGCGCGGATCATCTTGCCACCAGGGCCGATGATAGCGCCGATTTTATCTACCGGCACTTTGATGATGGTAATGCGCGGCACGTGCGGTTTGAGCTCGGGGCGCGGTACCGGGATCACTGCCAGCATCTTATCCAGGATGGATTTGCGCGCAGTCTTGGCCTGGGCTAAAGCCTCAGACATGATTTTGGAGGTAATGCCTTTGATCTTGATATCCATTTGCAGGGCGGTGATGCCTGCCTCGGTCCCGGCGACTTTAAAATCCATGTCACCCAGGTGATCTTCAGCGCCCTGGATATCGGTCAGGACGATATATTTTTCGCCTTCTTTGATCAGACCCATCGCCACGCCGGCGACCGGAGCTTTGATCGGGACGCCGGTATCCATCAATGCCAGGGTTGAACCGCATACTGAGGCCATTGAGGAAGAACCGTTGGATGACAGCACTTCAGATACCAGGCGCAGGGTGTAGGGGAACTCATTTTCTGGTGGAATGACCGGAAAGAGAGCCCGTTCTGCCAGGGCGCCATGGCCGATTTCGCGGCGGGAAGTGCCCAGGCGTTTGACTTCACCGGTAGAGTAGGGCGGGAAGTTGTAGTGATGGATGTAACGTTTTGAATCAGTTGGGCTCAACGTGTCCAGCTCCTGGGCTTCTTTCGGCGTACCGAGGGTAACCAGGGTCAAAACCTGGGTCTCGCCACGGGTGAAAAGGCCTGAACCATGGGCGCGCGGGCTGACATTCACCTCGCACCAGATCGGGCGAATTTCTGTGAGCTGGCGTCCATCGGGGCGCTTGCCATCTACCAGGATGCGCTGGCGTACTACCTGCTTATAAACTTCTTCGAAAGCCTGTTTGGCAGGGCTGAGTTTGGTTTCATCGTCGCCGGCGATTTCCGTGGTTACCTGATGTTCCAACACTTCAACACCGCCGTAAAGTTCGGCTTTGGTGTGGTCTGTTTCTAACAACGCCTTTAGCTCAGCTGCAGCCCGCTTTGAAATCTGTTCGAGCAGCGCAGTATCCAGGGAGAACAACTGCACTTCGCGCTTGGCTTTTCCACACTCAGCAGCCATTTTTTCCTGAGCATCGATCATCGGCAGGAGAGACTGGTGTCCAAATTCCAACGCCTTGAGCATCACTTCTTCAGAGACTTCATTGGCACCGCACTCAACCATCAGGATGGCGTCGCGTGTCCCGGCAATGCGTAAATCCAGCTCCGAAGCATCGATCTGGCTGTAGGTAGGGTTGATGATGAACTCATTATTGATTCGTGCAATGCGCACTGCGCCCACCGGGCCGCCCCAGGGGATATCAGAGACCATCAATGCCGCGGAGGCCGCATTGATCGCCAAGATATCCAGCGGGTTATCGGTGTCGGCAGACACTGAAAACATAACCACCTGCACCTCATTACGCATATCTTGCGAGAACAAGGGGCGGAGCGGTCGGTCGGTCAAACGAGCTACCAGCACGGCATCGGTGCTCGGCCGGCCTTCACGCCGGAAGAACGAGCCGGGGATCTTACCGCCGGCGTACATCCGTTCTTCATATTCCACCGTCAATGGGACGAAATCACGTTCAGCGAGCGGTTCTTTACCCATGGTGGCGGCGGCGAAAACGATGGTTTCACCGAGTTGTACGGTGACTGCGCCACCCGCCTGGCCTGCCAGCTTGCCAGTCGAAATGACTACAGGCCGGTCACCAACGGTGGCTGTATATTGTTTTGATTCGGGTTGCATAATATTTACTTGTCCTTATTTCTAATTCCCACCTGGTTAGGGACTGAAAGCAAACGGGGATTGCGATCCTCGAATCCTTTCAATTCCCAACCGTTGGGTTGATCCTCTGAGCCCTCTGTGGCTAATTTTAAATGCCTTTTCCTACTTTGTACGCAGGCTAAGGCGTTCTGCAATAGCCATGTAGCGAGAATAATCTTTGCGCCGCAGGTAAGCTAACAGGGAGCGGCGATGGCCTACCATTTTTAGAAGACCGCGGCGAGACGATTCATCGTGTTTGTTCAAGCGCAGATGTGCCGTCAATTGGTTGATACGTGTGGTCAATATAGCAATCTGGATTTCGGGCGAACCCGTGTCCACATCGTGGGTACGATAATTCTCGATGAGCTTGGTCTTATCTTCCTTCGTTATCATGACGTATGTTCTCCTTAATAAATTTACTGAGAGCAAGTCTCCATATCCGCAGCATACACCACAGATTGGGCCAGTCAGCGGGTAAAATTATACCAGAAATTGGTAAGGGAAGAAAGGATTTGGAGATTCTTGGTTTGGTTTGATTAACCTTGGGTCTGCAAAATTTTACGCAGGGTGGCCTGTAGTTCGGGGCTGAATACTGGCAAAAGCCGCCGCACAACCCGTGCAGTATTCGGATTGGAGGAAATGGTCAGTATCTGGCGCAAAAAATAGGCCGTTTCAATGGGTGATCGTTGCACCAGGGCCTTGATTACCTCAACCAGCTCCGCATGCAAGCCGGTCGGTGAGGTTTGAAACAATGGGGTGATCATGCTGAAGAGGGATGGCAGGTCTTCGAATTCTCGATCTTGGACCAGTACTACCAGGGCATGCAGGCCTGTTTTTTGCGAGGCAAGCCTGGATGAAGACAACCAGTCAGTAAGAAAATTAAGCCATTCTCCTGGACGTTCACGCCGCAAGCGGATACTACCTTGGGAAAACAGGGTCTGCTGAAGGTGAGCGCTTTCGGCGCTATGGCTCCACTGGCGCAAGCGGTCGACTACCAGTTCGGGTGGTTGTGGTGATACCTGTCCGACCAAAAAAACTGCCAGCAGGCGCGGCTCGAGGTATTCATCCAGCCAGAGGGTATCCGCCAGCGCCAGGGCAGCACCCTGGTTTTCCTTACACTGCCGGATTAGCTGCTGTTCGAGTTGGCGCATGACCAGCGTGGAAACATGGTAAGCCGGTATCAGGGGAGCCGATTGAATAGCATCCCCGGCACGATAGACTCTATCGGCGTACGATTCAAACAGATCTGTCAAGCTGTGCTGGAACTCTTGCGGGCGGGTGAACTGCCAGACCAGCCGGTCAATCTGAGTCTTCAATTTAGCCAGATGAACCGCGGGCATTTAATAGGCTCGTGAAAAATATACTTTTTCTTTGGCGGGTTTTCCACAGTAAATGCAGTTCTCGCTGCCGCCAGGTTGTTCTAACGGAACACAACGAATGGTAGCCTTTGTATCATCTTTGATTTTGGCTTCACATTCATTGTCACCGCACCACCAGGAGAATGCCCAACCCTGTTGGACGACTTCCTTCAACTCTTCATAACCCTTGGGGTCAAAAATGTGGGCGTCACGGAAGGCAGTGGCGCGTGCGAGCAGGGCAGCCTGAATGTTTTCCAGCATGGCGGCGACCTGGGCTGACAGGTTTTCCTGTGACAGGATCGTCTTGCCGGCTTTGCCAGGAATGTCACGGCGGGCGGCCATCACGGAACCTTTTTCGACATCTTTAGGACCCACTTCAATCCGCAACGGTACGCCACGCATTTCCCAATCATTGAACTTAAAACCTGGGGTCAGGTCAGCCCGGTCGTCAACTTTCAAGCGAAAACTCTTCAGCTCCTGGCGCAGGCGTTCCACCACCGGCATGACCAACGATTTCTCAATATCGTTGCGGAAGATGGGGACAATTACCACCTGGAAGGGAGCCAGCCGGGGAGGTAAGATCAGGCCCTGGTCATCACCATGGGTCATGATGATGGCGCCAATGAAGCGCGTGGATAACCCCCATGAAGTAGTCCAGCAGTATTGGAGCTGGTTGTTGATATCCAGGTAGCGGATTTCGAAGGCCTGGGCGAAGTTTTGACCCAGGTTGTGCGAAGTACCGGCCTGCAGGGCGCGCGTGTCACCCATCATGGCTTCAATGGAATAAGACCGCAGGGCGCCGGCGAACTTTTCGGTATCGCTCTTGCGTCCCTGGATAACAGGCACAGCGGCATCATCGTAGGCAAAGCGAGTGTAAATTTCCAGCATGCGCCGGGTTTCTTCTTCGCCTTCCTCGTAGGTGGCATGGGCGGTATGACCTTCCTGCCAGTAGAACTCCAGTGTGCGCAGGAAAAGACGAGTGCGCATTTCCCAGCGCACCACGTTGCCCCACTGGTTGATCAGGACGGGAAGGTCGCGGTAAGATTTGATCCACCTGGCATAGCTGTAGCCAATGATGGTTTCTGAGGTTGGGCGTATCACGAGCGGTTCTTCGAGTTTTTCACCCCCGCCGATTGTCACGATTGCCAGCTCAGGTGAGAAACCTTCTACGTGTTCTTTCTCTTTTTCCATGAAAGACATGGGGATTAACAGGGGAAAAGCGGCATTGACGTGCCCGGTAGCCTTGAAACGCCAGTCAAGCGCCTGCTGGATGTTTTCCCACAGCGCCCAACCATACGGGCGGACGATCATACAGCCGCGCACCGGGGCATAATCTGCCATTTCTGCACGCAGGACAACCTGGTTATACCATTCGGAAAAGTTTTCCTTTTGGGTCGGTAGTTTTTCTTCGCTCATTAGATCTCGCTCATTTGTAGGGAATAACCCCTGAGACCGCAGATATTTTTTACCAAATCTATTCTGCTTGCCCGGCGTGCTCGGCGGTGAAATGACTTTGGATTTTCTCGACCGCTTCTTCAATGCTGTCGGTAAAAGTCAGCCATTGGCGATCACGTTTGGTCAGGTATTGGCCTTGCTGCTCAAGGAAGCTGGCAATAACGGTGTGCCAGCCGTGACCAATCAGGATCAGAGGGCGGGCGGCGATGGCTTTGATGATCAGGCGGTTCCACATTATGCTGATTTCCAGCAACGTGCCAACGCCGCCAGGCAGGGCCAGAGCTGCTTCACAGTTGTCAATTAATGAAAGCAGGCGCTGGTCGAGCGTTTGCACGTGCCATTCTTCGTTGAGCCAGAGATTAGCAGCCACCTTGCGCCAGCGTTCGATTTCCTCGCAGGTTACGCCAATGACGTGCCCGCCATTTTCAAAGGCGCCTTTCGAGACGGCTTCCATCGTGCCAGAGTAACCGCCGTTCAGAATGGTATGCCCGGCCTGGCCTAACAGCTTGCCAAGCTGGAGCGCCTCCTGGTAGGCTGGTTCTCCGGCTTTAGGGTTAGAGCCGCCAAAAACAGTAACTCTCATGAATTCTCCTTATCCTTATCCCAGGTGCGCTGGAAGTTCAAATCGAGTTTGGCGAGAACAGCCTGTTCCAGATCAATGCCGGTCAGGCTGGCAAGCTGCAGCAGGTACAGGGTTACATCTGCCAGTTCACCGGCCAGGTCCTGCCGGTCGGAAGGGGCTTCATCCCATTGAAAATGTTCGAGGACCTCGGCCGCTTCCAGGCAAAGCGAGATCGCAATGTTGCGCGGGGTTTGCTGGCGCAGGCTGGCGGGTTCATACCAGCCTTTCGCCTTGACAAATGCCTGCATGGCCTGCGAAAGTTCCTTTATGTCCATAATTGCGTTATTATACCCGTAATTGTTGATAATTCTCGTGCGTTATTCCAGGCTCATTAGGATTTACCGCGGAAGGCGCCGGATTTGTAGGTGTGAGTGGGCGTACGCACGCTCACACCTACAAATCCGGAGTACACCTCGGGAATTCCCACAATCTTGGTGCACACGAAGGGGTGAAGAGCCGTATTCCAGGTCAGGCAGCCAGAATCATCCGTTATCATCCTGGATGCCATTGGCCAGCCGGGAGGTGTTTGCCTGAGAGCGATTGATATGGGCTATATTTGGGAAGATCAGCCAGGCAAACCAGGCGATATATAAGAAAAAAGTCCATTCAGAAACCGTGTTAGGAGCACCTGGCAAGCGTGAACCTACAAAGATTATCCAAGAAGCTGCCAGGCTGCCAAACCAAAAGATGCCAACCGCCAGGTGGGGTAGCGGTTTTACAATGCAGACCCAGATGAGCAGTGGGATCAAGAAGGTGATCTGTTCGTACGACACACCCCGGGGATGGAAAAGGAAAATCAACAGGCCTGACCAGGCCATCATCACCAGGTTTGAAAGCTTACTCTGCCACCATTTGAAATAAAGCCAGGCAGAAATTCCCAGGCTGACAACTGCTGCAATCCAGGTGATCATTTCGGCTGTCCTGAGGGATAAGAAAGATTTAAGGAAGAATGTCAGGATCAGCCAGGTCTGAAGATAAACCTGGTATTTTGTAAGCCGCTCAAACCATGCCTGCGGCCAGCCTGGCATTATGATAAACGAGAATGTCATGAGCACAAGCAAACTGGCAGTAAAACTAATTAAAACCGGC
>Ga0315282_10015701_pt1 | contig 11148 bp, 7 predicted proteins | sample YL17G07_20_MG_FD_203693 | JGI IMG/M metagenome (GOLD analysis project Ga0315282, IMG submission 203693) | Sediment microbial communities from Yellowstone Lake, YNP, Wyoming, USA - YL17G07_20 | ecosystem: Environmental > Aquatic > Freshwater > Lake > Sediment | place: USA: Wyoming | collected...
GTAGTCTTGCCTCCAAGCCTCGATGCTCCGTCGGGCATCTTCTAGGCCGATAAACCAGTGCTCATTCAGGCATTCGTCCCGCAATCGCCCCTTGAAACTCTCGATGAAGGCATTCTGCACGGGCTTAGCCGGTTCGATGCAATGTAAATTCACACCTCTCTGGCAGGCCCAGGCGTCCAAGGCTTGCCCCGCAAACTCCGGCCCGTTGTCCATCACCATCACCTCCGGCAGACCTCGCCTCTCCCTCAGCCCTTCTAAAACCCTTACCACTCGTGCCCCTGGAATCGACGTGTCCACTTCCGTCACCAAGCACTCCCGCGAGTAATCGTCCACGATGTTCAAGCTGCGAAACTTCCGCCCATCGCTGCAGCTGTCCGACACGAAATCCATCGACCAGCGCTCCTGCGGCCGACTCGGCACCCCTAGCGCCACTCGCATCACTCCCTTCAATCCTTTGCGCTTCCGGCGCCGCACCGCCAACCCTTCCTGTCGATAAAGGCGATACACCCGCTTGTGATTCACTGCCCAGCCTTCCCTCTGCAGCATCACCGTCAGCCGTCGGTACCCGAACCGTCGCCGTTCCGCCGCCAGGCTGCGCAGCCGATCCCGCAGCCCTTCCGGTTCGCCCTCTCTCGCCCGGTAGCGACAGCTCGTCCGGCCTCTCCCCACCAGCCGGCAGGCTCGCCGCTCACTCACTTCCTGCGCTTCCTTCATCACGCCCACCGCCTCGCGCTGGGCTGCGGACGTTAGAACTTTTTTGAGAGCACCGTCTTCAGCGCCTGGTTGTCCAGCGTTAGGTCTGCCACCAGCAGCTTCAGCCGCCGGTTCTCTTCTTCCAAGCTTCTCAGCTTCCGCGCTTCGCTGACTTCTAAGCCCCCGTACTTCGCCTTCCACCGGTAGTAGGTCTGGTCGCAGATTCCGTGCTTCCGGCTGATCTCCTTGACCGCAACTCCTGCTTCTCCTTCCTTCAGAACCCCAATAATCTGTTCCTCCGTGAATCGGCTCTGCCTCATCGCTGCTCCTCCTCGGGCTTTTATACCCTGGAGAATTCACATTTCAACTGGTACAGTTTTCGGGGGGCAGGTCAACTCTGCAACGCAGGCCTGCATAAAGCAACATCGCAACGGATCAGCGCGCTAATGGCCGCCCAGAACCTCATCCACAGCTTCTTCGAAAACCTGGAGCGATTCTCTCAGAGCTTCCTCCGGGATGACCAAAGGCGGCGCGATTTTTATACATTCGCCGCTTGCGCCCACCGGCGCGAACATGAGCAGACCTTTCTGGAAACACGCCGCATTGATCTTCAACGCGGTGTCGGGGTCAGGCTCCTTGGTTCCAGGCTTCACCACCTGGATGCCAGCGACCAGGCCCCTGCCGCGCACGCAACCGAGAACCTTCGGATACTTGCTCCGGAGGCGCTCGAGTGCGGGAAGGAGAATCTCACCCATGGCCGCAGAGTGTTCGATCAGGCGGTCCCTCTGCAGAACTTCCAGACTGGCAATCGCCGCCGCCACCGGCAACGGCGACGCGGAGTGGGTGGAAGTCATCGAACCCGGCGGATACAAGCCCATGATATCTTCGCGCCCGATGACCGCCGAAAGCGGCAGAGACGAGGAAATCCCTTTACCGCAGGCAATGAGGTCAGGCGTGACGCCATAGTGCTCGAACCCGAACATCTTCCCCGTGCGCCCGAAACCGGCTTGCACTTCGTCGTAACACATAACAATGTCATGCGCCCGGCAGAACGCCTCAAGCTTCTGCGCATATTCCACCGGCAAGAAATCGGGGCCACCTCCCTGGTAGGTCTCGGTCATGACGCCGGCAATGTCCTGGGGTTTGACGTTCTTCTGCGCGAGCGTTTTGAGAAAAAGGTCGAAGGACGTGTCCTCGTTCTTGAAGCCGTCCGGGAACGGCACCTGGATGAACGATGGGTCGCGGTCCACAATCCACTTTTTCTGTCTGTCCATTCCGCCCGCCAATTGCGCGCCCATCGTGCGGCCGTGGAAAGCGTACTGGAACGTCACGAAGAATTTTTTGCGCGGACCATATTTCTCCAGGCCGTAAGTCTTGGCCAGTTTTATGCAGTTTTCGGTGGCTTCGCTCCCCGTGCTCAACAAGAAAACCCTGTACTTGTCCGGGTCGGGGGAAAGCTCGCGCAGCATCCGCGCCAACCTCATTCGCCTTTCGTGCGCGAAGACGTAGGTAGCCAGCAAGCCCTGATCAATGACTTCCTTCAGCGCGTCTTTGATTTCCTTCCTGCCGTGCCCGACGTTGGTGATCAGCACGCCGGAGGACCAGTCAATCCATCGGTTTCCCCAGCCGTCGCCGACGATAAAATCCTCCGCGTTGTGCCAGACTACCGGCGGCTGCCCCATCATCGACTGCGGCTCGGACTTCATCAATTCATGAAATATCGGCAGGGATTCCGGGACAGGGAGAGGCGTTGTGATCGTCCGGTACTTGGTTTGCACCTTCGGCACGTCGACGGGGGTTAAGTCATAAGCTGCCATGGCGTCTCCTCGAGGGGCTTCACATCAAGACTTCGGTTCTACATGCGGCCGGTCGCCGTAAACGATCTTGACCGGAGCGGCGTCATTCAGGATGGACATCCGCGCGGCCTCCACGACCAGCTCATTGATGAAACTGTTTGAAGGTGTGGCAATAATGCCTTTTTCGTCCACTTCCTGAATAATCTGCCGCCGCCGCACGAGCGCGGATTCCGCGGGAAGTTCGGCCGTCTCGTTTTCTATCCGGTACATCGTGCTGATTGTCGCTGCAACCGAGTCATAGCCGTAGCCCAGGGGCTTGAAGCCGGCGCCCTCCCACGGCACCAGCCGGTAGAAATCGGGGCTCACATAGTTATACTGGGACCCGCCGCAGCCAATGCCTTCCAGATAACAGTGTGCGACGCCACGGTATTGGTCGTCGTGGTCAATCAAAGCATTCTTGCCGTTGCCTTCGCAGTACATCACCAAGCCTTGATCGTTGCTGCCAGCCCCGGCATCCGGGTAACCCAGGCCGTTGATGACCGAGAGTAACGCGCCGCTTTCGAATATGACGCGGCCGTGCGACCACAGGAAGCCGGGGTTGCCGTTGGGAAACCGGCCTTTGATCCCCAGGACCGACACTTCCACAGGCTTCAACCCGGTGATGAAATAGACCAAGTCCACATAATGACATCCGATATAGGTGAAAGGGTCACTCCGGTCGGGCGTAAACCAATTTTGAAAGTTAGAAAAACGGTAATAATACGGTTCGATCAGCTTCGCTTCCCCCATGACAAACGCCCCAAAGTGCCCGAGGGCATAACTCCGCTTGGCCACGAGCGAGCGTCGATCGAACCGCTTGTGATACTCAATGCCTATGAAAAGGCCTTTCTTCCGGGCGAGCTTCTCGATTTCGACCGAATGTTGATACTTGAGAACCAGAGGCTTCACACACAAGACATGCTGGTCGCGCTCGAGAGCTTCCATGACGACTTCATAGTGGAGATGATCAGGCATGGCCACCACCACGACATTCTCAGGCGGCATCGCGGCTATGACTTCCTTGTAAAGGGCAGGAAAGTCCTTGTCCGGCGTCTCCGCCAGAGCCGGGTACGGGATGAAATCCTGCCCGGGAAATGCCTGGAGGAGATCCGGGTTTTCCTTCAGGGCCCTGAGCGGAGGAGTATTCAAAGCACAAATACTGATAGGGCCGACGGCGTCCGTTCTCTGCAGATGGTAGATCGAGGGCAGGAGCAGATCGTTTGTGATCATTCCGCCGCCCACGATGGTGACTGCCAGCTTTTTCATCGCATCTCCCCTTACCTGGAGCTATTGAGGATAACAAATTATAGTGACGACCTTGGCTGTAGCGGCGGTGTCTGCCCGCCGGTTTTTCGGCGCTGAGGAGTCGCCACGGCGACCCGCTACAACAGATGGCCGTCACTGTGATTTGTCAATGCCGATAGGAGAACGTGTCGGTTCAAAATCCCGTGCAGCGCGTTCTTCGCCCGCCTCGCCAGTTGCGCCGAGGGGACGCGAAATCGCCGCAACTAGGGAGCGCTTTCGGCCTTCTGGCCGGTACGGCTGAAGGCTTCTTCTGTTCCCGCTGATGCGTCAACCGCGCGGATCATCTCTACGGTGCGCCATCCGTTGGCCTGGTTCCCGCATAGCCTTCGAGTGTTCACGCCGACGATTGTACTCTCCAACCACCAGTTCAATACTGCGCTATACGATCTTCGCCTGCTTCCCGTCCCACGTCACCTTGCGGCTGCCGTGCTTGTAAGACATGTTTGCAATATGCGCCCCCACGACTGCGTTGTGTCCCTCGACAGCGCCCTCCGGGCTGCGCTGGCGCGTACGGACTGACTCCACAAAATTCTTTACATGGAGGTCCGTGGGGTCACCAATAATATCGTAGTGCTCGTACTTCTCTGGAGCCGTGCAAGTGCCTGGCGCCCAAGTTTGGTCAAGCCCCACGATGTTGTTTTCCTTGATGAACTGTTTTTGCATGGCTATGGGCCAGGCATTAACGATCCAGCCATAGCTTTCGAGCGGGTCTTCGGGGTAGAAAGTCATCTTCACTTCGTCAAGCTGGATGGTCCCCTTGGTGCCCATGAACAAAGTTCCGATGCTCTGGTTCTCCGTGTTCAGGGTGATGGACAGGTTGAACGTGAAGTCGGGATATTCGTAAAGGACCTGGACGACATCGGGGATTTCGGTCTCGGGATAAATCTTCTTCCATCGGTAGCTGCCGCCGTAGCAGATGGCGCTCTTGGGGGCTGTTTCTCCCAGCAGATAATGCAGCGTGTTCACGTAGTGCACGCCGAGATCGGTCGCCATACCTCCGGAATAGTCCCAGTAAATCCGCCAGCGGAAATAGCGACGCGGGTCGAAAGGGACGGGAGGCGCGAGGCCCAGCCAGGTTTTCCAGTCGATGTTCTCTTCGCAGGCGTCCGGCGCAATGGGGTAATAGCATGCGCCGGTGGGTGTATTGCGGTTTTCCCAGGACTTCACCAGGGTGATCTGGCCGAGCCGGCCCTCATCAATCCACTTCTTGGCCATTTGCACCAGCGGCGAACTTACCCACTGGCTGCCAATGTAAAGGATCCTGTTGTAGCGCTTCTCGGCATCCAGGATTTCGAAGCCCTCCTCGATCCTGTAAGTCATGGGCTTCTCACAGTAAACATCTTTGCCGGACTGCATCGATTCAATCATCAGGCGCTTGTGCCAAGGGTCATGCACGGCAATAAGGACGGCGTCGATATCCTTGCGATCCAGGACGCGTCGATAGTCCTTCGTGGTCTCGAGCTTCTCGCCCAAAAGCTCCTTCGCGCGTTTCAGGCGATCGTCATACACATCGGCCGCCATCACCAGCTCCACACCAGGCACGGCCAGGAAACCTCCTGCGTCCTGCAACCCCCGCATTCCGGGGCCAATGACCCCCACGCGCACCCGGTCGCTGGGTGGAACGGAGGCGGGTCCAGGCTCCGTCGCCCAGAGCACCTTCCCGCCGGAGCGCAACGCCACGCTCCCCGCTCCGCCCAAACCGGAGCGGCGAATAAAGTCTCTGCGGTTCATCGAATTCCTGCCATACATGGAAGAAGACCTCCGGTCCGGAATTTCCAATTTGAGCTTCACCATGGCCCCAAAGCATACGCCCGCCACCCTGTCGATCCAAGCTCAAATCACCGTGGCCCGTCGTTCGCCAGAATTACATCTGTCCGATAACTGAGGCCATTCCTCGCTAAAAACCAATACGGATGAGATTTTGGCGAAGCACAGGGGAGCCCGGACGAACGCGAAAGAATGTGATTGACTTCAAACAGATTTTGAATACACTCAATCACAATCAAGCATGAAGGACACCTGCATGACGATAAACAGGCAAAAGGAGCTCGCGCCCGCGCGCCTGGAGCGACTGCGGCGAATGGTAAGGGAAGATCATGTGGTTCGGGTCGAGGAACTCTCCCGGCAACTTAACGTCTCTCCGGCCACGATCCGTCGCGACCTGAACGGGCTGGAGAGCTTGGGTGAGATTCGACGCGTGCACGGTGGGGCGGTGGGCGTCGAAAGCCGGCTCGAGGAACCCCTTTTTGACGACAAAACCTCAATCGCCGCCAAGGAGAAACATCGGATCGCCCAGGCGGCGTTGAAATACATCAAGCCGAACGAGACGATTTTTCTGGATGGTGGCAGTACGGTCCTGGAGTTGGCGCGCCTGGTAAGAGATCGGTCGAATCTCACCATCCTGACGAACTCCCTGCGCGCTGCGATCGAGTTGGCTGCCCACGGGCCGAGGCTGATACTGATCGGTGGTGAGCTGCGGCGGCTCAGCCAAACACTGGTCGGGCCTCTCACCCGCCTCACGCTTCAGGAGCTGCAAGTGGACAAAGCCTTCATGGGGACCATCGGGCTCACCCTCCGGGAAGGCCTCACGACGACTGATCCTAGCGAAGCCTATACCAAGGAACTTGTTATGGAGCACGCCCGGGAGGTTATCCTCCTGGCCGACCACACTAAGGTCGGAAAGATTTCCTTTTCTCGCGCGGGGCGCTTGGATAGGGTCCATGTCTTGATCACGGACAAACTCATCAATCGGAGATTTGCCAGGGAGCTTCGCAAGAGAGGCGTAGCGGTCGTAAGGGCCTGAATCTACCGAACCCAATGGAGAGAACGAAAATGCCGGCTGCCTATCTTAGCAATACGACGCCCGACTTCACACCTTTTGAAATCGACTGCGGAAGAATTCCCGCCTATCGATTCCAGGCGAACCTTCGAAGCGAATTAGCAGCGGGACGAATCAGTCCCGGGCTGGCCGTCGAGCTGCTGGAAGACATGCTGATGATCCGCGAGATGGAAGAAATGATCGTGCAGCTCCGATCCGGCGCCTACGAGCCACTTCCCGAGTTCAACTATCGCGGGCCAACGCACGTCTCGGTGGGCCAGGAAGCAGCTTCGGTCGGAGCCTGCAGCGCCCTGCTGCTGAAGGATTGCATCACCAGTACGCACCGGGGGCATGGAGATAGCCTGGCGCGGGGCGCGCGAGCCATCCGGGACATGCCTGTTGAGCAATTGCGCGAGCGCCTTCCGCAGTCCAAGGCAACCTCGCGCCAGGAGTTCCTGGAACAGGCGCTGGAAGAGCACGTCTATCGAATGTTGGCGGAGCTTTTCGGGAAGGAAGACGGATACTGCCGGGGCCGCGGCGGCAGCATGCATATCGCGGATTTCACGGTGGGCCATCTTGGCGCCAACGCGATCGTGGGAGGCAGTGTGCCGATCGCGACCGGCGCGGCGGTAGGCGCCCGCTATCTCCGCAACGGAGCGGTGGTCTGCTGTTTTGCGGGTGATGGCGCTTACGCCAACGGGGTGGTGCTTGAATCCCTGAATTTTGCCGCTCAGTGCCAGTTTACAAACGAGATCGCGGGAGAATATCGCTTTGGCGTTCCGATCATCTTCCTGATCCTCAACAATCACTACGGCATGACAGGGCGGGCGGACAAAGAGGTCATGGGCGTCGCCCACCTGGCGCGGCGCGCCGCCGGGTTTTCAGACCAGAATATGCACGCCGAGATTGTGAACGGCATGGATGTGCTGGCCGTTCGCGACGCGACGCTGCACGCGGCCCATGGCTGCCGTAATGGCGATGGCCCTTATCTCCTCGACGTGAATACTTACCGCTATTATGGACATTCCTTGAGTGACCCTCGCAACGAATATCGTACCCGTGAAGAGGAAGCGGCGTGGAAAGCAGTTGATCCCATCAGCGCCTTTGCGAAACAGATCTTAAGTTGCGGGATCCTCGACGAGAATGGCCTGGCGGCCGTCGAGCGAAGAGTTCGGGAGCGTAATGCGCGCGCGGCCAAACGGGCGGCAGACTCCCCCGATCCGGATCCCAAAGACGTCATCAAGTACATGTACACTCACACCGCTGTTAAAGAGGTTCCTTCAGAATATCAAAAGGTAAGAATATTCGAGCAACTCCCGGTGATCAAAAGGACCGCACAGGGCGAGCTTACTTACCGCGACGCAATCAAGGAAGCTCTGATCGAGGAGATGAAACGCGACGCACGTGTCATCTTCTACGGCGAGGATGTGGCCGAATATGGCGGTGCCTTTAAGCTTTCGAAAGGATTGCTGGAGGCTTTTGGCCGGGATCGAGTCTTCAATGCGCCCATCTCCGAGGCGGCGATTTGCGGAACGGCCGTGGGCGCTGCCATGATCGGATTACGACCAGTCGTGGAGCTCATGTACATGGATTTCCTCTTGATGGCGGGAGATCAGGTCAGCAATCAGGCTTCCAAGTGGCATTACATGTCCGGCGCTCAGATTGAGGTACCTTTGGTTATACGCGCTTCGGTGGGGGGCGGGAAAGGATACGGAGGGCAGCACTCCCAGACGCTCGAATCCGTAATTGCGCACATTCCGGGGATGTATGTTATCTATCCAGCGACTCCTTACGACGCTAAGGGCCTTATGAAGTCTGCGATCCGTGACAACAACCCCGTCATGTATATGGAGTCTCAATTGCTGTATGGCAACAAGGGCGTGGTTCCGGAGGAAGAATACCTGATTCCAATTGGAGTAGCGGACATCAAGCGCCCGGGAACCGACATCACAATTGTCGCGTGGGGTCCGGCGGTCCATGATGCCTTGAAAGCTGCCGAGAAATTGCAGGGTGAATCCGGCATCGGCGCAGAGGTCGTGGATCTGCGCAGCCTTGTGCCTCTCGACGTGGAAACCATTCTCACTTCAGTACAGAAGACGGGGCGCTGCGTGGTGGCGAGTCAGTGTGTAACCATCGGCAGCTTCATGGGCGAGGTTGTCGCGACTATTCAGGAGAATGTCTTTGACTATCTTGACGCCCCCATTATGCGGGTGGGCGCCAAGAACGGGATTGCCCCTCAGTCGCATGTTCTCGAAGCGGTTTTCCTTCCGACTGCGGATGACATCGTCGCGGCCGCCAAGGCCGTCTTGTAGGATGGGAACACCACAATGGTACGACCGATTAGCATGCCCAAGCTGGGGCAGTCGGAAGAAGTGGCGACGATTGTGCGCTGGCTGAAGAAAGAAGGAGACGCCGTCGCAAAAGGGGACATCCTTTTCGAGATGGAGACGGACAAAGCTCTACTGGAGGTGGAGAGCTTCTTCGGGGGAACGCTCCTCAAGATCCTGGCTGCGGAAGGGCAGACTGTCCCCGTTCAATCGACCGTCGGTTATGTTGGCGACCCTGGAGAACCAATTCCTGAGACGCCAGCCCTTCCCCAGTCGATGCCGAGGGTTGAAGCGCCAAGAACCACCGGGGAAGCACGGCACGCCACCTCATCGGTTCGCGTGGCGGAACTCCCCAAGGCCCGCGGGGCGAGGGCGGCGATGCCCCAGCGTGAGATGCGGCCCGGGCAAAAGCCCTTAGCGATTCCGGTGGCAGTCGAACCCTCGAGGTTTTTCAGAATCAGCCCCCGCGCAGCCCGGCTGGCCAGAGAGGCCGTAATTGATCCCAGTCCCATCATCGGGACGGGACCAAGCGGGCGAATCGTTGAACGGGACGTGAAGGCATACCTTGCGGCCAGAGGGTACGAGCGGCTCAGGATAACTCCCACAGCCAAGAAGCTGGCGGCGCGGGAGACCCTCGACATCCTCTCCCTTGAGGGCAAAGGTGATTCGGGCCGCATTAGCGTTGCTGATGTCCAGAGGGCGATCGCTGAACGGCCTAAACCCCTGAGCAGGATGCGGCAGGTGATTGCCGAACGGCTAACGCAGAGTTTTACGAGTACGCCGCATTTCTTTGTCACCGTCTCTGTGGATATGACGGACCTCGAGGCATGGCGATCGGAATTGAAGGCCCAGGGCGCATCGTACTCGATTACGGATTTCATTCTGAAGGCTGTGGCGCTAGCCTTGCGGCAATTTCCCACGGTGAACAGCACCACGGATGGTAAGAACATCCGATGGCACAGCAAAGTGCACCTGGGCTTGGCGGTGTCCGTGGAGCAAGGCCTGGTAGTTCCCGTGATCCGTGACGCCGACGACATGACGCTGGCAGAGATCCACGATTGCGCCACGGAGCTGACGGCGAAGGCTCGCGCCGGGAAGCTCACACCCGCAGAAATGACAGGAAGCACCTTTACCATTTCCAATATGGGCATGCTGGATGTCGAAAACTTCACCGCCATCATCAATCCCGGTGAAGGCGCCATCCTGGCTGTATCGAGCGTGCAGAAACAGCCCGTGGTGAGGGAGGAACGAGTTACCATCAGGTCTGTCATGAAAATGACTTTGTCCTCCGATCATCGCCTCATCGACGGCGCTCTCGCGGCTCGATTTGTAAACGCCATTAAGAGCAAACTTGAGGAGATCACTCTGTGGAAACGTTTGGCGTAGTGGTTATTGGGGCAGGTCCAGGAGGGTATCCTGCCACCATCCGGGCCGCGCAACTCGGCGCCTCGGTGGCTATCGTTGAGAAGGAGGAATTGGGCGGAACCTGCCTGAACTGGGGGTGCATCCCCACCAAGACGCTTATCGCCTCCTCCGATCTATATGCGCGGCTGAAATCTGCCGGCGAAATGGGGCTCAAAGTAGACGGCGCCGCGTTCGACTACGCGGCCATGGCCGCTCGCAAAGAGCAGGTGGTTGGGCTACTGCGCAACGGGATCAAACAGTTGTTAAAAGCGAACGGCGTAAAGATACTTAAAGGGACTGCCGCGTTCCAAACTCGCAACCGTATTGTTGTGCACCCGCAGGCTTCGAGCGGCGACCCGGGTTCTGCCTGTACGGTCATTGGTGCGGAAAAGATCATCATCGCTACCGGGGCAACCTCTTCCATGCCTGGCTTCCTGCCTCGGCACAAGCGCGTGCTGGAGAGCCGGGCATTTCTAGAGCTCAAGGCACTCCCTTCCAGTGTGCTCGTCTTGGGAGGCGGCATCGTGGGATGCGAGTTTGCCTGCCTGCTCGCCCAACTGGGCGTCCGGGTCACGGTCGTGGAGCTGCTGGAAGACATACTCTGGAGCCTCGATGCCGACGTCCGGCGCGAACTGCGTCGGCATATGGAAAACACCTTGGGCATTCGGATCCTCACAGGCAGGACTCTTGAAAACATCTCCGCGGACGATGGCAGCGTCCGTGGCACAGTGGGCGAGGAGCAGGTGAAAGCCGACGTGTTGCTGGC
>Ga0315282_10015702_pt1 | contig 11147 bp, 11 predicted proteins | sample YL17G07_20_MG_FD_203693 | JGI IMG/M metagenome (GOLD analysis project Ga0315282, IMG submission 203693) | Sediment microbial communities from Yellowstone Lake, YNP, Wyoming, USA - YL17G07_20 | ecosystem: Environmental > Aquatic > Freshwater > Lake > Sediment | place: USA: Wyoming | collected...
GCAAGAATCCAAGGAAACAAAGAGCCAAAGTACCAAAGTCCAATATCCGATGAAACTACCGGGCGGGGCACACGCCAAGATAGGAGCTCCGAAAGCCGCGCGCATCGAAGAAGACGCGGAGGCCAACCGAATCGAAGAGGCCCACGCCGACGAACCAGCCGCCGGACGACTGGAATGCTGTCCAGTCATAATCTTTTTCTAAGAGTGATTTTTTATTCGCTCCGTAATAAATCATTGTGTCGTAAACAACTTCTACGGGAGTTCTGCGTCTGATAGTTGCCGGATCAAGTTTATTCGCTTTTGCCCATTGTTTCAGTATTTCTTCCTGTTCATCCCAATTTTTACTGCGTGACTCCGGCAGTACTTCTTTTGCCACAAGTCCCCACCCAAGATTCATATTAGCTTTTGTGGCAAATTCTTCATCTTTATACCACCCATCGCCAGGTTGTCTATAAAAGAGTTGTTGCTTTTTCTTTTTCGGATCGCCGAGTTTGTCTTCGCCGGCAAAAATTTCCCTCATGCGGTTAAGCGTTAATGGTTTATCTTCTTTGTCATGAGGAACGCGAAGCACCAGCATCATACCGAGTTCTTTTGCCTGTTCCAGTTCTTCTTTTGAAAAAGGTATTTGTTCAATTTGTTCGAGTTCTTCCTGAGAAAGCTCTATATCAAATGTTGTTTTAATAGCCTCAAGCCCCAAAAAATCTTCTTTGAAAATTTCTTTTGCTTCCTGAAATTCAATAGCTTCTTTTCTAGGAACAAGCCCTTCTTTTTTCGCTTCTTCCAATGCCTTTTCAACCTTCTTTTCAGTAGAAGTTTTATATTTGTCTGGTTCGTATTCTTTGTATATTTCGTAAGCTTTGAAAGGCATAGGTTTTATTTACAAATCGCTGACATATTTAAGAATAATGTTTTGCATTGCTTTGGGCAACTGACGAATGTCTTCAATGACTTCGGCGTCTGGCTTATAAGTTTCTTTGACCGCCTGACCTGATGAGGTCATGCCAAAAGCGGAAACAATGACATTCTTTTTACGAAGATTATCCAATGCGCGCTGTACCCTATTGGCATCTTGGCTTTCTCCGTCGGAAAGAACTACAACAACCCTTCGTTTTCTTTTTTCTTTAAGTTCTTTCTCATAGTCATCATTGATTGATTTTTCCACTGCTTCAAGGGAAAGATAATCAGGCGTTCCTCCGCCAGCATTGTGCAATTTTTTCCAAATCGCTATTCTGTCTTTTTCCGAAAGCTCGGGACTCAATGGTTTTAATTCAGCGTCTCCAAAATCTCCGAAAGCTCTGGTTTCGGTTTTTACTTCCAGTCCCAAAGAAACTCCGCTTTCGTATTCAGCTTCTTTGATTTCTTTTTGAAAATCAGCCAGAGATTCAAGAAAAAGGAGTTTTGATTTCCTGTCCATCGACAATTTCATTCCCTCGTTCATTGAACCGGAAAGGTCATTGATAAGAGTCATATCCAAAGAGCCGTAGCCGATTTCTTCTTTTTTGGAACGTATTATTTCTCGGAACGCTGCTGGCTTGCCTCCGGCTTTTGATTCAACGTAAGATTCGGCAAGTGTTTCTTCATCAAGCGCTTCGCCCTCGGTTTCAAGCTGGGGAGACATTTTCCACCGTTCTCTTAATCGCCGGGAAACGATTTTTTTGAACACCTCGCGAAGCTCGTGGACAAGCGGAGCTATTTCTTCATATTCTTTTCGGTATTCCAAAACATCTTCCGCGCTTACGCCATGCTCTTTTGCCCATTGTTCAATAATTTTTTGGTCCAAAGAAGGCGCGCCTCCGCGTTTCCCAATGAGCGTTTCCAGTGTCTTTTTGAGTTTTTTTATGTCCTCTGGTTTTAAGGGCTGGGGATTAGAATCGTTATAAACTTTATATTCTTTTTGAAATTTCTTTTTCGCTTCAGTCTCTGATTTTTTTGATTCGCCACCAACTCCTTCCGATGGTTTGCCCGGTTCTTGAGATGGTTTGGGTTCTTCTTTCTCTTCTTCTTTTCCTTTTTGCCACCACTTCTTTTTGCCCTTGCCGCTTTCTTGCTTGCCTGTTTCTTCGCCTTTTCCTTGCTGGGTCGGTTCTTTTTGCGAACTACCTTTGCCGCCCTTTTTACCGGAATCTTCGCCTCCTTTTTTGTTTTTTTCTTTTTCAAGGTCTTTTTGATAAAGTTCAAGATATATCGGCTCAACGATATTCCGCATAATCCGGAAACGGTCTTTGGGTTCAATCGTGGGAGTGGTAACTAAATCAAGAATATCAATTTTGTCTTTACCGAAAGCACGGAGTTTTTCTAGGGCCTGGCGCGTTTCCTCGCTAAGTTCCACGTATTCATTGGGAACCATCATTTCGCGAATAAATCCGTAGGCAAACTGGACATGCAAAGCATTTTCTCGATAGTCAGTTTGGGGGAATAATTTTTCTTTATAGAGTTTTTCCCGTGTTTCTTTAAGAAACGGCATTTCTCCTACTATGCGGCGATTTCCTAATACATCTTCAAAAATATTATGCAAAAGATGGAGATGTTCTTTACTGCAATAGCGATTTACTTCTTTGAGGACGATATCCGGGTCCTTGAGCAATTCTCCATAATGAGCCATAAGTTCATGAGTAGTGGCAAAAAGCGTTTCTTGCAGATTGTAGCCGCGCTCAATAAAAAAATTAGGGTCGTAGATGAGTTTTTTGTTTTTTAAATCAAATGCCCAGCCGCTATCGCCTCGCTCAAGCGTTACATCTCCTTTCATGCCGTAAGCCCCCAAAATCTCTGATTCTTTATCAAAAAATTCCTCAACTTTTGAAGGGCTGGTTTCTTTCTCTATTTTTCGAGAAGCTTCAGGCGAATCTTCTATTTTGTTATATGGAAATTTTTCAGGCATAATATTTTAAAATTTTTTCGGACCAAGAATCCAAGGAAACAAAGAGCCAAAGTACCAAAGTCCAATATCCGATGAAACTACCGGGCGGGGCACACGCCAAGATCGGAGTCCCGATAGTCGCGCGTATCGCGGCCGACGAGGAGGCCACCCGAACCGAAGTTGCCCACGAGGACGAACCCGCCGTCGGACGACTGGACTGATGTCCAGTCCCAATCTTTTTCAAGGATTCTTTGATTACGGTTATTGAAATATGCAAGAACGTCGTAAGCAACCTCAGCCGGTTTTCTTCGATGCACGAATTGAGAGCCAACTTTATGTTTTTTCGCCCATTCTTCCAGAATTTTTTCCTGGTCATCCCAGTTTTTGCTCCGCGATTCTTCCAAAACCTCCTTTTTGACGATTCCCCAGTCAATGCCGCTTATCGCTTCTTTCACGAACTTCTCGTTTTTATACCAATTCTGATTGTAAAATAGAGGGAATTTTTTCTTGAGATTGAGAATAGTCGCCGGGATGTTTTCTTTTTTCTTCTCGTCATAAAGCTCGGGTACGCGGAGGACAACCATAAACCCTTCCTTTTTCAATTCTTCGAGAGTTTCTTTGGTAAGATTCTGTTCTTCTATTTTTTTCTGCCACTTTTCTTCGGCGAGAGCTTTTTCTTCAGGACTTAATGGACGGCCTATGAATTTTTCCGCTTCTTCAATGCCTATGAAATCATTTTCAAAAATCTCCCGCGTTTCCTGAAAGTCAAATATTTCTTTAACAGGACCCAAACCTTCTTTTTTCGCTTCTTCCAATGCCCTTTCAACCTTCTTTTCAGTGGAAGTTTTGTATTTGTCCGGTTCGTATTCTTTGTATATTTCGTAGGCTTTGAAGGGCATAGTGGTTATTCTTTACCTTGCCACTGACGGACGGTTTTTGGAGATAATCCTTGGATTTTGAATTCCTCCGGCTTGGTATCCTGAAATAATTTATTGGCGATAAAAACCTTAACCATATTTTCCCTGTCTTTTGCTGCCCGGCCGCTGATTTCCGCTTTGTGGAAAAATTCCTTGAGAACAATGGAATCAAGCGGTTCGCGGAAACCCGATGCTTTCCATGCCTTCATAATTTCAATCTGGTCTTTAAGCGTAATGACTAGTTCGCGAAATGCCAAACGGTCGCCTCGACTAAGCGATTCTTCCGCACCCTCGCGCACGCTTAAAGTAAAATCTTCTTGAATTTTTCGACAGGCCTGAACGAATCGTTTTAGTTCTTCCACTTTTTGCGGAGCATCTTTTTCGCTCCACTGGATTTCTCCGTGCCGGTCGCTAAGCACCGCCGAAAGTATTTTTAAGGTTTCCGGAGCAATAAGATTACCCTCTTTATCCTTTTTGCCAATATCGTGATAATGAATTTCTCTGGCGCCTGCGCCCCCAATGAACCTGCGAAGCGTTGCCACATCAAGTTCATAGCGCTGTTTGTAGCGTTCTGATTTAAGATTGGCGGTTGCCATAATAGGAGCTCTGATAGGAATTTCTTCGCCGGTCACGGGATGAATCCAGACGTCTCCGACGCGCTTTTGCAAAAGGTCGTGGAGAATTCCGGCGAATTCGTGAGGCATAAGATTAACTTCGTCTAAAATCACTGGTCTTCCTTCTTTTTGGGCTTTGACGAATTCGGAATAATTGAAAACAGTTTGTCCGGCTTCCAATCCTCGCGAGCCGATTATTTGCGATTCTTTGATTTGTTCGCTTATGGAAATAATGGCGGGTTTTTTACCAAGATAACGTTCAGAAATATATTTGGCAAGTTGGGATTTTCCGGAGCCGGTTTCTCCCTGAAATAATACTGGTGCTCCTTGCAGTAAATCTGGCAATACCTCGCGAATGAGGTTTGTGCGGGATTCGGTTTCGGCAAAACTATAGCGTTCAAGGTCTTGCTGCATGCGCCGGATTTCCCTGCGCTGGAGCATATCAATCGTTTCAGGGTCAAGTTCAAAGGCCCTTAGAGATTATTCTATCTCTCTTTTTCTGTTACCGAGTTCTTCTAATTTTTTCCGTTCAATCGGACCCGGGGCCTTACCAATTCTTTCATAAAGTTTTCTTAATTTTTCTTCGGCTTTTGATACGGCGTTTTCTTCTTGGCGCAGATGTTCATAAGATAAAACATTGGCAAGGGTTTCTTTAAGTTGCCCAAAACGGCCTTTATATGCCTCAAGAACTTTTGGATTACTGGAAATTTCCGCAATGCGGTTATCATACTCTTCAAGAGATGTTTCGCTGAATTCCGCAAGTTCAGGGTCAAGCCGGGCCGCTTCCAAATGAGCCGAGACTGCTTCTTCGCCTTTGGCTTTCAATTCTTCTCGTTCTTTTTTAGTTAATCCGCCCCATGTTTCTCGGCTGTGTTTTCCGGCTTCTGCTCTGGCCGCGGAAAGCTCAAAAAGTTCGCTTACTTGCTCTTTTATTTGCTCCGGGCTTAAAGGCGCGGTTTTCTCTTTTATTTCTCTTTCAGTTAAGACCTGCTCGGGTGTAGTAGGTATATCGGGAATATTGGGTGTTTCTTTTGACATATATTTGTATTATACCCCTAAATATCTGTTTTTGCAAGAACTTGATTTTAAAGAATCTTTTTGGTTAAAATATATGCAAGACTTGCTAATAGAGGTGAGGCCAATCAGTTTCATCTTGCGGGCCTTCTTGTTTCACTATCCACCGGAGTTCGCAGGGCATAACATGTTCTGCGGAGTGCGTGGCCGAAACAGAGTACAAAGATGAAACTACGTGTTTTATTCCAGCGTGGGTGTTCCGCATCTGCGAACTGCCACCGAGTAAAATTCAAGAGAAAATCTTTTTAAAAGACAATCTCCGGTGATAATAGAAGGAATAAAACACATGGGCTTAGCGTCCAGTCGTCCGACGGCAAGTTCGTCAACGTGGGCAACTTCGATTCGGATGGCCTCAACGTCAACAACGATACACGCGACAATCGGAACTCCAATCTTGGCGTGTGCCCCGCCCGGCAGTATCATCAATGTATTTTGAGAGGCCCCTTTCCGGGGCCTCTCTTAAGTTTTTTAACTGCGCACCGAACGTATCCAACCGCCGAGCATCTTTCCTATTTCCTGGAGATAATTCTGGCAGATGATGTAACGTTTATCGCTCAGCGCCTTAAGGTCAGCCGCAAGTCGGATGAATATCTTGAGTAAATCCAATCTATTGCTTACTCGTTCAAGAATTTCCAGCTTCCTTGTTTTTTCTGTTTGCGCGGCGGCGATAACTCCTTCAAGGATATCAATGATGTAAAGTTCGCATCGCTGGCCAAGCGTGTAGCGGTCTTTTTTAGGAAAATCCAGTTCGAAAATATAGAATTCCCTGAAAAAGTCATAGCTTTTCTTGAAAATGGGAATTTCAAGATTAAATTGCCCGCCATATTTATGAGAATCGTTGATCATATTTTTGATTCTATTATTGATTTGGAAAACCTTTTTATTTCGTGGAGGGAATTTCGGATTGGCAAAAAGAAGAAAAAGGATGTATTGCTGTTTGAACGCAATCTTGAAGACAATATTTGGGAACTCTACGAATCATTAAGAAATAAAACATACTTTCATTTGCCGTATGAATCTTTTTTCGTACACGATCCCAAAGTTCGTCATATTCATAAAGCGTCGGTGCGCGACCGCGTTCTTCATCACGCCATTGTAAAAATTCTTAATCCTATTTTTGAACAAACATTCATCAGCGATTCTTTTTCTTGCCGCATTGATAAGGGCGCTCATCGGGGAGTAAAAAAGTTTGTTTCGTTTGCGCGTCAAGTCAGCAGGAATTTCTCAGAACCATGCTGGGTTTTGAAGTGCGATATTAAGAAATTTTTTGCGAGCGTTGACCAAAATACACTTCTAGAAATATTATTCCGTCGAATTCATGATCATGATGTCCAATGGCTGTTAAAAGAAATCGTATCAAGTTTTCAATCTGAGATTACGCAAAGCCAAATTCAACCTAAAGGTATTCCTATCGGCAATCTTACCTCTCAGCTTTTTGCCAACATCTATCTCAATGAGCTCGACCAGTTTATGAAGCACATACTAAAAGAGCGCTATTATGTGCGATATGCCGATGATTTTGTCGTGCTTCATACCCATAGAGATCATTGTTCGAAACTGGTGGAGCCGATATCAGAATTTTTATTTTCTCGTTTAAAGCTCGAATTGCACTCGCGCAAAATCATACTGAGAAAATTTTCGCAAGGCGTGGATTTTCTCGGCTATCTTTGTTTTCCGCATTATTGTATTCCGCGTCCAAAAACCGAAAAAAGAATTTACAAAAAATTGCGTGATAAGGCAATCCTTGTGCGCGACGAGAAATTGTCATTTGATTCTTTTTATCAGTCTGCCCAATCTTATTTCGGGATTTTAAGCCACAGTGATTCATATAATTTATCCGAAGATTTGAAAAATTAAATTTTCTTTTGGCTCAATAACTAAAAACAATTGCAGAAATTTTAAGGTGGTTATTTAATTCTAGTCATTGGGCGAAACTATCCCAAGCCCATTTGTCTTTTACCTCAAATTTCTTTATCTTCCAACAAATACAAAATTATCCTAATGGTTCAACTCAAATGAACCTTCGCGGTTTTAAAGTTTGATTTTAGATAATTATATAAATTAATTTTGAATTCAAACGGAATCACCTTTCCAGGGTTATGTCTGATTGTGTCCGTGCCGTGCCAATAGAAAGTGACATTTGGTGTTTGTTGGAAAAAGTCAGAACTCATTTTGAACAAAATCCCGACTGATTGCTCCGCCTGTGGCGGAGCAGAAACCGAAACTGAACGCTTGGGCGGGTAAAAAGGAAGGGGGTTGGAGAGTGAGTGTCCACCAGGAATTTTTGCCCGCCCTCGCTTTCCGCCGCCGCCGAATTTCGTGCCAGTGAAACTGGCACGCCGCCTCAAATGTAATTTAAGTATAAAGGAAAAATACAAATTTGACAACCGAAAACTAATAGACTACTATATCAATAAGCGTTGATATAGTTATAATTGATAAATAAATTTATGAAACCAAAATGTTGTATAGATAAAAAATCAGTCGCCAATTTGTCGCAAACAGTTGAGTTTTTAAAAATAATCAGTGAAGAAAATCGTCTGAAAATTCTATGCCTTTTGAGAGAGAAAGAAAAATGTGTTTGCGACATCTGGCAATATCTTGATTTGGCCCAAAATCTTACCTCTCATCACTTAAAAGTATTGAAAGATTTTGGGCTGGTGTCGTCAAGGCAGGAAGGTTTAAAAGTCATTTATTCAATAAACAAAAAGGTTATAAAAAGATTTTCAAAATTATTAAATAATTACTTAAATTCTTATGGAGAATAAAACAATGCAAATTCAAGTTTTAGGTTCGGGTTGCCCGACCTGTAAAAAGTTATTTGAACTGACGAAGAAAGCGGTTGAGGAGTTGGAACTAAAAACAGAAGTGGAATATATCACTGACATTCAAAAAATTATTGAGATGGGTTTAATGTCTAGTCCGGTTTTGGCAATTGATGATAAGCCGGTAATGGTTGGCTTTGTGCCAAGTATTGGAAAAATTAAAGAAATTATTGAGGAGAATTTATAAAATTATGAAAAATATGAATGAACAACAACCAAAAAAGAAGCTTAGCGTAGTTATCAGCCAAATTAATAATCAACAAGTCGTGGCTGAAGCGCATGGACAAAAAATAACTTTATCAATTGTCGGAGATGATCCGAGCGCTGGATTGACCGCGCCCGAAACCGTTTTAGCAGCTTTGGGGACATGTATTGTTTCAAATATAAAAAAGGGGGCGCGTGAAATGGGACTGCATATTGACGATGTTGCGATCGCAGTAACTGCGGAAAAACGCATTGATCCTTTGGGTCTTAACGATGTGCAGTATGTCGTTACACTTCGCAGTTCCGAGCCAAAAGAAAAACTGCAAGCCTTGTATGAACGCGCGACGACAAATGGTACCGCTACCAATGCTCTTCTGGAAGGAATAAAACCTCAAAGCAAACTAAAAATTCAATCATAATTTATAAAAATAATTTAAGAATATTATGAAAAATATAAATCAGTTTTTTAGAAAAAATTTATTTAGTTTGGTTTTAGCCTCTATTATTTTGGGATTTATTTTGGGTTGGCAATTGCCGCAAATTGCTGCCTTGTTGAAATCTTTGATTGTTCCAATTCTCTTTTTGATGATTTTTGTGATGATTATTCCCGTAGAGTTTAGAGAGCTCGTTGCAGTGCGAAAATATAAAAAAGAAATTATTTGGGGATTTGTTGCCATTTTAATTTTAGCTCCTTTGGTTGCCTACCTCGTTGGTTTTGCGGTTCCGGAAAAATATGATTTTTTGAAAACAGGCTTAATTTTAGCCGCGACAATGCCACCGGGCGGAATGATTGTTTCTTGGACGGGGCTATTGGATGCCAATATCGAATTGGCAATGATTTTACAAACAGGAACTTTTATTCTGGCGCTTTTAACTATCCCGCTCACTTTATCTTTGTTCCTTTCCGGATCAGTTCATTTTTCCCAATCATTGCTAATCCAAAATATTGCCCTCTACATATTTTTACCCCTGATTGTTGGTTTCATTGTTCAGGTTCTGCTTAAAAGAAAATATTCTAAAGAGAAAATAAAATCATGGAAACCAACTTTGGCAACTATTTCCACTTTATGCGCCTTATTGGTAGTTTTCATTTCCACTTCTTTAAAAGCAAATACTATTATCAGTCATCCACAAATGCTTTTATGGGGAATACTACTGGCGGTTGTTTATTACCTCATTATGTTTTTGGTTTCGCTTTTTTTCACGGGATTACTTGTTGATTCATATGATAATCAAATGCCCATTGTTTATGGTACAACTTCTAAAAATCTTTCAATTGGTGTTGCTTTGGCGTTGTCTGCTTTTTCCGGTCCGGTTGTTTTAGGAGTGGTATTTTGTTTTATGGTTCAAATGCCTATGCTCAGTTTATTTTATAAATTTATTAGAAAAGAAGAGCAGGAATTTGCCGAGGAGGTTGAGGAAGAAAAAAAGAAAAGACATCCTGTTTCTATGACTTTAAGAAAAATAAGAAGAGTCGGAAACAATTTTAAGAAATCAAGTTAAAGAGCGATAAACTTTTGAGACCGACAAAATTATTATAAAGATTGCAAAATTAAAAATTATTAACTAAATAAATTAATGATTAAGAATTTTAAAGTAAATCCATGAACGAAGAACAAAAAAAGAAGAATATAAATTTTAGTATTGGTACTACGGCGGCAATTGTCACCGGTATGGGCTTAATAGCGGGTCTCGCTCAAGGAAACTACACAAAAACAGGCCTTATCACTAGTCTGTTAGTTTTCGCCATCGCGGATAATATCTCAGACTCATTGGGTCTTCATATTTATAAAGAATCAGAAGGCGTTTCTAGGCGAGAAACTAGAATATTTACTTATGGTAATTATATTGCCAGACTGTTTTTATCAGCCACATTTATATTGATTGTTCTGTTATTTTCGTCTTATCTTGCTTTTATCATTTCATTTCTATGGGGAACAATATTATTAGCAATCTTAAGTTATTTTATCGCTAAGAAGAAAAAAACTAGTCCTCCATTAGAAATTATTTGGCATCTTATGATCGCTCTTATGGTTGTTTTGGGAAGTAGATTTTTAGGTAATCTTATTTTGAAGATTTAATTATCCTCCTAAAGGATAATTTTAGTTAAAATTATGAAAAATGATAAAAATATAATGGATAATATAATCGAAGTAAAAGATTTAACAAAATATTACGATGAAGTTTTGGCAGTTGACCATATAAACTTTGAGGTTAAAAGAGGCGAAATTTTTGGTTTTTTGGGCCCAAATGGTGCGGGGAAAACAACTACCATACGGATTTTGACTGCCCTTTTAAAACCCGACGAAGGGACGGCATTAGTTTCTAATTATGATATTTTGAAAAATCCGTTAGAGGTTAAGCAATGCCTCGGAGTGGTTCCGGAAGTTTCCAATGTTTATGTAGACCTTACAGCTTGGGAGAACTTAATGCTGATGGGCGAGTTGTACGGAGTGCCTAAAAAAGAGCGAGAAGAGAATGCCGTTAAGCTTTTGAAGGATTTTGGATTGTATGACGTGCGGAAAAAGTTTGCCAAAGGATTCTCAAAAGGAATGAAGCAAAAACTTCTTTTATGTATGGCGCTGATTAATAATCCTGAAATACTTTTCCTCGATGAGCCTACCTCTGGCCTTGATATTGAAAGTGCAAGGTTGAT
>Ga0315282_10015703_pt1 | contig 11147 bp, 11 predicted proteins | sample YL17G07_20_MG_FD_203693 | JGI IMG/M metagenome (GOLD analysis project Ga0315282, IMG submission 203693) | Sediment microbial communities from Yellowstone Lake, YNP, Wyoming, USA - YL17G07_20 | ecosystem: Environmental > Aquatic > Freshwater > Lake > Sediment | place: USA: Wyoming | collected...
CCTTGAAGAAGTTCTGAGAGTGACCCAGAAAGATTATGCCGATATTTCAGTATAAGGGATATAGAACAGACGGCTCTGAGACAGCAGGAACCCTCGAGGCAAACAGTCTTAAAGACGCAGTCTTAAGTCTTAAGGACTCAGGACTCCATCCAAAGAATATACAGGAAGCTGTTTATCGAAAGAGGTTTGGTCTATTTTACAGGCCCGATGAGTCTCTTCTTCCATTAATAACAAGGCAGTTATCCACACTCCTTTTATCAGGGGTGACCCTGATGGAAGCTCTGAGTTCAATCTCTGAGGAAAATAAAGGGTTCTGGAAGAATATGTTAGTGAGCATAAAGGAAAAGGTTGCAGCGGGATCGAGTTTTTCAAAGGCACTTGAAGACTACGGAAAGATTTTCCCTGAGTTTTATGTGAATATGGTTGCCGCGGGTGAGACAGCCGGAAATCTTGATAAGGTTCTCAGCCGCCTGTCAGATTTTTTAGAGGCCCAGGCTAATCTTAAATCAAAAGTAAGAACATCAATGATTTATCCTGTTTTTATGATATGTGTTGGTTTTGTTGTCCTTTCCTTTTTATTTACCTTTGTTATACCCAAGATAACAAAGATATTTAAGGATACAGAGAGCGCCCTGCCTTTTATCACAGTTGTTCTTATAACTATCAGCGATATTTTCCAGCATTACTGGTGGCTTTTAATTGGAATACTTTTAGGAGGTGTATTCGGCTTTAAAAGACTGAGGGAAAAGAACAGGTTATTAGTTGATAGACTCATTTTGAATTTTCCTGGAAATATATTACAGAGCCTTTACTTCGGGCGGTTTACAAGGACCCTTGGCTCTCTGCTCGAAGGAGGTCTTCCTGTTCTGAAGGCGCTTGAGCTTGCTGCAAAGTCTATCGGGAATAAGGCGCTCGAGATAAAGGTAATTGATGCCGGCAGACGGGTTGCAGAGGGGGCAAGGCTTTCAGCATCCCTTGAGGGCTTTCCACCTGTTCTTCTTCAATTGATTAAAACAGGAGAAAGAAGTGGAAGACTAATTGAGATACTGAAAAATGCTGCAGATTCATATGAGGAAGAATTTTCAAGGAGGGTACAGAATGCCCTTTCTTTTCTTGAACCTGCAATGATACTTATTATGGGACTTATTGTCGGACTTATAGTCCTTGCAGTTCTTCTGCCGATATTCCAGTTGAATCAGTTGATAAAATAAAATGGTTAGACAATCAGGACATAGCATTTTCGCTCATTCTCGTCCCGATAAAATCGGGTCTCCGAGGTTTTTGCCTCTTTATTTTTCTAAATACACTTTATGGACTATCGGCAAAAAAAACCGCTCAAATGCTATATCCTGCTTATCTATATGAATTTATAATTTAACAGGAGGAATAAATGAAGGATGATAAAGGTTTTACACTTCTTGAGATAATTGTGGTTGTATTTATACTAAGCCTGTTGGCAGCTATTGTTGCACCGAAGATAATAGGAAGGACAGATGACGCACGTATTAAAGCAGCACAGGTCCAGATAAAAAACTTTGAGACGGCGCTTAAGCTTTTCAAGCTCGACAACGGCTTTTATCCAGGCACGGAACAGGGACTCGAGTCGCTTGCAGAGAAACCAACAGCAGGCCAGATCCCTCAGAAATACAGGGAAGGCGGATACCTTGAGCAAAAGAGGATCCCGCTTGACCCATGGGGTAATCCTTATATATACATATCGCCTGGCATATACGGTGATTTCGATATAATAAGTTATGGCGCCGATGGAAAAGAAGGCGGGGAAAGCAAGAATGCAGATATCAAGAACTGGGATATCCAGTAGTCGCGGCTTTACCCTTCTTGAGCTTATAGTTGTACTTTTCATCATCTCACTTGTTATGGTTCTTATCCTCCCATCTTTCTCCGGATTTGGAGAAAATAAGCTTAAATCTGAAGCAAGGGAGATGGCCTCAATACTAAGGTACATGAATGACAGTGCAGCATCAAGGAAGGAGACTTTTTTGATGAAATTTGACCTTGATGAAGGTACTGTATATTGGAAAGGACCTGATGGCGAGAAGAAAAAAAAGTTTGATGATATAACCGGGGTGACCACGCAGTCAACAGGGAAGGTATCAAAGGGCGAGATTACAATTTTCTTTGAACCTCTCGGCATTCGGGAGAATCTCAGCGTTCATATGAGTAAAGGAAATAAAGAAATGGCAATCACCCTAAACCATTTGAGTGGGAAAGTAAAGATAACAGGAAATGAAAAATGAAAAATGCAGAATTCAAAATAATGAATTGAGAAATTTTGCAATTTGTAATTTGAAATTTGAAATTTGCAATTCCCGAAGGGATGGCTTCACCCTTCTTGAAGTCCTGATTGCCCTTGCTATTGTTGGAGGGCTACTTGTAACCCTCATATATACCCTGAACTATCATCTAAGTATTATTGAAAGGCAGGAGACTATCACGGTTTCAACCCTTCTTGCAAAGAATAAGATAGTTGAATTAGAAAAGAGCCGTGAGAATAAAAAAGGGGTTTTCGATGCCCCCTATGATGGTTACAGTTATGAGACCTTTGTTAAGGAGTCGCCATATATTGGTATATCAGAGATTATTGTTGTTGTAAAGGCAGGTAAGGAAGAGGTAAAACTGAATGAGTTTGTTGTCAAATAAAAGTAATCCCGCCACACCCCCCCATCCCCCCCTTACCAAGGGGGGGCAAAGGGGGGGTGCCGGTTTTACCCTTATAGAGATACTTATCGCAGTTGCAATACTATACATAGTCCTTGCTGCAATCTACAGCACATTTTTCTTAAGCCATAGGGCAATTGAGGGCATGGATGAATCTATGTTAAAACTCCAGGAATCAAGAAGGGCGATTGATATCCTAAGGCGTGAACTGGACTCTGCTTTTTACAGGGAGAAAGAAAGTAATACATTTTTAAAGATTGAGGACAGGGACATCTATGGCAAGCAGGCCGCACAGCTTACATTTACGACATTTTCACCTTTAAGACCTGGCCTTTCAAAGATTTCGTATTATATTGAAGATAAGGATGGGAAATTAAGTCTCTTTAAGAAGATAGAGTCCCCTTATAGTAAAGAGGAGACCGAAGGGGTTGATATAATTGAGGATCTGGAAGAATTTACTGTTGAAGCGAAGTACAACGACAAATGGGTGAAGACATGGGATACTGAAATAATCAAGGACAAACCCAATGAAATCAGGATTGGACTAACTATAATGATAAAGGCGAAGAAAGTGACTATTTTTGATGTATCACAACCGAGGGTGGATAGGGCGGTATGATGCAGTCAAATTCAGACATAACGGTTTTAATTCGTAGTGTTTTGCCAAAATGTCGATGCAGGAATTCCCATCATTGGAGGGGATCAAGGGGTGGGTTACAATGAACTGGACAAGAGAACACACCCCAAACCCCTCTCAAAAGGGGATTAAAAAAACTAATTCAACCGTAAAAGAGTCACATAAATTCAATACCTTAGAAGGGAATATAGATGAGAATCACAACCAGAAAGGTATAGCATTAGTTGTAACCCTGTTGGCCCTTGTTTTAATTACTGCCCTGGTAGTCGAGTTTTCATACGGAGTCTATATCAGTACAAACAATCTTTATAATTGGAGGGATTCCCAGCGCCTTTCTATAATGGCAAAGTCAGGTGTAAATGTATCAGCAAAATATTTATTAGATATTCTTAGTCGGTATTCTTATTCATATCCGGGTTCTATGGAATTGCCTGTCGAGAACCCTTTTGAAGATTTTGAAGGAGTTATAACAGTAAGGATAGAAGATGAAAATTCTAAATTTAATATAAATTCTTTAGTTCCTGACAACCAAATCGTAAATGAAAGTGATGAGAATAGTGCTTATAACTCATTTAAGAGGCTTTTGAAAGTCCTTTCATTAGATGAGAAGATTGCAGATAGAATAGTAGACTGGATTGATAAGAACAGTGAGTCAAGACTCCCTGATTCCGAGATTGGCGCAAAAAATTCTTATCTTGTCAGTGTTGATGAGCTACTATTGATAAATGGAATAAGCAGAGAGGATTATGATAAATTATTGCCATATATAACTACCTATGGGAATTGGAATTTATTACAAATTAACATTAATGGCGCTGAGAAACCTGTTCTTAGGTGTCTTTCGGATAATATAACAGATGGAAATGCACAGATGGTGATTGATCAAAGAAAGAATACACCATTCGATGAAAACAATAAAAGCAAGATTGTTAATTTTCCAGGTTTTGGGAATATAAACACGGCAATGATAACAGTTAAAGGGACAAATTTTTACATAAAATCTACTGCCGCATCCGGTGGTGTGAAAAGGATAATTGAGACAGTTATTAATACATCATCTGATAAGATTCAATACTGGAAGGAATATTGATGAGTAAATCCATTTTTATTGATCTAAAAGAAGGGGAATTAAACACTTACATATTTGAGGTCAAACAGGGCGGATATGAAATAAAAGACAGCAAAAAGTATCCTCTGCGGGATAAATACGATTTCTCTATTGACGGGCTAACAGAGGATATAGAAAATGCCTATTTGAGTTTGCCCCTCAGCAGTCTTAACTTCAGGGTCATTGATTTACCGTTTCCTGAAAAAGATAAGATACGGGAAGTTCTTCCATTTGAACTCGATGGGATGATATTGGGCGGTTCAGACAAAGTAGTATTCGATCCTATAGTCATAGGCACATCTGGCGATAAATATCAGGTCCTTGCAGTATATGCAGATAAAACTGTTATTAAAAAAATCCTCGAAAGATTGAAACCGTACAATTTAGATCCCGAGTTTATAACGTCCATAGAACTTAAGAGTATTCTTAAGGATTTTAGTTTAGCGAGACTTCTTGCGCCAACAGGGTTAGATAATGAGGACAGAGTGGCGCTTGCAGTTGAAGAGATAAAGAAGCCTACAATAAATTTAAGAAGAGACGAGTTTTCATATACTCGAGATATTGAAAAAACAAAGAAATCCCTGAAACTGACTGCAGTACTTGTGATATTACTTGCGCTTGTCCTGTCAGCAGACTTATTGTTAAAGATCATATCTACAAGGAATGAAATAGCATCTTTGAAGAATGATATGCGGAAAACGTATCAAGGAATCTTTCCCGGAGAAAAAAACATACAGAACGAGCTTTATCAACTTAAATCCCATATGAAGGAATTTAAAAGTAAGGAGGAGTTTTTTGTTGGTGTTAACCCACTCAGTCATCTTATCAATCTTTCTAAGATTGATAAGCAGGGTGTTGTATTTAATGAAGTAACAGTAGATAGAGGGAACTTGACCTTGAAGGGTGAATCGCCCTCTTTAAGTAATATTCAGGAAGTAAAGGGTAAACTTGAGAGTCTTTTTGGTGAGGTAAACATATCTGATTCAAAATCATCTGTACAGGGTAATATGCTGTTTACAATAACAGCAAAGGGAAAGAGGACTTGAGAGAATTGTTGAAGAATAAAAGATTTTTTTATGTTTTATCGGGGCTGATAGGTTTTATTGTTATTTTTGCCCTTGCAGTAAACCTGCTTTCATCCGAAACAAGAGAACTGAAGCTGCTTAAAGAACAGCGAAAAGAAATGCTAATGCTCAAGGATGAATTTTTATCTCTTAAACAAAAAATCGATGTTGTAGAAAGCAAAAAAAATCTGTCAAATGTGCAGGGTATTATTCAGGCTGTAGATGAGGTTTTTTTGTCTATCGGGTTAAAGGATAGAGTTAAGACGGTTAAATCTACAGGCAGAAGAGAGATTAAGGATGGATTTGAAGAGGAGGCTGAACTTCAGATAGAAAAAGTAAGCATGAATGAGATGGTAAATATTTTTCACAAAATCGAGAATGCACCAATGGTTCTTACTATTAAAAAGGCTGCAATAAAAAAATCTTTCGAAAACCCGGAACTCCTGAATATTACCCTAACCCTTTCTTTTTTGAAAACGAAGTGAAAAAAATCCTTATTGCTCTGACTGCAATCCCGGTTATTTTCTGGGGGATATGGATAGCAGTCCCTGAAACTTCAATACAATCTATCATAGAGAATTCTATTAGTAATAATAAGCTCAGGTTAGAGGTTAAAGGGATTAAAAAGGGCTTGTTTTATAATTTGAGTGTGGATAATTTGACACTAAAAAGTTCCGGAGAACAATTTGTTTCTTTAATTAATATCCATAGCCGTGTAAATCCACTGAGTCTTATAATGTTTCGTTTGAATTTATTCTTTGACGGCGGTATTGGTGGAGGAAACATTTCGGGTCGTATAAACCGTATCAGGAATAAGACACAAATAGGGCTTGATATTAAAAAGGCCAATATAAGTGACATACCATTATTTAAACTTATTGGGATACAGGGAACAGGAACTATTTCGGGAAGATTAACCATGATAGATGATACAGGGCATGTTGAGTTTGTTACTAAGGATTCAAGCTTTGAACCGGCGGTTTTTTCAGGGGTTAAAGTACCTCTAAATTTTTTCCACAACACAAGAGGCTCTATAGACATAAAAGGGAATATAATAAATGTTGTCTCTGTTGCCCTTGAAGGGAAAGATATCTATGCGCGACTGAAGGGTGTTGTAAAAGATGCTGTTATGGACCTCAATATGGAATTAATGCCAGGCATGTCTTTTATTGAAAACCCATTATTTCTTGCTGGGCTTGAAAAGTATAAAATTTCCCCTGGATATTATGTAATTCCTGTTAAAAGTAATCTATAAATCCTTTGTGAGGTGGCTCTAATGATAAGGTATATATTTCTTGTATTCATTATTCTGAGTCTTGGTTCATGCGGAGATAGCCAACAGTATAGCGATTGTAAATCGAGCAGTGTTTCTTCAACTGCAGATATCCGGAAAGATGGCTCTCCTGAAACAAGTTCAGGATCAAAGAGAGATATAGCGGCAAAATATGTTCCGGGTGAAGTTCTGGTGAAATTTAAAAAAGGGATGGCTGCAAGTAAGATCCATATGCTTCACAATGCATTAGGAGCAACTAAGATTAAGGAGATTAGCTATATCGGGGTCCAATACATAAAGCTCCCTCATAGTGTGAGTGTTGAAGCGGCTGTTAAATATTACAGGGCAAACCCTGATGTCGAATATGCTGAGCCAAACTATATTGTAAAGAGGGCTGCTATACCGAATGATCCTGGTTTTATTAATCAATGGGGACTTCATAATACAGGACAGACAGGTGGGACTATTGATGCAGACATAGATGCACCGGAGGCATGGGATATTACGAAAGGTTCAGGCAATATAATTATTGCTATTGTTGATTCTGGCGTTGCTTATGACCATCCTGACCTTGCTGGGAATAAATGGATCAACACAAAAGAACTCAATGGTATTCCCGGGGTTGATGATGATGGGAATGGCTTTGTGGATGATGTTTATGGTTGGGATTTCGTAGATAAAGATGGCTATCCTGTTGATTACAATTCTCACGGGACCCACGTTGCTGGCATTATTGCTTCAAACGGGAATAATGGATTGGGGATTACCGGTGTTATGTGGTCGGCAAAGATAATGCCCCTCCGCTTCCTGGGCGTGAGTGGTGCAGGCGATGTAGCTAAGGCCGCAGAGGCGATTATATACGCTGCTGATAACGGTGCACGCATTATAAATGCAAGCTGGGGAGGTTATGATTATTCTACCACTCTTTATAATGCCATTGATTATGCGAGAACAAAGAATGTCATTTTCGTTGCAGCAGCGGGAAATGAAATAAACAATAATGATATTAATCCTTTCTACCCTGCCAGTTTTAACCTCCCGAATATTATTTCAGTTGCTGCAAGTGATAACAATGATCGGCTTGCCTACTTTTCTAACTATGGAGCAAGCTCTGTGCATTTAGCAGCACCTGGAGTTGATATTTATAGCTCAGTCCCTGTATTTACATATGGCACTCCTGTCACAATTTATAGTGAGAATTTTGACGGATCTGACAACCTGTCAAGCCTGGGATGGGCTCGGGGTGGTATACATTCCACATGGGCTGTGTCCCACAATACAGGTGTGGGGGGAACGAACAGCCTTGAGGACAGCCCTGGAGGAAGTTATGTTTCTAACACAAACTCATGGGTTGGGTACATGACCCCTATCACATCGGTTAAAAACAACAGGTATACGCTTTATTTCAGATGGAAAGGATATATTGATCATTTCAGTGATGATTTTCTTAATATTAATTATTCTTTAGATGGAGTGAATTGGGATTTTGTTGACAGGAGAGATGGGATTTATATGAACTTTATTTCTGATTATACTAATGAAATTACATTTGCCGCGGACATTCTTAATAGTTTTTATTTTGGTTTTGGACTGGAAACTGATACACTTGGAAACTATGACGGAGCTTATATTGATGATGTGGTCATTAATAGAGAACCGATAAGTATAAGCAGTTATACATATGAATCTTATGGATGGAGCGGCACGTCTATGGCAGCAGCCTATGTTTCAGGAGTTGCAGGATTAATCCTCTCGGCTGATCTATCGCTTACCTATTCTGATGTTAAAAATATTATCTTAAATAGCGTGGATAAAAAGGTATCACTTTTGGGGAATACGTTGACAGGGGGAAGATTAAATGCATTTGCTGCAGTAGGCAGTATTTTACCTGCTGCTCCATCAAACCTTACTGCAACAGCAATATCAAACAGTCAGATAAATCTTTTATGGACGGACAACTCCTATAATGAAACAGGCTTCAAAATAGAAAGAAAAATAGGTGACACCGGGACTTACAGCCAAGTTGCAACTGTAGGTGCTAATGTTACTACTTATAGTGATACAGGTCTAAACGGCTCGACAACCTATTATTACCGCGTAAGGGCATATAACACTGCTGGCGATTCTTCTTACTCCAATGAAGTAATTGCAACAACACAAGCACCTTCATCAGATGGTGGTGGCGGCGGCGGAGGCGGAGGAGGTGGTTGTTCTATCGGAGCGGTCCATAATTATCAAACAGCAGTAGCTGATACTATAGTTTTTCTGATGCCTTTAGTAATCATTCTAATACTTAGAAGGTTTAGAAAATAGATTTACAGGATTCAAGGGGTTAAGGGATATAAAATTATTTTTATTCCCAAATATTATGGTTGTCGGCTGTTATTAGATTAACCCGAAAACTGCATTTATCTGATGACCAAAGCAGGCATATATGCATAAAAACCTTTACAAAGCAGAATTGGGTTATTCAATGTTATCAATCGTTACTGATGAAAATATTCAGGCTCTCTGAATATCATGTGTCTTACAAAGGTGCTGCTGGTAAAGCTTTTTCTGCATATATGCCTGCTTCAAATTAAATGAATTGCATTTTCCGGGTTAAGAACTACAGAGATACATTATGATAAACGAGGTTTGCCAGTAGATGAAATATAGTTCCCGGAAGTATGTTGTTTGTCTTCATGTAAAGCCATCCCATAACAAGGGATGGGAAAAAGCTGAGCAGTGATATCCACTCGCCAAGAAAAATAGCTTTTGGAAGATGGCCAATAGAAAACAATAGACTTACAATTAAAACAGCCCTGAAATTTTTGCCTATCGAATCCTGAAGAAACCCCCTGAAGAAAAACTCCTCTGGCAGTGCGACAAGTAAAAGCTGCAAGATTATACCTCTCCCCCCTCCCTCAAGGGGAAGGGGCGAGGGGGAGGGTGAAAAGGCAATATAGTATGGTAAAAGAACAACGACAGACACAATAACCCCTAAGAAAAGGTCATTTATCGAAAAATTTATTTTTACCCTGTAGCCCACGATTATCGGGAACATCACCATTAAAATGGGTAATGAGCTGTAAAAAATATTGTTTGTTGGTTTTATTGAATACAACAGAAAAGATAAGATGAGAATGGAAAGATAACCGGATATGGTCTTTATATTCATTTATAGATGATTAACCTAAGTTGTATATTTTGTCAATTCTATAATCTTTGTAGCATCTCAATATTTCGTTGCAACTATGTTATACTTTCAAGTAAATATGGCTAATCTTAGATACATAACAGCAGGCGAATCACATGGGAAGGCATTAATAGGGATCCTTGAGGGGATTCCTTCAGGGCTTTCTATTTCTGCGGAGGATATTGACAGAGATCTTAAAAGAAGGCAGGGAGGCCATGGCCGCGGGGGCCGGATGAAGATAGAGTCTGACCATGCTGAGATCCTTTCAGGCGTGAGGTGGGGAAAAACTATAGGCTCTCCAATTACTCTTCTCATTGAAAATAAGGACTGGGCCAATTGGCAGGAGGTAATAAGTTCTGATAATCCCCCTATACCCCCCTTTAGTAAAGGGGGGAAGGGGGGATTTGTCACACGTCCTCGGCCGGGACATGCTGATTTAGCAGGTGCCATAAAATATAATCAACATGATATAAGAAATATCCTTGAACGTTCAAGTGCAAGAGAGACGGCTATGCGAGTAGCATTGGGTGCAATGGCAAAAAAGTTTTTATCTGAATTTAATATTAAGGTTGGAAGCCGTGTTATACAAATAGGCAAAATTTGCTCTCAGCAGTCAGCAGTCAGCACCCCCTCCCTAACCCTCCCCCCTCGAGGGGGAGGGAAGGGATGGGGGGGAGCCTCACGCCTCACGCCTCATGATTTGTTATCTCTTTTTAAAAAAGCTGAGAAATCTCCTGTCAGATGCCCGGATGAAGTAGCGTCAAAAAAGATGGTCAAGTTAATAGATAAGGCTGTTAAAGAAGGTAATTCCCTTGGAGGAATATTTGAGGTTTTTGTAATCGGTGTTCCTGTTGGTCTCGGCAGTCATATTCAGTGGGACAGACGGCTTGACGGACGGCTCGCACAAGCGTTAATGAGTATTCAGGCGATAAAAGGGGTCGAGGTTGGTCTTGGTTTCGATATGAGCGGGAGATTTGGTTCAGAAGTAATGGATGAAATATTTTATACACCCCCCCATCCCCCCCTTGACAAGGGGGGGAGCAGGGGGGGTAATATCCCTTGGCCTGGTATATTAGGCTTCGTTAGGAAAACAAATTATGCAGGTGGTATTGAAGGTGGGATGACAAACGGAATGGCGATAATCCTGAGGGCCGCAATGAAACCAATACCGACACAAAGAAAGCCACTCCAGTCAGTTGATATCATTA
>Ga0315282_10015704_pt1 | contig 11147 bp, 9 predicted proteins | sample YL17G07_20_MG_FD_203693 | JGI IMG/M metagenome (GOLD analysis project Ga0315282, IMG submission 203693) | Sediment microbial communities from Yellowstone Lake, YNP, Wyoming, USA - YL17G07_20 | ecosystem: Environmental > Aquatic > Freshwater > Lake > Sediment | place: USA: Wyoming | collected...
TTGCTTAGAATCTGTATTATCTTTTCAATTTTTCTTTCCATAAAATTCTATTTGTTTCACGCGAATTAATTAGCTTTCAATAGCCGTAAACTTCAATCGCTAGATCTTTAAAAATATCGAAGGTTTTACCTACGAGCATGTGAGTGCCTGCAAATGCTATTTTCTCATTTCCAGAATAGATAGAACGGCCATAAAGTTGTTGCGTTTCCTCCTTGCCAGTGCGTAGTCCTTTTTTATGAACAAACTTTTCAGCTTCTTTAGCAAGCTCGCCAATATTTCCATCATACTTGCTTGAAGATGTTCCTAAAAAATCACAAAATATTGAAAGAGAATCAAAACGTATTTTTTCGTTCCCAACCTTTTCCTTTTTTAATATTTGCTCTATTTCGGTGTAAGGTTTACCTTGATTTTTTAAAACTATTTCATGTCCTCTTTCAAATTCTTTTTTCAGCTTTTCCCAGTCCTGTTCTGTTAGCATTTCACCACAATTGCTAAAAAGAAGATTAAAGGATTTAAGTTTGAAAAATTTATACACAATAGAAATCTTTATCAATAAGCAAGATGTTATAATAATTGCTTTTTTCGTTTATGAGTTCCCGACATATAGTATATACTCCTCCTGTGCTTAGCGTTAGCTCTAGTCGGTGAGACGAATGGTTTTCGAGCTGCTCAATCCAGAATTGAGAAAGATAGTTGAGAAGAGGTTCAAAGAACCTACTTTACCACAGAAACTAGCAATAAAACCAATCCTTGAAGGAAAAAACATTTTGCTGCTTGCACAAGTTGGAACCGGTAAAACCGAGTCAGCCATGCTTCCTCTATTCCATTTTGTAATGGAGCAGAAGCCAAACCCGATCAGCATCCTATACATCACTCCCCTGAAAAGTTTGAACAGGGATTTGCTTGACAGGCTGTTGTGGTGGTGCAATGAGATTGGGATCGAAGTTTCTGTCAGGCACGGGGATACAACTGCCTATGAGAGAAGGCAGCAGGCAGAATTCCCTCCCCAGCTCTTGATAACAACTCCAGAAACCCTTCAGGCAATACTTCCGGGAAAGGTTATCAGGGAGCATTTGAAAAACATAAAATGGGTCGTGGTTGACGAGGTCCACGAGATCGCTGACAGCAAGAGAGGGACACAGCTGACATTAGCACTGGAAAGGCTGAAGGCACTGAGCGAGCATGACTTCCAGGTCATTGGATTGTCGGCAACTGTCGGCTCTCCTGAGGAGGTCGCGAAGTTCATCTGCCCTCAGAACAGCGTGGAGATAATCAGGGCAGTAACATCCAAGACAATGGACATCAAGGTCATCAACCCGAAGATAGAAGCAGGAGACATAAGAATAGGCGAAAAGGTCTTCACCTCAACCGAAACGGCTGCAAGACTGAGAGAGATAATGGAACTTATCAAAAAATCAAGATCGGTCCTGACTTTCACGAATACAAGAGAATTTGCAGAAATCCTCTCCTCAAGGATAAAAACATTGGACAGGGATTTTCCTGCAGGAGTCCACCACAGCTCGCTAAGCAAGGATGTCAGAATAAAGGCAGAGAAAGAATTCAAGGAAGAAAAAATCAAAAGCATAATCTCCACCAGCTCGCTCCAGCTGGGAATAGACATCGGTTCTGTGGATTTGGTTTTGCAGTACATGTCGCCAAGAACAATCTCCCAGTGTATTCAGCGAATAGGAAGAAGCGGGCATGGCGCAGAGAAAATTTCAAAAGGAATTATAATCTCTACGGACGAGGATGATATTTTTGAGTCAGCAGTAATTGCAAGAAAGGCACTGAAGGAAGAGCTTGAGCCGCTGAAGTTTCATGAAAAATCTCTGGATGTTTTGGCCCACCAGATTGTTGGATTGACTTTAGATTACTGGAAGATTGAGCTGCAGAAGGCTTATGATATTGTCAGGAAGGCTTACCCATACAGGCAGTTGAGCTACACGGAATTTTTGGAAGTTTGCAAGCAGCTGCAAGATTTAGGTTTAGTGTTTTTGAACGGCGAGATAAAGAAAAAGTTGAGAGGATTCGAATATTACTATTCTAACCTGAGCACGATACCAGACACGAAACAATTCAGGGTTTTCAACACTTTAGACAATTCCTATGTTGGTGTTTTGGATGAGGAGTTTATTGCTCTGCACGGGGAAACGAATACGAATTTTATTTTGAAAGGCGAATCCTACAGAATAATTTCAATCGAGGAAGATAAGGTTATGGTCGAACCTACTGTTGATATTGAAGCATCGATTCCAGGATGGGAAGGTGAACTGATTCCAGTCCCATTCGAGGTTGCGCAGGAAGTTGGTCATCTGAGAAGAATTATAAAAGAAAAATTGGAAGAAGATGGTAAGGAAGCTGTTGAATTGATTCGTGCTTTGTATCCTATGGACGAGAATTCTGCAAGAAAGATGGTAAAAATAATTAAAAAACAGGTTGAATATGGAATCGTTCCTGACGATAAAACAATTCTAATCGAAGATTTTGAAAATTCTGTCATTTTGCATGCATGCTTCGGTTCGATGGTTAATGAAACTCTAGGAAGATTTCTTATAGCTCTGTTGACAGCTAGAATGGGATCAGTCGGTTTGAGGACAGACCCTTACAGGATTGTCCTTGATTTCCAGGCAAAAAATCTTGAGCTGGTCAAAGAAATTCTGAAAACAGACCCTGAGATGATCAGAAACTACCTTGAAATAAGTCTGACAAAAAGCAACCTGTTCGAATGGAAATTCGTCCATGTGGCAAAAAGATTTGGAGCGATATCCAGAGGCGCAGACTATGGAAAAGTTAGGATGGGAAAGATAATTGACAGTTATGTCGGCACTCCGATCTACAAAGAGACTTTGAAGGAACTGGAAATTGAGAAGCTCGACATAGAAAGAACTGCAGAAATTTTGAGGAAAATACAGAAGGATGAAATCCATGTCGTCTTCAAGCCAGGGCTCTCCCCTATCGGAAAGCTCGGGATAAAAAGGAAATATGCTGAAGTGGTTGGGCCTGAAAGGCCTGAGGTGGAAATTTTTGACCTGTTCAGGAAGAGGCTGATGAGCACTAAAGTGAGGTTGGTTTGCGTCAACTGCGGGGAGTGGACTCGAACCTTTAAAGTTAAAGATCTGCCCAAGGAGATCAAATGCAGCAAGTGCGAGGCTAAACTCCTTGGTGTGGTTCACCCGTCAAGAACAGAGATTACAAAAGTGATCAAGAAAAAGTTGAGAGGAACATCATTGACAGATGAAGAGGATAAAAAATTTGACAGAGTGATGAAAAGTGCGGACATGTTTTTGGTTTACGGGCCGAAGGCTGCCATAGCTCTGGCTGGAAAGGGTGTCGGACCTCAGACTGCCAGCAGAATATTGGCAAAATTCCACAAGACAGAAGATGACTTCCTCAGGGACATCCTAGAAGCTGAGAGGCTGTATCTGAAGAACAAGAGATTCTGGAAAGTCTAAAAAATCAAAAGCGATAGCATAAACACGCAAACTATCAGCAGAACAACAAAAACTTTTCCTATTTCCACTGCCATTTTTCTTGTTCCAAGCCAACCAGTCAAAAACCATTTTGATATGGTGTTGGACATGCAAGCAATGATTATTCCTTCTATTGCTATGAATGGAGATAAACCGGTTAAGGCTAAAGATGAAAGTGATATATTAACTGCATCAAGTTCTACTAACCCAGCTATGGCTGCAATCAAGAAAATTCCTTGGTATCCAAAATAATTTTGTGCTATCTTAGAAAGAAGTAAAATAGAAATAAAAAATATTGTGAATTCGAGTGCTGGCTTTAATGCAAGAGGCGATACTATTTCAAGAACTGGCTTTTCTTTCAAACTCTTCCTCCAGCTCAGATAGCTCAGGAAGTATCCTCCTAACGCAATCACTGAAAATGGTATGATAAGCAGAAAGCCGACGTTATAGTTTATGACAGAAGAAACAAACACCACTCTCAAAAACATGGTTGAGGAAGCGATGATCACAGCGAACGAGGCTGAATATAGAATTTTTTTATTTTCTCTAACTTTTTCAGCCATTGTAACTGCAACTGCAGTCGAGCTTGCCAGTCCGCCAAGCAAGCCTGTTATAGCAATGCCTATTTTGGCTCCAAAAATCTTCATCGCAACGTACCCAATAAAGCCTATTGAGAGGACAAGAACCAAGCTCAACCAAATCATGAATGGATTTAACGTTTTTAATATTTCAACCATGCCTTGTGGTAGCATCGGAAGTGAATTGCCAATAAAATTTAGATTTCTTGGCAGAAGAGGGAGTATGATAAAGGTCAGTAAAGCAAAAATTACAGCATCTCTGATCTCTTTTATTTTCAAGTGCTTGGCAAACCTGTGCATGAGCTCTTTGAAAATCAATATAAAAGTTAGCAATATGCCGAGGGAGAGAGAAAGGAAGTAAGGATAGCTTTCGAAAAATATCAAAATGCCGATGGAGAACATGGTAAGGAAAGCAATTTCTGTTGTCAATCCCAGATGTCCGCGCCTGATTTTTGCCACGTATCCTATGATTGTCAAAGTACCGACAGAGAAAAACGAGACAATAAAAGGCAGGTTGGATCTCAAGACGTCAGAAAAAAATCCGGACAGGACTCCGAAAAGGCAGACAAGCATGAAAGTTCTCAGGCCCTCTGGCAGCTCACCTTTCCCTCTTTTCTCCCTCTCTATTCCAACCAAAGCACCTAATGCTAAAGATAAAACTATCTTCTGGAACAAGACAAAATTATCTATCATTAAATTTAATTTGGTCTCTTTTTAAAATAAAGGTAGAAAATTTAAGTATAGAAAATAAAATAAAATGGATGAGTCTGTTTATTGCATTCGAGGGACTTGATGGGTCTGGATGTGAAACACAAAGCAAAATGCTTAAAGACTTTTTAGAAAAGAAAAATTTCCAAGTAGAGTATATAAACTATCCTAAGTATTCTAATCCTATTGGAGAAATGATAAAAAATTTTTTGTACAGAAGAGAAAATCCTCCTAAAGATGTTGTTTTTCTGCTTTTCGCCTTAGACCAGCTTGAGGATAAAGAAAAAATTTTGAGAGCGATCAAAGATAAAAAGTTTGTAGTCAGTGCAAGGTATTTCACATCCAATTTGGCATTTCAAACTGTAAACGGGTTCTCACTTAAAAAAGCGCTGTCTTTTGCAGACATCATGGGGATGCCAAAGCCAGATTTAGTAATTTTCCTTGATGTCCCTCCAGAAGTTGGAACTAAACGAAAAAAAAGTGAGAAAAAGAATTTGGACAGATATGAGAGTGATTTGGATTTACAAAAAAAGGTGGCTGAAAACTACAAAAAATTAATTCGGGAAAAAGTTTTTGCAAAAGAATGGATTGCTTTAAATGGAAACCGGTCTATAGAAGCTGTTGCGAAGGATGTTCAAAAAATTATTCTTGAAAGAATTAAGTGAATGGGTCCGGAGAGATTCGAACTCTCGATCTTCTCGACGTCAACGAGACGTCTTAACCGGGCTGGACTACGGACCCATTAATGCATTAGATATCTAACTTATCGATAAATGCCTTATTGAATTTATCGCTCAGTAGTTTCTTGGCTTCTTTTATAGAACCCCATTTATATTCTTCATGCTCCAAAGAAAGTTTAAAATTATTTTCCTGCTGCAATCTACACAAAAAAGTGATTAGCATCAAAGGAATTTTTTTCCCATGGGATGTTCTAAAATTTGAAATGGAAGCATCAAAGATATTCAAAATTTCCAATTTTTTACCATCAATCCCTAATTCTTCAGAGACCTCTCTCCTCAAAGTTTCTTCAACGCTTTCTCCTTTCATGCTTTTTCCACCCGGAAGATCCCAGAACTCTTCACTCCTTTTTGTTGATTTTAACTCAAGAGGACCTGATTTTAGAATGAGAATTTGGTTTCTGTTGTTTTTAACAAGAGCCTTAATTCCTATAAAAAATTTTTCAGCTTTCATTTATTTTTACTTCCTTAATTTGTTAAGCGCTGGAGGCGAGATTTGAACTCGCAAGCTCTTTCGAGCGCTGGTTTCCTGCAAAACTTTAGCAAACCAGTGCCATACCAGGTTAGGCGACTCCAGCATAAGTTTTTTTAACCTGCTAGATTATTTATACTTACTAAATTTATATTATTTTAGATATAATTCTAATAAGGAGGAATAGAAATGCCAATAACCGTTAAAGACGTTGCAGACATGTTTGGAAAGGATGTTTTCACTGGCAAGGGCTTTTACTGCGGAAAAGTCAGCGACTTGGAGTTTGACTTAGCGAGATTCAAGATTCGCTCATTAGTGATAGAGGCGGCTCGTGGAAGTTTTCTCGGCAAGATGGTCGGCGGGAAGAAAGGAATTATCGTTCCTTATCCTATGGTTCAGTCAGTAGGCGATGTCGTCATAATAAAGCACATCGTGAGCCCGACCACGACAGATGAAGGGGAAGTCACCGAGTCGGTCGAAGTTTGATAGGGAATTCTGTGGATGAGCAAAAAAAACCAGTGAAGGTGAAAGAGCTACAGTGGAATAAAACAGGAGAGATGTATCTACTTTCAGATAAGGATACAAGCAAAACCTATTCCATTGACCCAATTTCTTTCTTGGTTTGGATCCAGTGCGACGGTAAAACAGGACTTGAGCATATTGTGGATGTTTTTTCTGTTGACGGTAATAGAGACATTGTGAAAGCTGCGATAAGTGGAATTCTGGAGAAACTGCAAACTAATGGATTAATAAAATGGATTTAAAAAAGTTATTGACTAACTGTAAAGCAGTGTGATGAATAAGTACAATATTGTCCGGTAAGTGACCCACACCCCGCAGAACAATGGTAATTTTGACATCTACAAGACAATGATCCTCCCAATCCTCCTAAAGCTCCTCCCAGTTTAAACAAAAATAAAAAAAATTAAAAAAAACTAAAATTCATCCATCTCTTCTTCTTCGTCAGTTAGCGGGTCCCACTGATCTTCTTCCATTCTCTCACCTCTTTTTTTCAAGCAACCACATGTCTTCCATGTCCAGAGTGTTGAAGATCATCAAAATCTTCCCACTTGCGTCTGAAGTGCGGCTGCCTTTTTTTTTGAAAAAAGAAAAAAGCTTGGGGTGTATATTCCCCCTAAAAGGTTACCTGATTATGTCTATACCTAGAGCCTGGCTGATTTCCTTGACCACTGGCCTTTCATAGCTCACTGGCCCAAGGATGTATGGAGATTTTACTCCTGTTATTATGCTTATTACTTGCACACGACCTTCCCATTCTGGAAGGATTCTTGCTCCCCAGAAAACTTGTGCTGATGGGTCTAGATTCTGGGCAACTGCCTCACCGATCATGTTAACTTCGTCTAATTTTAGGTCTGGTCCACCTGTTATGTGGACTAGTGCTCCTGCCGCTCCTGTGTAATCCACCTCAAGCAAAGGATTCTGTAGAGCCTTTGCTATCGCATCTTTAGCTCGGTCTGAGCTGTTGCTTTCTCCTACTCCAATCGCAGCAACACCTCCAGCATGCATCACTGCTTTCACGTCTGCATAATCTAGATTGACTAGAGAAGGCAGTGTGATGGTTTCTGTTATCCCTTTAACCATGGCTGCAATCAACTCGTCTGCAATCGAGAATGCCTGCTGAATACTCAGGTTGCCCGCGTATTTCAACAACTTGTCGTTCTCTATGACTATAGCTGTGTCGCAGACCTGCCTTAGACTTGCTAGGCCGTCTTCTGCTTTTGAGATTCTTGAACCTTCTAGCTTGAAAGGCATGGTTGCAACTGCAATAACTATTGCACCCATTGACTTTGCTACCTCGCACACAACTGGGATTGCGCCTGTACCTGTTCCTTTTCCTAAACCTGCTATTGCAAACAGCAAGTCAGCACCTTCCAGTGCTTCTTTTATTTCATTTCTAGATTCTTCTGCGCATTTCTTACCTACTTCTGGATAGCCTCCGCAACCCAAACCTCGAGTTAGTTCCTTTCCAATCAAGATTTTCTTGTCAGCTTTTCCTACAGCCAAGTGTTTAGCATCAGAATTAAGAGAAACGGTTGTTGCTCCCTCAATCCCCATTTCTGTTAACCTTGTGACAGCGTTTTGACCTGCTCCTCCGCAACCGACAACCACTATCTTTGCTCTTTTGACGGAAAATCCAAACTCTTGTTCAGCTAGCTTATAGTAATCAATGTTGCTGTAAGTTGCTCCTGAAGTGCTTTCTAGTTTGAATCTCTGCGAGGGATTGTCATCCCCCTTGGTCCTTGCCAGAGCGCTCTGAATTATTGATTCCATTTTTCTCCTCCTATCTTCAACAAAATATATTTTGTTTCATCGAAAACCCTTTATAAAGGGTTTTCCAAATTATATCTTAGAATTAGAAGTGCAAAATAAACACTGACTAGTTCAAAACCCTACTTTTACCCTAACGTTACCTAATTTAACCCTAACTTAACCCAAATTAAACTTAATTTAACCCTAACTTTTAAAACCTTTAATTATTCTTCTTGAAAGTCTACTTAAATCCATTGCTAATGTTAAAAATCTATAACAAAAATTCTATTTTTTTCTATATTGTTCTGTTTCCTATAGGATAGAAAATATATATTCTAGAAAAACTTGCTCTGAAGGCTGGAAATTTGAGATGAAAAGTATAAATTTAAACGTTGAGATGGAATAATTATAGAAGCCCTCGTAACTTGCCCTCGTAGTTTTTACGAGGAAAGCTCAGTGGTAGAGCACCCGGCTGTTAACCGGATGGTCGCGCGTTCAAATCGCGTCGAGGGCGCTTTTTTATTTATTTCATGGCAGCATTCTTGTTACATATCTAGGGAATAAAACTGCCTCTTTCAAATTAGAAATGCCAAGCAACTTCATCGTGAATCTTTCTATACCTAGACTGAAACCGCCGTGAGGAGGAACACCAAATCTGAAAACTTCTGTGAACCATTTCAAAGATTCCAAATCCATTTTCTTCTCTTTTATCTGCTGGATTATTTTTTCATATCTGTGCTCTCTCTGTCCGCCCGAGGACAGCTCCAAACCTTTGAAAACCAAGTCAACACTTCTCGCCCATTTTGGCTCCTCGTCAACCTTCATGACATAGAACGGTTTTATCGATGAGGGGAATCTGTTTACGAAAAAGAAATCGTGCTTGTATTTTTCCTTTACGAAATCAGCCAAAATTTTTTCTGAAACTTTATCCAAATCGCTTCCAACCGGGAGCTTCTTCCCTTTTTCTTCAAGTATTTCATAAATTTTTGGAAACCTCAATTCAGGGAAAGGGGTTTTAGGAATCTCAACTTCCTTTTCAAGTATTTTCAACTCTTTTTCACATTCATCAACAACTTTCTTTATTCCAGCAACACACATCTCTTGCTCAAGCTTCATCATATCTCTCTCATCCTTCATGAAAGCAAACTCAGGAGCAATTGTCCTGTGTTCGGCTAGATGAGTGGGTTGGTCTGATGGTTCTGCCCTCCAGCTAGGGCCCAAATCATATATTTTCTCAAAACCTGCAGCAATTAAAAGTTGTCGATGAAGCTGCGGATCTTGCCTAAGGAAAGCGTCCTTGCCAAAAAAATCAATCTTGAAAACTTCTGCCCCACCTTCTGAAATTCCTCCCAAAATGCTGGGAGTCCAAACTCTCATGAATCCTTCCTTTTTCAAAAATTCTTCCATCCCCTCTTGCACTTTTGCCTGAATCTTGAAGATTGCCAGATTCTCTTTTCTTCTTAGATCTAAAGACCTCCAGTCAAGTCTTGTGTCCAAGTTCGCAGGAGTCACACCTCTAGGATCCAAGGGTAAAGGAGTTTCTGCCTTTGAAATAATTTCTATCTCATCCGGTATTATCTCAATGCCAGTCTTAGCAATCTTGCTCTTGACAACTTTTCCTTTCACTGCCAAAACATCTTCCTGATGTATCTTGCTGCAGATTTCCAAAATCTTTTTTGAAACTTTTTCTTTCGGGGCAGTCACTTGAACAGTTCCTTCGCTGTCCCTCAGCAAAAGAAAATTTATTCCGCCTAAGGCTCTAACATCATGAACCCATCCGCACACTACAACATTCTTATCAATCTGATTTTTCAATTCATTCGAATAGTGAGTTCTACTTAGCAATTTACCACCTTTTGAATTATTCAACAATATATTAACTTTATTTTACTTATTAGAAAAGTTTTAAATAGTTGAGCGGAGATTAAAGGTATAAGGTGAAAAGAGTTGAAAGGCGAGTGTTTTAACTTCATCTGATTCTAAGATTTGTTTAGCCTTAGCTCTTTTATTTCAAAAAACTAAATTTTATAGGTGTGGAAGATGGTAGAATTTATCGATATTTCAAAAATACTATCAGGAAAAGAAGGTAAGGTTTCTATCCACGGATGGCTCCACCACAAGAGAAGCAGTGGTGGGATTCTATTTCTGCTAGTCAGAGATGGGACTGGTTTGATTCAATCTACTCTGACTAAAGATAAAACTGATAAGAAAATCTTTGAAGAGATTGAGAGTTTGCCAATAGAGTCGTTAGTGGAGTTGACTGGAACTTCTAAGAAAGATACTCGCGCCCCAGGTGGGTATGAGATAGTTGTGAGTGAAATAAAAATAGAGCAGAAGGCTGCAGAGGATTTTCCAATAGCAAAAAAATATCACGGACCAGATTTTCTTTTGGACCAGAGACATTTCTGGATAAGAAGCGAACAGATGCAGATGATCTCAAGATTGAGAGATAAATTTTTGAAAGCTGCAAGAGAATGGTTTAGTAAACACGGTTTCGTAGAAATCCAAGTTCCGATAATTGTCGGAGCTGCTTGTGAGGGTGGTTCTACTCTATTTGAATTGAAATATTTTGACCAGAAAGCTTACTTGACTCAGAGCTGGCAGCTGTATGCTGAAGCTGCTATCGCTTCTATTGGGAAGTGTTTTACAGTTGCTCCTTCTTTCCGAGCAGAAAAATCTCGAACACGTCGTCATCTAACAGAGTACTGGCATTTGGAAGCTGAAGAGCCATGGTGCGATTTGGAAGGAACGATGAAAACTCAGGAAGAATTGTTAACTCACATACTGCATACCTTGACAAAAGAAGCAGCTGAAGAATTGAAATTTTTTAAAAGAGATCCAAAGGATTTGTTAAAAATCAAAGCACCGTTCAAGAGAATGACCTACGATGAAGCAGTGAAAATACTGCAAG
>Ga0315282_10015706_pt1 | contig 11146 bp, 13 predicted proteins | sample YL17G07_20_MG_FD_203693 | JGI IMG/M metagenome (GOLD analysis project Ga0315282, IMG submission 203693) | Sediment microbial communities from Yellowstone Lake, YNP, Wyoming, USA - YL17G07_20 | ecosystem: Environmental > Aquatic > Freshwater > Lake > Sediment | place: USA: Wyoming | collected...
TTCCAGGAAGCAGCTGAAGCCATCCAGGAAGCATACCTGGACTACAACCAGCACCGCATCCATTCCGCGTTAGGCTACCTGACGCCGTACGAGTACCTAGGCAAACTCAAGGTGACCAAGAATGACTTATGAAACCATCAGTTTAAGACCTCAGAAAACGTTCTCAAACATAGGGGTCCACTCCAGTTTGATTTGTGTGTGTGGGTAGGCTGGTGCGCACCACCACCAAGTGACCCACACACGAAGACGCGCATCCCGCAATAGCTCCAAAAGTATGTTTTCGTCGCCTAGAAGGGTGCACCGTTTTTTACTGTTTTTGCACGCTGGGGCGAATTTACCTAGGTAATTTCAGTTTGGTGTGGAGTAGTGGTCCGGAAAAGTTTCAGCCGCTACTTCTCAGCTCCACGCCTGAGCCGGCGATAGAAAACAATCGACATGCATGTCCATTCACGTTACAGAATCTTCGTCAGCGTCGTCGCCGGCGGCGGATGAGTACGGGAAGTCCGCTCCTTAACAATTGGGTAAGTCTTGTAAATTACAAGGAATCTGAGCGAGCGAAGCGAGCGAGGTACTCAACCGAGACCGCTAAGCCTCAACCAACACACCCACCAAACAAGCAAGATCCCGCAACACGTTACCGCTGAAACAAACCAGCAACCGAACCCACACACAACCCTAACCCATCAACCCCCTGTTCTGTTAACTTGACTAGGTGGGACATTCCGTTCTCATCTCCTGTTAACCGAGTGGGGGGTTGCTTAGGTATAGCAGCCCAGCCAGAGAAGCATTCCCCAGAGAATGACTACGCACACGGGTGCGAAGATATCGAACCATAGTCTTATCGAACGTCTATGAACACCAGTCTTCTTGTAGATTTCAAAATACCCTGATATCTGAGTTCCCCGAGTGTTATCGAATATCTTCTCCATCCAATCATCCAGGATTCGTGTCCGCTGTCGGACTTGGAAGTACCAAGGTACGGTGATGAGAATACCGACGATCGTGATTCCCACTATCAATATTCCAAGTCCTTTTACAGAGATCAGAACTGCGGCGACTCCAAGAGCCACTGCCTCGACTGTGAGAAATAGACCTCGGAAACTCTGGACCGTGGCGTTCTCCATCGCCATTGCATTTTGGCATATTTGCACTACATCAGAATCTTCCATTGTGGCCGCGGCCATGATATTGAGTTATGTGTCGCCTTTTTGATAAGGCCTTCCCACTTGTTCACGCCCAATGCCAGTTCGAGTCCTGAAGCAAGAGGGCCTTGCCGGCAAAGTCATCTGACCTTCTTCTCCTTCAGGCCGCACATAGTTGCCACGGAAGGCAGAGGTTTGCCAGCCCTGAAATCCTCAACATATAGATCCAGCTTTCTGATGCTCTTCTCATATGCTCGGCGAGCAAGAACGAAAGAAAGAACGAAAACGATGCCAAAGAGAACAACAAATCCAACCCCTATCGAGGCGAACATCTTAGCTGTGGGAACGCTAGCGGGGTACTGCATCATTACAGAGAACCCAAAAACGGCAAAGACAATCATACCACTGAAGTACAGAGGGATATCGGTCCGTACCCCAGCGAGACAATCGTTCGCTGCGATTTGAAGTTTGACCAGCTCAAGCTCCCGTTCTAACGATTCAGTCATCGACTCACCTCCTCTCCTTCTCATAAGCTGTCAAAAGTTCATTCAACATCTTCCAGCAGACTAGTAGGCTGATAGCCCATTCGCCTATTCTTATAACCAACCTAGGATAATAGGCGACTGGGGCCGAGGTCTAGACCGGTGGGGCCGATCCCCTCTGTGTAGGGAGAGCCCAATCGTCTAGCACTCACTTCCAGAATACCAATATTGGATAGAACAATCTAGTCCGATAAAGGCGCGCCCCGGCTGACCGCATCCCTACGGATGAGGTCGTAGCGTATGTCCGTCAAAGTAACAAAGGACGCAGTGCATGGTTCTCGTGTCTAAGTGAGGTTTGTCGATATACTCTACGCGGTGGTAATAGGACAGAGTTACGTCCTGCTGACTTCAAGATATGCTGCATGGTTCGAAGACTGGACATCCTATCAAGCTCAGATTGCGACGATTCTACTCGTATACGCCCTAGTCGTTACGAGTTGGGTAGGGTACCATCGGTCAGTCAAAGCATACCCAATTCTTAAACCATGGAGATTCCTGCTGGACATATTCCTGCTTTTCGTGTACTACGTTGCCTTCGCATCTGCTGGAGACTTCGGAATGGTTACCCGTCTGTTCTTCATTGTTTTCGCAGCATACACTCTCTGGGACCAAATCAGACTGATGGAATACTGGAACCTGACGTATGGAACTGAGGATAGAAAAAGGCTCAGGGATCGAGTTCTTGTGTCCGCACTCTTTCTTGCCGCATTTGTAATAGTGAGTTACGTGTACTCCTTCGTCTCTACCAACCTCTTCGCAACAGCAATCTTGTTTGTCTGCATGATAGGTCTGCTCGCCCTCTACAGATTTGTGAAGTGGAAATACGGGACAAAGGTCAGCGTTGGGCGCGACAGGTGCGATCATCTCGTGGCACACTACTTCACGACCGGCGGAAGCCCGAGCAATCCGGATGGCGATCGGATATTGGTTAACTGCCGAACCAAAACAGCCTATCATATGGGAGGAGATATCGACAAACTGGTCTCGGAGCAGAGGCTACAGTGGAAGAAACATTACAACAAAGCAGAGGATGAATGGTGCCGCCAACAAGGACTGCGTCTAGAACCTAGGACGCCGAAAGCGAACGAGTTGTTCTGAACGAAGAATTCGGACATCGACCCAGTCCGGGCCTAGTCCGGGACCACAGTTAACCTCACCGTCTCCTTTCGAAAAAGAAGAAGACGCATGGCCTCGGCTCCATTTGTTTCCTGTGTAGCTATGTACGTCTCTGCTTCCACTGTCTTCCCCTCTACTGTCGTCTTCACAGAGCCAATTCTTTGTGCTCTACGCATTTTCTTTTCTTCTCCTTCTCTTCCGGGAGAACGGGAAGCGTGCGCATCATGGTATCATAGCGTCTATTAGACGCTGCGGCAAGACGACCCGAAACGGTTCTACTGGAATTTCAGAGAGGGACTTCCGGCTGGTTATGACAAGGTCGATGTAGGCAGCCTCATGTCTTAATCTCGAATCACCTTGGCACCTGTCGCCACAAACTGAGCCGCATTTCCTTCCTTCATTCAAAGATGGTTAGTCCTAGTACCTTCTTGATATCTGTGAATATCGCCTCTACCTGATCGATAACTGCGCGATATTCGCTAGCTTTCTCAGCAGCAACGAAAGACCGGGCACATTCCATGATCTCGTTCTCTATCTTGTCAGGCATCAGAAAAAGCGCACCACTGCGCCTGATCTTCTTAAACTGCTCATTGTAATCCTTTCTAATTCGCTTCATTTCATCCGTTATTTCCGACAGCGAATAGCCCTTTTTATCTTTCAATTCCTTCACTTTCTTGACGCGATCTTCTACTAATTTGAACCGTCGTCCGTCGTCGTTCGGGGTAATGTGTGTGCACGCACCAACCGTCGTCCGTCGTTCGTTATTGGTGTGTGGGTCTCTTGGTGCGCGACGACGACAAAAAAACGCCTATTCCTATGACGGTTCAAATTTGGGTGCCCGCAAAGTACCCGACGACGACGAAAAACTTCTCCTTATGACGGTTCAAATTACGAGACTCAGGAAAACAACCGTTGGATTCATGATATCAGGGATGCTCGTCCGCAAATGCAAAAGGATAGATTTCCCGTGCAACTGCTTTGTCTCTCTCAACGAGTTCGCTCCAGCCTAGCGTCACTCTGAAAGTCTTGTGGGTGGTCTCGACGACGACGCTATGCTCCTTGGCATAGTGTCTCTTCAATCTCCTCAATCTTCTGGGTATCCACTTCACTCCAAAGACATTGAGTAACCTCAATGATACTGAAGGAGCGAATTCCACCTCGTATCTTCTCGTCGTGCCTCCCCCTATTCGGACTGGAAGATTGCTAGGTTTGAGAATTTCTTCTCTGACGGTTTCACCCACTTTTTCCCAGACCGAGATCGGTTTGTCGATGAGTTCGAGATTCTTCAAGGTGAGGAGTCTTGTCACAAAATAGATAGACTCGATCGAGGTAGATCCTGGGCTCCTGTTTCTGATGTTTAAGCGAATTCTAGGTTCGGTCGGGTGCTGCGAATCGTCGACTAGGGACAAGCGTTCTACTTCCACCCTCAGTCGTAGCCGTTCAAAGAAGATCTTGTAGAATAGCAGCATAAGCCCGCTAAGCGATCCGAACTGCAATATGACAGACCAGAACTGCTGCACGAAGGACGCAATCGCGCCCAGATCAGTGGACAATTCAGGCCCAAGCCCGTAATGTCCTATTGTCTTGTTGCGCTTTTAAGTGCAGAAAGAGTTCAAATCTGGATGACCGCACCAATGGTCTCGACGACGTAGCTACTCCTCTTCTTGACGGTTAGGAGGAAGGCTCAAGACTCTTCGTCGCCATGCTCTGCAAGATTGGCATGAAGCAGTGAATCGCAGTTCGCGGTGTGCTTCGGGACTCGAAACAAAGTCGAAGCGGAGAGGTTTCAAACTCTGGCCCGAAAGACAAATGTATGACAATACCCCCAACATACTATCGTGAACTCTAAGCCCGAAATAGGAGGTGCATATGATGGCAAAGAAGAAGAACGTTAAGATCAGCAATGATGAGGCCGTGAAGAATCTTCTAATCATAAGCGTCCTCAAGGACGGCGTGGACCCCGGAATCGTTGCGGCAGCCACTGGCATACCAGAGATGACCATAAGAGGAAAATTCCCGATGAAGCTCATCAGGAGACCAAGAAAACGAAAGTCGCCATAACCTCCTTTCCTCAGTGGACGGTTAGTTCAACAGGTGACGCGCTTCAGAAAATCCTTATCTCGTTCTTTCGGCACCTGTTCTCTCGGTCGATTCCCGATTGGTTCGAAAGAGAGAGGAAGAGACTTGGCAACTCGCTAAACGACTCGACGCAATAATAAACGTCCTTCTGGAAACAGCTCGCGTCGAAGAGAAACCTCTGTCGACTTCAAAGAAGATCACAATCTTGCACACAGCTGGCCTAAGACCGATCGAGATATCACGAATACTCGGCAAGAGCATAACCTACGTAAGCGTGGAACTCACGCGAATCAGAAAATCACAGAAGGTCAAATAGAATCTGGATGTTGATCGGGTGAATAGTCCAGACGGTAACGATCTCCTTGTCAGCTGAGCAAGATACGCACCCCTTCAGAGTCTTCATAAGTTCGTCTCAAAACGAGTTCGAGAGACTGCGAAAGAACCTGAAGTCAAGAATTAACGCTGAAAGGTTTGCAGATCAGCGCATTATGCGGGGCGTGCTGATTGAGGACGAAAGTGGGCCCGTTATTCCAGAGGATATCGCGGAAGAGATAGGAGAGTGCTCAATCTACATCGGCATCTTCGGACGTCGGAAATCCGACTGGACGTTCAGAGAATACCGTGAAGCAAGAGCCCGTGATCTACCTCTATTGGTATATCAAGTCACCAGAAGAGGCAGACTCAGGGCACGAACACCCGGTAGAAGAAGCGAAGTGCAGAAGTTCTTGGATCAGGAAGCAAGATCGCGAGGTGTCCGAATTAGGCAGTACAGTTCTGAAGATGCGCTGGAAGACGCTGTGCTAGGCGATATTGCGATAGAGGTGGCGAAGCTGGTAACTGAAGCCGCCAGAGTGAGGAAGACCATTCACAAAGGTCTGGTATTGTGAGTTCTCTGAGGATGATTCACAAAGATAGTAGCATACGTTCTACGTTCTCGTGAGAGCGCTCTTTCTGATATCCCTAAGCGTTTCACCAAGTGATCTGACGAGGAAAAACCCCACCGCCTAATCTGCCTGAAAACCAGAGGGGGACTCCGTCAGCTCTTTGTCTGTCTAGCGCGGTCCTCTCTGATGTCCCTGAGCATGAGAAGTAGTGTTTGCTCGTCAGGACATATCCGAGTGAGATCGTCCTTGAGCCATTCGTAGAATCCCTTGCTTTCAGCTGCTGCTATCATCTTCAGGCGAGCATGAACGTCGTCAGGTATCTCAATATTGATTCTAGCCATTCTTCTTCGAATATCACTTCTAAGAACGATAATATGAATATCTGCGTCGAAAATCGATTGGGTACAATACCCAACCCTTTGTAGTTATACCCAAACTGGAGTTACCTCCAACTCCACTTCTTGGAGGTACTCGCGAAGAGGCGAAATGATTCACTCTCTCAGTCTGGCAAGAACCGGCGCGTAGACCCTGAATAGCTTCTTCTCTCTCGCTCGTCTCTTCAAGTAGTGAACTGTGCTCTTCCCTAGGCGAAGTGTCTGAGCGTCAGAACTGGAAAGGCGTAGTATCTTCTCTCGCAATACGCGAGTGTCAGATCGTTCAAGAACTGGCTTCGGACTTCTCAGATCAAACCTAGCTGTCTCGCCTAACAGATAGCGTGCCAGCTCCTGACACTTGCGCAAGATCAAAGTATCCCACGGCAGCCGCTTGCCACGGTACATCACTCCAAAATTGAACTGCTCACGCAACAGGTCAGCATACCGATCCAACAGTGGAGGCTTGATCCTCAACCTGTAATCATCTCCCGTGAAGTAGAAGTCATCCCACGAGAACGCTCTCGACAGAACCATCCTCAGAACCACATGGTCCACAAGCCAACGGTACGGCTCTTGCAAATCATACACCAACGACTGCTTCGTCTGATAGCTGCTAGGCTCGTGGAGGAATCCTACGGATGGCTCTAGGCCTATCGTGTTGATTGCGGCTCGACACTCACCTTCCAAGACGCCATACGCATAGTTCAACGCCAAATTGACAGGGTCAGACGCATTGTTCCGGTGGCTCGTCATTCGTCCGTGGAAGTCGAAGCATTCAGGAATCACCGAAGCGTACGCCTGCCAATACCTCAACGCAACTCGGCCTTCAACCGTTCGAAGATTCACAACGCTACGGGCCTTTCCGAGATGAAACGCTTCGTGTTTCGTCAGCCGAATCGGTTTCTCAATGTCATAGCGCTGAGCAAGCCAATCCAAGACCTGTAGGTTTCTCGCAACCTTCGCTTGAACGATAGACCTCGCTACTGAGAACTTCATTCCACTGTCTTCGCTTGCCTTGATCTATGCTGCGCGTAGGTCCGCTTTGACGGGTTGGGAGGATAGTGCGGTGCGGATGTCGTGCTTTGGACTATCGAGAGTGAGGAGATGAGGTTGACTTATGTCGCTGGTATAACTATTCTATTGCGGTATTGTACGGTTGTCCAGCGGCGATCGGCTTACTGTAATCCTAAGGCAAGACTGGGATCACCCGCAGCATTACTCACGATCAGAAGGACACTTCGTGGGTCGTCCAAGAGAGCTGAGCTTTCTTGTGGACAGCATACTTCGTAGGAACAACGGGTCAGTCTTAGTAAGCGGAGCCAGAGGGGTAGGGAAGACAGCTCTTGTTTACAGGGCGTTGTGGAAAACGGTCCAAGAGGCGTCAAAGACAGTCTGTGCAGTGCTTAACATATCTGACCTCGAAATAGAGATCGGAAAGAATGCCCCGCAGACGAGATCGTCGCTGGCAATCCGCCTTAACATTGTCCAGAACTTGATCCGCAGACTATATGCTTCTCTAATGGAACACTCGGACGTAATCTCAGAGAGTGACCTAGCGAAGCTCTACATGAAGGCGACCGCGTGCAAGACTGTTGAGAAAGAAATACTCGATTCAGAGGCGGCCGGAAGGGGTCTTACGTCGAGAAAAATCACAAGAACCCTTCGTAGCCCTATCAACATCGGGGCACTCGTGATCCCTTTCGTTCTCGGAGCGTGGCTTACATTGTATCCACCGTGGCCGTCAAGTAGCGGATTGCTTGATATACTGAACAGAATCGTTCCGCTCCTCGTTGCGATGATAGGCCCCATCACGTTTCTTTACGTGCGTGAGATAATTGAAGAAAGCGAGACAACGACAAGAGAACGCATGAAAGCGAGCCAGTACTACGAGTTCGATGCTGGGCTCTCTACTCTTCAGTTTGACCTTGAGCGCTGCCTCGAACGACTGCGGGAAATGGGGTACAAGGTGGTTTTCTGCATTGACGAGCTGGACAAGATAGAGAATTCTGAACTCGTGATTGACATAATAACGAGTTTCAAGAATCTGTTTAACTTGTCGTGCGCTATTTTCATTGTGATAACCGGACCGGAAGAGTATAATCTGGTAGATGCAGCGAAAGGAGCCCGAGGCATACACTACACACTGTTCACGAACAAGATCTTCGTTTCTCGCCCGTCGTTTGCCGATCTAGAAGGCTTTCTAGATGAGATTGTCGCGGAACCTGACGCGAGGACACTCGCTCGCAACCCCCTCTACAACGAGTTCAGAAACTACGTTTGCTACACCGCAGCCTCAGATTTCTTCGACCTTTACGGTGCCATCAGGGATTTTGTGACTGGATACGACAGCAAAGGAAGACCCATTCTGGAGATCACGGCACTTCCAGAGGAGGAAAAGACGAAAGCACGACTTCAGAAGTGTCTGGGTCTGATCTTTGATGGGTACCGAGAATCGCAAGTTTCACGGTGGGCCTACAATGATGCTTTGTTGACGGACCTCTATGCTTTCGTGTCATGGTTGCTCTCCCAGCAAGCAAACACCACGTTCAACGACGAGTTTCCAGACATCAAGAATGAGGCCTTCCGGGAGGCGCGGAGAGACTTGTGCACATATCTTGCTCGAGCTGAAGCACTCAGACTAACCGGACAGTTGCCCACTGGCCGCAACAACTACACATGGACTGGATCATGTCCGCCTGTGCCGTCTCGAATAAAGTCCCCACTTCTCTACGAACAAGAGTTCGTTGAAAGATATGATGCTCTAGTAGAGGGAATCCTGACTTACACGAATGTGTATCTATCGGCCACATCGCAACCGACCCTCTCTAAGAAAGACTTTGAGTCTGACTCTAACGGGGTACTGACGGTGACGACTAAGGCACTTGAGGCGGATTTCAAATCGGTGTTCGCCCAGCAAAAGCCATTCTACGATGACTTGCACAGTGAATTTCCTTGGGCATACCCTAGAGATCAACTTCATGGATTTTCCGAAGTCTTGAAAGCACAATACGATGTGCTGCCCACTCGGAAGTTCGTCCTGTTCAAGAACATGATGAGAGATTCTCTCACGGGCGCGAACGTAGCCCTCCTAACCGACAATGTTGCGCTTTTCTCTACCGTCGATGACTTGAGAAAAGCGGTGATCGAGAGCAAGGCCCAGCATGCTGTTGTTTTGAAGGGAGATTTATCGAAACAGATCCTCATAACCAAGGATGTCGCTGTTGGAATACTGACAAGAAACAGAGGGGCACTCCGACAGAACAGCCGAGTGCTCCAAGTAGTCAATGTACAAACGGAATCCGGCGTAGAGCACATCGACATGAAGGGGTTCAAGAACTTGGATATGAGTCGAGACGTTGAGACTGCACCAAGATTGGTCCAGGGCCTGAAGAGGTGGTTTGAGAAATAGAGGCGTGCCTCGGTCGTCTCTGTGCTCCTTAATCGTACGACCATAGTTTGAAACGTTAGTCGTCGTTTTGTTGATTTGTGCGGCGCGGCACGTCCTAACACGTTTTCGTTTGATTGTGTGTGCGCACCAGCCGTGGTCCGTCGTCGTTGTTGGTAATTTGTGTGTGTGAAGGGATGAAAAGTGTCTAGTCCTCGTGGGTGCGTCGATTTCTCTGGTTGGTAAGCTCGAGTGCGCGCTGACCTGCGTCGGTCGGGTGTGTGAATGGGCAACCTTCTGGAGCGGCTCATTGAATGCGCCTCTGCGCGCGAATAGGTGAGTGCCGCGTTCAAGCCAACCAAAAAGAACAGAGGTGAAGTAGAGATGTCAGTCTACGTTGGAATAGACGTCCACAAACGATTCTGTCAAGCAGCGTTGATGGGTGAGGATGGAGCCATCCTACACGAATTGAAGTTCGAGAACACCCAAGAAGGAGCTCGCAATTTAGTCGACCTAGCAAAATCCATCAACCCACACGTGAAAGCCGTCATAGAACCATCAGCCAACTACTGGATCAAGGTCTATGACAGGCTGGAAGATGAAGGCGTTGAGATCAAATTATCCAACCCCTTGAGGACAAAGGCCATAGCTGAAGCCCGCGTCAAGACAGATCGATTAGACGCCAAGACCCTAGCCTACCTGCTGAGAGGAGACCTCGTGGCTGAAAGCTACGTCCCAACCCGAAAGAACCGTGAACGCAGAGCCCTCATCAGGCATCGAGCCAGCCTCATGCGAATGCGCGTGGAGACCAAGAACCGCATACACGCCCTCCTAGACAAACACGCCCTCCCATACGAGTACACGGACCTCTTCGGTAAACAGGGCATGGAATGGTTACGAAGCCTGCAGCTCCCAACCCCAGACCATCAGATCCTACAATCCAACCTACAAATCCTGGAAACACTCAATGCAGAGGTCCAGAACGCAGACATTCAAATCGCCAAGGACGCTGTCCACGAGGAGCAGGCGAAGATACTCATGACAATGCCCGGCGTCGATTATCACGCAGCCATGGTTCTACTATCCGAGATTGGAGACGTGAAACGCTTCAGCTCAGACGAGAAGCTCGTCAGCTGGGTAGGCCTCGCACCTCAAACCCATCAATCCGGCGAAACCCAATGGACAGGCCACATCACTCGGAAAGGCAGCAAGAGAGCCCGCTGGATCCTAACCCAATGCGCCCAATCCGCCAGACAACACGACCCCAGAATGCGAGAATTCTACGAGAGGATCGAGCGAAAGCATGGCTCCAGCAAAGCCGTCGTCGCCGTAGCCCGCAAGATGCTGGCCATCATGTACGTGATGCTGACGCGAAACGAACCATACCACGGAGAGAATCGGCAGCTGACAGAGCAAAAACATAAACGACTCAACACATTAGCCAATACCACTTGAACGCCACGCAGAAGAACCATCCCAGAGAACACTGGACTAGACGCTTTTCATCTATGTAAAAGCGTGGGTGTTCCTTCTCGGGTCTGCTTGCCTTGTTGCCGTTTGATTGATTTGATGTTCTCCAACTTGCCTTACTGGGCTGTGTGAGTCATCCTCTTAAGTTTTGATT
>Ga0315282_10015707_pt1 | contig 11146 bp, 8 predicted proteins | sample YL17G07_20_MG_FD_203693 | JGI IMG/M metagenome (GOLD analysis project Ga0315282, IMG submission 203693) | Sediment microbial communities from Yellowstone Lake, YNP, Wyoming, USA - YL17G07_20 | ecosystem: Environmental > Aquatic > Freshwater > Lake > Sediment | place: USA: Wyoming | collected...
GGGCGACGGACTGGATTCCCGTCGGCTGACGGCAATGACTGCGACCTGAAGCGATCATAGCGCATGAACTTCACACTGGAAGGTCATTGTAGCATACGCTTCCGCCGGGACGTTCGCCCTCTCCCCCTTGGGGGAGAGGGTGGACCGCGACCGGCGCTTTCACCAGTCCGTCAACTGACGGAGCCGGGTGAGGGGGGTGGCACCGGCCCACATGGCCCACGTATAATGGCTTGCGATGTTGATTCTGGCATTTGATACCACAAGCGAAGTGGGAGGCGTGGGCATCTTCCGCGATCGTGAATGTCTGGCCCGCGTCGCCAATGCCGGCCCTGCGAATCGCTACTCCGTCAGCCTGTTCCACATGGTGGAGCAGGCAATCGAAGAAGCAAAGGCGCGGCACGGTGCGCCGGTGCGAGGGCTGGCCGACCTGGGTCTGATCGCTGTCGCCACCGGGCCGGGATCTTTCACTGGAATCCGCGTGGGCCTGGCCGCCGCGCAGGGTTGGGCTAAGGCATTCGGCTTGCCGGTTCGCGGAGTCTCGGTGCTGGAAGCCCTGGTCGAGGCAGCTCAATTACGAGCGCCATGGGCCGCGCCCATCCTGGATGCGCGCCGAGGAGAATTTTTCGTGGGGCTGTTCCGTCGCGAACCCGAGGGGGGCACGGGCAACGAAGCTTCTTACGTGCCCGCTAGTGAAGGCTGGTTGTTGAGACCCGCCGAGCTGGGCCCCTTTCTGACTCGTCACTTGCCCGAAGGGGTGGGGGCAACGTGCGTGGTCAGAGGGCACGATCGGGCAGCTTTGGCCCTTCGTGAAAACCTTCCCAGATTATTCCAGTGGCAGGCAGTTGCGGGGACGTTGGTTGAGCCTATAGCGCGCCTCGGTTTCCGGGACTACGGAAAACCTCCGGGAGCCGGCGACCTGGATGCCTACTATATTCGGCGGCCGGACGCGGAGTTATATTGGAAGGGGCGATAGGGGATTCAGGATTTCCGCGTCGAAAATCGAAACTCGAAACTGGAAACTCGAAAATCACCTGTCATTCTGAGCGGAGCGAAGAATCTTCGCGGTTCCGAAACTTCTCAACTACAGAGATTCTTCTCCGTCGGCTGACGGATCAGAATGACATGGACCGATTCGGGATCAGGAGCTTCAATGCACATTCGTAAAGTCTCTGGTGACGATCTCGAAGCTATCCTCAGCATTCAGAGCGAAACTCCTCAAGCCGCGCAGTGGACCCAGGCAGACTACGCAAAGTTGGCCGGTGATCCTTTGGGATTAATCCTGGTCGCCGAACTCGACACGACGACTCCACCCAGGATTGCGGGATTCGCGGCCTTCCACCGCGTCATGGACGAGGCAGAGCTCAGAAACATGGCCGTCGCTCCCGCCCATCAGCGACAACGCGTGGGACGGGAACTCCTTGCAGAAGCGCGCAGGCGACTGTGGGATCTGGGTGTGAGGCAGATTTATCTCGAGGTGCGCGCCTCGAACCTCGCAGCACAACGCCTCTATTACTCCGCAGGATTTCGCCTGCGCTCCCGGCGAAACGATTACTACGGCAATCCGCGAGAAGACGGGTTGGTCCTCGCGCTGGAGCTCGCCCCACCCCTCGAGGTTTCCTCCACCCCATAATGGTTGGACTTTCTGTCTCTTGACAAGCCGACCAATATAGGCTAGAAACGTGGGTTAATACCGCGCGGCAGGTCACGGCCGCCTGGGAACAATGTGCCGCCATGCCATGGGTTAAGTCCACAAATTGGCTGGCTGACTCTCACGGACAGAAAGCCTCCTGTCGCAGGGAAAACAAGAAAGAATTCTTTAGAATTAAAGGAACGAAGCGGGAATGTCTATGAAAACAAAGGATCGGGGCGGAAGCCTTGTGAATCAAGCTGGAATGTCAAAGAAAGGAAAAGACTTATTTATTTTATCCGGGAATGTTTCTGAAAACACAGGACTTATGTCAGGAGTTTCTCAAGCGGTTCTTCGCTAAACCGCCAAAGCTGCAAATAGCTTCGGCGTCCCACCGGCCCGGCGTATCAAATTGGGTTCTCCGGCAACCCAAATCCGGCCGCTCATCGAGCGGCTTCAGGCGCCACGTTCTCGAAGGTTACGGGAACGTCGTCATTATCGGTGAATCGCATTCGCACCGAATTCGTATAGGTCTTTGAAAGGCCGAGTGGACGCGCGAGAGTTCCCCAGCCCAAATCGGGGTAGCCCCAGAGGTTATCAAGACTGAACGCGACCTTGCCCCCCGCGCCAACCTGCGCGCGCACCGCAAGCGCGCCAGCGGATTCCGCTCGCAGGCGGAGATTCGTTCCGGACAAGACGCAAGAAGCGTAGAAGACATCGGCCTTCAGGCTTCTGAAATCGTTGCTGCCGCGCCCGCCCGCGTCGTCGCTTCCAAAGAGGAAGAAATCGCTCGAGTCTTCCGCCCAAGGATGCGCAGGCTCGACGCGGTATCTCTCGAGGGGGCCGTCGAGCTTCATGGCCACGCCGCGAGGCCTGCCGATGTGGTCGTCAGGGTAAACCGACCAAAGGGAGTTCCTCTGCCAGGTGAGGCGGTCCACGTCACTTGAGAGCAAATAGGAAACGCCGACTTCACTGGTGTCCCGGGGCAAATCGAAGGCCGTGTAGCGTGTGGTGATGAGTCCCGCGCCATCAATCCTGACCTGAAACTCGGCATTACCTCTCTCAGCATTACCGTGTACAGACATATAACGTCCGGCGATATCAATGATCGCCTCTTCAGGAGTGGTCGAACAACTAAGCTTGGTCAGCCACCAACTGGGGAGACTCACCGCGCCCAAATTCAGATACGGCCCGCCCTCGAGAAGTCTGCGTCCATGGAAGATTCCTTCGCTGATAAGACCCGTCTGCCTGCTGAAGGTAATGGCGAAGTCCGAGCCGACGACGCGGAGCGTATTCGTATCAGCGATCACCGCCGGAGCCGGCCCCTGAACTTTGGGGAAAACCGGGACCGGCCTGCCCAGCGTCAGATTGAATTCGTCAACCAGGATCGCGCCTGGGCGATAGAACTTCAGGCTCAGCACCTCTCCATTCCGCCAGGCGCGGGCCGGGATCGAGAGCGTTCCTGATCTGTGGGGCGGGAGGCTCGAAGGGATGACTCGCCCGGAATCAGCTCCCACGCTCCAGTCGAGGGCGAGTTCATTCAAATCCGTATGGTCGAAGCGGTTCTCGATGGGCACGGTGAGCGGCTGGCCGGGTCCGGGGTTGGCGACCGGACCATCACTGATATGGATGGGCGAGTAGGCCTTCTTGGTAAGCCAGTACTCCGGCTTGGGCCTCCGCCAGCCGTCCACCAGGCCCCATTCGCCGTAGCCGACAGGGGAGTCCGGCAGCAGGAAGACCTCGTCAATCGCCCCCCAGATGGCGCCCCCCAGGCAACCCTGGGAAGCGAAACAGTTATCCCAAAAGCGCCGGATGCTCGAGCCCCAGAAATCCCGCACCCCGGGGTCGCGCTTCAAGGTGTCGGTGTTATAGCAAGCGACGTGTCCATACTCGTCGTTCAATTTGGGCACGCGGGCGCTCTTCAAATCGCCCTCGACTTTGGGATAGTGCTCGCTCCAGATGTCGTAGCCGGCGGTCCCCGCGGGCACGGTTCCCGGATAACTGAAAATCACCGGCCGGCTGGTGTCCTCGCGCCTCGCGTAAGCGTACTCTGCCGCGATGTTTGTTCCCCAGCGGCTTTCATTCCCCAGCGACCACATGAGCACCGAGGGGTGACTCCGGTCGCGTTCGATCATCTCCGAGAACTGAGTCATGTATCTCGAGAGAAAATCGGGATCGGACTGGCTCCCCTGGCGCGAGACATTCCATTCCGCATTCACGAAGCAGACGGCAGTCTCTTCTTCCACGTACAGGCCGTAGCGATCGCAGGCCTCCAGAAACTTCTCCGAAGGCGGATAATGGGAAGTGCGCACGAAATTCAGGTTGGCATCGCGGAAGAGCAGCGCGTCACGCTCATCAAGCTCGGCGGTGGTTGACCTGCCTCGCAGCGGGTGGATATCGTGCCGGCAAGCGCCGCGCAACTTCACTTCCTGCCCGTTGACCTCGAGCTTGTTCCCCCGCACCTCAATCTTGCGGAAACCGATTTTCTTTTCCAGGGTTTCCGCCGCCTCGCCATCCACCATCAGGGTGGCTTCGAGCGTGTAAAGGTTGGGATGCTCGGCGTCCCATTTCCTGGGGCCGGGCACTTGGAAGTGCAGGCGGCCTTGGCTATTGTCCGGCGTAAAACTCCACGAGGCGACAGGCAAGTTTACGATTTGGTTATCAGGGTCTCTAAGCTGAAGGTGCAGGGCGGCCTTGCGCGCTGCTTGGAAGGCGACCGCGGCAGTCACCGCCAGCCTCCCATCGTGGTAGGCCGCGTCGAAGTTGGTTTCGACATGGAAGCAGGTGGCGTGGCTCGAAGGCAGGGCGATGAGTTTCACATCCCGCAAAATCCCGCCCATGTAGTGCTTGGCGTAATTGCTGCCGTAAGAGATTTCATCCGAGCGGTCCGTAACCCCCACGGTGAGCCACGCAACCTCGCCGGGTATCACCTCGCTCGTTATATCGCACTCCCAGGAAGTGAAGCCGCCATGGTGTTCGCGCTTCAAGACGCCGTTCACCCAGACCCGGGCGTAGCTGTAAACGCCGTCGAACCGCAAGATCATTCGTTTTCCCTTAAAGTCAGGAGGAATCAAAACCTGCCGCTTGTAAGCGTACTCGACGTCCCGGCTGATCCCGAAGCCCTGCATCACCAGTTCTCCCGGCACGCTCACGTCCGGCCACGCCGCGGGGTCCGAGCTGTTCAACCAGAATTCCTTGGGGGGAGAGAGGGTGAACTTCCAGGCGCCGTCCAAGCTCAGCACGGGATTCGACACTCCCTGGACTTGCGCGGGAAGGGGAACAAGTTGAGGCCGGGGCCACTCCTCAGCGGCGCAGGTTTTGCACCAATCGGTGCTGGGCAAGGCCCCGGTCTGTCCGGCACGGAGCAAGGCCGGCGAAGAGGAGATCAGCCCAAGCAAGAAGACCGCGAGGCAGACGCAAATCCTAGAGGAAAGCGCATTCCTCGTCGTCGAGGCAGCCGCTTTCTGGACACGCCGAGCCTGCTGGAGCGCCCCGACGAGCTCCTTGTACACCCTCACTGTGAACCGCCGCATATCGCGCCACCTCCCAGGGCAGGTGATTCTACCGCAGCGGGCCACCAAGACCAATAGAGAGCATTGCAATGAAACTAAGCGAGAGAGAAATCGAAGCCCTTGGAGGGAGCTAGGAATGAAGCAGGCCCCCAAGGGGCAACTCAGTTGCAAGCGGGAATTTTTCTGGTATGCTTGCTGCCAACTCATTCAAAGCGAGGTGGAATGCCGTGTCAACAGGGATATCGCGACGAAGTTTCATGGTAGGCGCGGCCACAGCGGCCGCAGCCCTGCGCGTGATGGGGGCCAACGACCGCCTCCGTTTGGGCATCATTGGCTCGGGCCAGCGCGGGACGTACCTGATGAAGCGGGCCAACGAGGTGGGCAATTTCGATTGGGTCGCCGTGTCGGACATCTGGGACTTGCGGCGCGACCAGGGTGAAGACACGGCGGGGAGGAAAGTGGACAAGTACGCTGACTACCGTCAACTGCTTGACCGCAAGGATATTGACGGCGTCATCGTGGCCACCTTCGACCACGTCCACTCACAGATCACCATTGACGCTTGCCAAGCCGGCAAGGACGTGTACGTTGAAAAGCCCATGACCTCGCTGCCCGAGCAGGGGCCGAAAGTGGTGAAGGCGGTGCGGGAAACCAACCGCATCGTCCAGGTGGGCACACAACAAAGAAGCACTCCGCACTTCCTCGAGGCCAAGCAGAAGTTCTTCGACACCGGTCTGATCGGAAAAGTGAACATGGTGCGCACCATCTGGAACGCCAACGGCGGTTACTTGACCCCCGTCCCCAAAGGCTTCGAGCAAAAACCCGCCGGACTCGATTGGGACGCTTGTCTTGCCTGGCTGCCCAAGATTCCCTGGGATGCCAAACGCTATTTCAACCGCTTTGCATATTGGGATTTTTCCACGGGCGGTCAGACCGGCGGGCTATTCGTGCACATGGTGGATGTGGTGCATTGGTTCTTGAACATCGAGCGTCCTTTGAGCGCGGTGGCCATGGGCGGCATTTATCTTTACGACGACGGGCGGGACACTGCGGACAACATCAACTTCGCCCTCGAGTACCCCGAGAAGCTCAACGTAACCTTCGAGGCCACGCTGACGGACATGATCCCCACCGGTGCGGCGGACATCGTCTTCATGGGCACGGGCGGCAGGCTCAACATCTTCCGCTACGGCTACCGATTCATTCCCAGCAAAGAGAACGCCCAACTGGGCGAAATCTCGCGTGGGCCCACGAACGACAACCACATGGGCAACTGGCTCGAGTGCATGCGCACGCGCCAGCAGCCTAACGCCGACGTGGTCCAGGGACATTACAGCGCCGTGGCCTGCCATATCGGCAACATCGCTTACCAACAAAAAAGCCGGGCGCTCTGGCGAAAGGAGTGGGAGGTATGAGCATCGAAGCCGGGGTCAACATGGAATTCATCCGGTCGCAGGACAAGGGCTTTGCCGAAGGGGTGGAGCGCGCCGCGCGGCTGGGCTATCGCTTTGTCGAGCCCATGGTGCACAACGGGCGGGAACTGCTGAGCGAAGCCGGCTACTTCCATTCCTTCTCGCTCGACGATGATCCGGGGGAGATGAAAGACATCCTCGAGCAACATGAGGTCCGGGCTTCCGGCCTCAGCGCTCACTGTCCCCTGATGCGCCCGGAAATCAGCGTGCCTTATTTGCAGAAGGCCATCCGGTTCGCCGTCGCGGTCGGCGCGCCAGTGGTCAATACCGACGAGGGTATCCGGCCCTCCTGGGTGAGTATGGACGAGGCGTTTGGCGTAATGAAATACACGCTCACCACGGTGCTGCGCACGGCGGAACGATACGGGATTTATATCGGCATCGAGCCTCACCAGAGCATTTCCAAGTCCACCCAAGGGCTGCTGCGCATCGCCACCTTGGTGAACTCGCGGTACCTGCGCGTGAACTACGACACCGGGAACGCCTACTTGGCGGGCGAAGACCCTTACGAGGGCTTGCGGGCGGTTCGCCACCTGCTGGTGCACGTGCACGCCAAGGACATCGCCATTGAGCACTCGGAAGCAGAACGCGGAAAGGTGACCGGGACACCGGTGGGATGCGCCTGCGGGGACGGCGTGATCGATTGGAAGAAGGTGGTCGGAATTCTGCGCGAGTCGGGTTTCGAGGGCGTCCTGTCAGTCGAGTGCGGCACGGAAGAACAGGCCCGCCGCAGCCTGGCGCATTTGAATGCTGTGCTGGCTGCGTAGAGGCCGGCGCGGATGTCATTCCGAGCGAAGCGAGGAATCTCGCTTCGCTCGGAATGACATGGGGAGCACGACGCGATATGCCACGCCGAATGCGCCTCCACGTAGCCACGTAATTCCGAGGAATGCCTATGAAAAGTTACTCCTTGATCAAAACGATAGTCCTGCTACAAATGGCAGTCGTTATCTTCTGTTCGATAGTTTCCGCCGCACAGGTGACGATTCCGTTCTTCAAGCCGGGAGCGATTCGCGTCCTCATCTTCTCCGGGCGGAACAACCACGATTGGCGGACCACCACTCCTTTTCTGAGGAAGACCCTTGTCGAGAGTGGGCGCTTTGATGTGCGGGTTGAAGAAGAGCCCATGGGAATCACGGGAGCGACCCTGGCCGCTTACGATGTTCTGGTGCTCGACTACGACGGCCCGCGCTGGGGAGAAGCCACCGAGAAGGCTGTCGAAAATTTCGTGAAATCAGGCAAAGGACTGGTGGCCGTTCATGCGGCCAGTTACGCTTTCACCGGCCTCGAGGTGCTCGGCGACAACCATCGGGGCATGGGTTTCAAAGAACCACCCTGGCCCGAGTATCTAAAGATGGTCGGCGGCTGGTGGACCGCCGGTCCCCCCAAGACTGCGCATGCGCCCCGGCACTGCTTTACCGTGAAATTCGTGGACCGCGAGCACCCCATCGTCAAAGGCATGAAGGATTCATTTGTGGTCTCGGACGAGCTTTACCACAGCCACCAGATGTCCCCCGAAGCTCACGTCCTGGCCACCGCGTTCGATGATCCCACCAACGGCGGGACGGGCAAGGACGAGCCGATGATTTGGACGGTCCATTACGGCAAGGGACGATCCATGTACACGGCGCTTGGTCACGACGTTGCCGCCATGCAAGAAGCAGGGTTCGTGAACACGTTTCTGCGCGGAACTGAATGGGCCGCCACCGGCAGCGTCACGCTGCCTGCCGATGCCCGCGCCGCCAAGGCGGCGCCGAAGCCCCTGCATCTGCTCGTCGTCACCGGCGGGCACGCGTATGAGACTACCTTCTACACTGTTTTCGAAGGCGCCGAGGACCTGCACTGGGACCATGCAGTTTCCAACCATGAGGCTTTCCGCGAGGACCTGCGGAGCAAGTACGACGTGCTGGTCCTCTACGACTTCTCGAATGAAATAAGCGAGGCCGAGAAGATCCACTTGCGCGACTTTGTCGAGGGCGGCAAAGGCGTTGTGGTTCTGCATCATGCCATTGCGGATTACCAGTCCTGGGAGTGGTGGTACAAGGAGGTGGTGGGCGGCAAATACCTGCTCAAGCCGGAAGGGGTCATGCCGGCTTCGACTTACAAGCACGATGAAGAACAGTGCGTCAAGGTGGTCGTGAACCACCCCATTACGGCGGGCCTGGGAGCGCTCCACTTGTGGGATGAAACCTACAAAGGAATGTGGATTTCGCCGGACGTCAAAGTGCTGCTCAGGACCGACAATCCCACCAGCGACGGTCCCGTGGCTTGGATCAGTCCTTATCCAAAGTCCCGCGTGGTGTACATTGAACTCGGCCACGGCCCAACGGCGCATTTGTATCCCGCCTACCGGACCCTGGTGCAGAACGCGATTCGGTGGAGCGCGGGAAGAATCGGGAATTGACTCGACCCGCTGTATGAAGAAGCCTGTCATTCCGAGCCCGTTCACTGTCATTCTGAGCGAAGCGAAGAATCTCCGCAGTTCGTTTGCCTAGCAGGTTGAAGAAAAAGTCGAAAAGACGCCTGCTTTGCCGTACTGCAGCAATCGTAAGCTCCTTGTTTTCAGCCTAGGCTATATTCCTAGCAACCCGAAAAAGGGTTTTTCATCATCCTGCTAGGGTAATCTCGGACAGAAATGAGGTAGGATTGTGAGATATCAAACCGTCAGCAGTAGACAACTCGGGCGGAAGGAGCAGGAAATCATGGACTTCCTGCATCAGCATGTCTTCGATGAAATCCTGCAATCGGCGACCGCTTCCGAGAAGCTGAAGCAAGGAGTGCGTTACACAATCATGCGCATGGAACAGCGCGACGCTGCCGGCATGGTCCAATATTACTGGTCCGCCATCATCGGCACCGAACGAAGCATTGGCTTTGCCGCGCTGATGCGCGAGGAAGGCTTCGACCGTTTCGAAGAGGCGATTGAGGAATTTCGCGTGCGCTTCGGTGACCGATTCCTGCAGCAACCCTGAGCCGGTCGTGTCCCCCTCACCCGGCCCGCTTCCCTATGAGGTACATCGGGACGGCGCTCTACCCTCTCCCCCAAGGGGGAGAGGACCGACTATTCTTGGGCAGTGGAGGAACATCATGCGTGTGAAAGGACGTGTTATGCGTATCGCCGTAATTGTGCCGGCTCTCTTGGCTCTATGGGCGTTGCTTGCCGGATGTGGCGCAGGCCGGAAGGTACAACAACAGAAGGCAGAAATTCCAGGGCCGGAACAAACAGATCTTTTCATCGGCGCCCAGGGCGATTATCAAAGTTATCGCATTCCTGCACTCGTTACGACCCCAAAGGGCACGGTCCTGGCGTTTGTGGAGGGCCGCAAAGACAGCGCGGCCGACCATGGTCACAACGAGATACTCCTGCGCCGGAGTCTCGATGGAGGCAAAACTTGGACCCCAGCTCAACTCGTGCTGAGGGACGGGACCAATGCACTCAACAACCCTACCGCCGTCGTCGATCGCGACACCGGCACCATCTGGCTGGTGCTGATAAGGACGTCGACCAAGAAGTACAAAGATGACGACGCCGTGGCAAAGGCCCGGGGCCGCATCAGTGATATGTGGGCTATGCAAAGTAACGATGAGGGCGCCACGTGGGTAGGCCCTGCCGATATCACCGCCGCGGTGAATCGGCCGAACTGGAACCGCATCGTTCCCGGGCCGGGCGTTGGAATCCAGATGCGCAGCGGACGCCTGGTGATTCCCTGCAATCACGTGATAGGCAATGTCGCCTTCAACCACGTGATATATAGCGATGACCACGGGAAAACTTGGCGTTTGGGCGGCTCGACTGAGGGAAATACGGATGAGAACCAAATCGTGGAGCTCGAGGACGGCACGCTCCTGCTCAATATAAGGAACTACCGAGAGAAGGGCCATCGGGGGCTTTCGATGAGCAAAGACGGGGGCCTTACCTGGTCAACGGTTACCAGCGATCCGACGCTTATTGAGCCGGTCTGCCAGGCGAGCTTCATTCGCTACACCGAATCTCCGCCGTCCCTGAAGAACCGCCTGCTTTTCTCCAACCCGGCCAGCCAAGCGGAGCGGATCAAGATGACCGTGCGAGTGAGCTACGACGAGGGCAAGACCTGGCCCGTTGCCAAACTGGTTAACCCCGGCCCCTCCGGCTACTCTTGCTTAACAGTTCTTCCCGGTATGAAGATCGGGTGTCTTTACGAGCGGGGAGATCGCTCCTCCATTGATAAGGTCACCTTTGCGCGCTTTTCGCTCGAATGGCTCACCGACGGCGCGGATGCGCCCTAGAGGCTGCGGAAAAACCCGTTTGGCCTGTCATTCCGAGGAGTCCCGATCTGATCGGGACGACGAGGAATCTCGCACTGCGTTGAAAATACTCCGAGCGAGATTCCTCTTCCGTCAACTGACGGACTGACGGATCGGAATGACAGCTTGGAGGGGTTTTTCCGCGGCCTGTTAGTATTACTCTGTTACGTAGAGTCAAATGCTATTCGCCGAAACCTCGTTCCGCAATAGCTGCAACAGCCGGTCGCTCTCATCAGCCAGGGCTGGATCCA
>Ga0315282_10015708_pt1 | contig 11146 bp, 4 predicted proteins | sample YL17G07_20_MG_FD_203693 | JGI IMG/M metagenome (GOLD analysis project Ga0315282, IMG submission 203693) | Sediment microbial communities from Yellowstone Lake, YNP, Wyoming, USA - YL17G07_20 | ecosystem: Environmental > Aquatic > Freshwater > Lake > Sediment | place: USA: Wyoming | collected...
AGCAGCCGCTCGATTCCAGGCTTCGCTCTGGCGCCACAATCTTCTGGCCCCTGTTTTTTTTCTTGCTCACGCCGCTTCTTCTCAGCTTTTATTTGACCCGTGAAGATCTGGCCGTTCGGCTCAGGCTGTTGGTGATTTTCGTGGCCGTCGCTGTCGTCTATCTCAAATTCGCGGACCTCGGGCGTTTTCTCCAAAGGACTCCCTCGCTGGTCCAGAAAATCGAGAAGCGCTGGATCGGTTTCTCCGGCAAGAAGAAGCTCCTCGTCCTCTTTCTCATCGCCTTTTTCATCTATAATCTTTGCGCCTTCCTTCTCGTTTCCGGAGGAACCACTTTTTCCGGAGACGAGCCTAACTATCTTTTAACTTCCGACAGCCTCCTCTATGATCGCGACATCAACCTGGCCAACAACTACGCCCGCGAGGACTACTTCCACTTCTATTCCAGGAAAGACAACCCCCTGCTCAAGCTGGGAATTTACGGCCGCTACGGGCGAAAAGGCCATGATTACATTTTCCCGATCAACCTGCCGGGACTCTCCGCGCTGATGCTCCCTTGGTATTGGCTGAGCCAACACTTCGATGGAAAGACGCTGACCTTCATCCTCAAGGAGAGTCTCACCCTTTGGGCGGTCCTTCTTGGGCTGCAGCTTTATCTACTGGCCGGCCAACTCTGGAAAAAAGAGCGCGTCTCCCTCAGTCTGTGGTTTCTATATTCTTTTACCGCGCCAATCCTCTTCTATGCGACTCACCTTTATCCGGAAATTCCGATCGCTCTTTTTTCCCTCTATGTTTACCGGAGAGTCACTTCACCCAAACGGATGTCCCGGCTTGAATGTTTCTTTTGCGGTTTCCTTCTGGCCCTGTTCTCGTGGTTCGGAGTTAAATACAATTTTCTTTTCTGGCCGCTCCTCCTGATCACGGTCTATTATCTCTACAAGCAGCACCGGGCCCGCTGGCGAATCGCTGGCTTCCTGGTTTTTCCCGTTCTTTCGTTGATTTTGTTTTACTATTTTACCTACAGCCTTTACGGCACCTTCTCCCCCTTCTCAATCTACGAGGGGGTCATGACCCCGGAGCGCCTCCAGGCGTTTAAGCAGGCCGTCCTCAGTCTGCCTTTTCTGCAGCGGATCGATTCCTTTTTCGGCTATTTTCTCGACCAGCGGGACGGGTTGCTTCTCTATTCTCCGCTTTATTTTTTTGTCTTCTGCGGGTTCGTCGAGATTTACCGCCGCTCCAGGCGGGATTTTCTTTTTCTGCTCCTTCTTGCCCTGCCCTTCCTGCTGAATTATGCGTTCTTCACTCACCGGCAGGGCTATTGTCCCCAGGGAAGGGTTTTGGCGCCCATCTCCTGGATCGGGGCCATCGCCATCGGCTATTTTCTGGTCGAAAAAAAAAGCCGGATCTTTTCCTTCTTCTTCAAGTTTCTGAGCCTGGGAAGTTTCGTCCTGGCCGGCCTGCTTCTCTTCAACCTTTCTTTTCTTTATCAGCCGACGACGCACGAGTTCACCTCCCGGCCGGGAGCCCTTTTTGTCTACCTCAGCAATCTCCACTTCTTCTTGCCGCCCTACCTCCCCTCCTTCATCAAATTGAACAATGTTGGCTACTGGCCAAATTACTTTTGGATCGCGGCGATAGTGGTCATGGTCTTGTTCTATATTTTCGTCAAACGCGGAGGCCGAACCCACCTCAGGCCCGTTTTCCACCACGCCTTTGCCCTGGTCGCGCTCTGCTGCGCCTTCGTGCTCTGGATACTCTACCCGAGGAGCGTGCTCTACGAGAATCGCACAGTGGCCTATTCGCCCCAGAAGAGTCTGGGCTTCTATCTCTTCCCGATGGGTCCTGGAGTTGTGGCCAAGAAGACAGGCGAGCTTTACCTTCACCAGGAAAAGTCCTACAAGGTCTTTTTCAGCGCTCGGAGGAAGCTCGAGCAAGTGACGATCGTTTTCGGCTCGGAGAAAGGAGAGTACGAAGCCCGTCTTCGCTTTTTCGACCTCCCCCTTTTTGAAGGACGGACGAGCTTTGAAAAAAAGGAACTGAGGCTTTCCCCGCGGGCCTACTACAGCTTTAAGAACCTCTTTCTTTACGAGCTTGATTTGACCCTAGGAAAGCGCTCTTCCGAGTCGATGCTCGTCGACCCGTACCTATTATCGATCGTTCCCGTAAAATAAACCGGTGGCTTGAACCCGACCGCTCGCCCCATTGGTGCGAGGCCGGATGGCTCAGCGCCAATAGCCGTGTCTCCAGTGCCAGTTCCTGCCTCGCTGCTCCCAGGATCCGGGAAACCAAGCCCTGCCCGGCCTTGCTCTTGTCCAACTTCCCGAAACCCAAACGTAATTTCCCCTCGACCATCTCCAGTAGCCGCCGATCCAGACGAAGCCGGAACGTGGGGCTGCACCGAAGGCTTCACCCCTCAGGGGAGGCGGGCCGAACGTCGGGTAGGCAACGATACAATCAATCATGAAAAGCAAAACGATGCTCAACAAAACCAGCCAGACAATCTTTTTCATCGGATCTCCCTCTCTTTAAAACTCTAAATGATTTCGGGGTGTTTTGCAACTGAGATGGCAGGACGGTCGCTCTCGATGCGGATTCCGATGAAGCGCCGGGCCGCGATGAAGATGTTCGAACAGCGCTGATTTCTGCCAATCCGTCTTTAGGTCCGAAATCGCGCTCACTTCGCGGGTGAACGGTTGAGCTAAATACCTTCACTTGCAGCGACTCGCTAACTGCTCCTTGAACATCCTTTCCATATAGTCGTACGTGCTATCGCGCTCTAAGAACAAGATATGCCTGTCTGCAAACTTCGCTATATCCCATGTTCCATCATCGTACTTCTTGCGCAGATCGTCGTATTTCGTGGCTGAAATAATATATGAATCAAGAGTGACCTGCGTATTCATCCTTGCCCGCGCTCCGATTTCTTTCGCCAGCTCTGGCAGGGCCTCGTGGAGCCGTGCCTTCTCATCGTGCTGGTAAGCCTTTGCATGAACCATCCCGTGCGGCTCGATGAACACGATATGCTGATTCTTGCCGTGGACGATCCATAAGATAAAGTCGGGATAAAACCCCCGTTCCTCAAAGAAGCCAATGCCGCTGCCCCGGCTCAGGTTGCGCAGCAGGAATACTTGCAACCCTGCCAATGAATTGTCCTTTTCTTTGGCCCAGTAGTCCTTGAGATCGTGGACAAGCTGCGCTTCGCTCTCGTTGAGTCCGGGCGGGGCAGTTTTCACTTTATCCCCGCACTCTACCAACAACGGCTGATAAAGATGCCGATCAAAATAGATTCGTGGCAGTTCCACGCTCTCTTGCTTGTAGAGGGCCTCGGCGTCAGCAATAAGCTTCTGGACCGCGGACATCAATTCTGTCTTGGACTTCTGAACCCTGACGACGTATCCCCCAGGCTTGCCTTCCCGCGCGAACTGCCGGTTCAAGCTGAAATTCGGGTCGCTCTCATCAAGTTTCCTGTAAACCATGCGGTGCGATTCCCAACCCTCCCTTCTTATGCGATAGAAATCGTCCGTGTATTTTCGCAGGATGTTCGTTACGGCCTCCTGGAGCAGGAGCCTTCCGCCAAAGGATGCCGGCCTGACCACTGCCTCGTCGGCTACCAGCCGGTAAAGCCGACATGGGTTGGTAACCGCCATTATTCTAATGGGCGCATCGGGCGGGATAATAAGATTGACTAGGCCCTTTCGCTCTTTGTATTCGAGCAGATCGAGGTACACGCGTTCCCAATCCACCAGATTAAGGCTTTCGTGCGGGATAGGCCGCTCGCACCCCGCTTGCCCCGCCACCGACGTGACGCCCGCCGGGCCGCTTTGTATCGTCTCGACCTTAAGTGACATGTCCACACGAACCTGCACCGCCGAATCGGGCTCCAGCAGGATCTTCGCTTCAGCCGCGAAATTGCAGTCTGCCGGCACGCGGGGCACGACAAGCCCTTTGCACAGGAATTCCTTGTTGGCCCGGACTAAAAGCGGCAACTCCGCCGCCGGTTCGGTCTCCAAGCCTTCCTTCTCCAGATACTCACGGAACTGGCCCATGTAATCGGCCCGCACGGCAAAAACGTTCAGTGTTTCCAGCAAGTAAATATGCTCGGGATGCACGCCGACCAGCGCAGAACTCCTCTTCAGGCTGAAATTCTTGCCGCGCAGACGCACACCGCGGCCGAACAACTGGATAATCTGGGAACCCTCCTGACGGCCGATATTGAGCAGGCCCATGGCCGAGACGCGCCAGGAATTCCAGCCCTCCATAAACTTCTTGGCGCCTATAAGAATGTCGATCGTTGTGTCGGGCTTGCCGATACCGCCGAACAGCGAGCCCGTGACGGCGTCCTCCTCCAGCGTAATCCCCGAGGCATCCTCTTCCACGAGCTTTCTAAAAGCGCTTGTGTCGCCAATGTAGATGAGGCCGAAATAGTCCTCTGCGCCTCCGGCCTTGAGGCCGATTTCGCCAGCACCGCCGCGAATGTCACAGAGATGCAGACCTCCGGCCCCCTGCGCATGAAGCACTTTAATTAGGACTTCCCGATACGCTTCTTCCGGCGACAGGCTGCTCGTGCGCAACAAAACAAATTTGCCAGCGAACAAATCCTGTCCATCGGGTGTCGTCAGGCCGGTATTGCTCTCAAGGAGCTTCTTGATCGTCCTGATGACCCAGCTGCGCTTGTTCTCCAACACGTGATGCAGGAAGCGGACCACGGTGAGCACGTCGCTTCGCTTCTTACCTCCCTCGGTGTACACCGCGTTTACGGTGCTGCCGACAAAGACCCACAACGGCCGATCCAGGTTGTAGGGCTGCAGGGCCTTTGTCTGCTCCTCAAAAAGCCTTTGCTGCTCATAAAACGACAACAGGTTGCCCAGCAACAGCGTTTCGGTTTGTTCTTCGGTCGTCTCCTGCTTAAGATTCAGGACGGAAAAATCCTTTCCATAGCCGTCGCCGTGAAAGTAACGGTAGGAGTAGTCGAATGCGATAGCCTTGCCGTATTCTGCAGTCAGTTGGTCGTTGCGCGCCGCGGTGAGGGCCTGCCCGAACGTGGCGCTATACTCGAAAGTAAAGCCCGTCTCGCCCAGCGCATCACGGAACCTGCGCCAGGCCTCTCCGCCTGAGCCCTTGTGCCCCTCATCCACGAAAATCAGGTTGTTACCCTCGAACGCCTCTACCGGCACACTCACGCCGCCGCCGCGCTTTTCTTCCACCAATTTAGTAATTTCGATAACACGGACAGTGTTCTTTGCGGCCAGACCGAGTCCGCTCTCGTTCAGGTCGAACCGCCGGGCGGCAACGCCCGAAGCGGCCAGCTCCGCCAGGTGCTGCTCAGTCAATCCCTCGTTAGGCGTAATCAGCAGGATGTTGTCGAGTGGGCGGTCGTTGTAGTGCAGGAACTGCCGGTAGTTGAGATGCATGATCAAAGTCTTTCCGCTGCCGGTCGCCATCCAGTAGGCCAGTTTTTGCAGGTCGGCCTCCGTAAATGCCCGGTCTTGTGGTTCCCCGGGAAGTCGGTCGCGGTTGCGCGAGGCGACGAACGCGTTCAGCAATAGGAGCATTCCCAACCGGTGGTGGAAATAGTTATCGAGGAAAATTTCCGTATAGAGCGCCGCCAGGTATTGAAAATAGCGCAGAGTGATCGGTGCCGGGCGATGGGCGTTCATCTCTGCCAGATGAGAGCGGATGTTGTCATCGTACCGGGCCAGATCGGCCGGCGAGATTTTGACCTTATCGCCGCGCGCCGTCGTTGTAAATGCGGCGTGTATAGACGTGTAGGCCGAGCAGGTAATTGAACGTCTCGGGGACATCCGCGAGCTTCTCGTCTGTCTTGCCTTCGATGTGAATGTGCAGTTTGTATTGGAACGGGCGCGACAGTTTCTCGACGTTGAGCAGCGTTTCGCTCCTGCGCGTCTCCCATTTGAGCATGTACTGGAACAGGTAGTCATCGAACTGCATAGCCTGCTGGCCGGAGGCGTCGTCGACCGCGATGTTATTTAGCGCGTCCTCGTAGGATTCCAGGCGAATGTACTTGACAATCCGTGGGCTACGTTCGGCCTCTTCCGGAGTCGCCATCCGCTTAGGCTTGCCATCCTTCCATTCCGGCGTGAAGGTGACTTTCTTAATGCGGGGGAGCAGGACAGTATCGAAGTACTCGGCCATTTCGACAAGGATAAACTTGCGCCGGCTCCCATCTTCCCGGTTAAGACTGATAACTGCATGACCTGTCGTTCCGGAACCAGCGAAGTAATCGAGGACGAATGCATCCGCGCCTGACACGGCAAAGATCGAGTCTCTCACTGTGAAGATGGACTTCGGATACAGATCGAGCTCGACCTTCAGCCCCAGATCAGTTAGCCACTTTGTGCCGTAGTCACCCGCAATGTAAATCGGTTCGTCCCAGATTGTCTTAAACTGCCTCTCAGCTTTTGCCTTGAGAATCTGAATTTCTCCCGAGGTCGTAACGTGAACCCTAAGAAGACGGTGGATTTTCTCCACAGAATCACGTGCGTACCGCCATTTTCGCTCAATCCCTTGCGAATCTACAGGATAGACTGCTACACGATGGCTTTTTTGGCCCATTGGCACATTTGCCTTCTTTGGGTGAAAGTCCTCATCGCAGACTTCTCCAAAGCCAACGATTTGGTCGCTTTCTACATAGATGGGATAGAAACAATTCTTTGCTGTCTCGCGCTCTGACTCTCGCCCCCATTTTCGTAGGTTGTCATATTCCCACTCAGATTCGGGAATCGGCTTACCATGTGTTTCGGAAAGGGAGGGCGGGATACAGAAATATGCATAGTCGTGGCTATAGGAAAAATAGTCGCCTTGAATGCCCTTCTTGTTATGAACTACAGCGACACACACTCGCTCATGCTCGGGGAATTGCATCAGTAGCAGACGGCCAAGCACCTCCTGCTCGTTTTCATCAATCGCAATGACGTGCGATCCCGTCAGTGCGGCAAACTGCTTGCTCACGGCCAATCGGTTGTTCATGAGCGATAGCCACGAAGAATGCTTGTAGTTATTTTTATAGAGAATCTCAGTTGTTTTGGAATTGTATGGCGGATCAATATAGATACACTTGATCCTTTTCTGATAATGCTCACGCATCAGGCTGAGCGCCTGCCAGTTCTCGCTGTGCACCAGCAGCCCATCGGTCAGCTCGTCCAGGTTGTCAAAGGTCCCCAGCAATCTGTCCGTAAATTCACTATCGAAGAGTTTGGTGTCAAGCACAAGCGTCGGGTGAGCCTTCAGGAAGGCCACGCGTTTGTCCCTCCTGCTCTTTCCGGAGGTGAAAAGATCCACTTTCTCTTCGTCGATATGGAACAGATCCTTCCACTCGTCCCATTGCGCGTCGCAGGCGGCTATCTCGGGATAAAAAACCTCGGGGATGTTGTTTACCGTGATGCAGTACTGCGTCTCGATGATAAACTTGCGCTTTTCCCAGAGCATCTTTTGGAACTCTTCGACCTGGTGGAGGAATTCTATGATCCTGCCTCCGACGCTCTTGATCAGGCGCATCATTTGGAACCAGCCCTCGGCGCGGTTTTCGCCCGAGGCCTCCATTTCGTCCAGGCTCAGCACTTCATTCTTCAGGTAGAAATCCAGCTCGCGAGAGAGAAAGCCCTTAAGGTCCTTGTGGATGAAAAAGTCGGACGTGTTGCGGCGGGTGTACTGCCTCAGATGATGTTCAAGGAAGCTGACCGGTTCGCCGTCTGCAGTCTTGCGCCGCTCGGCGGTGAGAGCGCCCAGCGCGAGCGCGGCGGTCTTCGGCGAAAGCTTCTTAGGAATCCTTTCCAATGCCTCGGCGATGATAGCCTCCTGCTGGTTCTTTTGACCATAAGCGATTGTTTCTTGCTCAGTGAGCGGACGGTATTCGAAGAGGATGACCAGTTGGCGAGCGGCCTCGTCCCAGGTGATATCCGTGGAGCGGGGCAGGAAGAAGTGCTTCTCGCCCTTGACGTTGTTCTGCTCGACATCGGCGGTCTGGAGCTTGAAATGCACGCTCACGCCGTTGGGGGCAATGAATTTATAATCGGTGAAATACTCGCCGGTTTTGACATAGTACTGGTCGTGATTGGCCCAGTAGAGATAGACCTCCTCGCCATTGTAGGGAATGGCATAGCGCTCGCGTTTGGAATAGCGGCGCTTGGAAATAAAATCGCCGTCCTGATAGTAGCGGCTGAAAAAAGCATAAAGGTGGTTATAAATGGTGCTTTCGAGGGCCTCGCCGCTCCTGGCGCCGTCGGCTTTGGCCTTGATAAATAACCACTTTTTGCCCAGCGGCGTTCCCTTATAGGTCTCGGCGAGATTCCCTTCGACATCGAGAGCGTCCGGACCTAGCGTGCCTTTGATCTGCGCGGCAACTTCCAGCAACTCCCGGGCGGCCTGTGACTGCTCCGCCAGTGCCTCACGGCTCAGCTCTTCAGCGACGGCCTTGGGCAGGGACTTGGTGATGAATTTTTCGATTACGTCGCGCTTGCGGTTCATTATTCTGTATATGCCGAAGTCCAGGTCGGCGCAATCGAACTGGAAGAGCTCACGCAAAAGATCTTGAAATTTGGTCAGGGCACTATTCATCGTTGCTCCAATATTCATTCCATTCATGATGTTCTATGCGATTTCCTATGCGCCAAAACATTATGTTTCGCATATAACAGATTGTTATGCGCAAAGCTATGAGAAATCACATGAAATACGCATACCGAGCCCATCGCCTTTCCCCATTTTTTCTCACAGCCGGGTTTTCTTTCATCAACTCCAACATAAGTCGACGGGATTGATTTCTGTCGTAATGGGTGATCTGCCGGATTCCCTCGTTGGATAGCCCAGGTTCTCCCCGTCGCGCCCTCTCCATCAAGATACTCAGGACCCTGGTCTTGGCCGCATCCCATTCGATGCGGCGGTCGCGCTCTGGATGGCCGGGGACAGAAAGCCGCCGGTGCAAATCATAGCGCACAATCCAATAGGTGCCGCGCCCGGTGCCGCCGCGCTCTAAGTAGCCGAAATCGGACTCCATTCGACTCATCGTCTCGCGGGCGTCAGCTTCCGTCTGTTGCGTGATTCCTGCGGCCGTCACCGTATCGATTTCGGCATGCCGCAGCAAATGCTGAATGATAAGCAAATGCTCGACGGAAAGAATGCGTCTGCGCTCCGCCTCTTCAGCGATGAACATGCGAAAGGGAACTGAAAGGACGGATGCCCGAATTATGACTCGCACGGCTTCGCCTTCGTCAATTATCCGCGGCGGTTCCTTGCCTTCGATAAGTAACGCCTGATACATCCGGCGCACACCGAGGTTGCTCCTATTGACTAGGCGTAAACGAGTAAGCGCATCTACCAGGGCTGGATTGCGCGGCACCGGTGCGTGGCGCAGGATATTTTCAGGCGTGATGCCGCCGGGCAGCCCGCCCGGATTGCTGATTTCGAGGCGGTCTTTAAATTGCTTGACCATGATAGGACCGGGTATTCGGTAGTCGGCATGGATAAGGGCGTTGAGCAGGGCCTCGCGCAAAGCGATTTCGGGATATGTGCGGATCTCGAAATGGAACAGTCCTTGCGGCACGGTGGTGATAGGGTTATCGGCCATGATCCGGTCGAGAATGCGCTCGAGAGTCACAGGAATGGCGTCACAACCATCGGCGCGATCTGAGTAGTCGGTATCCGCGGCCATGCGAAGATGCGTCCACACGTAGCCAGGGAAGTGTTGGTGAATCGCTTCTGTGTTTCCGGCCAGAAGCAGACCGGCCCGCGAGAGGCGACCGTTGCGAATGAGACCGATGGCACCGAGAAGATCCGGGTCGTTTTTTTGAAGGAGGTCGTCTGGTGCCTTTTCTCGAGCAGCTACCCCGCGTAACCGTTCCATTGCGGCGGCGGAAATTAGGGCTTCGGCAGGCCCGGGTGTTTCGGCAGCAGTGAAATCCGTCTCGCCGGTTTCGACCATGATTCTGCGACGAAGAGTTCCCGTCAAGGGCTTGCATTCTTTGCCCACGCGAATAGTTCCCTGGCCGCTGGTGTCGGTATAAGGCGGAAGCCCTGGATAGACCTGCATTACGATGAGCCGGCCCGTTCCCTCCAGGACGGAAACCTCTTGGAAGACAGGCGTCAGTTTGGGATCCGTGCAGTCGTAAACAGCCTTCTTAAGCCGATTTACATCCACCTCGGGCGGGACGCCGATGATTGCGTTCGCTCGGCCCTTCGCCTTGTCGTTGATGCCGAAAACTACTGTTCCTCCGCCCCCGTTGGCCATGCACACTGCCATTTCGACCACCGACCGCACGGCTTTGTCCATGCTCTGAGTATTCCACTCCTTGAAGTCCAGATCTTGACCCTCTAGTCTATCGGCGGGCTGCAAGTCAAGTTCATTCAGGAGAGAACGAATTTCGGATGGTTCACCCATAACTACACCAGCATTATTCCGCCCCGACCGATTCTTTAATGATTCTATCCGCGGGACGATGAAACATTATCGCTCTCCTCGCGAACCGGGGCTATTCGCCGGCACTTCCTCAAGCCAGCGGTCAATGGCGACTTTCCGAAAACGCCAGTGCCGACCAATTTTCTGGGAAGGGATCTTGCCCTCCCGAACGAGCTTGTATAGCGTCGACTTCGGTATCTTCAAGTAGGCAGCCAACTCTTCGATGGTCAGGACGTCGGTTATTTTTTCTCCCATGGGGCGCACCTCTCATGTAAAAAAATGAGTTCGGCCTAAAACACCTCGTGCCAGTTTTATTATTTATCGTTATTACCAGTTATTGTCAAGCGCTTTTCGGAGGTATAAAGGCAAGTTAAGCGCCGGACCCCATCAAATAACTGTTTCAAAATGCCGCTCCAGCAATGTGGCCATTCGGAGCCAAGTCGGAAAGACAGTACCTATAGTCATGACCAGGATCAAGATGCGTCGGTGGAGCAAGGTACCGCCGCGGGATAAGGATTCCCTTTTCTCCAGTGCCGACCGAATGATGATTCCGAAAGGGTTGACTGCTTGGGCACGGCAGAATATATTTCCCCAAGATGAAGGATTTCTCGGGCCCCACCCTTAAGCGCACTTCGTGGCTTGAAGGACTGATCTACGTAGCCTGCAGCATATTCATCCTGGTTCTCGGCATCTCAGCTATTTATGATCCATCCATCAGGATTTTGCACGGATTTCAGG
>Ga0315282_10015709_pt1 | contig 11145 bp, 7 predicted proteins | sample YL17G07_20_MG_FD_203693 | JGI IMG/M metagenome (GOLD analysis project Ga0315282, IMG submission 203693) | Sediment microbial communities from Yellowstone Lake, YNP, Wyoming, USA - YL17G07_20 | ecosystem: Environmental > Aquatic > Freshwater > Lake > Sediment | place: USA: Wyoming | collected...
AGAAAACCGATCAGGCCTTTGCCCGCTCAGTACTCCGGTCCCAGATCCTCCCAGCTCATTTTCTTGAACATCATCTTTGTGACGGGATCAGGCCACTGGGCCGCGCCGGGTCTCTCGAACCTGCCGACGTCCACCAGCGTCAGGATCGGGTGGAAAAGCGTGATCCCCTCCGGCGCGATGTTGTGAGAATACACGTAAAGGTCAATCACGGTTCCCTCTCTGGAGGGCGCTCCCGGCGCCACCACCTGGCCGGGCAGCCGGAAGTCCGGGTTTTTGCCGCCCCCCAGAATGTTGGATGCTGCATAGAACTCGCCCCACTGCATCGGGCGGAGGAACAGCACCCACGGCTGGGTCTCCAGGTTCAGGTACAGGCTGTTCACATTGACCCGGTAGGTGGGGACCGCCGCCGGATCGTCGCAGGATACGCGCATGGAGAAGCGGTAGAGATGGTCCTGCTCCGCCTTGAGCACCTTCCAGAAGCACTGTTGGAGCGGGTCCACCGAGGCAACGGCGTACCGGTTCCCGTGACCGTTGCCCAGGTTCATCACGATGTGGTCGGAGTTGCGCACCAACCCTCCGGTGGCAAATCCGGGGAAGGGCGCGCCGGCGCGCCAGCCGCCGTTGCCTGGTTGGTCGTCCACACGCGTCGAGCCGGGCTCCTGGCCCCAGGCAACCGACTTCCGGATGTCCGGAGGCCGGGCAAAGGCCTCCACGATCACTTCCTCCATCGTCAGAATACCCACGTCGCCCTTGGTTCCGATCACGTCGAAACCCAGCCTGTAGGCGCGCAATTCGCCGTCTCCGGCCAGGAGGGCGCTTTGGCCCTCGCCGTCCCCCATGTCGCCCAGGTCGGGATGCGGCGCCCAGAACAGCTTGGCCGTGAAGGGAGAACCGGCATATGGCACATTGACCACTTCCGGCGCTGGGGTGGGGCGCAGCGTGTCCACCACCACGTACCCGAAGTGAGCGAATCCCACGCTCTGGTACCGCAGCCGCCAGCCCGGGCAAAGGTCGGGCGTGGTCGAGGTGCTCTCGAGCTTGGCCGTGGCGCGGTAGACCTGGCCCAGAACCGAGTTTCTGCAGGGAATATTCGCGGGAGAAAGCCACGAGCTGAATACCACCTTGTCGCCCGCGGGCGGATCCACGATGAAGCCGATTCCCGTGCTGCCCGGGCCCACCGTCGTGGACGTGGCCGAGTCAAAAACCTCGGGCATGCCGCTGGTCCGGAACCGCCACCCGTCCGAGGAGCCGGTGAAGGTGTACTCCACCACGGTCCGGAAGACGGGACCAGGCGGAGGAGGAGGCGGGGTGGGGCCGCCGTCCAGACCGCCGGATTGGCACTTGACCATCAGCATCCTGTCGCTGGCTATCAGCTTGGTGCCGGTGCTTACGCCGCACACGAGGCGGAGGGCGGCGTCCTTCACGTATTCCGGGTCGGGAGTCTTGCCCTGCGTCGCGGGATCGGCATCGAAGGGATCGGTGATATCGGGATGGCGCTTCGCGTCAAACAGGTTCACCCAGAAGTTCTGATATGTGCCGGTGTAGGAGGTGATTCGGGCATCCGCGTCGGGTATCGCGTGGGTTGCCATCAGGTTGAGATACTCGCCCGGCCCCAGCACGCCTATCACGCGCTCCTCGTTGTAGGGGCGCACCTTCACCACGCTGTTCGACGTTGCCTGGAACAGGTAGGCGTGAAAGGTGTCCGACGTGTACGACTCGTCGTTGTTCCAGTCCACTATCGCCTTGTCGCTCAGGTCCAGAGCATGGGTATAGCGCAGGATACCCAGTCCCGAAGAGGTGTCGAAATCCGACGGGTCGGTATCTCCGATAATAATCAGGGGCAGAGGCTTGATGATGGGAGGCTGGACCTGCCCGACGGAAACCGACACGCCGGCCAAGGCTATCATCGCCACCCCAAACAGTGTGAGGCAAAAGCATCTTTTCATACTTATGTCCCTCCTTTCCGTGCAAACAAGAGACGCGGCGTCCAACGCCGGAAACCATAAGGATTATACCCCAGTCCATCCCTCCGCCGCCACAGGAATCAGATGGGCGGGGAAGACACCGCCTGAAGCCCAAGTTTATGTCGTGCACCCCATCTTGACTCCGCCACCAAATCGCCCCCCGCCGACTCTAGGTCGGTGGAGCGATGATTTTGCTCCAGAATCGGGGATATTATTCATCCGCGCCCCCGCCGACTTTATGTCGGTGGAGCGGTGATTGAACCCCGTTGCTTCTCGCCATAAACTTTGCGGCGCCCATTCACGCCCTCTCCAACATTGTCGCTGTGTCGGGTTAGCAAACGAAAAGAAAACCACCGCTCCACCGACATAAAGTCGGCGGCGGCGATTATGGAGAGCGTGACTGCTCTGGAGCAAAACCACCGCTCCACCGACATAAAGTCGGCGGCGGCGATTATGGAGAGCGTGTCCGCTCTGGAGCAAAACCACCGCTCCACCGACATAAAGTCGGCGGGGACGTTTGAAAGCGGCAGGCGAGACGCCCGCCCTACTTTGTCCATCCCCACAGTTTGGTAGCGGAGTCAAGATGCGCCCGAATCAGATGGGCGGAATGATGTTTCCTTTCAGTTGGCTCTGGTGTATAGAATCTCAGGGAGATGAGCGGTCGAAGAACCCAAAAGGAGAAATGGCTGGACATGACAATCCGATTCCTCGGAATATACCGCCGGCCGGGAGGCCGCCTCACTGCCCGGCGAGCGCACGCTCGCCGCGGGTTCTTCGTTCTCCTTCTTTCCGGCGTTTTCTGCGTTCTCATTCTGTCGGCGTGCGAGGTTCCCTATATGAAACCGTTGACCCAAGCCAACCAGTCTCAGTGGCAGATTGTTGTCCCCGAGTCCCCATTACCCGCCGAAAGCAAGGCCGCCGGTGAAATGCGGAAGAACATCCGGGTCATTTGTGGCGCGGACGTGGAAATCGCCCGGGACAACCAGCCGGAGAAGCCCTTCGAGATCCTGGTGGGCCGCAACGCCCGCCTGAAAGGGCTGGGTGTGGCGGTGGACTTTGCCGCTCTCGGGGAAGACGGCTTTGCGATCCAGACCGCCGGGTCCAAACTCATCATCGCGGGCGGAACCGGCAAAGGCGCCCTCTACGGCGTCTATACCTTCCTCGAGGATTACCTGGGGTGCAGGATGTACAGTTCCACGGTGACCCGGATTCCACATTCGGACGGCATCTCGTTTCCGGAGATCAACACAACCCAGGTGCCAGTGATCCGGTTCCGCGACAACTTCCACCGCGACGCGGAGGATCCCGCCTACACGGATTGGCACAGGCTGCACCACGGCGCGACGGGAGAGAAATCGGATTGGGGCCTGTGGGTGCATACCTTCCACCGTCTTGTCCCGCCGGACACGTATTTCAAGGACCATCCGGAGTATTACTCGCTCGTGGGCGGCCAAAGGGTTTCCGGGGCGCAGCTCTGCCTGACCAATCCCGATGTTCTGAGGATACTGGTGGAGAACCTGCGCAAGGAGATGGAGGCGAAGCCGTGGGCGCACTACTGGTCCGTGAGCCAGAACGACACCCTGGGCAATTGCGAGTGTCCGAGTTGCCGGGCGATTGATGAGCGCGAAGGCACGCCGATGGGCTCGCTGCTGGAATTCGTGAACAAGGTGGCGGCCGAGTTCCCGGACAAGACGATCTCCACCCTGGCGTACCAATACTCGCGTTCGGCGCCGAAGAATCTTCGTCCGGCGCGCAACGTCATCATTGTTCTTTGCAGTATTGAATGCAACCGCGGCAAGCCGATTGCGACGGACCCCTCCAGCGCCTCGTTCCGCAAGGATATGGAGGACTGGGCCCGGGTCACGGACAACGTGCTGGTTTGGGACTACGTGATCCAGTTCTCGAACCTGGTAAGTCCGTTCCCGAATCTTCGCGTCTTGCAGCCCAACCTCCAGTACTTCGTGAAGAATCACTGCGTGGCGATGTTCCAGCAAGGCAACCGCGAGATCGGCGGGGAGTTCGCGGAGCTGCGGGCCTATCTCATTTCGAAGTTTCTGTGGAACCCGGACGCGGACTTCGAGGCGATTCTGCGCGATTTCCTCGAGGGATACTATGGCGCGGCGGCGCCGTGGATCCGCAAGTACATTGACACGATGCACGACGCGCTCGAGGCGTCGGGCGAACCGCTGAACATCTTCGGGAATCCCGCCAGCCCGCGTCCCGCTTATCTCTCGCGCGACCTGATGGCGCGCTACAACGAGTTTTTCGACGCGGCGGAGAAAGCGGTCGTGGCCCAGCCGGAAACCCTGGACCGCGTGCGTTTCGCGCGTCTGCCCGTGACCTATGCCATGCTGGAGCAGGCCAAGCAGACACCGACGGGCGAGGGCGGGATGTTCCGGCTCCGCCCGGATGGGACTCGCGAGGTCCGCCCCGAGATACTGGCGAAACTCGAGGAGTTCACCACCTTGTGCAACCGGCAAGGGGTGACCCGCGTCACGGAATGGCACACAACGCCGGATGAATACCGCGAGAACTACAAACGGCTGCTGGAGCGGAGCGCCCAGAGCCATCTTGCGTTGGGGAAACCCGTCAGCCTGAATATCCCCTGCAGCCCGAAGTACGCGGCGAGCCGGGCGGAGATTCTGACCGATGGGCTGCGGGGAAGCCTGGACTTCGCCTGCAACTGGCTTGGGTTCGAGGGGACGGACATGGATGCCGTGGTGGACCTCGAGCGGCTGGTCCGGATCAGCAAGGTGAGCGTGGATTTCCTGCAGAACGCGCTGTCGTGGATCTTCCTGCCCGTGGAGACGCGGTGCCTCGTTTCCGTGGACGGCATGGACTTTGTGGAAGTAGGCAAGGCGGAAAACACCACATCCAGCCGGACAACGCAGCCGTTGGTTCAGGCGTTTGAGATGGCGTTTGAGCCCGTGGAGACGCGCTACGTCCGCGTCTGCGCCGTGAGCCCGAAGACCTGCCCGGACTGGCACGCGGGAGCGGGGAACAAGGCCTGGATTTTCGCGGACGAGATCGTGGTTCAATAATGGAAAGGAAGAGAATGATGGCGATTCGATTCGATTACAATGCCGCACTGGCCGACGTGGCCGGTCCCAAACACGGCGTCACGATGAAAGCGCTGGAGGCCTTGCGGCCTCGCGCCAAGACCATCCACGCGGAACTCCTCGCCCGGCGCAAGAGCGCTTCGCTGGGCTTTTTTGACCTGCCTTACGATACCGCGCTGGTCAAGGAGATCGAGCGCTATGCGGCTTCGCTCCGGAAATTCGAGAACTTCGTCGTGCTGGGGATCGGCGGCTCCGCCCTCGGCCCCGTCTGCCTGCACACCGCCCTGGCGCACAACTATCACAACCTGGCTCCGGCCAAGGCGCGAGGGCGCTGGCCGCGTTTGTTCGTGTTGGATAATTCCGATCCGGAGATCCTTGTCCGCCTGCTGGAAATCATCAACGTGAGGAAAACTGTCTTCAACGTGATCTCCAAGTCCGGCTACACCTCCGAGACCATGGCCCAGTTCATCGTGATCGTCGAGATGCTGAAGAAGAAGCTGGGCGCCAGGTCCCTCGGCAAGCACCTGGTGGCCACCACAGACGTCAAGAAGGGACTGCTAAGGCCCTTCGCCGACGCCAACGGCATGACCTCGTTCGTGGTGCCGGACAACGTGGGCGGGCGCTTCTCGGTTTTTACCGCCGTCGGGCTGCTCCCGGCCGCCGTGGAGGGTCTTCCCATCGGCCGCATCCTGGCGGGGGCGCGCGAAATGGACAAACGCTGCAACACGCCGGACCTGATGAAGAACCCCGCCTATCTGAACGCCGCCATCCACTACCTGGCCGACACCAGGAAGGGCAAGCATATTTCGGTGATGATGCCGTACTCCAACGCCCTGAAGGACGTGGCGGACTGGTATCGCCAGCTGTGGGCGGAAAGCCTCGGGAAAGCCGTGGATACGCGGGGACGCACGGTTCACGCGGGCCAGACGCCGGTGAAGGCCCTGGGCGCCACCGATCAGCATTCCCAGGTTCAGCTCTATGTGGAAGGACCCAACGACAAAGTTTTCACCCTTGTCCAGGTGGAGGAGTACCGCGCGCCCTGCCGGATCCCAAAGCGGTTCAAGGCTATCCCGGAGCTGGGTTATCTGGAGGGGCACGATATGGCCTCGCTGCTCAACGCCGAGCTCTTGGCCACGGAGTTTGCGCTCTACAAGGCGCGCCGGCCCAGCGTCCGCATCATTCTCGACGCCATCACGCCGGAAAACGTGGGCGGGCTCCTTTACATGCTCGAGGTGCAGACAGCCTTCGCGGGTGGGCTGTATGGGATCAACGCCTTCGACCAGCCCGGCGTGGAGGAAGGCAAGAAGGCAACCGCGGCGCTGATGGGCCGGGGACGTCCCGAAGACCTCAAGAAGGCGGCCGAGGTGCGCGGGTTCCTGAAGAAGAAGACGCACAAAGCCCTTTGAGAAGAACTGTCCGCCCGATCGCGAATCGGTGCGAGGGCTCTCCTCCTTTGCCTCATTTGGTCTTGACCGTCCGCCGGAACGCGGGGTGGAATTGCGACGGGGGATCGAAAAAGTCTTGAATTTGGCACGCGGGGAACTATGCTGAAGACACGGGGTGAAGCGCGGGGTGAAACACCGGCCCCGCGGCGGCCCCGCGCCACCCCGCTGCCCCAAGCGGCAGGCAGATTACCCCACCGTCCCAAGCGGCGGGCAAGCCAACCAGTCAGCCGGTCCTGGGGGACGTCCCGGCAAGGAAACGACACATGCGGCTCCGTCTTCTCCTGTTCCTCGTGATTGTTCTCGCGCTGTGCGCGCTTTCCGGCTGCATCCGGCCCAAACTCATCGTGGACACCGTGCCCTCCGGCGCCACGGTCTACTTCCAGAACCAGGAGCGCGGCGACGCCCCGATCGTCATCCCCTTCATCTGGCACTGGTACTACAACGTCCGCGTGGAGAAAAAGGGCTACAAGACGGTCGAGAAAATCGAGTTCCTGCCCCCGCCGCCGTGGTTCCTCATGCCGCTGGATTTCGCGGCCGAGGCGCTCCCCATTCCTATTCCCGACAACCACAAGCGCCGCTACGTCCTGGAACCCTTGCCCAAGGAGGGCGCGGTTCCCCCGGCGGCGGTTCCGGCCGCGGCGCCCGCGGCGCCCGCGGCGCCCGCGACCCCCGTTGTGCCCCAGCCCACGCCCCAACCTGCGCGCTGATCTGTTTTCTGCCAGTCCCAACTGGCGACAAGACAAACGATCCGGGCCTCTCGGGGGGCCGTGTTGGCGGAAAAAGGTTGGGATTTGCCAGGATTAGCGTTATAAACAAGCATCTTGCTCTTGGAGGACAATGCCATGCTCAAGCGCCTCTATGTTGACAATTTCAAATGTCTGGTCAATTTCGAGATCAAACTCGACCGGCTCAACCTGTTGTTAGGCGACAATGGAAGCGGGAAAACAACCGTCTTTGACGTTATCTATCGTTTGCAGCAGTTCATGGCAGGCAATGAAAACGTGGCTTCCCTTTTCCCCGTTTCCGCACTGACGCGCTGGCAGAGCAATCCCCTTCAGCGTTTTGAACTTGACTTAGACATTGAGGGAGATCCCTATTCGTATTTCCTCGTGATCGAACACGCGAAAGACAATAGAGAATCCCATGTCACAGAAGAGAAACTTTTGATGCATGGCAAACCTCTATATATATTCCAGAAGAGCACGGCGCAAATTTTTAGAGATAATTATTCCCCGTATGAAATCCCATTCGAATGGGTTACATCCCAATCGGGGGTTGGAGTGTTTGCTAACGACTCTGAACTTAAGAGATTAAATCGTTTCCGCAAAGAAATGGCGAAATTCATCGTCGCCTCGATCAATCCGATGGCGATTTCTCCCGAGAGCAAGAAAGAGGAAAGCAACCTGTCTAGGAATATGGACAATTTCGTATCATGGTATAGGTTTCTCTCTCAAGAGCATCAAGGGACTCTCATGAAACTCTTCGAAGAATTGAAAGAGGTCCTTCCGGGATTCCACTCATTCAGCATCAGGGAAGCAGGGGAGGAAGTGCGCGTCATGAAAGTGTTGCTTGAACGCGGAGAGGGAAATGGGAAACCCATACCTTACGGTATTCTCGAACTGTCGGAAGGGCAACGCGTGCTTATCATCCTTTATTCTTTGCTCCATGGACTCAAAGACGAGGGCGTTTATCTGTTTCTCGACGAGCCGGACAACTATATCGCACTAAGAGAGATCCAGCCGTGGTTGACAGCCCTGGCGGACTCCTGTGGGCGTGGCATTGCCCAAGGGGTCCTGATCTCTCATCATCCGGAGGTTATTGACTATCTGGCGATAGATTCGGGGAAATGGTTCGAGAGAGACAGCAACGGCCCCGCCCGTGTCAGTGACAGCCCCAGGGGGATGGCGGAAGGACTGAAACCATCCGAGAATGTCGCCCGAGGCTGGAACACATGAGCAGACAGCCTGTTCAAACCGTCATACTCTGCGAAGACCGCCAGCAGGAGTGCTTTGTCCGCCGCTTTCTCTTGGAAAGGGGTGTGAACCGTTGGAGCGTCCGCCTTCAGCAATCCCCGAGGGCCAAGGGAGCGGCTGACCAGTGGGTCCGGGAGTCATTCCCAAAGGAACTCCGCGCCTATCGCAGCAAATGCAATCACTTATCCAACTGCTTGCTCGCGGTGGTTGATGCCGATATGCAGACCGTTTGCGAGAGAATCAAATCATTCGAGGCTGAGTGCGAGAAACAGAACATTCCTTTTCGACGCGACGATGAGCGCGTGGCTCTTGTCGTGCCAAAGCGCAATATCGAGACATGGTTGGCCTATCTGCGCGGTGAAACCGTTGATGAGACCACCGAGTACCGGCGATACGAGAACCCAAGTGACTGTCAGCCTGATGCGGGAAAGCTGGCAAAAATGTGCGCTGGCAGAAGGCTGGAGGAATCTCCGCCGGAATCGCTCAAGTTGGCCTGCGGCGAATTCCAGCGGCTTGTGGACCTGGGGGTGGCATTCTAGTGGGACTCAAGAGAAGAATCCGAAGGACATTCCGCCGGATAGGAATCTCTTCATGAAGACTTCGACGCAAAGATTGCTGGCCGCTATCCTTCTGGCGACAGGCTGGCTGGCCAATGCCGCAGACTCCACGGCCCAGCCCGCCAACTCCACGAAGGAGGCCGAAGGGGAGTTCGATTACTTCGAGAACAACTGGAATGTGGTCGGCCTCAAGGATTACCAGCGAGGCGCGCGCGTGACGCCGGACAACCGCGTCATGCTGGACGAGAAACACGGCGCCGCGCAGGTCTGCTTCGGACGCGACCTGGCGCCCCTCAGCCGCAAGCAGGGCAAGCTGGCCATGGATGGCTGGATGCCCGTCATGCTGATCGCCGCGGACGACGGGCCGGTGCACTATGAGTTCACCTGCTGGGCAACGCCCTTGCCCGGCGTCAAGGACTGGAGAAAGGCGTTCGACTGGCCCACCGAGGGCGAGAACTTCCTCGTTTGGGTGCGCTACAAGGCAGTCAATACGTCAAGGAAACCGGTCCAGGCGAAGGTGGAGATCAAGCAGGTTCCCGCTGCGTCGCGCGGCAGTCATTCCTTCGCCAAGGAACTGGCGCCGGGGAACAGGGCTGAAGGATACGCCTGCTTTTCATTTTTCCCCGTGAAGGACGAGGCTGAGTTCGACAAGGAAAACGGCGATCTCTGGCTCAAGCGGACGGTGGACTATTGGCGCGGCGTGGAGAAGTCACTGGCCTCCATCCGCGTGCCTTGCCGCAAGGCGACCGAGGCGCTGAAGGCCGCGCACGTCTGCCAACTCATCGCCAACGACCACGGCGAGGTGCACGGCGGCGAAGGATTCTACGACGAATTCTACATCCGCGATGGGGCTTACCAGGTCATGGAACTCGAAGAGGCCGGCATGTGGGACGCCGCACGGAAGTCCGTCGAACTGTACCTGCCCCGTCAACGGCCCGACGGACGTTTCGAGTCCCAGGCGGGACAGTTCGATGCCAACGGCCAGGCGCTCTGGGTTCTCTGGCAATACTACAAGATGACGGCGGATCGCGCGTTTCTGGAGCGGGTATACCCCGCGATGCGCCGGGCCGCCGACTGGACGGCAAAGGCGCGGCGTGAGGCGCCGGCCGACTCGCCTTTTGCCGGGGTGCTGCCCAATGCCCTCGCCGACGGCGAGTTTCTATGGGATGGCAAGTATCACATCGTGGGGTATGACTTCTGGAACCTGCGGGGGCTGCTGTGCACGGCCGACGCCGCCCGGATTCTGGGCAGGGCCAACGAAGCCGCCGGGATAACGAAGGAAGCGGAGCTCTACCGGCAAGCCATTGATGCGGCTTGGAAGCGCACCGGGCTTCCCTACTTCCCGCCCAGTTGGGAAAACAAAGGGACGCCCTGGGGCAACACCGAAACCCTCTGGCCCACCGAGATTTTTCCCCGCGACGACCCGCGCGTCGGCGCGCTTGTCAACCATGTGCGCAAGGAACTCGGCGGCGGGTTCATCGAGGGAACCATCCAATGGCTTGGACAACCCGACGTGATCCATCCTTACATGGGCGCCTATACCACCATGGCTGACTTGATCCGCGGCAACGATGAACGGGTGGTCGAGGACTTCCATTGGTATCTGTTGCACTCCACCGCGGCGCACGCCTTCCCGGAGGGGATCTACCACAAGCGCCGCTACGCTTGGAGCGAGACCATCCCGCACGTTACGGGCGCTTGCAACTACGCCATCATGCTTCGCCACATGCTGGTCCACGAGCAAGGCGATGAACTCCACCTGCTGAAGGCGGCGCCGGACGGCTGGTTGGATGAAGGCAGGGAGATCCGCATCGAGCGGCTGCCGACGCACTTCGGCGAGATGGGGATGACGGTTCGCGGAACCGCGCGCGGAGTGCGGGTGAAACTGACCAAGCCAACGCGACTCGCTCCTGCCAGGATCATCCTGCACCTCCCCGCGAATCGGCCCTTGGACAAACCGGTTGAAGGCGTTACCGTGATTGCCCGGGACCCGCAGTCGGTGAAATGGGATTTCGCCACAGTGATCGAGCGCTATCGCCGACTCAAGGGACCGGACAGGAACTGACGGCCGGAAAGCCGGTGACATGCTGAAATCCGCCGGTGAGTTCCCCGGCGGGGGCCGGCAACAAACCGTCGAACCTTACGAA
>Ga0315282_10015710_pt1 | contig 11145 bp, 8 predicted proteins | sample YL17G07_20_MG_FD_203693 | JGI IMG/M metagenome (GOLD analysis project Ga0315282, IMG submission 203693) | Sediment microbial communities from Yellowstone Lake, YNP, Wyoming, USA - YL17G07_20 | ecosystem: Environmental > Aquatic > Freshwater > Lake > Sediment | place: USA: Wyoming | collected...
GATGATGTCGAGGGCTTCACTGACCGAGGCGACCAGGGCAGGAGGAAGGCTGGCGCTGAACATCATCGACCGCCCTGTGTGTTTGATAAAGTCGATGACCTCTCCCGAGCCAGCAACGAATCCCCCGATAGCAGCAAGGGACTTGCTGTAGGTTCCCATGATCAGATCCACCTGATCTTCGAGGTCGAAGTGTTCCGCCGTCCCCCGTCCTCCTCTTCCGAGAACGCCAATGCCATGAGCGTCATCCACCATCACCCTCGCTCCATAGGTCCGGGCGACCTTGATAAGGGGAGGGAGATCCGCGATGTCACCCTCCATGCTGAAAATGCCATCGACGATGATGAGCTTGCCCTTGCCTTTGGCCTCTTGAACGACCCGCTCCAGGTCTTTCATGTTATTATGACGGAACTTTTTTACTGTTCCGAAGGAGAGACGGCAGCCATCGATGATGCTTGCATGGTCGTACTGGTCGATGATCGCGACGTCGTTTCTTCCGACAAGAGCGGAGATGGCTCCCAGGTTGGTCTGGTAGCCTGTGGCGAAGGCAAGGGCGGCTTCCTTTCGAAAAAAGCGGGACAGCTTCCTTTCAAGCTCTTCGTGGATTTCGAGATTTCCATTCAGAAATCGCGAACCGGCGCAGCCACTGCCATATTTCTCAACGGCCCGGATGGCCGCCGCCTTGACCCGGGGATGACTGGTGAGGCCGAGATAGTTATTGGAGCCCGCCATGATCATGCGTCTGCCATTGACCATCACCTCGGAATCCTGGCCCGTCTCAATCTTTCTGAAGAAAAAGTAGTAACCCTTTTCCTTCAACATCTGGGTCTGTTCAGTGATTTTCGAACACTTTTCAAAGACATCCATCCGCCACCTCGCTTGATCCTACAACCAGTTTTCTTTTCTATACCAGTCGACCGTTCGTCTTGCTCCCTCCAGAAGCCCGATACGGGGTTCAAAACCCAGGAGGGCCCTGGCCTTAGCGATGTCGCAGCCCCAATGGCACTGGACCATTTCCTCTGCCTTCCCTCTACTGATCAGGGACGGCTTTCGGGAAAACCTGGAGAGGTGCTCCGAAAGAGAGGCAATTCCAAAGATCACCGCTTTTGGAACCCGGATGCGAACTGCCTTGATCTCCAAGGCCCGGGCCAAAACATCACCGATTTCTTCCATCCGGTACTCGTGGCCATCGGAAACAAAGAAGATTTCCCCTGTTGGCGTCGTGGCGCAAGCAGTGAGAAGGATCGCCTGGATGACATCCTCGACATAACAGAGGCTAAAATACTGATCCTCGCCGAAAAAACAGGGTTTAACCCTCCTGGAGACGAGCTTGAAATACGCAAACATATCGGTGTCCCGTGGCCCATAGACAGCAGAAGGTCGGAGAACGACGAGAGGGATTTCATGGCGATGGGCTATCGCAAGGTCTTCTCCCATTCGCTTGCTCTGTCCATAGGGTGACACGGGCTGACATTCATCCGACTCGGTTTTTCTTTTCCCATTTCGGCACGGACCTGCTGCTGCCTGGCTCGAAACGTAGATGAATCTCCGAAGACGCGCGTTATGTTCAAGACAGGCGTGAATCAGATTGTCCGTCCCGAAGGCATTTACTCTAAAAAAGGTTTCTTCCTTGACAGCCTTTGTGACCCCGGCCAGATGAAACACCTGATCAACGCCCCTCACGGCTTCTCTTAAAGAGGCAGGATCACTGCAATCACCATAGACCTCTTCGGTAGGGATGCCCTTCAGCCACTTCCGATTGCTTCCTTTCCTCAACAGGCAGCGGACATCGACCCCCTTTTTAACGAGAGCCTCCACGAGGTGGCTGCCGATAAACCCTGTTGCTCCAGTTACCAGGACTTTCAGATGACTCTTCCCCCTTGGAATGATACATTTTTATATGTTTTCAAGGAGTTGTCAAGGAGAATGTTCGTGGGGATCGGAACGCCCTCAGCTGGCTGCAGCAGTAAAGGCTTTAACCAGCCTAACGAGGGCGACTAAAGTCGGCGCCTCCGGGGAAGACTGAGGCGCTATCTGCAATCACCCGAATATCTGTGATGCGTTGAAGAAGCGAACCACTGGGACCTTCCCTGCCCAGGCTTAAATCGGAAACCACGGCTTTTCCAATTCGCTGAAGGATGGGGCCGGAAGGTCCTTTGCTTTGAAATCCCCAGACGCTATGAATGACATAATATCGACCTTTCTCCTTTCCCAGATAGAGCATGATGTGGCCCGGTAGCCGGAGCGTGGTGGCAAGGGGAATTGCCCGGTCTAACATCCCCTGTTTTTCTCTCAAGCCCTTTCCCTCCAACTGGCCGCGGTCAAGTCCGATCCTCGCCTGGAGTTTTGAATTGCGTGGCATGAGAATGCCGAAGGTAGCGAAAAGGTCCATGATGAACCGCGAGCAGTCTCTTCCGCCTGAGCGCTCTCCCCAGTTGTAGGGTTGGTGAAGCATCTTAAAGGCCTGGCGGCAGATATTCTCCCGGGTATACGGTAGAAAGCCGCGGTAGACGTCCTCATTCCACGGGATGTAACCTTTTCGAAAAGACAGGTGGCCATCTTTTTCCCGAAAAGGAACCTTGATGACATAACTCGGGTATGGCATCCCGGACGGAGCCGGGAGGCTCAGGAGAGGAAAAGAGGTTCCCATCTGAGCTGAAAAAAGGATTTCCTGAAGCGCGGTATCCCCATAAACATTGATTGAGTTTGCGGTGACCACCAGTCGGTCTTTTGCCTCATCGTAGTCAACCGCATCTTTCTTCCCATGGGCTATCCCGAGAGCTTCGGCCCGCACCCATCCGCGGATGAAGCCCGACTGGATATAGGCCCATGCATTATCCCTGCTAAAATAGTAAATTCCTACCAGAGACCCCGGAGTGAGGGACGAATGCTGAAAACGGTCGAATTCCTGGCCGGAAGGGCTTGTCAGGCCGGGTTCATCTGTTGGAAAGACGCGAAGGTCTGTTCGTTTCACAATGAGGCTGAAAAGAATGCGAGTTCTCTCTTTCAGGGCCTCCTGGTTCAAATTCTTTTTTACCTCGTTCCAGAAGGGCTCTTTGAAAGGGGAGCCCTCCTTCCCGTATCGGACCTCTCCTTCGCTTCCAAAGACGTCCCAGTCCTCTTTGAGGAGGGCCCGAATTTCTTCTCTGGTCCAATGCTCTTTCATATTCTGAACCCTGCAGAGGAAGAGATCAGGTTTTCTCGCGCTCTCCTCGTTCATCCTTTGGATCTCTTCAGGACCGAGCAACAGACGGTCCGGATTTTTCACCTTCTTGATCCAGAACTCAGGGCGCTCCATTTTCGTGGAGATATAGGGAAGGGGGTGAGGGGCAGGAACGACCCGGGGCGTGGATTCGGATGAGGTGGAGAAAACGATACCGGAGGTTAAAATAATTAAGAGGGAAAGAAGAGGCTTTCGCAGGCTCATGATGTCATAAGGGAGTGGCGGCCCGTCTACACCGGATTTTTAAACGACGAATAACGGAGTTTGAGCCAGTTGTCAAGGTGGTGAGAGGTGAAATCGTATCCCCCCACTTACACGTGGAATCGAGGTCTTTAGCCGGAGTTTTTCCGCCTGAAGGCTCGATTCCAGGGGGGACATTTCGAAGGGAAAGAGTACAGCCTTCAGCCACCCTTACCCATCGTCCCCCGGATAAGTGACGCATTACAAAATTTTCGAAAATGCTCTTGACAAATTAAGAGAAGTGTCATAAAATTTGTAACTAGGTTGCTGTAAGGATCTCGGTTGGTGTTAGACCAAAACGAGTTACCGATCAGACCTAAGGGCCTTTTTGGTAGCTCTTTTTTTGTGCTCGTTGCCTTTAGGAGTAAACTTTAGTGATTTCGATATATTGAAGAAAATAACAAACCATTCAGAAGGGAGGTAGATTGTCATGCTTTGCCAGACGATGAAGGCGGGAACGGAGTGCATCTTTATGAAAAAGACCGGTTGCTCTTACAACGGCGGGAGGTGTCACCCTATCGTGGAGGCTTGTTCAGGATGTGACCGGGTCGTCGAGTTTTCAACGGGCTCTTTTTGTAAGACTTATTGTGAGCCCGCTGTCAAATGGACGAAGGGATCCTGCAATTTCGCGACGCATGTTAAGAAAGAGGTCAAAGAGGACAATTTCAAATTGAATCCTCTCAAGGCCTCGAAGCGAAATATGGCCCAGAGGGCATAGTCCGGAGTTCGATATCTTTCATCGCGGCCCTTCTCCTCTCTGCTTTTCATGTACGAAGCAGGCAGGGGCGAAGGGCTTCATTGTTTTTGGACTGGATTTTTATAGGGTTGACGAAGGATTCGAAACATGATACAAAAAGGCCATACGCCATCTTCTGGCCAGACAAGAATAAGAGCCGGCGTAGCTCAGCGGTAGAGCAGCCGATTCGTAATCGGCAGGTCACGGGTTCAAATCCCCTCGCCGGCTCCAGTAACTTTCCGGAACGGCAGGTTGCCATTTCCTGCTTTTCCCCCACTCTATTGCCAATAACCTCTCGAAGGACGGCCATCCCGCCTGCAGACTAATGCCCCATGCCCGGAGGGCACCCTCGAGCCATGGAAATGCACCTCGGGTAAGGGATAGGGTTAAGGTCCGTAGGGAACGGTTTCAAACCGTTCCCTACAGGTTATGGCTAATGATTTAAAACCTTTACCCTGACCCCGTAACGAAACCGGCATCCTTACCCTGACCTTAAACCGGGGCTTCCTATTTTCTGCATAAATACCTGCCCAGGATTTCCTTATCCGGTTTCCGATCGGATTCTCACCCCGGTCGCGAACAGGTTTCCGTTGAGACATTGTGAAAAATGTCAATCCTTGAACTTTTTGCGATGTTTCTGAGATTTCCGGAAGAATCCACTACTGAAATTACCTAAAAAAATCAAATAGATATTAAACGGCGTTTCAACTGGAATGCCTAACTCTGCCTGGCACAAATTATGCTGACAATCCGATCGTGGGATTCGATCTCAAAAATCAAACAGACGAGGTTGATCTATGGCTGCCCGAAAGACCCAGAAAGGTTACACCTTGATTGAGTTGATGATTGTGGTGGCTATTATCGGCGTCCTTGCGGCTATCGCGCTTCCGCTTTACAGAATACACACGGTCAAGGCCAAGATAGCCGAGGTGGCAAATGCGATGCATTATATTTCCCAAGCCGTGGGACTCTATACCCAAGAAGCTGGAGCGAACGGGGGAGGGCTTGTATTCCCCAACTGTCCTGATATGGCTGCCATCCAATCGAGCCTGGGGGTTTCCCTGGGAGCCATAAGAATCAGCGACGCAAAGGTCTATCAAGCTAACGGAGTTATCGAAACGACCTTGAGCAATATCGATGCGGAAGTAAATGGCCGAACCATAACCCTGGAACCCATCACGGATGCCGATGGTTCCATTAACTGGAAGTGGGGTGGTACGGTAGAAGCCGGCTATATTCCAAAGAAATAAGCTGGCGAATACAAACGCATTAAATGAGATGCTGAAACGATACTGAATCAAGTTCAGCACAAGGTTCAGCATGACAAAACTAAGGGTGTCATTCCGAACTTGTTTCGGAATCTCAAAAGACACCAATGACAATAAATCAATTGCGTTTGTATTAATCCGCCGAAACATCCGAGATCAACCCCCATAAATCTCTCAATGCTCTCTTCGTTCACTCTTCCCTCGAAAATCTGCACATGACGTAAATAGGCTCCGGTTCCTGTCAAAAAAAGTCACCTCACCGTCTCCCAAAAATCTGAGTCAATCATAAATAGTTGAAAATATAGGCATTGTATCCATTACTCCTTTTTGGCACAGAATTCGCATTAAATAAAACTAAAATCAATCTGATTCCAACTGCCGATAAAGCCAAACTCCGAGTAATCGGAGGACGGAAAGCCACGGGTCCCAGGCTCCTGGGATAGCCGGGTTGCCGAAGCAAGAGAAATTTTGCCGCACCCGTGGTGTATCTTCACCACGGGTTTTTTGTTTTAAGGAGGAAAACGAGATGAAACCACTGTTCGTAGCAACGATGGCAGCGACATTTGTTCTGGGAATGGGATTTATCGGAGTCATTTTCATCCTGGCAAAGGTAGCCATGCAAGAAATGAGATCATTGTAAGGGCCAATCCGTTCGCCGACTGGCCCCAATGATTTCATCCCTCGAGCCACATCCTGAAGTTTCTATCACCTCCCGCATCCACAGTAAACCTCCAGACCTTTTCGGAACTGGCCTTCAAATTCTCGCTAAACCTCGAGATCATCTACGGGGCTCCGGGTTTTTCTCTGGTCACGGGATTTGCAGGGGGCGTCCTTCCGGCAGCCAGGGCATCCCGAATGAAGATCATGGATGTATTGAGGACGGTCTGAGGATTTGTTAAAGTATGAAAGCGGGGTTTGGTCTTATCCTGTTGTCTTTGAAAGGGGCTGACGTGAGAAAAGGGCTGGAAAGAGATCTGATCAAGAAGCTCGAGGATGTCGCCGGAGAGAAATATGTTCTCAGGGATGAAGAAAGCCTTGAAAGATACAGCCGGGATGAAACCATGGGGCTCCAGGCCTTTCCGGATGTCGTCGTGAAGGCAGGAAGCTCGGGGGACGTTTCAAAAATCCTTGGGGTGGCAGGCGAGCATTCGATCCCGGTCACTCCGAGAGGTCTCGGCACGGGTCTGAGCGGAGGTTGTCTTCCCGTCCAGGGGGGGATTGTCATTTCAATGGAACGGATGAATCAGGTCCTCGATATCGATCAGGAAAACCTGATGATCGTGACGGAACCTGCTGTGATCACTGCTGAGCTTCACAGGATGGTGGAGGGAAAGGGGCTTTTCTATCCTCCCGATCCGGCAAGCCTTGAGAGCTGCAGCATCGGTGGCAATGTCGCGGAGGGTTCCGGTGGTCCAAGGGCTGTCCGTTACGGAACCACCAAGGATTATGTCTGCGGATTGGAGGCTGTTTTGCCGACCGGAGAGATGATTTCCACAGGCAATAAGGTGGTGAAAGACGTTACGGGATACAACCTCACTCAGCTCTTGACCGGGTCCGAAGGGACCCTCGCTATTATCACCAGGATCATTTTGAGGCTTATTCCAAAGCCGAGGCTGAAGGTGAATCTTCTGGCTCCCTTCGGCGATCTTTCAGCCGCGGCGAAGACCGTTTCTGCCATGCTTCAGGAAAAGATCGTTCCCACAGCGATTGAGTTTATGGATCATCCGGCCATCGAGCTGGCGGAGAAGTATCTCAAGAGGAAAGTCGTTTTTGACAGCGCCGCGGCCCATCTTCTGATCGAACTGGACGGGAACCGGAAAGAAGATTTTGGACACGCCATGGACGTTGTGGAGGAAATCTGCAAACGATTCGGCGCCTGGGATCTCCTGGTGGCGGATCAGAGGGAATCCCAGAACCGGCTGTGGGAGGCCAGGCGATGTATCTTCGAGGCGGCCAATCGGATCGGGGGCGTTTACGAGACGATGGATGTCGTGGTTCCACGAAGCCGTATTGCCGAGCTTGTGCGAAGCGCTGAAGCCATCGCCGAGACGTCTCACCTCCAACCCCTCTGTGTGGGACATGCAGGGGATGGCAACGTCCATGTCCTCTATTTCAAACGGGACGGAATGGAGAGGGAGGAGTGGGCTCAGGAGATCAAGAAAGCCACCCATTCCCTTTATCGATCCACTCTGGAGATGGGAGGAAAGATCACCGCAGAACACGGGATCGGGCTTACCCGGAAGCCCTACCTCTCTCTCGATTTCAGTGAGACCCAGATCGATCTTTTGAGAGGGATCAAGAAAGTCTTCGATCCCAGGGGAATCCTGAACCCCGGTAAGATCTTTGACCCGTAAGAGCTCAGGTTAAGGCATGAAGATTAAATGGACCGTGACCCAGGTCTTCGTCTTCTTGATAACGATTCTTTCGGTCAATTCCTCTGCCAGAGATTTTCTGACCGTCACAGCCGTGGGAGACATCCTCATGGGGACGACATACCCGGGTGACATCCTTCCTCCCGGGGACGGAGTGGAAATATTCGATTCCGTGAAGCAATTCATCCGGCAAGGGGATATTGCATTTGGTAATCTGGAAGGCCCCCTCATTGACGGTGGGACTCCGGGCAAGTGCGGAAAGAACAGGGACGCCGCCCAGCAGTGTTATGAGTTCAGAATGCCCACGAGATACGCGAAACATTTCAAGGAGGCAGGATTCAATGTATTGAGCATTGCCAATAACCATTCCCTCGACTTCGGTAGGGAGGGTCTTGAGAGCACGGTGAATGCCCTCGCCTCCGAAGAGATCCAGGCCGCTGGCGGCGGCCGGATCGCCTCCTTCCCTATCCGGGAGAAGAAGATCGCTCTTGTTGGGTTTTCGTTTCTTCAGGACTCTCCCTACTCTTATTCCATTATGGATATCTCCAGGGCAAAGTATATTGTGAGCCAGGTGAAGAGCAGGAATGATCTTGTCATTGTCTCTTTTCATGGAGGTGCCGAAGGAAGAGAAGCCCTTGGTACGTTAGATGTCTATGAAGTCTATCGGGGGGAGAAAAGGGGAAATCCCGTCAGTTTTTCACGGGCCGTCATTGATTCAGGTGCGGCTTTGGTCCTGGGACACGGCCCCCACGTTCCGAGAGCCCTGGAGGTGTACAAGGGAAAGCTGATCGCCTATAGCCTCGGAAACTTCGTGGCCTACGGGATAATGAATACAAGAGGGCCAAGCGGAGTGAGCTACATCCTCAAGGTGAAACTCGACATGGAAACAGGAGACTTTATGGGGGGCAACATCGTCTCCGTTGAACTTGTCAATAAGGGAATCCCTTGGGTCGATCCCGGGCATAGGGCTTTGAACCTGATCAAGAGGCTGACGGAGAAGGGTCGGAAGGAGCAGCGCCCTGTCCTCGAGGAAAACGGGGAGCTCCGTCCTCCATCTGACTAATCGTTGTAATTTTGCTGCTCCAGGGGAAGCCTCTTGGCGCCGATAAATCGCCTCACGAAGTAGGGCTTATCGAGACGATCGATCCTCACCTTTTTCGCAAACGACGAGGCATGAATGAACTGATCTTGTCCGAGGTAGATGCCTACATGGGAAGGGAAGGTTGCATAGGTTCGAAAAAAGACAAGGTCGCCGATGGAAAGGTTCTCTTTGCGGACATTCCTCCCGATCCTGAACTGCTCTCTTGCGGTTCTCGGAAGGGAGACGTGGAGAAAACCAAAAACCTTCTGGACATAAGCTGAACAGTCAATTCCCCAGAAGGTATTCCCACCAAACATGTACGGAATGTCGAGCATCCTTTCGGCAATCAGAAGGAGCTGCTCTTTAATCCCTGAAGGGTTCTCTCCCGCCGAATCGGACAACCCCTTCAAGCCCTCGATGATCTTCGCCTCGGAGATGACCTGCGATGCCTCCTTAGAATCGGCTTCGTCAACTTCTGCCTCCAGGAGGATTTCCTGACCGGGTTTGAACTCATCGGGATCGAGCTCGTTCAAATCGATCAGGTCTTGCGCCTTCAGGTCAAATTTCTTTGCGATCTTCCAGACGGTGTCGCCAATTTTCACAGTATAGGTTTTAGGTCTCTCCTGTCTCACAAGGAGACGCATGTTCAGTTTGAGCTTTGTCGTCGCCGTGATCCTATTCAGCTCTTTCAGTTGTTTCACCGAGACCGAGTATCTTCTGGAGATCGAGGTAAGGGTGTCTCCTTTTCTTACAACATGATGGCGTATTTCCCGCGATTCCTTCTCCTTCCAGGAGGGGGATGGAGCCTGATGCACGGACGCAACGGTTCCCTTCTTGCGGGGGGCGGCTTTTGCAGGGGTCTGCTTCGAGGGGATGGTCAACTTCATCCCCGGCTTGAGCTTTATGGAGTCGAGGCTGTTGGCCTCCTTAATCTTTTCAACTTGGACTTTGAAGAGCTTCGAGATTTTGTAGAGGCTGTCTCCTTTCCTGACTTCGTAAACCTCCTCCGCAAGGAGCTGAAGAGGACTCACGAACAACAGCAGGATGAAACAGAAGAAAAGAAAGCGATGCATCTTCATCTCAATGCCTCTAAGCGAAAAGGTCTATGGATTTAAGAATAGTTCCCCGTTCGGATTTCAACCCACAATTTATGCAGTTTCTTACATTCCACGATTTTTGTCAAGACCTTTTTTGCACTTTTTTCGTACTTCTTTGAAATTATTGAAGAAGTTCAGCTTCTGAAAGGGTGATTCCTCTGCGAGTTGACAGGGGAGGGGAATAATCGGGCAGGGATCCCCACGCTTCGAGAAAGGAAGAGGGCCAGAAGGAGGAGAAAGTAATCTCTATCCAGGCCTTCCTCAATTTTTTCTCAGTCGTCCCATCCGATCTGTTGCTTCTTATTGACAGGGAGCTTGAACTTCTTTCTGAGACATCTGGCCACGAGGTCCGGGACCAGCCCTTCCACCCCTCCTCCCAGGCGGGCCACCTCCTTGATCGTCCTGGAGGAGACGAAGAAATAGTCCTTGCTGGTCATCATGAAGAGGGTTTCGAGATGGGGGTTAAGGCTCCGGTTCATGGAGGCCATGTGGAATTCATATTCGAAATCGGAGGTGGCGCGAAGACCTCTGATGATGACCACGGCGTTTGTTTTCGCCACATAGTCCACAAGAAGCCCCTTGAAACTGTCCGCAATGACGTTCGGCGTGTCCTTGAAGATTTCCTTCACCATGTCAATCCTTTCCTCGACGGTGAAGAGGGCGTTTTTTTCCGTCTCATGAGCGATGGCGACGATCACCCTGTCAAAGATCACAAGGGCCCTTTCAATGATGTCGATATGACCATAGGTAATTGGATCGAAAGAGCCCGGATAGATGGCCACTTTTTCCATGTTGGTTCGTCTCCTTTCGGCCTGCCCGAAGGCAGGGTATCAATGCAAAGTTAGCAATGGAAAGTTAGCAATTAGTGTAGTGATTCAATAATCACTTCACAATCCGTTCGTGGTGAGCCTGTCGAACCATGAACGGAACTCATTGATATCGTTCACCCTTCGACAGGCTCAGGGCGAACGGGGTATGTAAAGAAGTGTCAGACTCACTACATTAGGCGCTTAGGGAACTTATATCGACAAAAAATTGTCGATATGGGTTCATGGATCTCCAAACGTAGGGCAGGCGACCCCACCTGCCGGACCGGTCGGCGAGGACGCCGACCCTACGAAACAACTGCCC
>Ga0315282_10015711_pt1 | contig 11144 bp, 9 predicted proteins | sample YL17G07_20_MG_FD_203693 | JGI IMG/M metagenome (GOLD analysis project Ga0315282, IMG submission 203693) | Sediment microbial communities from Yellowstone Lake, YNP, Wyoming, USA - YL17G07_20 | ecosystem: Environmental > Aquatic > Freshwater > Lake > Sediment | place: USA: Wyoming | collected...
TAAAAAACAGTTCTGTGATAAAATCTATTGTATTGGTCATGGGATCATCTCCTTATGTTAATGGTTGAAAGTTACTAACATAAGTTTACATGATTTCATGACTTTTTTAAACTAGCACCAAAGGTTATATAGCTCAGAAAGGATAATAGATGGAAGAATATGACCGAATTGATGTTGGTTTATATGGTTCTGGTTTCTATGATTATTATGGTACCGGACTTGAAGGTGATGCACAATTTTACGTGGAAGAAGCACAAAAGACGGGATCGCCAGTTCTGGAAATCGGCTGTGGAACAGGGCGCATAACGATACCTATTGCAGAAGCCGGGGTTGACATTGTTGGATTGGACCGCTCATCAAATATGCTCTCAATATTCAGGCAAAAAATAGCCAATCTAAATGCTGAAACTCAGAGCCACATTAGGATAGTTAAGGATGACATGCGTAGTTTCTCTTTGAAAGATCGGTTTAAGCTCATCATTATCCCTTACAGGGCTTTTCTTCATCTTTTGACGCCGGAAGATCAAAGACTAGCGCTAAATCAAATTCATAGACATTTGACAGATGATGGATTGCTAATCTTTAACATCTTTGATCCAAGTTTGGAGTATATTGTAGCGCATCTTGGACGGCTTGGATCAGCATTGAAAAAGGATTCAGAATTTATTCATCTCGATACCGGACATACTTTTGTTGTTTGGAATTCTTTGAACTATGATCCGGGTTGCCAGATTCTTAAAGCACATATCATTTTTGAGGAATTAGATGATGATGGCAAGGTGATCTCTAAGACCTACTGTCCTTCAACTTTGCGCTACGTTTATCGCTATGAAATGCAATATCTACTGGAATTATGTGGATATAGAATCGAGGCTTTATATGGAGATTTTCAGAGAGGACCTTTTCATCATGGTGAAGAGCAAATCTGGGTTGCCCGTAAAATGAACTAATCAATAACGGATAAATGACACGAGTTTTTCAGTTAGCTGAATAATAGTCATAATTCATGAAAAAACACGGAGACACAGAGGCACGGAGAAAAAAGATGAAGACGGAAGGATGATGGATGAAAAAGAGGAAACAAATATTACAATCTCATCCTTCATACTTTCTCGGTTCTCTCCGTGCCTCTGTGTCTCCGTGTTTAGATTCTTTTTATTTCTATAATACGACTTTTTCACTTATGAGATAAATAGACCCTTCGCTGCGCTCAGGGTGACAAAAATTGTCATTCTGAGCGCAGCGAAGAATCTTCTTTCTGTTGGAAAATATTGCTAACCGAAAAACTTGGATAAATGAAAGATAATATCTATGCGCATCTCAAAATTTCAGCTAAAACTTACATTAATATTCTGGCTAGTTTTGCTTGTGCCTGCGGTAACGGCGACGCTCCTTACTAGATACTTTCTGATGATAGAAACTACCGTTATGGACGTGGATCAGAAGGCAGAGGCGGTTCTTCAGGACACAAGAGTCATCGCTGAAGACATAATCGAAAAAGGAAAAGAAGAATGTCTTTTCATTGCTCAGACTATATCTGATGATCTAGTCACTGCTCAAGCTTTATCTGATGATCTAGCAAAAGAAAGTCTCACTTTTACTGCCTCTGCTGAAAAAATTCAACAGATAGTCAAGGGTATTATACCTCCGGGGCATCTATTAGAAGTTACAATATTCAAAATCAGCAATCCTATCACCACTGGCACAATAGTTTTCTCTACATCATTAGAATCATTAGATAATACAATCGCGCTAGAACCTATACTAGATAAAGTAAAAGCACAAACCTCGCTTTCGTATCAAGAAGGTGATATGGTATATGGCATTGCCCCGATTTTCAATAATGGGAAAATAATCGCATCTGTGGTAGTATATAGGCAACTGGAAGAGGGTTTGGTCAGGAACATAGTTGATCTACAAAATCTCCTCAAAGCCTATTCCATTAGAGGTGATATAGACTATGCTTTGTGGTTATTCGTGATTGTATTAATAGTAATTATGGCAATATTAGGAACAGTGCTTGCAACTTTTCTCGCCAAAAGCGTAACGAAGCCAATACTTAATCTCGTAGCAGGTACAAAAGAAATATCTAAAGGAAATCTGGATTTCAAAGTTGAGACAAAAGGTAAAGATGAGATAGCAACGTTGATAGAGTCTTTCAACATCATGGCGTCGCAGTTAAAGTCCAGCAGAGAAAGACTGATGATAACGGAACGTCTTGCGGCATGGAGAAACGTTGCCCGTCAGATCGCTCACGAAATTAAAAATATGCTAAGTCCGATTCAGTTATCCATGTACCGGCTAAAGAAAAATCTCGGCAGTGAAAGATATGGCGAGATATTTGAGCAATCTTATACAAGCATAACTAACGAGGTTGAAAACCTCAAGAACATGATAACCGAGTTTTCAAACTTTGCCCGTATGCCAAAACCACGTAAAGTTCCATCTTCGATTAATGAGATCGTACAAAATGCAGTGAATCTCTATACAGGATTACCAGAGAATATAGAAATAAAAGTAGATTTAGCTGAAAATATCCCTCAACTGATGGCGGATAGCGATCAGATGCGCCAAGTGCTTCATAACCTGATCGGCAACTCCGTTGAAGCTATGCCAGAAGGCGGGCAAGTATCTATAAACACCAGTCTTGAGGTTGACGACATCATTATAGAGATAACAGATACAGGTTGCGGCATGTCAGAGGAAGTCATGCAAAAGATATTCACACCCTATTTTACGACCAAAGAAAAAGGAACAGGTCTTGGGATGGCTATCGTTGCACAGATAATCGAAGAACACGGCGGATCAATCTCTGTGGAAAGCACTCAAGGCGTTGGGACAAAAGTAGCCGTAAAGCTAAAAGCAGGTATTGAACAGGAAATTGCCATAAATGTATATGAGAAAGAACATTAATCACGAATGGCATGAATAAAAACGAATTTCACGAATGTTTTCTATCATATTTGTATAATTCGTTCCTATTAGTGAAATTCGTGATAAGAAAAATCTCATGGTTAATCAATAATGAAAGGAATAATAAAATATGAAAATAGCAATGCACGAGATCACAAGCAATAACGCATCTTTTGAAGAAGATCTAAAGGCATATCGCAAAGTCGGTTGGACAGCTTTTGAGATGTCTTTGGGAAAGGCTCAACAATACATAAATCAACATGGTATGAATGATTTTATTAAATTCGTCAAAGATTCTGGCATGAAACCTGTTGCATGTACGGGTCACGTTGTATTGGCGTTCTCTTCGCCTGAAAATATAAAGGCAAATGAAGATCAATTCCGTCAGACACTTGACGTGATGGAAGCGGTCGAATGTCCGGTGGTTGTATTCGGTGGAGATATGCCGTCAAGTATACCCGGCGCGCCGAATATGAGCGAAGCAGGACTTGCAGAACGTGACAACAATTATCGAAAAGAGCTTAAACGTTTCGCTGAACAGGTGGCAAAACTTGCAGATATGGCAAAGCCAAAAGGTATATCTATGGCTTTGGAAATGAACTGGTGCGGGATGTGCCGATCGGTTGTTACGGCGTCAGAAGCGATTAACAATGTTAATCAAGGTAACGTTGGACTAATGTTCGATACTGCACACTTTGCCTGCACACCATCGAGGCTTTCTGATCTTGAGTTAGTTAAGGGAAAGATCGTCGCAGGACATCTGAACGATATGCGCAAATGCCCGCCAGAGATCAGGAATGTAAATAATGATAGGGTGATACCCGGTGACGGGGTTCTTCCTCTAGTCGAATGGCTTAACAAAGTTGAGGAATGTGGATTTAAAGGCTGGCACTGTGTTGAGCTTTTCTGTGATGATCTCTGGAAAGAAAATGCGGAAGTTATTGCCCAGCGTGTTATGGATGGCTGTAAAAAGTTGTGGACTAATGCAGAATTTTAAATAGCACACCCCCGATTATTTATTTAACCCCTCGTAAGAGGGAGAGTTGAGGATCATTCTTTGTCCCTTTTTCACTTGAAGTGAGAAAATTAGAATGATAGCAATCTTCAAAAAGAAAGGAGAAATATATGCGTAAAGGGAGTATATTAAAATTTATGATTATAACACTGTCTTTATCATTTATGTTTATTGCCTGCCAGAAAGAACAGGCGAAAAATACTGGAACTTCAACACCAGTTAAGCAGGCACCAGCGACTATGGGAGAGACGAAAACAGTAGCGCCGCAACCACCGCCAAAAATAGACCCGGAGACACTTGCCGCTGTTATTGAGATGAAAAAAGGCGGAAAGATCGTCTTTGAATTCTATCCTAAAGATGCACCGAACACAGTAGATAATTTTATCACGTTAGCAAAAAAAGGCTTTTATAACGGTTTGACATTCCATCGTGTCATCCCCGGATTCATGGCACAGGGAGGAGACCCTCAAGGCGATGGCATGGGTGGACCGGATTATACCATCAAGGATGAATTCAACACACGTAAGCACATTAGAGGCACAGTATCAATGGCACGCCCTGAATCACCACCTGACTCAGCAGGAAGCCAATTCTTTATCTGCTTTGAGCCGCAACCGCACCTTGATGGCCAATATACTGTATTCGGTCAGGTCATTGAAGGCATGGACGTAGTAGACAAAATACAGAAAGGCGATGTAATGAAAAACATCACAATCGTTGATAAAGCTTCGATAAAAAAATCGAGTCAATAAAACTTCCTTTAGAATTGCGTAAGCTGTGCTTACGCAACCCATAAAAAGAGGTACAATATGCCCGAACAGCAAGTTGACTATGATGGCGCATGGAAAGAAGCACTAGAGGATTTTTTTGAGTTTTTCTTTCCTTATGCTTATAATGATATTAACTGTAATAATAACTATGAGTTCCTGAATAATGAGCTTCAACAAATAACTCAGGATTCTGAAACAGGTAAACGTTTTGTAGATAAACTCATCAAATTATATCGGAAAGATAATCAGGAAACTTGGGTATTGGTACATATAGAGATTCAAAGCCAACTTGATGCGGATTTTGCGAAGCGAATGTATATTTACAATTATCGTATTTTCGATAAATTTAATAGGATTGTTGCAAGCTTTGCAGTACTGGGAGATGAGAATAACAGTTGGAGACCGTCATCATTTGGTTATGAATTATGGAAATGCGAAGTAGGATTTAAATTTCCTGTTGTAAAATTGATGGATTATCGTGAGCAATGGTCAATGTTAGATGAGAGTGATAATCCATTTGCCATAGTGGTTATGGCACATCTAAAAGCGCAAGAGACACGAAAAGATGATAATGAACGTAAGTTATGGAAGTTCATCTTAATACGCAGATTATATGAGCGAGGATATGAGAGAGAATATATTAAATAGCAATAATTCTGCATCAGATAAAGGAGAAGCACCATGTTAAATACGAAGGTGAAAAATAGACATAGCATAAATATGGTTGTCGTCATTTCTATCCTTTTTTTCGCTTGTGCGCTATTAGGCAGTAATGGAAGTGAAGACTTGCTGAATCAGGCTAAACAAATCTTTGGTCAGTTACCAAAGGCAATGGTATCAGAGAAAAATCCTATCACTCCTGAAAAGGTTAAGCTGGGGAAAACTCTCTTTTACGAAACCCGTATTTCGATAGATGGAACCGTGAGTTGTTCTAAATGCCATCCCTTCAGCTTATATGCGGCAGACGGATTGAGGAAGGCAATTGGAAATCAGTGTAAACTTAATCCCCGAAACTCCCCATCTATTCTAAACGCCGCCGATCAGATCTCTGCGCACTGGATAGGAAATCGAACCGATGTGGAAGATCAGGCAAAGCAATCAGTCATTGGTCCTCCATCGTTTGGAATGCCATCTTATGCAGAAGTTGAAAAAAAACTTAAAGAGATCAAAGGATACGCACCCCTATTTAAGGAAGCATTCCCGGCAGACAATGACCCGATTACAGTGGATAACTTTGCAAAAGCAGTGGGAGCGTTTGAGCGAACTCTAATTACACCATCTTCTTTTGATAAATTTTTGGCAGGGGATGATAAAGCCCTAACTGAGCAGGAAAAGGGTGGGTTAAAAACATTTATAGAAATGGGATGTACCGCATGCCATTCCGGAACTTACATCGGAGGGCAAATGTATCAAAAGTTCGGACTTATCGAACCATACGAGAAATACACCAAAAGCGAAGTGGTTGATGAAGGAAGGTTTGTCGTTACGAAGAATGAGTCAGACAAATATGTATTCAAAGTTCCAGTCCTTAGAAATGTAGCCAGAACTCCCCCATATTTTCATGATGGTTCTGTAGATGATTTGGCGACAGCCGTATGGATTATGGGCAAAGTACAACTAGGAAAGGATATTCCCAAAGAGGAAATTGGGAACATTAGGGCATTTCTTAGATCCTTGACCGGGGAGATCCCTGAAGATGCTCTCAAAATTCCTATCCTCCCTTCAATCGAATAGGGATGTGATCTGAAATGCGTTTAAGGCGCAATATTAAATGTGTCATAGTTTATGGCTTTTTATTAGCTTGTGGTGCTATTCTGACTAATAGTCTGGCAATCGCATCTGGACAAATAAAAATTGCCTTTACATCAAATCGTGACGGTAATTACGAAATCTATATTATGGATGCTGATGGAGAGAATATTCGTAGATTGACAAATGATTCTGCAAAAGATATATGTTCATCATGGTCTCCCGATGGTCGAAAAATTGCATTTAGGTCTGATAGAGATGGTGATGATGAGATTTATATTATGAATGCTGATGGAGGCAATACCATAAAGCTGACAGATAACAATACGAGAGATGATGCACCCGTATGGTCACCTGACGGCAAATGGATTGCCTTTGAATCCAATGTAGATGGGAATGGTGAAATTTACATAATGGATACAGAGGGGGAAAATCTCCGTAATCTGACAAATAATCCAGCTTTTGATCGCTATCCCGCATGGTCACCCGATGGAAAAAGAATTGCATTTACCTCTGATCGTGATAGTAAAGGATCTGATATTTACGTTATGGATTCAGATGGAAAGAATCCAATAAGATTGACTACTAATCCATTATTTGACTGGGACCCTTCATGGTCTCCTGATGGGCAAAAAATAATCTATTCATCTGAGTTAGGTGTGAATTATGAAATCTTCGTTATGGATACTGATGGAAATAATCAAATCAAGCTAACAGATAATGGTATGTCAGACATGGGACCAGAATGGTCACCTGATGGTGAGAATATTGCTTTTGAAACAGATCGTGATCTGGCGGGAACTTCTGAAATTTACGTTATGGATAAAGATGGCAAAAACCTGCGAAATTTAACAAAAAATCCTGCGGAGGATTTTGGTCCTGCATGGTTTGATCCCGCTTTTGTCAGTTCTGTATCAATTGCTGGAAAACAGTACTCCCTTTGGGGAAAAATTAAGTCGAAACTACTAAATAACAATTAACTCTGGTTAAACGAAAGGAGAATGTATATTAGAAGCATATTTGCTTTTTAATATACTATCAAAATGACAAAAATACCTTACATGAAAAACGAATTATTTAACGTTGGCAGACCTAAAGTTTACAAAGGACGACAGCTTGACGAGGTCGCTTTCCCGCTTGGTGGTATCGGTACAGGCATGATCTCACTAGGTGGTTGGGGACAGTTGAAGGAATTTGAAATCTTCAACAAACCCAACAAAGGTCTGTTCCTCAACTACGCTTTCTTCACTCTCTACGCAAAACAGGGCAACAATGATCCTGTCACAAGAGTCGTACAGGGACCCGTTGGCGGAACTTACACAGCATGGGGATCGGGTGTTACTCGTATGGATGGTTCAGGATTACCGCATTTCCGTAAATGTGAGTTTATCGGTGAATTTCCATTCGCAAGACTTGAATTCAATGATCCAAAAATGCCCTTAGACGTGTCTATGGAGGCGTTTAACCCATTTATCCCATTGAACGATAAGGATTCAAGCATCCCTGTTGCAATATTCCTGTTTCATCTTAGCAACCCGACATCGGACACTGTTAATGCAACTTTATTTGCTAATCTTGAAAACAAGGTTGGACATCCAGAAGTCGGTCAGGGAGTTACCGGGTTCAAAGAAGGCAAAAACGCATCCGGGATTATGATGACTACGAAGAAACACGCATCCGATTCGCCACGATTCGGCTCAATGTCTCTTGCGACTACGTGGAAAGACCTGAACGTTCAGACCTGTTGGCTTAGAAGCGGATGGTTTGATACCTTGCACAAATTCTGGGATGAGGCATCACTACACGGTGAACTGACCGAGAACCGTGAAACTGTCCAGGCTGGTGATAATGCTACTGATGTCGGTTCCATCGGTCTGAAAGTAAAGCTTGAACCGGGTGAATGTGTTACGCTTCCAGTAATGATAACGTGGTATATGCCAAACTTTGAGAAATACTGGGGTGAAAAATCCTGCTGGCAGAACTACTATGCGACAGTATTCAGCGATGCCTTTGACGTAGCAGAATACGTTGGTGAAAACCTTTGTAAACTTGAATCCGAGACAAGATTATTTAAGGACTCACTATTTGGCTCAACGCTTCCTGAACCAGTTCTGGATGCTGTTTCATCTCAGATTTCAATATTAAAGACCACAACTACTGTAAGACTGGAAGATGGTACATTCTACGGATGGGAAGGATGCAGTCCCGGTTCTGGTTGCTGTGAAGGCACATGCACCCATGTATGGAACTATGCTCAGGCGATGCCATACCTTTTCCCGACCCTTGAGTGTTCCATTCGTTCTGCTGATTATGCCTTCAATATTACCCCTGAAGGTCACATGACGTTCCGTATGCCATTACCTCTTGGCACACTTGCCAATTCAAGTTTCCATGCCGCCGGTGACGGTCAGTTGGGTGGTATAATGAAGGTCTATCGTGAATGGCTCATCAGTGGTGATGACGAATGGCTAAAAAGCGTATGGGACAAGGTTAAAGCATCATTAGAATATTCATGGAAGAAATGGGATCCCAATAAAGACGGAGTAATGGAAGGAGTTCAGCACAACACGTACGACATTGAGTTCCACGGCCCAAACACCATGATGGGCAGTTTCTATCTAGGCGCATTGAGAGCCGCTGAGGAGATGGCACGCTATCTTGGTGAAACTGAAAAAGCTGATGAGTACCATAAAATCTTTGAAAGCGGTAAAAAATGGATGGACGAGAACCTGTTTAACGGCGAATGGTATCGTCAGGATACCAGACCGGAGCATGGAACTATCGAGGAACTTAAATACCAATATGGCGATGGGTGTCTCTCCGATCAGATGATCGGTCAGTGGTACGCACGTATGCTTGCCCTTGGTGATCTGTTTGATGACGACAAGGTAAAGAAAACGATGGCTTCCATATTCAAATACAACTGGAAAGGCGATATGTCCGAACATTCCAATCCGCAGAGAATCTATGCACTTAATGACGAAGCTGGATTGCTTTTGTGTACGTGGCCACGTGAAGGACGTCCAGCGTTCCCATTCCCGTATTCTGACGAGGTGTGGTGCGGAATAGAGTATCAGGTCGCCGCTCATCTTATATATGAGGGTTTAATAGCAGAGGGTTTGTCAGTCGTTAAGGGAGTGCGTGACAGGCATGATGGCGAAAGACGAAATCCCTGGAACGAGTTTGAGTGCGGGAATTACTACTCACGCTCAATGGCAAGCTATTCGCTATTGTTAGCCCTTTCAGGATTCCACTATTCAGCACCAGACAAGAGCATCAGCTTTGATCCTGTAATCAATCAGGACGACTTTGCATGCTTCTTCTCAGTCGGTTCTGGTTGGGGAATGTATAGCCAAAAGGTTGCTGGATGTTTCAGTTCTGCGTCAATCGAAGTAAGAATGGGTAGTTTGGTTCTGCAAGAGATTTGTTTACCATTCGATGCCGATAATATAAGCGTTAATGTATCAGGACGGGCAATCTCCGCCAAAGTTGACATAAGTTGTTGTTGCGCATGTATCGCTTTCGATGAACCTGTCGAGATCAAAGCAGGTGAGACCTTGACGATACTTATGTAATTGCAAAATCATAGGGACACGGTACGCCGTGTCCCGCATTATTCTGACACTTGCCATATCTTCTTAGCCTCTTCAAAATCTTTGTCAGTCAGGTTATTGCTATCAGATATACCACATAACGAAATGCGTTTTTTCCCGCTGGTTTGTTGCCTTCTCCTTGATTTTGATCAATATTATACCATTTTGATTTTATCATTGTGCATAATTTGACGATTGGGAAATATCAGTAGGTCGGGTTGAAGCAATGAAACCCGACTATACTAATATTTTGTTGGGTTTCGTTCCTCAACCCAACCTACATTAATGCACAATAAAAAGATAAAACTGGTATTATACCATTTTCCAATTGAAATCTAACGTTGAAAGGGCAACTGCAAGGGATTGCCCCTACAACTAAATGTCATATTTGAATTGAGAAATGGTATTGCATCTTGGAATCTGGACTTCAATGTTGTATAATCTAATGAAAAGGAGGTTCGATATGAGTAATAGACAATTAGTGGGTTTTATTGGTATCGTGTTCGTAATAATTGGGTTGTTTATACCCCTCGTCAAAGCGCCGCTTATAGGCGGGATCACCTTTTTCGATAGTAACAAAACTGAATCTATTACTGTGATGGGTCTGTGTGCCATATCTTTGGTGCTGATTCTGTCTAAAAGAAAAATGCTTTTGTGGTTTTCAAGTATTGCTATTTTCACGATGACTTTAATCCCTGCTGTACAGACTATACGGAAACTGATGTCTGCTAAATCCACAGCAGAAAAAATACTTGGAGAGAAACTAACGAATAAGTTAGAAGATAAGCTAACCGATGTTGTTATGGAACACGTACACATATATTGGGGGTTGGTATTCCTTATGTTAGGTGTAATCCTCATTTTTGTTTGTGCGATATTATTAGGCAGGACTAAGAAAGAAATCGCTGAGAAGCCAATGTAAGCACTAATACTTGACCAGATTTAATTTTTATATTTAATAATAGCACACGGATTGGCAGGTAGCCCCACATTAAAATGTGGTCAAAGATTCCATCGGTTAATAAGCTCTTTCAAACGCTCAGAAGGTCTACCCCTAGGTAGCTTCCAAGGAAGTAACGGCACTTGATAAGTAAGCAACTCACC
>Ga0315282_10015712_pt1 | contig 11144 bp, 8 predicted proteins | sample YL17G07_20_MG_FD_203693 | JGI IMG/M metagenome (GOLD analysis project Ga0315282, IMG submission 203693) | Sediment microbial communities from Yellowstone Lake, YNP, Wyoming, USA - YL17G07_20 | ecosystem: Environmental > Aquatic > Freshwater > Lake > Sediment | place: USA: Wyoming | collected...
GTTGGAGCTAGCTTCAATAATGCGCTCAAGCAGGGCGAGTGGCTTTTCAGTTGGGAAAAGTTGTTTAATTGGGGGGACTCGCCCGATTTCCCATACATCGTCTTGGCGAACACCAGTGGAAGCCTCGGTTGCCATTTGTGAAGGTATTCGTCGGCCTGTTTCATCATGACCAGAGATAATTTTTGCTGTGCCAAACCGTTTTAGAGTCGATGGAGCGCGATCCATATAAAGCTGATTGAAAACCCTTTTGGTCGTTTCGGAGTGCACGTAGAAAAGCAGGATATCATGGTTTCGCTGGAAGGTGAATTTACCGCTTGGCCACTTTCGATAATGCCAGATAATCTCATTAACAAAGTGTTTCGCCCCAAACACCGCATCCATAAGCAGCTTCAGGTAATGGCTAGCCGTTGGGTCGCAGTGGAGATAAAGAGAGCCAGTGGGCTTGAGGACTCGGTGGAGTTCTATAAGTCTAGCGGTCATCATCACCAGATATGCCATGACATCGTTCTGACCTATGGCATCATGCAAGGCGCCGATTAGCTGTGCTACTTTTAGTGGTGCGTTGGTGACAATGTCGTGATAAGTATTCTCGGCAGTCTGAGTCCAATGCCAGGTATCGGTAAAGGCTTTTACCTGGGCTTCAGACTCGACTCCGCCATTTTCCTTGAACAGGATGTTATAGTCCTTCTTGCTATTAAACGGTGGGTCAAGGTATATCAGGTCAACAGAGTTATCAGGGATATACTTGCGCAGAATTTCCAGGTTGTCGCCGTAATACAAAACATTGGTTTTCAATGTATCCATTCCAGTCCTTACAATATTACCATATTATTCCTATGGATTACCTCGTCGCCGTAGTTATGTCCCACGAGGGCTGCGATTTGGTCGGAGTGGGCGCCCTTGATGGCGGCTATATCCTGGGAGTCGTAGTTGGTTATGCCGCAGCCAATCTGCTTCCCCTGCTCGGTGAATATATCCAGGGTATCGCCGCGCTGGAAGTCGCCTTCCACGGCGACGATGCCGGCGGGGAGCAGGCTCCTGTTCTGCTCCCTGATGGCTTTTGCGGCGCCTTTGTCCACGGTGATTCTTCCCCGGGAAGCCAGCCCGCTGAGCATCCACCTCTTTTTGCTCTCCATCTTGCTCGCCTGCGGCGGGAAAAGAGTGCCGATATTTTCTCCGCTGCTGATTCGGGTCAGCACCTCGGGCTCCCGTCCATCGGCGATGACCACGCTCACGCCTGACGCGGTCGCCAGCCGGGCGGCTTCAATCTTGGTGAGCATCCCTCCCGTTCCCTGCTCGTTAATGCTCTTGCTGCCCAGGCGCTCAATTTCGGCGTCAATTTTGTCCACCCGGGGGATGAGCTTCGCCTCGGGGTGGTAATGCGGGTCGGCGGTGTATAACCCCCCGATGTCGGTGAGGAGCACCAGGAGGTCGGCGTCGACCAGGTTAGCCACCATTGCGGAAAGATTATCGTTGTCCCCGAATTTAAGCTCCTCAATCTCGTCCAGGGCAACGACATCGTTCTCATTGACGATGCAAATCAGCCTCAGCTCCAGCAGCGCCAGCAGGGTATTGCGGGCATTGAGATAGCCGGAGCGGTCGGACATATCCGCCTTGGTGAGCAGCGCCTGGGCTATGGTTATATCATGCTGGCTGAAAAGCTGCTCGTAGGTGGACATAAGCCGGCTCTGTCCCACCGAAGCCAGGACCTGCTTGAACCGGGTGCTCTTGCGCTCCAGGATTCCGGAGAGCTTTTCCCTGCCGGCAGCAATGGCTCCCGAGGAGACGATGATTAGCTCCTTTTCCTGGCGGTACAGGCGGGCTGTCTGCTCCACTAAACTTGACATAACCTGCAAGTCAAGGTGCTCTGTGCCCGAGGTAAGCAGGCATGTGCCGAATTTAGCCACTATGCGTTTATATGACATCGGTGTGATTATAGCAATGCTGGCAAAGGTCAACAAGCGAAAACATTGCTATACTACCGGGTATGAATCTTTCGGGCTTGCTTCCGGCGATAAGAGGGCTGCCTTTTTATCGCCGGCTTATGAAGGAGGGAGAGGCGGCGGTGCTCGATGCCGCCATACCCTGCCTCATCGCCGCTCTTTACGAGGAGCTTGACCTGCCGGTAATGGTGGTGACCGCCCAGCCCGGAGACGCCCGAAAACTCCAGGAGCAGCTTCAGTCGTGGTGTTCTCCCCAGGCTAATGTTCACTGCTTTCCCGAGCTTGATTTCCCCTTTTATGACCGCCGCCAGCCCTCAGCCGTCAGTGCTCAGGAGGCGGAAAGGTTGCAGGCATTAGCGGCGCTGACGGTTGGGCGGAGTGCCGGCAAGCCTCCGCTGGTAATAGCTTCGGGGACGGCGGTGGCGAGCCCGACGATGCCCCGGGGCGACTTTGCTTCCTACTGCCACACTTTGGTTCCGGGCACGGCTGCCGACCCCCTGGAGCTTTTGTCCCGGTGGCAAAAAATGGGCTACGAGGTGGAGAGTCTGGTGGAGCTGCCCGGGACGATGAGCCGGCGGGGCGGCATCGCGGACATCTTCCCCCCTCATAGCAGCCTGCCGGTGAGGATAGAGTTTTGGGGAAACAGGGTGGAGAGCCTGAGGTCTTTCGACCCGGCAAGCCAGAGGTCAACCGGACTCATCGCCTCGGCGACCATCATTCCCGCAAGGGAGATTTCGGAGACGGAGGGAGGGAATGTCCTTGATTATCTTCCCGGCGACGGGCTGCTTATACTTAGTTCCCCTTCAGAAATCGCCGCAGTCGTTCAAAAGGCGTCTCAGCAGGCTTTGGATGCCGGGGTTTCCAATTCCCCTTATTTAGCCTGGAATGAGATGGAGACGAGACTATTAAGCCACAGGCGCGTGGTATTAAATTCCTGGGATGCCCAGTCTCTGCCCTTCAGCCTGCCTCAAAGCTATGGCGGCAGGCTGGAGACCTTCCTCGGTTCCGTCCCCAAAATGCTGAGCCAGAAGCAGCGTCTGGTCGTGGTCAGCCTGATGGCTGACCGGCTGGCGGAGCTTCTGGAGCAGCAGGGAATACACCTTTCCCCGGCGGCAGGTGTGGATGAGGTGCCGCCCCGCGGCTCAGTTACTCTGGTCCAGGGCTCGCTTGCCGGCGGGTGGATGGTCAAGGATGGATTGACGCTGCTCACCGATTCCGAGATCTTCGGCTTTGTCCGGCAGGCCCGCCGGGTTAAAAAAGCTCCGCTGCGCCGCCGCTGGCTCTTCCCCCGGTTGACCCCCGGCGACTATGTCGTCCATATTGACCACGGCATTGCCCGCTTCACTGGTCTGGTGCGGAAGTCCGACAACGGCGTCGAGCGGGAATATCTGGTGCTGCACTATGCGGCTAACGACCGGCTTTATGTCCCTGTGGAGAATGTGGAGCGGGTCAGCCGCTATGTCGGCGGCGTTCAATCGCCGGTCCTCTCCCGGCTGGGGACTCAGGACTGGGAGAGGACCAAGAGGCGGATTAAGCAATCGGTGGCGGATATCGCCCGGGAGCTGCTTGACCTCTACGCCCGGCGGGAGGTGGCGAGAGGTTTTGCCTTTTCCGGGGATACGCTGTGGCAGCAGGAACTGGAGGCGTCTTTTCCCTATGTGGAGACGCCCGACCAGCTTGAGGCGATTATAGCGGTCAAGGAGGATATGGAGAAAACCCGACCGATGGAGAGGCTTATCTGCGGCGATGTCGGCTATGGTAAGACCGAGGTCGCCGTGCGGGCGGCGTTCAAGGCGGTGATGGCTAACAAGCAGGTGGCGGTTTTAGTCCCCACCACCGTGCTCGCCCAGCAGCATTTCATTACCTTCAGGGAGAGGCTGGGGGCTTTTCCGGTGAGGGTGGAGGTGCTGAGCCGCTTTTGTTCCCCTGAGGAGGAAAAGGCGGTTCTTGAAGGCTTGGCTCGGGGCAGGGTGGATATATGCATCGGCACGCACCGCCTGCTGCAAAAAGATGTCGTCTTCCGGGACTTGGGTCTGGTGATAATTGACGAGGAGCAGCGGTTCGGCGTGATGCAGAAGGAAAAGCTCAAGAGGGTGAGAAAAGAGGTGGATGTGTTGACCTTAAGCGCCACTCCCATTCCCCGCACGCTCCATATGTCCCTGACCGGAATCAGGGATATGAATGTTATGGAGACGCCTCCCGAGGAGCGGCTGTCCATCAAGACCTATGTTGGCGTTTATGACGAGGGTCTGGTCCGCCAGGCGATAGTGCGGGAGCTGGAGAGGAACGGTCAGGTCTTTTTCGTGCATAACCGGGTAAAGGGCATCGCCCTGGTGGCTGACAGATTGCAGTCTCTTGTTCCCGGGGCAAGACTCGCTATAGCCCACGGACGGATGCCCGAGGAGGAGCTGGAGAGCGTGATGGCGGACTTTATCGCCGGGAGGAGCGATGTGCTGCTGACTACCACCATCGTTCAGCTGGGACTGGATATGCCCAATGTCAATACCCTGATTGTGGACCAGGCTGACCGGTTCGGGTTGACCCAGCTTTACCAGTTGAGGGGAAGGGTAGGGCGGGGCATTAACCAGGCTTATGCTTATTTCCTCTTTGACCGGGGGAGGCAGCTCACCAACCGGGCTCAGGAGCGGCTCAGGACTATTTTTGAAGCTGCCGAGCTCGGCGCCGGCTTCAGCATCGCCATGAAAGACCTGGAAATCAGGGGGGCGGGCAATCTCCTCGGCGTCAAGCAGAGCGGATACATCGCCGCTATTGGCTTTGACCTTTACTGCCAGTTGCTGGTGGAAGCGGTGGAGGAGTTGAAGGCTGGGGAGAACGTCATTGCGAGCGGAGCAAAGCAACCTCGTGGCGAAGAGATGACCGGGCAGTCTCCCGCCATTTCGCTGCCGCTGGATGCCTATATCCCCGAGGAGTATGTGGCTGATTTGGACACCAGGCTGAGCCTTTACCGCAGGTTAGCCGCGATAAAGAGCGTCGCCGAAATAACGGATATAGCTCAGGAGCTTGAGGACCGCTTTAGCAGTCCGCCGCCGGCGGTGAAAAACCTCCTCTATGTGGTGGAGATAAAGGCGCTGGCTAGCCGGGCGGGAGTGGAGTCTATTTCCACTTCGGGGAGCCGGCTGACGGTCAGGGTGGGGCATACCCCGCTGAAGCTGGATATAAAGAGGAGCGGCTGGACTGCGGCGCTGCGGGAGATGCTCCAGAACCTGGATGTTATCCCGGCAGCGTGAAGACAAGAGCGGCGCCAGGCTATTCCTTTGTCCGCCTTGTTGCCTTTCCGACATTCAGGTAAAATTTGACGGATGTATCGCATTATAGCCAAGGAGAAACTGGCGGCTGACATATTCCTTATGGGGGTAAAAGCGCCTGAGGTAGCCAGGAAAGCGAGGGCAGGGCAGTTTATCATTATCAGGGTTGATGAACAAGGGGAAAGGATTCCACTGACCCTTGCTGATTGGGATGCCGAAAAAGGGAGCGTGACCTTTGTGTTTATGGCGGTAGGGACTACGACGCGGAAATTGGCTTTGCTTGAAGCCGGCGATAGCCTTGCTAACTTAGCCGGTCCCCTGGGTCGCCCCACGGAGGTTGAGAAATTCGGCACCGTGGTATGCGTCGCCGGGGGATATGCTGTCGCCACCATAGCGCCCATAGCCCGGGCAATGAGGGAGATGGGGAACAAAGTCATCTCAATTATGGGGTTCCGCACCAGGGAGCTTGTTTTCTGGGAGGAGCGTCTCAGGAGGGTGAGCCATGAGCTTATTGTGACTACTGATGATGGCTCGTATAAGCGCAAGGGACTGGTCACCGAGCCATTAAAGGAGCTTTTGTTGAAGGGTGGGGTGGACCGGGTCATTGCTATCGGTCCCACTCTAATGATGAAATCCTGCTCCTTGACCACCAAGCCATTTGGCGTCAAGACCATTGTGAGCTTAAACCCGATAATGGTTGATGGCACTGGGATGTGTGGTTGTTGTCGGGTCTCCGTGGGTGGGGAGACCAAGTTTGCCTGTGTTGATGGTCCTGAATTTGATGGTCATGAAGTTGATTGGGACTTGCTTGTGAACCGGCAGCGCGCTTACCTTGAGGAAGAGAAGGAGTCTTTGAAGTTCTGGGAAACATCCGTTAGCTAAGGGAAGGGAAATAAATGGCGGAGAAGATAAAGATAAACCTGAACCGGGTGCCTATGCCGAAGCAAGGAGCGGTGGCGAGGAGGAGTAATTTTAATGAGGTGGCTTTAGGATATAGTGAGCAGCAGGCTATTGAAGAGGCGAGCCGCTGTATTCAATGTAAGAACCCCAAGTGCATTAAAGGCTGCCCCGTGGGGATAGATATTCCGGAGTTTATAGAAGCGCTGCGCCAGGGCAATATGCCTGAGGCGGTGAGGCTCATCAAGAAAACAAACAGCCTTCCCGGCATTTGCGGCCGGGTCTGTCCTCAGGAAACACAATGTGAAGCGAGCTGCGTCTTAAATAAGAAGGGCGCGCCGGTGGCTATCGGCAGACTTGAGCGCTATGTGGCTGATTGGGAACGAGCTCACCCCGAAGTTACTGAGAAGAGGAAGAGGCGCAGGGCATCTAAAGGGAGGAAGGTAGCCGTGGTCGGCTCCGGCCCTGCGGGGCTGACCTGCGCTGCCGACCTGGCTAAGCAGGGATATAAGGTAACCATTTTTGAGGCGCTCCATGTCGCTGGCGGCGTGCTGATGTATGGCATTCCCGAGTTCAGGCTGCCCAAGGACATCGTTCAGGCTGAGGTTAAGTATGTGGAGTCCCTGGGCGTTGAGATTAAGCTTGACCGTGTGATTGGCAAGCTGGCTACCGTGGACGAGCTTCTGGCGAGTGGCTACGATGCTGTTTTTCTGGCTCCCGGCGCGGGAGCACCGATGTTTTTGGGCCTTCCCGGCGAGAACCTGAGCGACATCTACTCCGCTAATGAATTTCTTACCCGGACGAATCTGATGAGCGCCTATAGCTTTCCCCTGTATGATACGCCCATCAGGGTGGGGAGGAGAGTAGCAGTCGTTGGCGGGGGGAATGTGGCTATGGATGCCTCAAGATGCGCCGTGAGACTCGGAGCCCAGGAGGTAAATCTCATTTACCGCCGCTCTGAAGCGGAAATGCCCGCCAGGGCTGAAGAAAGGGAAAATGCCAAGGAAGAAGGAGTCGTCTTCAGGCTTTTAACAAATCCCAGTCGCTTTATCGGCGATGAGTCGGGCAGGGTCAGGAATGTGGAGTGTTATGGAATGGAGCTGGGCGAGCCTGATGAGAGCGGTCGGAGGCGACCGATTCAGAAGCCAGAGACGGAATTTGTTATGCCTGTTGATACCGTTATTGTTGCTCTGGGCACCGTGCCCAACCCGATTATCCCTCAAGCCACCCGAGGTCTTGAGCTTACCAAGGAGGGCACCATATGCACTGATGAAGCTACGGGCAGGACGAGCAAGGATGAGGTCTGGTGTGGCGGCGATATGGCTACTGGAGCGGCTACGGTTATCAGCGCCATGGGAGCCGGCAAGCGAGCTGCCGCCGATATTAAGGCTTATTTTGAGCGGTAAGTCGGCTCGGGTGGTTTAGTCCTCAGGGGCAACTTTCCCCTGGTCAATCAGCTTCACATACTCACAGCGAACTGCCGCTGCCTCCGAAGCCTCGCGGTCTACCTCATACGGTTCGCCCATAAAAATCTTGCCGTATTCCTCCACCTTCCCTTTCGTGGGGTCATCGGAGCAAAAGAGTTTCTGCCGGGCTTCGATGATTCCCAGGTCAAAGGGCATTGTGAAGTAGAGGTCGGCAAGGGCGTTCTCTATTCCCAGTTCATACAGCGCTCCCCAGCCGCCTGATTTGTCTGACTGGTATCGGTTCACCGGGAGTAAGCTCAGCAGGTTGGCGATGCTGAAGCGGGCGGCATTTTTGAAGGCCTTGAAAGGAGTCACGCTGATTAAGAGGTCGCTGCGCAGCACCACGTTGGGTATCCAGAAGGTGGGCAGGGCGAAAAATTCCTCCAGGGGATTTTCCACCTCCACGAAAATGGAGTCTTTGGCATCAAGCAGTAAGACATTATTGAAATCATATCCCAGGGCTTTATATATCGGGTAGATTGGTTCACCGCTGGGAGTGGCATCGGCGATGATGATGTCGGCGTCGCTCACCTTCCTGATGCCCTGGATGATGGTATTGAGTAGTCTGGGGCTGGTTGTTGCCGGGTATGGTGAGGGGTAGCCGGCGCAGGGTTTGATTAGGACACGCCGTGCCCAGGAAATCCGCTTCGGCGGAGTAAAAGTAAATTCACTATCTTTAAAAATCACCTGCGTTTAACTCCCCGGATTGTGTCGCCGACGTTTTTGGTTTTGACTATAACGCTGGCGCTGATACCACGATTTCGCTCTCGGCAGGCAGTCCCCCTGCCCGAAATTCCCCCTCGCTTTTATCCCACCTTCTCACCCTTTCTTTCCCTTTGAGGAAGCTATCGACCGTGCTTATGGGATAGGCGCATCGGGGCGTCCTGAAATGCATCGGGATTATCACTTTGGGCTTCAATTGCCGGCATACCTCGCTGGCGGCGGCGGCATCTAGGGTGAAAAAGCCCCCTACGGGAATAAACAATATATCTACAGTGCCCACCGAGGCTACCTGCTCCTTGCTGAGAAGGTGCCCCAAGTCTCCCAGGTGGCACAGTCTGATGCCGTCAACGGTGAAACAAAATACGGTATTAGGTCCTCTTTCTCTTCCCCGGGATTCGTCGTGGTAGGTGGCAATGCCTTTGAACTCGATACCGGCGGCATTTTTAGTGCCGTTGCCTTTAACTACCTGGGGGTTTCCTGGCACTGCGGAAACATTGTTGTGGTCGCCGTGCTCGTGGCTCACGGTAACGACATCGGCACTTTCCTTGATGGCAGAATAACTGATGCCTGCGCCTACGGTGTAAGGGTCGGTGATTAACCTCGTTCCCTCCTCCGAGGTAATCAGGAAGCAGGAGTGACCCAGCCACTTCACCTTCATCTTGTCTCCTCAGTTCGCCAGCGATAAAGCCAGCTCAACCAGCGTCCTTACTCCCACGCCAGTGGCTCCTTTTACGGTGTAGCCGCTTTCCTTATTGCTGGAGGCGGTGCCGGCGATGTCAAGATGAGCCCAGGGGGTGTCGCCGGCGAACTCAGACAGGAAAAGAGCGGCGGTAATAGCCCCGCCATATTTTTCCCCGCTATTCTTAATGTCGGCAATCAGGCTTTTGTTCTGCTCCTTGTATTCCTCGGGCAGCGGCATTCGCCACATCTTTTCCCCGGTCTTGTCGGCGGCGCTGGAAATTTTATCTACCAGTTGCTGGTTATTGCTGAACAGCCCGCTGTAGCCGGTGCCCAGGGCAACCCGGCAGGCGCCAGTCAGGGTAGCCAGGTCTATCAGGGGAGAGAGGTTCTGCTTTACGGCGTAGCTAAGGGCGTCAGCCAGGATGAGCCTTCCCTCGGCATCGGTGCTTATTATCTCTATGGTCTTTCCGTTCATTGCTTTTACGATGTCTCCCGGCTTCAGGGCGGTGCCGCTGGGGAGGTTCTCGGTAGCCGGGACTACCGCGGTGATATTGATTTTGGGCTTCAACCGGGCGATGGCAGCCAGCGCCGCCATAACCGCAGCGCCGCCAGCCATATCATCCTTCATCTCCCCCATCCCCTCCGAGGGCTTGATGGAAATCCCCCCGGAATCAAAGGTTATCCCTTTGCCCAGGAAACCGACGGCGTTCGGCGATTTTGGTTTCCCCTTATAGCTGAGGGTTATCAGCTTCGGCGGCTGGCTGCTTCCGCTGGCTACTCCTAAGAGCGCTCCCATGCCCATCGCCTTCATTTCCCGGGAATCAAAGACATTAAATTCCAGGTTATATTTGTTAGCCAGCCCTTTAGCTATTTCCGCCATATGCCTGGGGGTCATCTCGTTGGCGGGCTCGTTGACCATATCGCGGGCAAGCATTGTGGCTTCAGCTATTATTTCTCCCTTCTCAACGCCGCGCCTGATGGCTGATAGCTTACTTTTTTCTTTCTCTACTATCGTTATCTGGGCTATCTCTTTATATTCGGGCTTTTTATACCTGGTGAAGTCGTAAAGTCCCAGGAGACTGCCCTCGGTGATTGCCGCCGCCAGGTCCTCTGTTGCCAGGCTGCCAGTTCCGGCGCCGTGGAGTATTGTGGCTACCCTGCGGCAGTTCAGCCGGCGCAGCGAACGAGAGAAATCGCCGGCTACCTTGCGGACACTGTCCAGATTGAAGTCCTCTTTCTTGCCCAGTCCGGCGACAGCCACAATTCGGGCAGGCAGCTTGCCCAGCGTGTGGATGATGGCGACCTCCCCCGCCTTCCCCTTAATCTCGCCTTGCTTGATGAGGCGGCTGATAGCTCCGTCCAGGGCTTTATCCACCGCAGCAGTGGCTCCCCCGGGGCGTTTCTGTCCCTCAAAGAGGTTCACTACCACGGCGTCGGCTTCAATCCGGGTTATTTCACCAGCTACAGCCTTGATTTTCATATTATTTTCTCCAAAATCAGTTAGAACTATTATTTTAACCTATTTGGGGGCGGTAATGAAGGGGGTGGGGGGCTAAAAGAGATTGTCAGCCTGCTTTTCTTGTCTTTTACCTTTCTGGGGTGCTAACATAAATTTTTGGGGCCGCTAGCTCAACTGGAAGAGCAGCTGACTCTTAATCAGCAGGTTCAGGGTTCGACCCCCTGGCGGCTCACTTTAGCTACAAATTCCGAACATTTATGCGATCCTGACCCCCAAAATCCCCCGAAAGACCAACTGATTAGCGATTTTCAGGACGACCTTCAGGACGACTTCCAGGATGATTTTCCAGAAAATCATCCCCTGATTAGAAAAGACAACAAGCCTGGCATAGACTCAGAAGGTATGAAACTATCCGATGCCATGGCCCTCTATCGGGTCACCGCCCAGACTGAGGGGAGGTCTACCAAGACAGTGAAGGCTGTGCTTGCCAGCGTCAGGTACTTTCGGGATTTCCTCGGCGAGGATGTCGAGGTTGACAAGGTGACCAGCTACGATGTGAGAAGATTCATCGCTTCATTACAAAGTAAGAATGAAGAAATCATCCCCGGACGTGGTCTATAAAGAGTTACTCCAGGGTGAGACCGTGAGTCTTGTTGTTGAACATGAATTACGTGGTGTCACACCCGAGATGCTCGATTGGTGGTGGGAC
>Ga0315282_10015714_pt1 | contig 11143 bp, 8 predicted proteins | sample YL17G07_20_MG_FD_203693 | JGI IMG/M metagenome (GOLD analysis project Ga0315282, IMG submission 203693) | Sediment microbial communities from Yellowstone Lake, YNP, Wyoming, USA - YL17G07_20 | ecosystem: Environmental > Aquatic > Freshwater > Lake > Sediment | place: USA: Wyoming | collected...
TCGAATAATAAGTTTAAAGAAAAGGGTAAAAAAGACATTATAAAAGACCCGGATAGATTTAATTTAATCAAAAAACTTTGGGGAATGCTTTTAACCGGAAATTATCCCGTCCAAAAACTATATGAAATTGCCCTGAATGAATGGGGGTTAACCTCAAGATACGGAAAACAATTAATCCGTAGTAGGTTTTATGCAATTTTTAAAAATCCTTTTTATTGCGGCTCTTTTTATTATGGTGGAGTTCTTTATAAGGGGAATTACGAACCGATGATTACGGAGGAGCAATTTGATTTAGCTCAAAAAATAATGGGGTTAAGAAGTAAATCACCATTCAACACGCATTCGTTTGCCTATACCGGCCTAATTAGATGTGGCGAATGCGGATCATCAATCACTGCTGAATATAAAATCAAACGACAAAAAAACGGTAATGTGCATTATTACACTTATTACCGCTGCACCAAAAGATTAAATCATAACTGTACGCAAAAGACAGTTCGGTTGGAAAGTCTTGAAGCCCAGATTTTAGAAATACTAAATCAGATAGAGATACCGGCTGAATTTCACGACTGGGCAATGAATTGGTTCAGAAAAGAAAGCAAGGAAGAGGCCGAGAGCAGAAATAAAATTCTGAAAAACCAGCAGAAGAAATACAATGACTGTGTAAAAGAAATAGACGGGTTAATTAGTATGCGGGCAAAAGGTGAGCTAGATGAAGAGAATTACAAAAGAAAAATCGATTTTCTTAACCAAGAAAAAAATCGCTTACAGGGATTATTAGAAGACACTGATGACAGGGTGAATAAACTGATAACAAAAGCTGAAAAGGTTTTTACCTTAGCCCGTGATGCCAGAAAAGAATTTGAAGCCGGTAATTTAGATGCAAAAAGACAGATACTTCAAGACATTGGTTCGAACCTGTTTTTAAAAGACAGAAAATTAAGTATTTCAATTGAAGAACCGCTTATTTATATAAAACAAGCGGCTCCGGTGGCTTGGCGAATTAAAAGACGGTTAGAACCTGTTAAAACAGGCGATTATCAGGCTAAGTTGGAAGAATTATACTCAAAAAGTGCGTTCTTGGGTCGGCTGCGGGACTTGGATTCGAACCAAGATCGACGGCTTCAAAGGCCGCTGTCCTACCATTAGACGATCCCGCAATATATCACTTGATTCTCGTACAAATCTCCACCGCCGCAAGTTCGAGATTAATCTGGGGAAATGAAGAATGTTTCATCTGATAAAGTGCACTGATCAGGGTCTCGATCATTTTCGATATTTCCTCAAGCGTAAATTCTTCGGCTTGTTTCAGGGCGGTATTTAATTGCTCCGCGCTTAATTCCTCTTTTACCAATTTCGATAAACCTTTATCCACCCTCAAAAGCAATAGTTTTCGCGCGTAATTTATCAGGGATTCGGTAAACTGCACCAAATCGTAACCCTGGCTGACGAATTTATCGATGAAAACAAATGCTTCCCGGGAATTTCTTTTCACCAACAAATCAACGAATTTTATCGCCAGATTAATATCAACAATACCCAGAATATTTTCGATATCTTCAACCGTAATTTCCCTGTTTCCGGAAAAAGCTATTACCTGGCCAAACATACTTTCGGCATCACGCATGTATCCTTCCGAGTTAAGGGCAATAATCCGCAGCGCCTTTTCGCTGATTTTTACTTTTTCTTCTTTGGCGATAAATTCCAGTTTTCTGACAATATCGTGAAGCGAAAGCTTTTTAAAATCGAAACGCTGGACGCGCGATAAAATCGTGGGCAGCATCTTGTACGGCTCGGTGGTGGCAAGAATAAAAATCGCGTGCGCAGGCGGCTCTTCCAGTGTCTTCAGCAGGGCATTAAAAGCTTCTTTGGTTAGCTGATGCGCTTCATCAATGACAAAAACCTTGTATTTCCCGCGACTAGGCGTAAATCTTACCCTTTCTTTTAATTCCCTCACTTCGTCGATTCCGCGATTGGATGCGGCGTCGATTTCAATCAAATCCAGCGCCTTTCCGTTCATAATCTCAGAGCAGGAATCGCATTTATTGCAGGGCTCAAAACTGGAATCGTCCATACAATTCACCGCTTTTGCCAAAAGCCGTGCAACCGTAGTTTTTCCGGTTCCCCTGGGTCCGGCAAAAAGGTAAGCATGAGCAACTTTGCCGCTTTTAATGGCATTAGTTAAAGTTTTTACCACGTGCTCCTGGCCGATGATTTCGGCAAAAGTTTGCGGCCTGTATTTACGATATAGGACGAGATTCGACATAAATTCGATTTATTTATTCGGATTTTGAATTAAGCTCCGTGCTTGCAACTTCCGCTTTTTTCTCCTTAAACACGATAAACCTATAGCCGATAAAGTTCCAAACCAAGGAGATTATTGTTGCGCTTGCCTTTGCAATATTTGCCCAGGTAATCTCGGAAAATCCAAACATCGGTTTAATCCAGGTGGTTATCATATACACAATTGCGCCATTAATCAAGAGCCCGACTATACTCACCAGCAAAAACTGTAAAAATTCTTTTGTCGCGTCTGTCTTTTTAACCTTAAATGTCCAGAATTTATTCCAGAAAAAGCTGTGGGTTACCGAAACCACAAATGAAACACTGTTAAGGAAAAAGATGCTCTGCCCGCTGTAAATTCCGGTTGCATTCATCAGAAAATTCAGTATGCCGAAATCCACTGCCGTGTTTGCTAATCCGACAAGCACGAATTTCAGGAATTGCAGGATAATCGGTATTCTTTTACCGAGTAAATTAGCCACAAAAACTCCGGCCAAAGCCAATAGTGGCAAAATCACGACCAAATACCAGGGGTTAAAGAGACTGAAATTCAACCCCGACAAAACGAAACCCAAAAAAATGGCGATAATTTCGCCCAAAACCAAACTTGCAATAATGTCACTTTTTTTCATAATTACTTTGTTACTTTATTAAGCATTAATTATTAAATTTTATCTCAAATCCGGAGTTTCCGGCAAAACAGTTGCGCCGGAAATTTTGGAGGTGATTTTAGATCGCTCGAAAATTTCTTTATCCACAACCGCTTTTTCGCGGCCGTGTTTTAAACGCGAAAGCTCTTTGATTTTTTCCGCAACATCAGGATTGGAATGTGCCGGCGGATTGCATCTGACATTGAAGGGCAAACTAGTCTGGTTGTTTATTAAAAGCTTGAGGTATGCATTGAAATTATCAATGTTTAACAGGTCCTGCTGGCTAAATATTGGTTCGAATTGCTTGACCACGAACTGTGCATCGTCGGCACCGACCCTGAAAATCGCCATGCTTCCTACATTGCCGAAAACCGCATCGCGGATACTTTCCTTAAGCTGGCCGATAAATTGATGGCCGATAATCAGATTAAGTTTGTATTTTCTCGCTTCGGCTAAAATAGTGGCAATGGTGTCTGTGGTAAAATTCTGAAACTCATCGATATAGAGATAAAAATCCGGTCTTTTTTCTTCGGAAGCATCTCCTCTTGAGAATGCTGCCATTAAAAATTTACCGACGATTATCATTCCAAGCAAATAACTGTTAAAATCCCCTAATTTTCCTTTCGATAGATTGACCAGAAGAATCTTTTTCTCGTCCATTATTTTTTGAAAATTGAAAGCGCTTTTCTGCTGGCAAATAATCGGCCGCATCAGGTCATTGGCCAGAAAAACATTTACCTTGCTGGTAATATAGGGAACCATATTTGCCAGGGCGGCTTCCCCGCCTGCCTTTTCCGCTTCTTTTTCCCAAAAATCTTTAACCACGATATTGTCGGTTTTCGAAAGTTTGTGGTGGCGGAACTGGCTATCGGCCAAAACCTTGGGAACTTCCAAAAGCGTGGATCCCGAATCCGGGTCATCCATAATCAGAAGCAAAGCATTGCGCATATATTGCTCGAACATCGGACCGAATGCTTCGGGCAATGCTTCCCATAATTTTTTGAAAATATTTACGGTTTCGTTGGCAAGAAATGTCTTTTGTTCGGGATTCTTCGGGTCGTATTCCAGAATATTCAAACCAATCGGTCTTTCGATGTCGGCGGGATTGAAATAAATCACATCTTCCGCGCGCTCTACCGGAATCATACCCAAGATTCGTTCCACGTCCTGGCCGTGCGGATCAATAAAGCAAACTCCCTTCCCGTCCAAAATGTCCTGTTCAATCATATTCACCATCAGAGTTGTCTTGCCTGTGCCGGTCTGGCCGAGAATATAAAAATGGCGCCTGCGGTCATTGTCGGTCATTTTGACAACCTTTTCTTCTCCGCGAAAAATGTTTTTACCCAAAATAATCCCCTCCTGCGGAAGATTCGCCGGCGGAACCGATTCTTTGGCTTTGAGCCATTTCAGTTTCGGCGAGCTTAATTTGGTCAAAGGAAAATGAAACATTCCCGCAATTTCTTCGCTGTTTAAAATTATCGCTTCCTGGCGGTCGAAAATGCGGAAAGAAAAATTGAAACAGGTTCTTTTTAGTCTTGCGCCTTTTGCCTCTTTGAATTTCAAAGCATTTAAATTCGGCGCGCCGAACTGGTTAAAGGCGCCTTGGGAATGCGACAACAGTTCTTTCGCCCTTTCTTTGGTTTTTGCAGAAAACACCAAGCGAATATTTACCTGAAAACCCATTTTTGACGCTTTTTCCTGTAAAAACCTTATTGTTTCTTCGTCTGCCGGAGAAACTCTGGGCTGAATCTGCGGTTCGTTCGGTTTTGGTTTTTGCAGCTGTTTTCCCGCCAAAGCATCTTTAAAGCTCAATCCCTGATTCATTTTTTTGATAATCGAAAGCCCTGCCCTGTTCCATTCTCTGCTTGCGGGTTTCAAAATAATCTGGATTGTCCCGCCTTCACCCGATTCTTCTATCTTGCTCAGTGCATTGGCAATGCTTTCCAAGGGGTCAACGCCCAGATTTTTGTAGGTTTTGAGTGGCAGAACATTTTTCTTTTCCAGAGCGAGAAACCCGCCCGCGCTGTACCCTTCGGGATTGAAAATGTTGTAATCATCGATTCTTTCCACTGTTGCCTGAGGGTAAAACCCATAAACCTGTTTTTCGAGAAAGGTTTCGTATTTCTTGGGAACCGCCAGATAAAAACAGATTTCTGAACCGATAAACGGAACGGCCATTTCCAGAACAATATACGGCTGGCCGTAAACCGCCTGCTTGAAAAAATCTTTTTCCTTCAGCGAGGTTAAGCTGGTTAAAAACTGTTCCATTACCCCGATGCGGTTTCTTTTTTCCTCAAGTGGGATATCTTCCTTGAATTCTATGGGCACCTTAATCAAAAACAAGCTCATATTCAGAGCCCGCACTATCTTCCCCTTATTTCTGATTTTCAAAAGAACCAAATAGCCTACCACCGCAGCGGCTAAAAACAATCCCAGAACAACCATAAGATAAATAAAATTGTTGTTGTTCATGTTATATTTGCTTCAATTTGCCGTCCTGCACCAGCCGGTTATAAATATGGTCTGCAATCGTGTCGTGAAGTTCGTCCATTAGATAAGGATTGTCCAGTTGTTTGGCTGTGTGCACGGCTTCGAAAACTCCCTTTTCCAGGGCCAAATCCACCAAAAACTGAATCTGCCTTTCTTTGGGCTGGTTTTTCATTTGGCTTACATTTTGGACAATTGCTTGATGGTTGGAAACCGGCAGGCCTTCGGCTTCCTCAATGTGTCTGGAAACAACTTCTTTCAGTATCTCTTTTTCTTTCTCCGGGCCCATTTCTTTTTCCTTGAATTCCGGAAGATTCATTGCTTCCAATCTTCTTTTTTCGAAATCCTGATAAATTTTTTCCATATTTCAAGTATATCACTTTGTATGATAAAATAAAACCATGATATCACCGCGCAAAAATACCGGACGCAAAAAGATTTTTTTTGCTGTTTATGTTGTTTTTCTTGTTGTGCTTTTAGCAGCCGGTTTGCTTTTATCGCCGCTGTTCAAAATCAAAACAGTAGAAATTTACGGAATAAAAAAAATAAACCCCGAAGAAATCAGGGCCAATATAGAATACAAAAATATACTTTTTGTGACTATTAATGGCCTAAAAGACGATTTGATGAAAAAATTTCCGCAAATATCCAGTCTGCAAATAGAAAAAATTATCCTTAAAAAAACAATCAAAATCACGCTTATTGAAAGAGAAGAACTGGGCATTGTCTGCAAGGCAGAAGAAAAAGATAAAGAAGAAGTCATCGGTAATTGTTTTTATATCGACAAAGAAGGAGTTATTTTTAAAAATGCGCCGCAAACCAGCGGCACATTGGTGCTTTTAATCAAAGATTTTTCCCTTGAAGATTTTTCCCTGGGCAAGAAATTATTTTCCGAACAAATCATTAACTCGATTGCACAGCTGAGAAATGATCTTTTTTCCGAAATCAAAGCTAAAGCGCTTTGGTTTGGCAGCTTCACTTATCCGCCCAAGGAAATAAAAGTTATGACATCGGAAGGCTGGTATGTGCTTTTCGACCTGACCAGAGACATGAAAAGCCAGCTTTCGATATTAAAAGCGGCTTTGGCCGAAAAAATTCCGGACAGAAAAAATCTGCAATACGTGGATTTGAGAATCGAAAACAGAATTTACTACAAATAACTATTGTATGTGATAGACGAAAATCGAATTGCCGATTACAATTACCGGCTGGTACTGGTTAAGCCATAAGTAATTATCCGTCTTGCCCTGAAATCCCTTGGTCGGCACTGCCCTGTTCTGCTGCAGAAATGTCGCCGAAATCGCCAACCAGCTTCCCTTTGCGCCCTTAGGATCGTTTTCCGCGTGCCACCCTTCATATTTGCCGTCCAAATAATAATCCACAGTTGCTCCTCCGAAATAATCGATTTTAATTTTTTGTATCCCCTGCTCGTCAACCCATTTGGCGAGCCTTTTTAAATCCTGGCCCCAATCCAAATTGGAATCGGTAACGTACAGATAGCCCTTTGTCGGTCCGCCGACCAATTCATTAAAATGGGTAAGATAATAAGGGAAAACCGCCACAGACGAAAGCGCATACCAAATCAAAACCACAACCAAAAGCGCCATATACGGACGTATGGGTTCTTTCCTCTCTTTTAAGAAATGAAAGATTCTGTCGATTTGCCCGCAGACAAGAATATAAACAAAAGGAAACGTGGGTAGAATATGGCGCACACCGATATTCAGATTACTAGTAATGCTCGCTGCCCAGTAAATTCCCAAAAATATCAGCATGGCAATTTCGGGAAACCATTTCTTGAGAAACGGCGCAAGCGACTGCCTTAGTTTCTTCAATGCTCCCTTAGGTATTTGCCAGGCCAGAAACAATAGCGCGAAAATCGTCAAAATATGCAAAGCCAAAGGCGGTTTTATGGCATAAACAATCGGGAAATAACTGGTCCAGCCCTTATTGTTCACTTCACCGAGAAAATAAGTGGTGTTGCCTCCGGTTGCACGCTGGAAAACCATAAATAATCCCATCAGATATTGTGCGTAAGGTCGCAAAACCGGCTGCTTAGCCATCCAAACCATCGGGCCGTAGGTTGCCTTAAAACGGAAATTAGAAGCAGTATACTCCGTGTCTGATAATTGTCTTTCGTATGGGTAATTGGAAACATGAAACAGATAAACCGGATAAACAAGAATATAGCCGATAACCATAATCAAAATAAATTTCGCGGCATAGGACACAAACACTTTTGTTAATTTATTTCCTTCTTTCCATTTGATATAAATCCAGATTAAAACCAGAATCCCGAAATAAGGAACGAGTAAAAACAGGGAAAATTTTATCAGCTGCGCAATTCCAAAAAATAGTCCGGCCCAAATAAGATTCTTCTTGGTTGAATTCTGAATCCATTTGACGAAAAAATAGATAGCGATAAAAAACGCGAATGCCGCACCGACGTCGGTAGTCACATACCTGCCATGTGCAATGAATTCCGGAGAAAACGAAAAAAGAAAAATCGCGAGTAGCGCTGGCCATTTCCCATAAAGCTGTTTTGTCCAGCGATAGAGAAAAAACGCCACCAGAACCAGAAGCAGAAGCATCGGTATTCTTGCCCAGAAAATTATTTTATCCGCATTATTTCCCGAGTTGTATAAAAAATTAAAACCGAAATCCCACTGGCTGTTTATTTCAGTAGTCCAGGACTTCAAATCGCTGGGAAATTTTATATCCTTCATGAAAAGTAAAGGAATTGCCGACAAATCCTTGAGCAGCGGCGGGTGTTCGGGGTTGAGGCGCATATCGCGCTGCGTTAAATAAGAATAGCCCGCGGGAATGTGGGCTACTTCGTCCATAATTGCCGACTCCTGTTTCTGTGAAATAGTCGCCAAAACCAGCATTAAGCCGACCAAAACTATCGCTAAAATCGGAATAATTTTTGACATAATTATTTTATTTTTTTAATTTTTATATATTTTTGCAAAATCGTCGGAATATTGATACTGCCGTCTTTTTGCTGGTAATTCTCAATAATCGCAATCAAGGTCCTACCAATGGCAAAGGCTGTGCCGTTTAAAGTGTGCACCAGATTCAATTTTCCGTCTTTGGCTTTATAGCGGATATTTAATCTTCTTGCCTGAAAATCCGTACAATTGGATGTGGAATGGGTTTCGCGGTAAGTATTTTGGCCCGGCATCCAGGCCTCGATATCGTATTTTGCCGCAGCCGGGTCGCCTAAATCTCCGGTGCAAATATTCAAAACACGATAAGGAATTTTCAGTAATCCCATCAATTTTTCCTCCATCGAAAGCAGAAATTTGTGCTCTTTTTGCGAATCTTCGGGCCTGGTAAAGGAAAACATTTCCACTTTATCGAATTGGTGCACGCGCAGAATTCCCTTGGTATCTTTCCCGTAAGAACCTGCTTCCCTACGGAAACAGGAAGAGAAAGCAACATATCTTTTCGGTAAATCTTTCTCCTCAAAAACATCACCTGCATGCATCGGCCCGATCATCTGTTCCGATGTTCCAACCAGATAAGTATCATCCCTTTCTAAATAATAAATTTCGTCTCCGCCTCGTTCAATATAGCCCATTGCTTTCATCATTTCGGGCTTGAGCATTGTCGGCGGAATCACCGGAATAAATCCTTCTTCGGTTAAAGTTTCCATTGCCAGCTGAATTAAACCGATTTCCAAAAGCGCTCCCCCGTTTTTAATAAAACCAAAGCGCGAACCAGATGTTTTGGCCGCGCTTTTTACATCAATAATATCAAGTTTTTCCGCAAGTTCCAGATAATCCTTGGGCTGGGCGATTTTCGGTTTCTTACCAACTTCTTTGATAGCTTTATTTTCCGATTCGTCTTTTCCGATTGGCACATCATCAAGTGGCGGATTGGGAATTTTTACAAATAATTCATTAAATTCTTTTTCCGTGATATCCAATTGCGGTTCGAGTTCCTTAATTTTGTTTTTCAGTTCTTTGGCTTTTTCTGTCTGGTCTTTGCCGAATTTTTTCTGCTCGGCTCTCAAGTTTTCAATTTCCGAAATCAATCCCCTTCTTTTTTTATCCAGTTCCAAAATCTTATCGATATCAACATTGGCGCCCTTGTTTTTCACGCCTTTTTTTATTTTGTCCGGATTTTCGCGTAAAAGTTTGATATCAATCATAGTCCCAATTCATTGCTTATTTTTTTCATTGCCTCAAGGCAAATTTTGGTAAAATCTTCCAAAGTTAAATCCAGCAAAGTATGACACTTGGCGATGATTTCCCTATTTGCGCCCTTGGCAAAACCTTTTTCCTTAAAACGATTCAGCACATTTTCCGCAGTCAGATCCGCAATTTTTTTACTCGGCAAAACCAGGGTCGAAGCGACAATCAAACCGGTCAATGGGTCAACGCAATAAATCGCTTTTGCCATCCTGGTTTGCGGCGCGATTTCGTGAATTTCATTATGAGTTTTCACCGCTTCGACGATTTCTTTGTTTACGCCCAGTTTTTCGAGCATTTCCGCACCAACCAAAGAATGTTTTGCGGGTTCATTTTTGGTTTCTTCATAATCAATATCGTGCAGCAATCCGGTCATTCCCCAAATTTCTTTATCTTCATCAAAATATTCGGCTAAGGCGCGCATACACGCCTCTGCGGCAATACAATGCTTAATCAAATTCTGATTCTGGACTTTATCTTTAAGTAAATTGTATGCTTTTTCTTTAATCATAATTATTCTTTCGGTTTCATTGTGGGAAAAAGAATTATTTCCCGCAAAGTTTTTGACCCGGTCAACAAAACCACTAGCCTGTCGATGCCGATACCGATTCCCGCTGCCGGCGGCATGCCGTATTCCAGGGCCTCAATGAAATCTTTATCAAAAGGGTGGGCTTCCTGATTGCCTTTTTTTCTTTCTTCTTCCTGCATTTCAAACCTTTGCTTCTGGTCAATCGGGTCGTTAAGTTCGGAAAATCCATTGGCGATTTCCAGCCCCTGAACAATCAATTGAAATCTGGCAACTTTTTTCATATCTTTTTCCAGCCTCTTGGAAAGCGGGGAAATTTCCGTAGGGTGATTAATCACGAATGTCGGCTCGGTAATTTTCGAAAAAACATCCTTTTCGTCTTTTTTGCCGACAATTTTGTCATATTCTTCGCATTTGAATTTTACCTTAAATATCTTCTTGTCCAGAGATTTCAATAATTTTTCCGTAAAATCCATCATGGTTTCATAGTTCCAATATGCGGCATAAAACTCGAGCATGGTAAATTCGGGATTATGTTCTCTGTCCATGCCTTCGTTGCGGAAATTCCTGCCTAGTTCATAGACTCTTTCGAACCCTCCGACCAAAAGCTGCTTCAAATAAAGTTCCGGCGCAATGCGCAAATACAAATCTAGATTCAAGGCGTTAAGATGGGTTTTAAACGGCTTGGCCTTGGCTCCTCCGGCCATTGTCTGCAGCATCGGCGTTTCCACTTCCAGAAATCCGTTTTCGTCGAGAAATTTTCTGATGTTTTTAATGATTTCCGAACGCTTGGTGAATTTTTCCCTGGTTTCTCTGTTCAGAATCAAATCCAGATATCTTTTTCGGAATCTCTCCTCGACATCCTCCAGGCCGTACCATTCGCTCGGCAAAGGTAAAAGCGATTTAGTCAGTATGCGCCAGGAAGAAATTTCCAGGGTTTTTTCTCCTTTTTTGGTCAAAAACAAGCCTCCCTTAACCTCGATAAAGTCACCGATGTCGAT
>Ga0315282_10015715_pt1 | contig 11142 bp, 9 predicted proteins | sample YL17G07_20_MG_FD_203693 | JGI IMG/M metagenome (GOLD analysis project Ga0315282, IMG submission 203693) | Sediment microbial communities from Yellowstone Lake, YNP, Wyoming, USA - YL17G07_20 | ecosystem: Environmental > Aquatic > Freshwater > Lake > Sediment | place: USA: Wyoming | collected...
TCGGCGACGGCCTGGATACGATGAAAATCTACAAGCAGAAGAGCGTCATCAAGAACGGGGCGAGCACGCGGGATGTGGATATCGCTTTCGGCGGCGAAATCATCGTCGGCAAGTTTGTGGATATCGAGCGGCCGACCTTGCATCAGACCATGGACCAGCAGTTTCGGCAGGTGCTGAAAGACCGTTACGCCGGCGCGGGAGGCCGGGGATGACGGAACTCCGCATCGCGGGCTTTGGCGGCCAAGGCGTGATTCTGGCCGGGATGGTCATTGGCCGCGCCGCGACGATCTACGACAACAAGTTTGTCACGCTGACCCAGAGCTTCGGACCCGAGGCGCGCGGCAGCGCCTGCAGCGTGCAGTTGATTGTCTCTCCCCAGCCGATCCTTTATCCTTACATCAATCGCCCGAACATTCTCGTGGTGATGTCACAGGAAGCCTGCACACGCTTTTGCACCGACATCAAACCGGGCGGCGTGCTGCTCTACGAGCAGGACCTGATTAAGTTGAGCAAGAAGTGCGCTCCCAATGTGAAGACCTTTGGCATTCCCGCCACGCGCCTAGCCGAAGAACTCGGCCGCAAGCTCGTCCTGAACATCGTCATGGTGGGCTTCGTCACCGCGATGACTTCCCTTACCACCGCCGAGGCCGTCCGCAAGTCGGTCGCGGACTCGGTCCCCAAAGGCACCGAGCAGCTTAATCTCGCGGCGTTTGAGAAGGGCTACGAATACGGCCGCGCGCTCCCGGTTGCGCGTAGCGCCGCCTGAAGTTCTTGGGCAGCCTGCACGCCTATACCCCTCCCTCCCTCGCCTGTTCAATCATCGGCACGCCATACTTTTGGCAAACCCCTTGCCTCTGTGTGAGACCGAAGGCACGAAACCGGCGAAAGCGGATAACTTCACGCCGAAGCGGCCGTGAAACGCACCGTGGAAGGGTCGACAATCACATCGAGGTCCCGCCCTTGTTGGCGAATGACGACCGGCTGCGCCTCGTCGTCTACCAGGCCGTGTACTCTCACCCCACCCTGACGCGCCACGCGCTGCAGGCCGTTCCACGACTCCATATCATCGTGAAGAACGGGCATGCTACACTGGTAGGTGTGGTGGCCACAGAAACGGACCGCAACGTCGCCAACATGCCGGCGAGCGACGTCCCCCGGCGTTTTTCCTGTGACCAATAAGCTGCACGTGGAGTGGAAGGGGCGCAGAGCGTAACGGGCGCCCGAGCACACGCGTAGAATATCCGAAATAGGACTGCAACGGAGGTCAGCGATGCGACCTATCCTCATCATGTCACTTCTCGCCTTGTTTCTCGCCTCTCCCCTCTGGGCGGCGAGCAAGGAGGAGGAGCGGCTGCAAAATGCTGCTACGGTGCTGGGCGAGATTCTGAACATCCCCGACGGCATTCCCCAGGAACTCCTCGACAAGGCCGAGTGCGTCATCGTGATCCCCTCGGTGAAGAAGCTGGCCATGGGCTTCGGCGGCAGCTACGGGCGAGGCGCGATGGTATGCCGCAGCGAGGCAAACTTCGCCGGGCCGTGGGGCCCGCCGGTAATGATGGCACTTGAAGGCGGGAGTTTCGGACTCCAGCTCGGCGGACAGGCCACGGACTTCGTCCTCCTGATAATGAACCCGGGCGGCGTCGACTCGCTGCTCAGCAGCAAGGTGAAATTGGGCGCGGACGCCTCCGCGGCCGCAGGGCCCAAAGGTCGTACGGCCAGCGCGGAAACCGACGCCTGGATGAGCGCCGAAATCCTCAGTTATTCGCGCGCGAAGGGTTTGTTCGCGGGCATCTCGCTCCAGGGCTCGACCTTGCGCCCCGACAACGACGCCAACGAGGAGCTCTATCAACGCAGGGTCGAAGCAAAGGACATCGTCAGATCCAAGGGAGTAAAAGTTCCCCAGGCCGGCACGGCCCTGGTGGACCGGCTCCAGAAAGCCTCTCCCCACAACTATTCCGGATAAGATCGGACTCGGGGCCGCGCGACAAGAAACGCGCCTTCCTCTGGCCCGGCCCGCGTTTCCCCGGATCAATCCCAGCCTTGTTGACCGCGCCCCACTGGCGGAGTAAACTCTCCTGAGTGCGCCTGTAGCTCAGATGGATAGAGCGTTTGCCTCCGGAGCAAAAGGTCGCAGGTTCGAATCCTGCCAGGCGTACCATTCCCCTGTTTCGGCCGCTCCGCAGATCAAGTCAAAGGGCTTTCGATAGGTGGGATAAACACTTTCAGCATCCAAGCGACAGTTCGAAAGCACAATTCTCAGTAACTTGGCTCTTTCCGTCGAATTCTGCCTAACGTATAGAGAATAGGCCTTGTTCGCGAGTTCTGGAATCCTGACACTGTCCAGCACTCGTTCCGGCTTGATCTCTTCCAGCCCCTGAATCGCAATCGGAATCTGTTGCTCCTCCCGTTGCCAATCTTCCATCTTCCGAAGCCAGAAGTCCTCTGAGATTATCCCGTCGAGTTTATCGAGGTACGCCTGGTCGATCCGGCGCCGAACAGCAGTGAGGCGCTGCTGGAGGCGTTCCGATTCTTGCCGTTTGTGCTCCTCTGAGCGCCCCCGATCTTGGACCATAGCCTTTTGCAGGGGACCCAGCACTTGATCTGGAATGTGAATCTTCTTCAAGACCTCGCCCAGGCGCTCTCCCAACTCTTCTTCGCGGAAGTAAGGCAACTCGCATTTCCCCCTATACCCAGTGCAATGGTCAACCCGGGCTTCTGCGTTTTCTGTTGTGCGGAAACCACATGATTTCTGTACGGCAGACCTGTCACGAACGCGCGCACTCATTGGGGGTCGAACATCCGCTAGTGAGGAGGGCCGTTTACTGCAATCAAAGGGGAATGCAATCCCCAGGTGCAGCCCGCAGCCCCTTCCTCGATCCTAGTCCGGCTTTGCGTTCCGGTCATCTCGGAATCCTTGCGGCAAATGTGGGTACACATTCAACATCAAGCCTGCCCACTCTTGGTTTGGACTTCAGCAATTCACCACTACGACTGGAGAATCTCGTCAATGAATACTCACTAGGGGATGATCCTTGCCGCCACGAGTGAAGCTTTACCAGGCACGTAATTCTCGACGGTGGTTTCCACGAGGGCTTGGAAGTATGAAGGTAAGGATTTCCGATCTGGAGACAGTTCGACTAATGCCTTGCGCAGTTCCGGCAGGCGCTCTGCGCTGGTCACGTATTCGATAGCCGCTTGGGATCCCTGCGTATAGATTCCGTAGATGAGCAAAATGCGATTCTCTTTCCTTTCGTTCGGCAGCATCAAGACCAGCGCGTAGTCGCGTGTAAGGTGGTTCGTAAGCGGATCAAATTCTGGCTTATAGAGCGGCTTTTCGCCGGGTCGCGGGTTCTTGTTCAGAATCACTCCGGCCTGAAAACGGAAGCCTTCGGGATTCAAAAAGACACGCCCACTCCAGGCCTGATTGCCGCCGAGGAGAATAGTGTTGCCACGTTTAATCTCTTCGAACGTGACAATCCGTGACTGCTGCAGGCTGCACCTCTGGCCGACGCCTGAGAACAGCTCAAACAAGTTGAAGAGCCCCACCGCTTCTCCTACCGCGGTGAAGTCGGTGGAACTGGGAACGAAGAGGAATCGCTTCAGTTCTCGGAAATGTATGGTATCGCGAAACTCTGGAAGTTCCTTCTTGGAGATTTCGTGACCGCTCGCCAATGTCTGGGCGCTGTCCCCATCGTGGGCCGCTCTCAGAATGGGATGGTTCGGGATGACAATGAGAACCGGCCCGGCGGGGGGAAGGAATGGCTTCCAGAACCATTCCATGCCCTCGGGCAACACGGCAGCAGCCGTCGCCACGCCTGCCGAGTTACGCGCACGTTCGCGAACCAACAGCATGGCCAGAACCAGGCAGGTTACAGCTAGGCCGACAATCAGGGCATTGGGCCGAATAAACTGCCTGACGGCTCCAGGGGTTGCGGCTGGTCCGGGCTGGGCTACTGGCTGGGCGGCAATTCTCGTGAAAACCGGAACGTAGTGACCGGGAGGCAACTCCAGGCGAAAGGGGCTGTCCTTCCCTTCCTCCTCGTAATAATCCTTGAGCGCCCGGCGGATTTCATGCGCTTGCACGCGCACGATGGGATCATCTTGCGGGTTGAAATCGGTCCCGCGCTCGTAGACCTCGACGCCGATTAAATACTCGTTTAGCTTGTCGGCATTGCCCAGAAAAGCTTGATCGCAAACAAACTCTAGGAACCGGCTCTTCTTCTTGGCTTTTGCGAAGTGCTTGCTCTGAAGCACCCGCCTGAGTTCATCGCGCTTTTCGTAGAGGGTGACTGGCTCCACGGCAGCCTGCGATTCTTGGGCCCCCAGTAGGTGGGGAGGGCGTTGGTGTTCCTGCGACATTCGAAGGATACGCTGCGCCGAAGTCCAAGCGTCGGCGACCAACCGGTCGCGGATTCTCACCTGGTCGGCAGTATACGATCTGCAATATTTAGTGTCAACTCAACCCGATCCGCCCTGTGACAGGACGTCAGAACCGCCATTAACCGTTATCGGAGGCGATAGCGATGCGTTATCGGGTCTCAGGATTATGTCCGATGCCGCCAAGTAACGCGAGTAATTCATGGGAAGACGAGCGCCGACTTGACACATTTCAGCCCGTGAACTGGCCACAATCAATTTCCCTCTTAATCGAGGTGATCTTCGCCTTCGCCGCCTCCCCGCCGCACGAATTGAAATCAAGGTGTCCGCTGGATTCTCAAGCGTCTTAGACAAGGCTTAACTGCTCTGCTAACTGACATAGCCTTGTCGATCTCTTTCGGCCCAGTGAGAATGCGCGCAGATGGCGATCTCGGAGGAAGGGTCGAGCGGTTGGACCAGACGCGACGCAGCGGGTTCGTTGGACTCGGAGAAGATCTCCTCGGGGATCGACTGACTGGCGCCAGTCGCTTTGTTGGCTTGAAGGATTTTGTAGATCGGGGGCGCATGCAGCCATTCGACAAATTGGGTCGGAGCCAATAGTGCAGGAGCGATTGATCGGCAGATCGGATGCTATGGTCTACTCCGTGGATTTCAAACTCCTGCTCCTTTTTCGTTTTCCATTGTTGCCCTCGGGGCCCAGGAAGACCATCGCTTGTGGCCCCCGATTCAAGGAGGAATGAGACCATGAAATTAAGTCAACTTGCCCGACAGTCCGCAATGCTTGTCGCTGCGATTTCTTTATCACTGCTTCTAGCCCAAACGGCAGCCGCCCAGTTCACGAGCGGGACAATCCTGGGCACGGTGACGGATCCTAGCGGGGCCGCCATACCTGGAGCTTCTGTCGAGGCGACGAATCTGGACAATGGCTTCGTCCGCAGTGCGAAGACCGACCCGGCAGGAAACTACACCTTGCCGAACATGCCGTTAGGCCGGTACCAGGTCAAGGTCGAGGCCACGAACTTCAAGACTGCCTTGAGCAGTCCTTTCACGCTGGTCGTCGATCAGAAACAGCGTTCCGATTTCAAGTTGGACCTGGGAGCAGTCACGCAGGTTATCGAGGTCACAGGCGTTGGGGCAACTCTGCTCCAAACCGAGGCCCCGGATATGAATCAGATTGTGCAGGACAAGGAGATCACAGGCCTGCCGCTGAACGGCAGAGATTTCCTCTCTCTCTTGCTGCTTTCCAACGGCCTGCAAGACACTTCCAATGACCAAGGTGGAGCGACGACCAACGTCACATTTTCCGTAAACGGCATGAGGCCGGGAACCAATTCGGTGACGTTGGACGGCGTGGAAATGACCACGATTCGAGAATCGGACGTGGACATGCGGCCCAACATCGACGCCATTAGCGAGTTTAAGGTGCTCACGTCGAGCTACTCGGCGGAATACGGCCACACCTCAGGCGGCGTGATTTCCATTCAAAGCAAAAGTGGCACCAACACATTTCACGGCAACGCGTATGAATTCCTCCGAAACGACGCCCTGAATGCTCCCAACTTCTTCAGCATGCCCGCCGACCCGCGCTTGCCGAAGTCGAATCAGAACAAAGTGGCGAAAGCTCCCCTCAAACTGAACATGTTCGGGGGAACCCTGGGCGGTCCCATCCAGAAAAACAAAACATTCTTCTTTATGGACTATCAAGGCTATCGCGTCCACAGACTCAATGAAGCATTCGCACTCGTACCCCCGGAGGCATATCGCGAGGGAGACTTCTCGTCATTGCTTACCGATCCGGCGAACTACAGCATATGGGACCCGAGTACCGGGTGGGGCATCTTCGATCCGGCAACGGGCAGCACCGAACTCTTCCGAGACCCCAGCCGCGCTACTGTCCAGAATCCGGAGGGTCTGAATATCATCGCCAGGGACCGCATGCATCCGCTGGGGGTGGCGCTGATGAACAGTTACCCCTTGCCCAACCTCAGCAACTTCCAGCGTGGGAACTACTTCATCCGCCAGCCGTCTCGGACCGGGACTAATGAGGCCGGCATCCGAATCGATCGCACTCTCTCCGCGAAGAACAATCTCTTCTTCCGGTATCGATGGAATGACCAACTCGGAGACACAGCCGATGCGTTGGCACGCACTGACGGCCCTATGGCCGGAATCGGTCTCGAAACCGGCGTCGAGGACCGGGGCATCGTCGGCGGCGGCCTCGATCGCGACCGGAATAACAACATGGTGGTGTCGGATGTCCACATCTTTAATCCGACCACCCTCAACGAAGCGCGGTTCGGGCTTGTTTACTACCGCCTGGACGTCACAGCCCATGCGCAGGGGATGAACCTTGCCGAGACGTTCGGACTCCATGGCGTGAACGTCGATAAATACTCCTCGGGCCTTCCCATCATCTACATGACGGACTACACCAACATCGGCGGTGACGACTGGAAGCCCCTCTACTTCCGCGAACGAAGCTGGCAGCTCAACGACAACCTGACGATCATGCGCCGACGGCATGCCCTGAAGACCGGTTTCGAGTATCGGCCGCGCAGCCAGAACAACTGGTACACCGTTTTCCCGCAGTCGGCCTGGTGGGCGGGCAATGACTTCACTTCCTACTCGCAGTGGTGGTGGAACTCTGGCATGGATGTGGCTGATGTTCTGATCGGAATGCCATCCATGGGCTTCAACAGCCGGCGCTTCAGTAATCCGCTCCTTAAGGACCGCGGATATGGTGCGTTTCTTCAGGACGACTGGAAGGTCACCGAAAAGCTCACACTCAACCTGGGGATTCGTTACGAATACGTCACGCCCTTTTTCAGCCCCTCGAACGAAATCTCCATCTTCGATCCGGCTCAAAACAAGCTGTTGATCGCGGGCCAGGGTGGCGTCTCGCGCTATATCGTCCAACCCGACCGGAACAACTGGGCCCCGCGGGCGGGGCTGGCGTATAAGCTGCGCCCCAAAACCACCCTGCGGGCGGGATTCGGCGTATTCTTCGATCCCGAGAATGCCAAGCGGGACGACGTAAAGTTCAACCCGCCCTTCTATCTCAACTACACAACTTGGGATACTTGGAACTTTTGGTCGGCGCAGCCTCCACCCTTCGTCGATCCCGGCAGCTACCCGACCGGCTACGACACGAAGAACGTCGATCTCCACCTCAGAACGGGATACTCCGAGCAATACAACTTCGCCATTCAACATGAATTCCCCGGAGGGATGCTTTTCGAGGCAGCCTATGTGGGATCCCAAGCCCACAAACTGCCCTACGTTTTCAATTACAATCCCAAGGCTGAACATGGCGGTCAGCGCCCAATCCCAACGTTGGGTGATCTAAACGTTGTCACCAACGTCGGAGACCTGGTGTATCACTCCGGTCAGTTCAAGTTGGAGCGACGCTTCGGAAAGGGACTGTTCTTCCTCACGACGTACACGTGGTCAAAATCCATCGACAACGTCAGCTCCGCCGATTTCGACAAGGAAGTCAGCGGCGGCATCCAGAACATCTACGATCCCAGAGCCAACCGCGCAGTTTCCGACTGGGACGTTCCCCATCGGGTGGCTTTCAGCTACGTCTATGACCTCCCCGTGGGCAAGGGGAAATCATTCTTGTCGAAAGCCCACCCGGTCCTCGAAGCCTTGCTGGGCAACTGGCAAACGACCGGGATCTTCCTCGCCAGCTCGGGTGTGCCGGGTACCGTGATCGTCGGCGAGACGGCGGCGGGGAGTTACGCCTGGGCACGACCGAACCTCGTAGGTAATCCTACTCTGCCGTCCTCGGAGCGCGGCCCGGATCGGTGGATCAACACCGATGCGTTCGTAGTCAACCGCGACAGCCAGGGGAATCTCCTCCCCGGGAACGCCGGAAGGAACATCTTCAGGGGCCCACGCTATACGAACATGGACCTGGGCCTGGTCAAGTTCTTCCCGATCACAGAGCGCCTGCGGCTGCAATTTCGCGCAGAGTTCTTCAACGTCTCGAATACCCCGCACTTCGCTCTGCCCATTCGCAAGATGAAGGACCCGTCATTCGGCACCATCACACATACGCGCAATCCCCTGAACTACGGGTCGACGGCGGCATCCTATGCGAATCGGATGATCCAATTCGCCTTGAAACTGGAATTTTAGTGTTCTTCGTGCTGGCAGCAGGGACGAGCCCCGGGATGTTCCGGGGTTCGCTCCTCAGCCTGCGATCGTGCCTGACTGCAATCGAACACGGCAGACACGAGTGCCGACTGACAAGAGGAGGTACAGGTGATGCTGGCATGCAGAACGGTGTTTCTCTGGCTTGTGGTCCTCTTTCTGCCCCTTCCTGGTGCAGCGCAGGTGGAGAGTAGGTACCTCGTTGTGACCAGGCAATTCGACGAGCCAATCCTGACTGTCCATTCTATCGGCGCCGAAGGAAACAAATACGGGTTCGAAGGTGGCAGAGTTCTGAAACTCAACAACATATATCACCTCTTTACATCCGAGATGGTTGGCGACCCGCACTGGGTGAAAATGAGACTGGCACACTGGACCAGTAAGGATCGCCTTCGCTGGGAGCGGGCTTCAACGGCATTGGAATCGAGCGGGGACTTCACAGGCAAAGACCCCCGCGCCGCGTTGTGGTCACCTATGCCGGTTTACAACGAGCAGGAGGGCCGTTGGAACCTCTTCTACGTTGCCTACCATGCCGCTCCCGACACTTCCAAGGAGTGGCTGACAAACCATGAGGGAAGGATCTGGCGCGCCGTATCGAAGGTTAAGGGTCTAGGAGGAATCGATGGCCCTTACGAAGACGTGGGAATCATCCTCCAGCGCGGACACGACTCCGACGCTTGGGAAGGGTTGCAGGGGACGGATTCATTCTTCCCTTACCAAGTGGGGAATAAGTGGTTTGCCTTTTACGGAACAGCCCACACCGAGAAGTTGCCGATTTCTCTCTGGCAGGTGGGTCTCGCGTGGGCAACGAACCTCGGCGGCTCTTGGAAGAGATGCACCAATCTGAATCCATTGAATATTGAAAAGGTCTTCATCGAAAACCCCATCCTCACCAAACTCCGCGATGGAATCTACGTGGCCGTCTACGACAACAACGTGGCGCACTCGATCGGCTATACGTTTTCGGCAGACGGGATCCATTGGACGGCCGGTAAAAGCCTTGTCGTGCAGGATGGCAATGGGACTTGGGGCAGCGAAATTCGGACGCCGCTGGGCCTTGTTCCAGAAGGAAAAGATTCATTCTCACTGTTCTATACAGCAAATCAGGACCTACTGGGTATCCCGCCTGACGCGCACGGGATCAAGATGACGCCCGGTGCGATGGGTCTGGTAGACGTGAAGGTGATGCGGTCTCGTGGGAAATCTTTCGGTGGACAGTAGCGCGTCACCGCGCACTCGTCGGAGTGCTCATTGCCTGTCCCATACAGTTGCGCCCTTGCCTTCTGGGCGACGACTCACCCGAGTTGTATCTTCTCGAGAATATGCAGAGTCCGCAGAAAGACTCGTTGATACAGTTCAGTCGGCTCAAAGCGCATACCAAAGCAACCACGCTACGGAGGCCGCCTTCGATGACCTCAATCAGCCGCCAAAGCCATCTTCCCAAGCACACGGAGATCCTGGCTGCCAAGCCCCCGTCCCTCAGCTAGCCGTTCCTCGGAGATTGCTGCAGCGGACCGCTGTTCAAGTGGGTGGCGCTGCCCCTGGTAACTTCTTTGTGCGGCGAGTTGTGGCCTAAGGGATGGTTATCGGCAAAGTCCGATTGCCGACGGTTTCTCGGCGCTCCTGACACGTTTGACGCGCGGTAACAAGCACCTGTCTTCTTCTTCCACGGTATCGCAGCCCAGCGTCTCCGTTGTCCTGGCTACCCCATGCCATCCTTCTCTATCGAGATTCGGTCAGATATCAGTCACTCTCGGCGTAGGGTGTGCCGTATGCATTTCTTTTCGAGCCAGAGCATGATTGCTCGCCTCGAGCTCTCCTGGCCATGTGCCATCTGGCGGAGCTGATGATCTCTGGAAATGGCCTCTGCTGCGTGCAAAAACCCTTAGGGAGGTTTTTTCGCACACTGGCTTGAGTGAAGGACCGATCCAATGCGCCTGCTACGGTCAAAGGAGGAGCCGCAAGGCGCTGGGGTGGTTTCCGAGTCGGCGACGAATCGTGTGGGCAGTTGGCAACCGCCCCAGCTCGAATGGCGGTCGGGCCCTATCGACAGGATGCGCGTTCATCCCCCCCGCGCCAGTAGTGACTGGGATCGCAAGCCGTCTGCAGTGAGAGAGCCGGAATTTGAAACCTACCCAAGGACCTTGGTAGGATGACGGGATCCGAAGGGAGAATCTTCTCTATGGAAGCCACGGCTGCGGGACCCGACAGGGCGCCTTCGTCCTTTCTCGATCGACTCGGCATTTACCCACCCCTGGCATGGGGATTCCTCGCTGTCCTGCTATTGATGTGCGCTTGCGGCGTTGAATCGGGATTTCTGTCGGCTTATCTCGCTGGCAAAGGAATATCGGCATCGGCCGTGGCGCTGGTGTTCACCGTGTACGGTGTCACCGCTACGTTTGCGTCATGGCTGTCCGGAGCCCTCTCCGACCTCTGGGGACCGAAACGGGTCATGTTCGTCGGTCTGGCCATCTGGCTCGTTTTCCACGTGGCCTTTCTCTTACTGGGGATCGCGCCGGGCAACTACCCGCTCCTGCTGCTTTTCTATGCAATGCGCGGTTTCGGCTATCCGCTCTTCGCATACGGCTTCCTGGTATGGATCACGGTGGC
>Ga0315282_10015716_pt1 | contig 11142 bp, 11 predicted proteins | sample YL17G07_20_MG_FD_203693 | JGI IMG/M metagenome (GOLD analysis project Ga0315282, IMG submission 203693) | Sediment microbial communities from Yellowstone Lake, YNP, Wyoming, USA - YL17G07_20 | ecosystem: Environmental > Aquatic > Freshwater > Lake > Sediment | place: USA: Wyoming | collected...
AGAGAGTCCTGGGACAGGCTACCTTGACCCCGATCGATCAACTCATCCCTTCAATTCCCCGCCACGTCCAGTATGCGATCGAACGGGCCTTGTCGGTCCGTCCAGAAGACCGGTTTGGCAGTATCCAGGATCTCCTGCACGCTTTGAACGATATCACTGCGATCAGCCCTAATCGCTTGACCTCCAACGTAGATCCGTCCACTCTCGATCGGACGGTATCCATCGGGTCGAGCGCCTCTACGGTTGTCTCACCCGCCGCGCTGCCAGCCGCGGTTCCTCGTCGCAGCCGTATTCCGGGCTGGGTATGGGGAGTGGTCGCGGCCGTGGTAGTGATCGCCGGAATTGTTGTGGTGGCTGGAGGGGCCGGGCTGTTCTTATATTCCAATTCCAGGCGTTCCACCGTCCAAACCGCCACTGCCCTGGCGTTAGCCCAGGAGGCTCCTTCTGCTACCAGGGAAGTAATTGTTGCTACCCAGGCGCCGATAGCGACGTCCACCCAGGCTTTGACTGCCACTCAGCTTCCACCATCGCCTACGGTTGCTGCAATCGTCCAAGACACGGCGACTGAAGCTGCCACTGCCACCCTGACACCGGCTGCTGTGGACGGAGGAGGGGTGATCGCCTTTGCCAGCGATCGGGCGGATGGGAAAACGCTTCAAATTTGGACGATGAAACCCTACCTTGACAACAGCGGGAAATTTTATGCGCGTGATTTCACCCAGCTCACCTTCGATCCTGGTGATAAAACCCAACCAAACTGGTCGCCGGATGGCAAGAAACTCTTGTATGTAGCGCCTGGAGCAAGCCAGACCCAGGGATTGGATATTTTCATGTTGGATTTGAGCACACCTGGCAGCCAGTCGGTTGATCTCAGTAAGCACAAGGGCGATGATACTGACCCGGCCTGGTCGCCGGACGGAAAACTAATTGCTTTTACCGGCAATGCGCGCGAGGATGGCATCTTGCAGTTATACCTGATGAATGCAGATGGGTCGAATTTGCACCGCATCAGCACGGATTACGAGGAATATTCGCCCACCTGGCAGCCAGATATGCAGTGGCTGGTGTATGTAATCAACGCCAGCGATAACCGCTACCTCTACCGTCGCTTCGAGGATACCGGATATTCTTATATGACCTCGACTCCTTCTGCCTATGATTCGGCTGAGATTTTTGGCCGTTTTGGGCAGGTCGAGCACCCGCAAATTTCTCCGGACGGCACTATCCTTGTATACGTGCGGATTGATGGCTCTTCCCGGCAGATATTCACTGCCGACTATAAAAAACGAGGGGCCCAGTTTTCGAAGCTGACCACTACCGGAAAGGACTACTACCCGGCCTGGTCAGCCGATTCTCAGATGATCGTATTTACTTCCGAAAGAGACGGGAATCCCCAAATTTACCTCATGACTGCCGCCGGCCTGCTGCAGACCAATCTGACCAATCGCCAGGGTAAGGATCTGCAACCTGCCTGGCAACCGTAGGAACCTGCCCAATCAGGGTTGACATCCGATAGAAAACGCCTCATTGATTGAAACATAATTATCAGGATAGATAACCTGTTAATTTATGATAACATTCACATGACAAAACTGATCGAGTGGGGTATATATTTTAGGATTAATTATTAACTAACCCTCTGGGGAGAATTTTTATCATGTGGCACGTCATAATTGCAGTAGGGATTCTGGCCTGTGCGGTCATGGCGATCCGGGTGCAGCGCCTGTTGGTGTCAGCTCTGTGGCTGGCAGGCACGAGTGCCCTGGTTGCCATGCTGATCTACCTGCTGGGTGCGCCAGAGATCGCCGTCATCGAACTCAGTGTCGGAGCCGGACTGGTCACAGTGCTCTTCGTCTTTGCGATAAACATCGCTGGCGAGGAAAACCGCGCCGTGCAGGCCATGATCCCCAAACCGCTGGCCTATGGGGCCGTCATTCTGGCAGTCATCATCGCCGGTTGGTTGTGCTTGCCAACCCTTACTGTCGATTTACCTGCTTCACCCGCATTGACCCTGGGGTCAAGCCTGTGGGGCGACCGGGCTGTCGATACCGTTTTGCAGGTTGTCCTGATCTTTGCCGGTGTGCTGGGAGTGCTTGGTCTGCTGGCTGAGGGAAAGACTCACGCCTCTTTGGAGAATAAAGCATGACTTTGTCACTTCCGATGATTGCCCTGGTAGTCGTTTTTATATTGCTGGGAGTTGGTCTGTATGCTTTACTGGTGGTCAGCAACCTGATCAAAGTAGTGGTAGCGCTGCAGATCCTGGGGAAAGGCGCTGTCCTGGCGCTGGTAATTGCCGGCAGCCTGCGTGGACAGGCTAACCTTGGACAAAGTATGGCTCTGACGGTCATCGTGGCAGATACGATCGTAGCGGTGGTCGGATTGGCGCTGGCAGTGCAGGTGCGCCGTCATTTTGACACTCTCGATCTAAAATCTCTCACCACGCTGCGGAGGTAAACCATGCTTATTCCTGCCATGTTTGTCTCGATGATTCTATTACCCTGGGTCGGGGCCGTGGTAGTCTGGCTGACGGGGGATGGGCACGCCTGGCTGCAGCATAACCTGGCGGTCACATTTTCCGTCCTGGCTGCCGCCGCATCCGTCACGTTGCTGCCTTTCAGCAAGGGTTCCCTTGTGCTGTCAATCCCCACCAATCTCACTTTTGGTAATTTTAGCTTTATGATCGATGGCCTGGGCATGTTATTTGCTGCCGTAGCCACGGTCGTCGGCAGCCTGGCAGTAATTTTCTCGGTAGATTATATGAAGGGCGAAGCCGGGTTGGGCCGGTACTACGCCTTTGTGCTTTTCTTCATTGGGGCCATGGTTGGGCTGGTGACCACAGCCAACCTGCTGTTGGTCTTCGTCTTCTGGGAAATAACCGCCCTTTGTTCTTATGCCTTGATCTCTTTCCACAATGATGATCCCAAGGCTGTCGCCGGCGGTGTAAAAGCTTTGATTATTACTCAGATCGGCGGGATTGGCTTGCTGATTGGGGCGCTGTTGTTTTACAGCAATCTGCATACCCTGGATATCAATGACATCATTTCTCGAGTTGGCAATCTGCCGGCCAACGTGCATAGCCTGGCGGCTTTTGCCTTCCTGATTGCCGCGGCGGCCAAATCAGCCCAGTTCCCCTTTCAAACCTGGCTTCCGGATGCTATGGAAGCGCCAACCCCGATCAGCGCCCTGATCCATGCCGCCACGATGGTTAATGCCGGCGTGTATTTGTTGGCGCGCTTCTACCCGGCTTTTGCAGATGTAGCTGGGTGGCGACTGGCAGTCATGATCGTCGGTATGCTCTCGGCTCTCCTGGCAGCTGTAATGGCGTTGGTCGGAAACGACCTCAAACGGGTGCTGGCTTATTCGACCGTCAGCCAGCTTGGTTTCATGGTCTATGCAGTCGGGGCCGGCGGCATCTTTGCCAGCCAGTTTCACCTGATGAGCCATTCTGTTTTCAAGGCTCTTTTATTCCTGGGGGCTGGAGCGGTAATCCACTCGGTGGGAACACGCGATATGCGCTTAATGGGCGGCTTACGTAAGAAAATGCCGCTGGTCAGCACGGTCTTCATCATAGGGGCCCTGGCTCTGGTTGGCCTGCCCATCCTGAACGGCTTCTGGAGCAAAGAGTTGGTGCTGGAAGCCGGTCTGCAGGGCGGACCGGCCTGGATATTTGTGATCATGCTCCTGGTGGTTAGTTTGACCGCCCTTTACACCTTTCGCTGCGTGTGGTTGGTATTCTTTGGAGAACCACGTTCCCACCTCCATGCCCATGATGCGGGAGTCGCCATGCGCGTGGCGCTGGTTGCACTGGCGTTTGGCTCGCTGACTACCTGGCTGCTGGCGGGGCCTTTCCTTGCTTGGCTGGCCCAGAGCGTTCCTAACCAGTCCATTGAGATCAAGACTGGAGCTGAGATATTCCTGAAAATTTTATCAGCTCCAGCTACCTGGGGCGCTATCGTGCTGGTGGTGCTTGGCCTAGCAGCCTGGTGGTGGCGCGACCGTTTAAGCGGCCTGGTGCAGGCTTTCCGGGGTGTGGGAAAAGCAGCCGCGGACAGCTTCGGGTTTGAGTCGATCAACCGGTCAGTGGTCAATGTGACTCAGGTAAGTGCAGAAGCGCTGCGCGCTACCCAGACGGGAGTGTTGAATTGGAATATTTTCGGAATTGTGGCCGGGCTGGTAATCATCCTGGTTATCCTGGCATTGGGAGCCTGAAGACATGAACATGGGATCTACAATGACCTGGCTGCTCGCCATGCCCTTCATTTTCTCACCGATGATTTATCTTGCCGGTCGTCTTTACCAGCGCCGGATGGGTAAACCTGGCCTGGCGCGCTGGTTGGCCATCCTGGCCATCCTTGTCACCGGAGGGATCCTCTTTCAGGCTTTTCTTTTATTTCAGCGACAGGGGCACCTGGCGATCACGATAGGGACGATCTTGCTGCGCATGGATGGCATCAGCCTGCTGCTGGCTTTCACTGTGTCAGTGTTGGGTCTCATGGTAATGATTTTCTCCACCAGCTATATGTTTGGAGAAATGAACGAGGAAAAGTATTACGCCTTGCTGGTGGCGATGATCGGGTCCATGATCGGGCTGGGATGTGCTGGCGACTTGTTCAACCTATGGCTGTGGTTCGAAGCCATTGTAGTCACCTCGTATATGCTGGTCGCCTTTTATCGGGATGAGAAAGCTGCTCTGGAAGCGGGGGTCAAATACCTGGTACAAAGCGCTACCGGATCGGTGTTCGTGCTGATTGGTATCGCCCTGGTGTTTGCCCAGGTCGGCACGTTAAACCTGGACGAGATTATTGCCGCAGTTAACGGCTTGACCCCGATCTTGCTCGTCGCCGGCGCCTTTTTCCTGATCGGTTTTGGGATCAAGACCGCCCTGGTGCCCCTGCATACCTGGCTGCCGGACGCCCATTCAGAAGCGCCCAGCGGGATCAGCGCCATGTTGTCTGGTGTGGTCATCGAGGCTGGCCTGGTGGCTATGCTGCGTGCCACCGGGGGGTTGGCAGGCACACATGCCAATTGGGGAGGCATTTTGTTGGGCTTTGGGGCGGTAAACATGCTGGTCGGCAACCTGATGGCGCTGCGCCAGACCCAGGTCAAGCGCCTGCTGGCCTACTCATCCGTGGCGCACATTGGTTACATGCTACTCGGCCTGGGTGTTGCCGTCATGTTTCAAAAGGCAGACGGGGCTGTAGGAGCTTTCTTCCACCTGTTCAACCATGCCATGATGAAGGGATTGGCTTTCCTGGCGGCCGGAGCGCTCTTGTATACGTTGCACTTGTCCAAAGGGGAGCATTCACCCCTGGTAGTCGAAGACCTGGATGGCGCCTCTCGCCGCTACCCTCTGGTTGCCTTTGCTTTCAGTGTAGCCGTGCTCGGCCTGGGCGGTCTGCCGCCGCTGGCTGGCTTTATGTCCAAGTGGCAAATTTTCGTGGCGGGGGTATCCACCCAGAATATCTGGATTATTCTACTGGTGATCTTTGCCGCCCTGAACAGCGTCCTCTCATTGGGCTATTATGCTCCACTGGTCAACCGCCTTTATCGTCTCGAACCATCCACGGCTGTTAAATCTGGCACGCCCATGGCTTTCGCCATGGGGCTGCCGTTGGTCTTACTGGCTGTCGCCGTGATCGTCATCGGCATTTGGCCATCGCTGATGGACTGGTTAACTGGCCCTGCGGGCGCCAGTTTGATGGCCGCCTTTGGGCATTGATCGAAAGGAGCTGAAATGAATCTCATCCTCACTCCTCCCCTGGCTATCCTGATCTACATCTTTCTGGTCTTGATCATTACCTGGGCCGGAAAAAAGATGGCAGGTCCGGAGGCGCCCAACAAGGTAAAGTCCAGCATATACAGCAGCGGTGAACTGGCTCCAACCAATATGGCTGCACCGGGTTATAAGCCGTTCTTCTTGATTGCCTTTTTTTTCGCCATCTTGCACCTGGGCATGTTGGTAGTCGGCAACGGGACGGTAAATCAAAGTCAAAATCTAATCTCCGGCATTTTCGTGGTTGGCCTGATTTTTGCCCTGGTGGCTTTAATCCTTGGTTGATCGGGTTGATCGCCCTTTTAGATGTATAAAAGGAAACTTATTATGGAACAAACCATGACATCTCCCTGGCAGAATGTGTTAGAACAGGTAAAAACCTGGGCGCGGATTAATTCTCCCTGGGCGATCCATTTCAACAGTGGGTCGTGTAACGGCTGCGATATTGAAATCCTGGCCACCTTGACTCCCCGTTATGATATCGAACGCTTTGGGATTAAACTGCAGGGCAGCCCGCGCCACGCAGATGTGTTGATCTGCACCGGGCCGGTGACCAGGCAGGCGCATGAGCGTTTATTGCGCACCTACGAGCAAATGCCAGACCCCAAATTTGTGATTGCAGTAGGTTCCTGCGGCCTTTCAGGAGGAGTATTTCACGGCTCCTATAATATTGTCGGGGGCATCGCCGAAGTCATCCCGGTCAATGTATTTATTCCTGGCTGCCCCCCTCGCCCGGAAGCGATTATTTATGGGGTCGTCCAATTACTGCAAACATTAAAGAAATAAGCATGAGGTAAATCGATGGATATTACTGAGGCATTACAAACAGCACAAGACTTGCTGAACCAGTGGACCAGCGGTATGAACACGCCAGATTTGAGCCGCCTGGACGTGCTGGTGGCGCCTAAGGACCTGAAACCAGCCTTACGCATCTTGCAGAAAGCCCATTGGGGTTACCTTTCAGCGATTACCGGTATCGATCACCCGCCTGTGCCGGCCTCTCCGGATGGTAAGCAGCCCGCCAAAGAGGGTTCCCTGGAAATGCTGTACCATTTCTGTGAAGGCGCCGCAATCACCACGCTGCGAGTCAGCGTTCCTTATACCCTCCCGGTGATCCCCTCGATTTGCGAAATACTGCCGTATGCCACGCTTTACGAGCGTGAAGCAAATGAGTTATTCGGGGTTACCTTCAGAGGAGCTCCCAACACCGACCATTTTGTTTTACCTGATGATTGGCCTGATGGAATATATCCTCTGCGCAAATCATTTACCGGTTTTGACAAGCCTCAGCAGTCCCCCACAGATCGGGGACTACCGTCCCCTTAGGAGTCAGCATGGAAGCCAAAGTATCTCCTCAAAAGTTTATCGTGCCCATCGGCCCGCAACACCCGGCGCTCAAGGAACCCGGCCATTTTGAATTCACTGTAGAAGGTGAAGTTATCACCGGCGCAACAGTACGCCTGGGCTACGTGCACCGCGGTATTGAAAAGAGCACCGAAGACCGCAATTGGACACAGAACCTTTACCTGTTGGAAAGGATCTGTGGGATTTGCTCACATATCCATGCCACTGCCTACGCCCTTGGTGTAGAAGCCCTGGCAGATGTCACAGCTCCCCCGCGCGCTCAGGCTATCCGTACCCTGGTATGTGAGTTGGAGCGCATCCACAGCCACATGCTTTGGTTAGGAGTTGCGGCCCACGAAGGCGGTTTTGATACTCTGTTTATGTATTCCTGGCGCGACCGTGAAACTGTCATGGATCTGCTCGAAGGTCTGAGCGGAAACCGGGTGAATTACTCAGTGAACGTACTGGGTGGGGTCAAAATCGATGTGGATGAGAAACAGGCCACCGCCATTCGTAAGGGCATCGATTTCCTTAAGGAGCGCACTGAGCACTACATGAAGGTAGTCACGACGGATGAAACCTTCCTGGGACGCACACGTGATGTGGGAACGATGACCTATGACCAGGCGGATGCCCTTGCGGCGGTAGGGCCTACCGCCCGCGCCTCTGGGATTGCCCGTGATATCCGAGCGGATGCACCTTACGCAGCTTATCCACAATTCCCCATCAATGTAATTACTGAAAAGGGTGGAGACCTGGCTGCCCGGTTTATCGTCCGCATTAACGAACTTTACGAGGCGTATCGCCTGATCCACGAAATTCTGGATAAAATGCCCACCGGCGAATTAAACACGCGTGTCCCCCGCCGAATCCCGGAAAATGAGACCATCAGCCGGGTTGAAGCCCCGCGCGGTGAGCTGTTCTATTATCTGAAGAGTAATGGCAGCGAAAAACCTGAACGTGTCAAAGTGCGTACTCCGAGTATCTGCAACTGGGCGACGGTGATGAATTTCGCCATTGGACTCAAGCTGGCCGATATGCCAATGATCCTGGCTGGCATCGATCCCTGTTTCTCGTGCAGCGACCGGATGGTAATCATCAACCGATCAAACCAATCCCAGGTATGGAGTTGGGAGGATCTTCGCCAATATGGGATTAAACACTACCGATGAACCTCACTATTTCTCCCCTGATCGCTCTTTTATTCTTTCCTGGCGGTATCTTCCTGCTGGGCAGCGGACTGGTTTACGAGTTTATTGACCGTAAACTGGTGGCTCAATTCCAAAACCGGGTTGGCCCGCGCTGGTTCCAGCCCCTGGCCGATATCCTCAAGCTGCTGGCAAAGGAAGAAATTACCCCTGAGGGGGTCAATCCCCAATTGTTTGTGACCCTTCCAGTGGTAGCCCTGGCGGCGGCGCTGACTGCGGCGCTATATGTGCCCATGTTTGGTTTTCAGACGACCTTCACCTTTCGCGGCGATCTGGTCGTGACCCTGTATTTGCTAAGCATGATGACCCTCAGTATTGGCCTGGCTGGTGCTAATTCGGTGGACCGTTATTCGATCATTGGCGCCACGCGCACGCTCACCCAACTTTTTTCTTACGAAGCGCCATTCTTGCTGGCTTTATTGGGGCCGGCTATCGTCGCCGGAACCTGGCAAATTAGTGATATCAACCAGTATGCCGCCACTCATACCTGGCTTATCGTTACTCAGCCGATCGGTTTCATCGTGGCGGTCATTGGTTTGATGGGCAAGCTGGAGCTGCCGCCGTTCGATGCCCCCGAGGCAGAAACCGAAATCGTCTCCGGCGCCCTGACCGAATACAGCGGCCGCGGCCTGGCTTTATTCCGCATCGGTAAGGATGTTGAGCTAGTGATTGGCCTGACCCTGGTGGTGGCTTTCTACCTGGGCGGTCTGGAAAACCCGCTGGTATTCTTGTTAAAGACCCTGGTTTTGCTGCTGATCACGGCTGGACTGCAATCATTGTTTGCTCGTCTACGCATCGACCAGACGATTGGTTTGTGGTGGCGTATCGGAGCCCTGTTAGCTCTGGCGCAGCTCCTGGTGGTAATTATCGGACGTTCCATTGGTTGGATAATTTAGCGAGGTGGATCATGCCTATTGGTGTAATGTTCAGTGATATCCTGTCATCCTTATTCAAGAAACCGGCAACCGAGAAGTATCCATTTATAAAGTTACCTGCTCCGGATCGTTTGCGCGGCGAATTATTTTGGGATCCGGCAAAATGTACGGGCTGCCAGTTGTGCGTCAAAGACTGCCCGGCGGACGCCTTAGAGTTGATCGTGTTGGACAAGGTCAATAAGCGCTTTGTCATGCGCTATCACGCAGACAAATGCATCTACTGTGCCCAATGTGTGATGAACTGCCGTTTCAAGTGCCTGAACATGTCCAACGAGCAGTGGGAGCTGGCCTCTACCAGCAAAGAGCCGTTCCTGGTGAATTATGGAAGGGATGAGGATGTTCAGTTCCTCCTGGATAAGGCTGCTCAAGCAGGCAGCCAGATCCCTTGCGAAAAACCGTAACCGCACTGCTCGGATTGCCCTGGTCGGGATTGGCAATGGAATAAATGGCGATGATGGAGCAGGTGTGCAGATTGTGCGCAGCCTGGGCCAAAAATTGCCTGACCAATCCGGGCGAAAGTCCCCGATCTGTAGGGAATGGCTTTTAGTCGAAGCAGGCCAGGCGCCTGAAAACTTTTCCGGAACCCTGCGCAAGTTTCAGCCAGACCTGGTGATATTGATCGACGCGGCCGATATGGGACAGTCAGCCGGAAGCGTTGCCTGCCTGGACTGGCGTGAGGCAGGGGGTTTCAGCGCCTCCACCCATAGCCTGCCCCTGAATATGCTGTCGGCCTTTCTGGTCAGCGAGCTCGACTGCCAGGTGATGGTGCTGGGTATCCAGCCGGTCCAAATGGGAATGGACCAGCCGCTTTCCCGCGAGGTTGAACTTGCAGTGGAAGAAATTGTCGCCGAGCTGCAAAGTTGGATGAGCAAGGGCATGGAATAACTGCTTTTACCCCTCGCTTTCTTCTTCTTGCCTGCTTTCCTCGTCCCTGGCTGATTTTAAAAGCGTGATCTCTTTGCGGATCAGCGAGAGCTGCTCGGCTACCAACCCGACCATGAACAGGACCAATCCGGTGACGATCGCTAGCATCGAGCCCACACTGACGCCATGCCCCATGACGATGAACGGAATCCCCCACAGGATACCTACAGCGATGCAGAAAATCGAGGCTGGGAGGAAAATTCGCAGCGGTTTAAGCAGCATGACGATGTTGATGATTTCCATCATGGTTTCAAAGGCGGTGAGCGTGCTGATTTTGCTGGCCCCCCCAGCCCGTTCCAGAACCTGGACGGGCACTTCAATCACACGGTGACCCTGGTTGAGGAAAATCAGGGTGATAATATCGCTGAAGGCCATCGAATCCGGGCAAAGCTGCAGGTAGCGCTTGAGCAGCCCTGTCTGGTACATTTTTAACCCTGAATTGAGGTCGCGGATGTGTACAGGTAGGATTAAACCGGTAATCTTACGGATCAGCCACTTCCCCGCCTGGCGGTAACCGTTCTTCGGCTTATCTGAAATACGGTTCCCGATGACCATATCGGCATCCTGTTGTTGAAGGGCCTCCCACATCGCGTCCAGGTCGCTGAGCGCATGCTGTCCGTCTGCGTCGAGGGTCACCAAATAGCCCGTCTGCACATTGCGGATGCCAGTTTTCAAGGCCGCTCCATAGCCCTGGTTGACTTTGTGATTGAGGATCACCAGGTTATCCTTGCCTTCGAAATTACGCAGCACCGAGGCCGTCTCATCCGAAGAGCCGTCGTTGACCAGGATTAGCAGCCACTGCCTCTGATTACAAAATTCAAGCATCTCCGGGAGGACTTTGGGGATATTCTCGGCTTCGTTAAAGGCAGGTACGACCAGGGTAAGGGCTTTTTTCATGGTTGGATAGGTTGCGGGCATTTCCAGAGCACGGGCGTTGGAGATATATACAGGGCTTGTT